>Ga0308176_10002815_pt1 | contig 11026 bp, 7 predicted proteins | sample PhyCR2_3_FD_203890 | JGI IMG/M metagenome (GOLD analysis project Ga0308176, IMG submission 203890) | Soil microbial communities from UC Gill Tract Community Farm, Albany, California, United States - DLSLS.C.R2 | ecosystem: Environmental > Terrestrial > Soil > Agricultural land | place: USA... | reverse complement strand
CGCGATCGTGCACATGGGCAAGCACGGCACGATGGAGTGGCTGCCGGGCAAGGGCCTGGGTCTGAGCGGCGGCTGCGCGCCGGACGCCGTGCTCGGCGAACTCCCGCTGATCTACCCGTTCATCGTGAACGACCCCGGCGAGGGCACCCAGGCCAAGCGGCGCGGGCACGCCACGGTGGTCGACCACCTGGTACCGCCGATGGCGCGCGCGGACACCTACGGCGACCTGGCCAAGCTGGAGCAGCTGCTGGACGAGTACGCGCTCGTCTCCGACCTGGACCCGGCGAAGGCACCGGCGGTGCGCGCCCAGATCTGGACGCTGGTCAAGGCCGCCGAGCTCCACCACGACCTGCATGTGGACGAGCAGCCGGACGACGACGCGTTCGACGAGTTCGTCATGCACATCGACGGATACCTGTGCGAGATCAAGGACGTGCAGATCCGCGACGGACTGCACATCCTCGGCGGCGGTCCGGAGGCCGAGCCGCGGGTGAACCTGGTCCTCGCCGTGCTGCGCGCCTCCCAGGTGTGGGGCGGGCAGGCGAACGCGCTGCCGGGGCTGCGGGCGTCGCTGGCCCAGCACTACGGGCTGGTGGAGAAGGAGCTGCTGGCCGAGCCGGGCGCGCCGGTGAAGGTTCCGGTGGAGCTGACCGACCGGGTCGAGGGTCCGTCCCGGACGGCGGCCGACGCGATCGACCTGCTGGAGCAGCTCTGCCGGCGGATCGCGGAGGGCATGGAGTCCCGGGCGTGGGACCGGGCGGCCGTGTCCGTCGTGCTGGGGGACGTGCTCGGCATTGAACTCGCGGACGCCGGGGCGGTGCTGGAGTTCGCCTGCGACGAGGTCGTACCGCGGCTGGCGCGGACCACCGACGAGATCGGGCACATCCTGCGGGCGCTGGACGGCGGTTACGTGCCGGCCGGCCCGTCGGGTTCGCCTACCCGCGGTCTGGTCAACGTGCTGCCGACCGGCCGGAACTTCTACTCGGTCGACCCGAAGGCGATCCCGTCCAGGCTGAGCTGGGAGGTCGGCCAGTCGCTCGCGGACTCGCTGGTCCAGCGGTATCTGCAGGACACCGGGGAGTATCCGAGGTCGGTCGGACTCACGGTGTGGGGTACCTCCGCGATGCGCACCCAGGGCGACGACATCGCCGAGATCCTGGCGCTGCTGGGCTGCCGTCCGGTCTGGGACGACGCGTCGCGCCGGGTGACGGGCTTCGAGGTGATCGGCCCGCAGGAGCTGGGCCGGCCGCGCGTCGACGTCACGGTCCGTATCTCGGGCTTCTTCCGGGACGCGTTCCCGCACGTGGTCGGGCTGATCGACGACGCGGTCCGGGCGGTGGCCGAGCTGGACGAGCCGGCCGAGGTCAACTACGTGCGGGCGCACGTGGACGAGGACGCGGCGGAGCACGGTGACCGCCGGCGGGCGACGGCCCGTGTCTTCGGCTCGAAGCCGGGCGCGTACGGCGCCGGTCTGCTGCCGCTGATCGACGCCCGCAACTGGCGTTCCGACGCCGACCTCGCCGAGGTGTACGCGGTGTGGGGCGGTTACGCGTACGGACGCGGGCTCGACGGGCGGGCGGCGCGTGGGGACATGGAGACGGCGTTCCGGCGGATCGCGGTGGCGGCGAAGAACGTCGACACCCGCGAGCACGACCTGGTCGACGCCGACGACTACTTCCAGTACCACGGCGGCATGGTCGCCATGGTGCGGCACCTGACGGGCGCGAGCCCGGAAGCGTATGTGGGCGACTCGGCTACGCCGGACCAGGTGAAGACGCGGACGCTCGGCGAGGAAACTCACCGGGTCTTCCGGGCCCGCGTGGTGAACCCGCGTTGGATGAGCGCAATGAGAAGGCACGGCTACAAGGGCGCCTTCGAAATGGCGGCAACCGTCGACTACCTGTTCGGGTACGACGCCACGGCCGGGGTTGTGGACGACTGGATGTACGAGAAGTTGGCGTCGGAGTACGTGTTCTCGCCGGAGAACCAGGAGTTCATGCGGAAGTCCAACCCCTGGGCGCTGCGCGGCATCACCGAGCGGCTGCTGGAGGCGGCGGACCGCGGGCTGTGGGCGGAGCCGGACGCGGACACGCTGGAGCGGCTGCGCGCCACCTATCTGGAGCTGGAAGGCGACTTGGAGGGCGACCAGTGACAACCCCGTTCCCGTTCACGGCCGTTGTCGGCCAGGACGATCTGCGGCTCGCGCTGCTGCTGAACGCCGTGTCGCCGGCGGTCGGCGGTGTGCTGGTGCGCGGCGAGAAGGGCACCGCGAAGAGCACGGCCGTACGCGCCCTTTCCGCGCTGCTGCCGGAGGTGGCCGTCGTCCCCGGATGCCGGTTCTCCTGTGCTCCGGCGGCACCGGATCCGTCGTGCCCGGACGGACCGCACGAGGCGGGTGCCGGTGCCGAACGGCCCGCGCGGATGGTCGAGTTGCCCGTCGGCGCCTCCGAGGACCGGCTGGTCGGCGCGCTCGACATCGAGCGGGCCCTCGCCGAGGGCGTGAAGGCGTTCGAGCCGGGCCTGCTGGCCGACGCCCATCGCGGGATCCTGTACGTGGACGAGGTCAACCTCCTGCACGACCATCTCGTGGACCTGCTGCTGGACGCCGCCGCGATGGGCGCCTCCTACGTCGAGCGCGAGGGTGTCTCGGTGCGGCACGCCGCCCGGTTCCTGCTCGTCGGCACCATGAACCCCGAGGAGGGCGAGCTGCGGCCGCAGTTGCTCGACCGGTTCGGGCTGACCGTGGAGGTCGCGGCCTCGCGGGAGCCGGACCAGCGTGTGGAGGTCGTGCGGCGCCGGCTGGCGTACGACGACGATCCCGGCGCCTTCGCCGCGCGCTGGGCCGAGGAGGAGGCCGCCGTCCGGCAACGGATCGTCGCGGCACGGGAGCTGCTGCCGCGGGTGCGGCTGGGCGACGGCGCGCTGCGGCAGATCGCGGCGACCTGCGCGGCCTTCGAGGTGGACGGTATGCGCGCCGACATCGTGATGGCGCGAACGGCGACCGCCCTGGCCGCGTGGGCCGGGCGGACCGATGTGCTCGCCGAGGACGTCCGGCAGGCCGCGCTGCTCGCGCTGCCGCACCGGCGGCGGCGCAACCCGTTCGACGCGCCGGGGCTGGACGAGGACAAGCTGGACGAGACGATGGAGCAGTTCTCCGGCGAGGGCGAGGGCGACGACGACCCCGGCCCCGACGACCCCGGCCCCGACGGCCCCGGAGGCGGTGGCGGGCAGCCGGCGCCGGACAGCGGTCCGCAGGGCGACGGCGGCGCGGCCGCGCCGCCCGAGGCCGGTGAGGGCGGGCAGCCGCAGCCCTCGGGCGGACAGGAGCAGTCGGCCGTGCGGGCCGCCGAGCCGTTCCGTACGAAGGTGCTGAGCGTGCCCGGCATCGGAGAGGGCGCCACGGGCCGGCGCTCGCGGGCACGTACCGAGCACGGGCGGACCACGGGGGCCCGACGGCCCCGGGGCGCGCTGACCAAGCTGCATCTGGCGGCCACCGTGCATGCCGCCGCCCCGCACCAGCGGGCGCGGGGGCGGTCCGGACCGGGTCTTGTGGTGCGCCGGGACGATCTGCGGCAGGCGACCCGGGAGGGGCGTGAGGGCAACCTCGTGCTGTTCGTGGTCGACGCCTCCGGGTCGATGGCGGCGCGGCAGCGGATGAGCGCCGTGAAGGGCGCGGTGCTGTCGCTGCTCCTCGACGCCTATCAGCGGCGGGACAAGGTGGGTCTGGTGACCTTCCGGGGGTCCGCGGCGGACGTGGCGCTGCCGCCGACCTCGTCGGTGGACGCGGCGGCGGTCCGATTGGAGTCGCTGCCGACCGGCGGCCGTACGCCGCTCGCGGCCGGGCTGCTGAAGGCGCACGAGGTACTGCGGGTGGAACGGCTGCGGGACCCGGCGCGGCGGGCGCTGGTCGTGGTGGTGACCGACGGGCGGGCCACAGCTGGAGGGGCGGCGCGAGGGGGGTCCCCCCAGGCGTTCGGCTCTGGGGGAGCCGCCGGCCGGGGTGGTGGTCCGGCGACGGGCGGGACCGAGCCGGTGGCGCTGGCGGGGCGGGCGGCGCGGCTGTTCGCGGCCGACGGCGTCGCCTCGGTGGTCGTGGACTGCGAGTCGGGACCGGTGCGGCTCGGGCTCGCCGGGCAGCTCGCGGGAGAGCTGGGCGGTACGGCGGTGACGCTGGACGAGTTGCGGTCCGACTCGATCGCCGGGCTGGTCAGGGATGTGCAGGGGACTTCGAGGAGGGCCGCGTAATGCCGCAGGGGCAGCCGAGTGTCGTACCGGACGACGGACTGACGACCCGTCAGCGTCGTAACCGGCCGCTGGTCGTCGTGCACACGGGCGTCGGCAAGGGCAAGTCCACCGCCGCGTTCGGGCTGGCGCTGCGGGCCTGGAACCAGGGCTGGCCGATCGGGGTGTTCCAGTTCGTCAAGTCGGCCAAGTGGAAGGTCGGCGAGGAGAACGCGCTGCGCGTGCTCGGCGCCTCCCGCGAGGGCGGGAGCGTCGACTGGCACAAGATGGGCGAGGGCTGGTCCTGGGTGCAGCGGGACATCCAGGGTGACAACGCGACCAACGAGGAGAAGGCCCGCGAGGGCTGGGAGCAGGTCAAGCGGGACCTGGCGGCCGAGACGTACCGGCTGTACGTGCTGGACGAGTTCGCCTACCCGATGCACTGGGGCTGGGTGGACACGGACGAGGTGGTGGACGTGCTGCGCGGCCGGCCCGGCACCCAGCACGTGGTGATCACGGGGCGGAACGCGCCGGAGAAGCTGGTGGACCTCGCCGATCTGGTCACCGACATGTCCAAGGTCAAGCACCCCATGGACGTGGGGCAGAAGGGCCAGAAGGGCATCGAGTGGTGATGTCGTCGGTGCCTCGGCTGGTCATCGCCGCGCCCTCGTCGGGCAGCGGCAAGACCACCGTCGCCACGGGGCTGATGGCCGCGTTCGCCGCGCGGGGGCTCGCCGTGTCCCCGCACAAGGTCGGCCCGGACTTCATCGATCCCGGGTATCACGCGCTCGCCACGGGGCGGGTGGGGCGCAACCTGGACGCGTACCTGTGCGGGCCTGAGCTGGTCGCTCCGCTGTTCCTGCACGGGGCGCGGGGGTGTGATCTCGCCGTGGTCGAGGGCGTGATGGGGCTGTACGACGGGGCCGCGGGCCAGGGTGAGCTGGCGTCCACCGCTCATGTCGCCAAGCTGCTGCGGGCGCCGGTGGTACTGGTCGTGGACGCGTCGTCGCAGTCGCGGTCGGTGGCGGCGCTGGTGCACGGGTTCGCGTCCTGGGATCCGGAGGTGCGGGTCGGGGGCGTGATCCTGAACAAGGTGGGATCCGACCGGCACGAGGCGCTGCTGCGGGAGGCGCTGGACGCCTCCGGGGTCCCGGTGCTGGGGGTGTTGCGGCGGGTGCCGCAGGTGGCCACGCCGTCGCGGCATCTGGGGCTGGTGCCGGTCGCCGAGCGGCGGGCCGCGGCGGTGGACGCGGTCGGGGCGATGGCGGCCCAGGTCTCCGCGGGGTGCGATCTGGACGCGCTGATGGTGCTGGCGCGGAGTGCGGGTGCGTTGCCGGGCGCGGCCTGGGATCCGGTGGCCGCCTCGCCCGCCCGTCACCCGGCTCGGCCGGCCGGGGGGCGAGGGCCGGTGGTCGCCGTCGCCGGTGGTCAGGCGTTCACGTTCTCCTATGCGGAGCACGCGGAGCTGCTCGCCGCCGCCGGTGCCGAGGTCGTCACGTTCGATCCGCTCCGGGACGAGGAACTACCGGAGGGAACCGCCGGGTTGGTCATCGGGGGCGGGTTTCCCGAGGTGTACGCGGCCGAACTGTCCGCCAACGAGCCGCTGCGCAAGGCGGTCGCCGGACTCGCGCTGAGCGGTGCTCCCGTGGCCGCGGAGTGTGCCGGGCTGCTCTATCTGTGCCGGGAGCTGGACGGGCGGCCCATGTGCGGGGTGCTGGACGCCGGTGCCCGCATGGGCGAACGGCTCACTCTCGGCTACCGGGACGCGGTGGCCGTCGGCGACAGTGTGCTGGCCGTCGCGGGGACGCGGACGCGCGGGCACGAGTTCCACCGCACGGTCGTCGAGCCCGGCGCCGGTGCCGCTCCCGCCTGGGGGCTCACCACCCCGGTCCGCCGGGTCGAGGGTTTCGTACAGCAGGGCGTGCACGCGAGTTATCTGCACACGCACTGGGCCGCCGGGCCCGGTGTGGCCCGTCGGTTCGTGGAGAGGTGCCGGACGTCATGAGCAGCAGGCTGGTCGGAGTGGGGGTCGGTCCGGGGGACCCGGAGCTGGTGACCGTCAAGGGGGTCAACGCACTGCGCGCGGCCGAGGTCGTCGTCGTCCCCGTGATGGACACGGGTGAGCAGGGCCGGGCCGAGGCGACCGTGTTGCACTACGTGCCCGGGGAGAAGGTCGTCCGGGTGGTGTTCGCGCTCAACGAGCGGACCGACCGGGCGCGCCGGGAGGCCGCCTGGGACGTGGCGGGCGAGCGGGTCGCCGGGCTGCTGGCGCGGCACGGGTCGGTCGCCTTCGCCACCATCGGCGATCCGAACGTGTACTCGACGTTCACGTATCTCGCGCAGACGATCGCGGAGTCGGTACCGGGTGTCGTGGTGGAGACCGTGCCCGGGATCACCGCGATGCAGGATCTGGCGGCGCGGTCGGGCGCGGTGCTGACGGAGGGGACCGAGCCGTTGACGCTGGTGCCGGTGACGGCGGGCGCGGCGGCGCTCAAGGAGGCGCTGGCGGGGCCGGGCACCGTCGTGGCGTACAAGTTCGGGCGGCAGGCCACCGAGGTGGCCGAGGCGCTGCGGGAGACCGGGCGGATCGGGGACGCCGTGTGGGGTTCGGCGCTCGGGCTGCCGGAGGAGTCGGTGCGGCCGGCCGCCGAGCTGGACGGGGCGCCGTTGCCGTATCTCTCCACGCTGATCGCTCCGCCCCGGCGGGACGGCGGGCGGGGCGGGAAGCTGTGACGCGGCCCGTGCGGTCAGCCGCCGGAGACGCCGACCACCAGCCAGATGAAGGCCGCGCCCGCGACCGTGCACAGCAGGGTGGAGCGGGCGGGGTGCTCGTGGTGGGCCTCGGGGAGGATCTCGGCGGCGGCGAGATAGAGCAGTACGCCGCCGAAGAGGCCGAGATAGCCGCCGAGCACCGGTTCGGGGATGTGGAAGAAGACCGTGGACAGCGCGCCCAGCAGGGGGGCGCAGGCGTCGGCCACCAGCATGCCCATCGCCCGGCGGCGGGCGTTGCCGTACAGGCTCGTGAGGGTGAAGGTGTTGAAGCCGTCGGCGAAGTCGTGCGCGATCACGGCGAGCGCCACGGACGTGCCCATGCCGCCGCCCACCTGGAAGGCCGCGCCGATCGCCACACCGTCCATGGCGCTGTGACCGACCATCGCGGCCGCCGCCGTCAGGCCCACCTCGGGCGCGCGGTGCTGGTGCTCGGCGCCCCCGTGCGCCGCCTGGCGCGCGGCCAGGGTGCGCTCCACCAGGTGGGCCAGCAGGAAGCCGGCCACGAACAGCAGCAGGGCCGCCGGTACGCCGAAGATCTCGCGGTCCGCCGCGTGCAGCGCCTCCGGCAGCAGGTCGAGGCCGACCACGCCCAGCATCAGGCCGCCGGCCAGACCCAGGACGAGATGGCGACGGTCGGTCACACGCTGTGCCGTCCAGCCGCCGGCCAGCGTCATCAGGAACGCGCCGAGCGCGACGAAGACCGCCATGGGCCCTTGCTATCCGATGAAGGTGCCTTCGCGCACATCCGGCGCCTTCCGCACTCCCCCAGACCCTGACGTTTCATCCCAGAACAGACCTGCGTCTTTCCTACGAGAGGACCCTTCCCATGGCCATGGCCGATGCCCCCACCGGCAAGGTGACGTTCGTCGGTGCCGGCCCCGGCGCCGCCGATCTGCTGACGTTCCGGGCCGCGCGCGCGATCGCGGCGGCCGACGTGGTGATCTGGGCGGCGAGCCTGGTGCAGGCCGAGGTCCTCGAGCACGCGCGGGGGGACGCGGAGATCCTGGACTCGGCGGCCCTGTCGCTGGAGGACGTGGTCGGCGTCTACCGCCGGGCCCGCGCCGAGGGGCTGAAGGTCGCGCGGATCCACTCCGGGGACCCGGCGCTGTGGGGCGGCACGCAGGAGCAGCTCGACCGGTGCGCGGAGATCGGCATCGCGACGGAGGTGGTGCCGGGAGTGTCCTCGTTCTCCGCCGTGGCCGCCCTCGCCCAGCGGGAGCTGACCATCCCCGAGGTGGCCCAGTCGGTCGTCCTGACCCGGCTCGGCGGCGGCAAGACGCCGATGCCGCCCGGTGAGGAGGTGCGCGAGTTCGCCCGGCACGGCACCACGATGGCGGTGTTCCTGTCTGCGGCGCGCAGCGGTCAGCTCGTGCGGGAGCTGCTGGAGGGCGGCTACCCCACGGACACCCCCGTGATCGTCGCGTACCAGGCGACCTGGCCGGAGGAGCTGGTCGTCAGGTGCACGATCGGCACGCTGGAGGAGACGGTCAAGGAACACAAGCTCTGGAAGCACACCCTCTTCCTGGTCGGCCCGGCCCTGGGCGCCCACGGGACCCGCTCGCACCTGTACCACCCCGGCCACTTCCACGGGTACCGCAAGGCCGACCCGGAGGCGCGGCGGGCGCTGCGCGAGCAGAGGGCGAAGAGTTGATCACGGTCGTCGGTACGGGGACGGGGACGCCGGTCGCGGACGAGGTGCTCGCCGGGGCCGCACTCGTCGTGGGCGGGCGGCGGCACCTGGACGCCGTGCACCTGCCCGAGGGGGCCGAGCGGATCGTGCTCGGGCCGCTGGCGCCCGCCCTGGACGCGATCGGGGAGTACGCGGGCAAGGGGCTGCCGGTGGTCGTGCTGGCCTCCGGGGACCCGGGGTTCTTCGGGATCGCGCGGGCGCTGGCCGAGCGGTTCGGGGCGGGGCGGCTGGACGTGCGGCCGGGGGTGTCCGCGGTGGCCGCCGCGTTCGCGCGGCTGGGGCTGCCGTGGGACGACGCGGTCGTGGTCAGCGCGCACGGGCGTGATCTGCGGACGGCCGTCAACGCGTGCCGGGCGCATCCGAAGGTGGCCGTGCTGACCGGGCCCGGCGCCGGGCCGGCCGAGCTGGGAGCCGCGCTCGGCGGCGGCCGACTGCTGGTCGTGGCGAGCGCGCTGGGCGATCCGGAGCACGAGCGGGTGGAGCGGGTGACGCCCGCCGAGGCCGCCGCCCGGGACTGGGGTACGGCGGTGAGCGTGGTGCTGTGCCTGGACGAGGCGCGGACGCTGGGCGCCGTGCGGACGGTCGCCGGGGCGGGGGCGCGGCCCGCCGGATGGGCCCTGGACGAGGGCGAGTTCGCGCACCGCGACTCGATGATCACCAAGTTCGAGGTGCGGGCGCTGGCGCTGGCCCGGCTGGGGCCGCGCCTGGGCGACCTGGTGTGGGACGTCGGGGCGGGCTCGGGTTCGGTGGCCGTGGAGTGCGCGCGGCTCGGCGCGGCCGCCGTCGCCGTGGAGCGGACCGCGGACGGGGTCGAGCGGATCCGGGCCAACGCCGCCGCCCACGGAGTCGACGTGGACGTGGTGCACGGTGCGGCGCCGGGCGCGCTGGATGGGCTCGACGATCCCGACGCCGTGTTCGTCGGCGGCGGGGGGCGCGAGCTGGCGGCCATCGTCGGCGCATGCGCGCGGCGGGCCCGGCGGACCGTCGTCGTCGCCATGGCCGCCCTTGACCGGGTACCGGCCGCGCGCGCGGCGCTGACGGGCGCGGGGCTCCACTGCGACGGCGTGCTGTTGCAGTCGTCCCGGCTGGCGCCGCTGCCCGGGGACGTGACCCGGCTGGCGGCGGCCAATCCGGTTTTCCTGCTGTGGGGCGTCCGACCCCCGGCATCCAGTGAAGGAGTAGCGAAGTGATCGGCCTCATTTCCGCCACCGCGGCGGGCGCGGCGGCGCGGGACCGGCTGGCCGCGGCCTGGCCGGACCGTACGCGGGTGTACGACGGTGGCGCCGGGGAGGCCGTACGGGCCGCGTTCGCCGAGTGCGAGCAGCTGGTCTGCTTCCTGGCGACGGGCGCGGTGGTACGGCTGCTCGCGCCGCTGCTCGGCGACAAGGCGACCGATCCGGGCGTGGTGTGCGTGGACGAGGGCGGCCGGTTCGCGGTGTCGCTGCTCGGCGGGCACGGCGGCGGCGCCAACGAACTCGCCCGCGAGGTGGGCGACCTGCTGGGCGCGGAGCCGGTGGTGACGACCGCGACGGACGCGGTGGGGCTGCCGGGTCTCGACACCCTCGGGTTCCCGTTCGAGGGGGCGGTGGCCGCGGTGTCGCGGGCCCTGCTGGACGGCGAACCGGTCGCCATGGAGGCCGAGTTGCCGTGGCCGCTGCCCGCTCTGCCCATCTCGCCGCGGGGCGCGTACACCGTCCGGCTCACCGACCGGGCCGTCGCGCCTGGCGAGCGGGAGGTGCTGCTCAGGCCGCCGTCCCTGGTGGTCGGCGTGGGCGCCTCCCGGGGCGCGCCGGCGGACGAGGTGCTCGGGCTGGTCGAGGAGGCGCTGCGGGAGGCGGGCCTGTCGCCGCGGTCGGTCGCCGAACTCGCCACCGTGGACGCCAAGTCGGAGGAGCCGGGCATCGTGGCCGCCGCCGGGAGGCTGGGGGTGCCCCTGGTGACGTACCCGGCGGAGGAACTGGCGGACGTGGCGGTGCCCAACCCGTCCGGCGCGCCGCTCGCGGCCGTCGGCACGCCGTCGGTCGCGGAGGCGGCGGCGCTGGCGCGCGGCGGTGAACTCCTCGTGCCCAAGCGGAAGTCGGTGCGCGCCGACGGCCGGCCGGCGATGGCGACCTGTGCCGTGGCACGGCGCCCGGGGCGCGGGCGGCTCGCCGTGGTCGGGCTCGGGCCGGGCGCCCGGGACCTGCTCACCCCGCGTGCGGCGGCCGAGCTGCGGCGGGCCTCGGTGCTGGTCGGCCTCGACCAGTACGTCGACCAGATCCGCGATCTGCTGCGGCCCGGCACCCGGGTGCTGGAGTCGGGGCTCGGCGCGGAGGAGGAGCGGGCCCGGACGGCCGTGGCGGA
>Ga0308176_10002814_pt1 | contig 11026 bp, 9 predicted proteins | sample PhyCR2_3_FD_203890 | JGI IMG/M metagenome (GOLD analysis project Ga0308176, IMG submission 203890) | Soil microbial communities from UC Gill Tract Community Farm, Albany, California, United States - DLSLS.C.R2 | ecosystem: Environmental > Terrestrial > Soil > Agricultural land | place: USA... | reverse complement strand
TCCGCGACTGGCGGCCGCTCTCCGAGGTGCCAGCCGTTCGGAACGGCGCCGTCGAGGTCATCGCGGGCACCCACGTGCTGATCCCCGGGCCGCGGATTCCTCAGTTCTACCGGGAGATGCGGGAGGCCCTGGTGAAGGTGCGTCAGACCCACCAGGCGGCGGCCTCACACATCTTTGTGAGAGGGAGAACCGCCCTGAAAGGGCGGGTATTGAGTAGCCTGGGGTTTCAACCCCAGGCGGTGAGACGCGGCCGCCACCCCCACCTGGGGTTGAAACCCCAGGCTGGTGAATATCCGCCCTTCCAGGGCGGGCAAAGATGTGTGTAACGGCATGGATTTCAATCCCGGGCACGAGGGCCCCCCTTTGACCCCCGTCCTCCTCAGCGCCCGCGGGCTCGCCTGGCGATCCGGCGCGCGCACCATCCTCGGGCCTCTCGACCTGGACGTCCTCCGCGGCGAGTGCCTGGCCGTGGTGGGGCCCAACGGCGCGGGCAAGACGACCCTCCTCCGCTGCCTCACCGGCCTGCTGGAGCCGTCCAGTGGCGAGATCGCCTTCGACGGCCGCTCCCTCGCATCGCTCTCCCGACGCCAGATCGCCCGCCGCATCTCCTATGTGCCGCAGATCCGCCCCGCCCGGGTGCCGCTCAAGGTCGAGGAGATCGTCCTCCTCGGCCGCTACCCCCACCTCTCGACCCTGCAGCTCGCGCCGCGGCGGGAGGACTTCGCCGCCGTGGACGAGGCCCTGCGGGTGGTCGGGATCGAGGATCTGCGCGGGCGGCCGGTCGACGAGCTCTCGGGCGGCGAGCGGCAGGCGGTGTTCATCGCCGCGGCCCTGGCCCAGGAATCGGAGCTGCTCGTGCTCGACGAGCCCACCCTCCACCTCGACGCCCGCCATCAGCACGACCTCGCCGCCCTCCTGCTTCGGCTGAAGGAGGGGACCGACCACACGGTCGTCCTCGCCACGCACGACCTCAACCTCGCCTCGCTTCTGGGCGACCGGCTCCTCGCCCTCTCGGCGGGGAAGGCGCTCGCCACGGGCACGCCGGCCGAGATCCTGCGGCAGGACCTGCTGGAGCGCCTCTTCCGCGCCCGCTTCGAGATCGTCCGCGGCGGCGAGCGGCCGGTGACCGTTCTGGATCTCAACGCATGAGACCGCGGACCGCCCTCCTGATTCTCCTGGCGCTCTGGATCGCCACCGCGGTCCTGACGCCGCTCGTGGGGAGCCAGCCGGTCCGGCTCGCGGACGTCCTGCGCGGCGATCCCACCGTGGCCGCGATCTTCTGGCAGATCCGCCTGCCGCGCATCCTGCTGGCGCTCCTGGGCGGAGCGGCCCTCGCCGTCTCGGGCCTCGGCTTCCAGACCCTCTTCCGCAACCCCCTGGCGGAGCCCTATACCCTGGGGATCTCCAGCGGCGCGGCCCTGGGAGCCGTGCTCGCCCTGCGTTTCGAAGGGGGGCAATTCCTGGGCTTGTCACTCGTGGGCCTGGCGAGCTTCGCCGGCGCGCTGGGCGCCACCGCCTTGATCGTGGGGCTCGCCCTGCGCCGCCAGGGGATCCAGACCTCGACCCTCCTGCTCGCGGGGGTCGCCGTCTCCCTCTCCTGCTCGGCGATCATCCTGTTCCTGCAATACCTCTCGGACTCCACCCAGACCTTCCGCATGGTGCGCTGGATGATGGGGGGCCTCTCCGTGGTGGGCTATACCGAGGTGCTCTGGCTCCTCCCCTGGGTGCTGGGCGGGAGCGCCGCCCTGTTCGCCCTGCGCTGGGAGCTGAACCTCCTGCTCACCGGCGAGGAGCTGGCCGCCAGCCGGGGGGTCGACCTCGCCCGCCTGCGCCGCTTGGTGCTGCTCGCCACCTCCCTGATGATCGGCGCCCTGGTGGCCGTGGCCGGCCCGATCGGCTTCGTCGGCCTGATCGTCCCCCACATCCTGCGCCGCGTCGTGGGGCACGACCACCTCTTCCTCGTCCCCGCCTGCATCCTCGGCGGCGGCGCCTTCCTCACCCTCTGCGACGCCGTGGGCCGCACCGTCATGGCCCCGGCCGAGCTGCCGGTGGGCATCCTCACGGCGCTCCTCGGCGGGCCGTTCTTCCTGTGGCTGCTGGTGTTTCGGCGGCGGGAGTAGGGGCGGCCCGGTCAAGGACCCAAAGGACATAAAGGACTCAAGGGACTGCAAGGACGAAACGGCTTTCTCCGTGTCCTTTGGATCCTTAGAATCGAGTGCTCTCATGAAAAAGCCCATCCTCCTCTCCTGGTCCGGCGGCAAGGACAGCGCACTCGCCCTCCATACCCTGCGCTCCTCCCCGGATTTCGAGCCGGCCGGGCTGCTGACCACGATCAACGAGGACTACGACCGCATCAGCGTCCACGGCGTCCGCCGCGAGCTCCTGGAGCGGCAGGCGGCCGCGATCGGCCTCCCCCTGCGCGAGGTCCTGATCCCGAAGAACTGTCCGAACGAGATCTACGAGGATCGCCTAGCATCGGCCCTCCGCGAGGCCAAGGCCCAGGGGATCAATCACGTCGCCTTCGGAGACCTCTTCCTGGAGGACATCCGCGCCTACCGGAAGAAGCAGATGGCCGCGCTCGGCCTCACCCCCGTCTTCCCTATCTGGGGCCTCGACACCGCCCAACTCGCCCGCGACTTCATAGCCCTCGGCTTCCAGGCCCTCCTGGTCTGCGTGGATACCGAAGCCCTCGACCCCGCCTTCGTGGGCCGCTCCTTCGATGAGGCTCTCCTGCGCGACCTGCCGCCCGGGGTCGATCCCTGCGGCGAGAACGGCGAATTCCACACCTTCGTCCACGCCGGGCCGATCTTCCGCGAGCCGGTGCCGGTCAAGCTGGGACGGGTGGAGGGGCGGGGGCGGTTTTGGTTTCGGGATGTGGAGCCGGCGACGGGTGTATAATCGTGCCCGGAGACGATGATGACCTCTTCCCAGATGAAACAGAAGCTCCTCGAACGGATGGACCAACTCTCGGAAGGGGAGCAGCGGAAGCTCCTTGAGTACGCGGAGAACCTTCCGTCACCCCGTAAGGGCACTCCGGGCAAAGACCTCCTGAAGTTCTTCGGGACGATCGAGCCTGACGACTGCAGGAGAATGGAGGAAGCGATCGAGGAAGGGTGCGAGCGGGTGGATCCTCGTGACTGGTAGATACCTGCTGGACACGAACATCGTCATCGCAGTCTTCAATGGAGACACCCTCCTCCAGCGGCGTGTCGCCAACGCCCCAGAAGCCTTTGTAAGCATCGTTACTCTGGGCGAGCTCTTCTACGGCGCCTATCATTCCCAGCGGATTAACGCGAATGTTGCTCGGATTGAGCAGTTTGAAACAGGCATAACGATCCTGGGCTGCGATTCAGAGACGAGTCGGCACTACGGGATGGTTAAAGCGGAACTACGCAAGCGAGGCAAACCAATCCCTGAGAACGATATATGGATTGCAGCGCTCGCGAGCCAACATGGTCTGACCTTGGTGAGTCGTGACCCTCACTTTTCGGTGGTCAAGGATGTCCCACGAGAGAATTGGTGAAGAGAGGCGGACTATAAGAGCTGAGCGGAGGCGCTTCTACTCAGCTCTTAATCTAGTCACTCGTTAGAAGTTGGCGAAATACAAAGTTCGATCACGGTGGCGAAGACCCACAATGCGTTCAAACTTTTCCTGTACCTCATAGAAAAGGCACTCCAAGATTGGAAGCCTCGGACCGCTATGATTAGCGGGTACTTCGAAGGTAACCTCACTGTCTAGCCCAGGGAGGGTCAGATGACGAGGGTTTATCAAGCGGATCGCATAGCGATTTTCTTCAATAATACCCTGAAGATCTAGCCTTGTTTGATTTTTATATCGTTGGACAATTCTGAACATTAAAAACTCCTTAAAATCGATTTGGTCTGCTCGGCAGCGCCGCCCGCAACTCGTGTCGGTCTGTTGTAAATCGACCGAAGTCCTCTACCTTGAGGAATAAATATATTATAGCACAGCTCAAGGACAATGCGCAGTGGTCAGTGAACAAATAAATCGACCATTTGATCCTTCGCATCTCTTTTGGCGCCTTACTATACAAACGGCGAATCCGGCAACCTGAATCCCCACCCCCGCCCCTTCTCCTCCGCGTCCATCCGCAGCATCAACATCCCGATCCCCGCCGCGCCCTGCATGTAGCCGGTTTGGGCGTAGGTGCGGTCCGGCTGGATACGGTTCTCGGCGTGGATCCATTTCAGGCCGCCGCCCGGAGTCGGCGTGGCGCGGTCCAGGATGTTTTGGACGACCCGGTGAGCGAAGGGCTTGTAGGTGGCATCGCCGGTGAGCTTCGCGAGGTCGAGGAAGAAGCCGGCGACTCCGGCGGAGCCGCAGCATTGGCCGACGTTATTCCAGAAGCCGGGGGTCTGCTTTTCGGGGATGCCGCTCTCCTGGATGGCTTTCGCTCCCTTTTTCGCCCAGGTGAGCCAGCCGGCCTTGGGGTCGATCTGGTCGAGGCGGACCCAGAGGCGCGAGGTGCCCACGGGGCCGTGGCACCAGCCGAGATAGTAGAGCTTCTTGTTGTCCGGCTCGTCGTGGAAGATGAGGCAGCTATCCCCCGTGGTGACCGCGATCGACTGGAGGTAGCGCGCTCCGGCGAGGGCCGCGTCGAGGAATTCCTGGCGGCCTGTCTCCTGGTGGAGGGTGGCGAGGAAGTAGCAGACGCCCGCGGTGCCATGCGAAAAGTTGGGCATGAGGCGAGGAAACTCCGGCTCCTCCCGCCACTTCAGGCCGCCCCCCTCGGGGATGCCGAGCTCGATCAGCCGCAGCCCCGCTTTGGCCGCCAGGTCGCGCGAGGCGGGGTCGTTCATCGCGCGGGCGTAGTCGAGGAGATAGAGGCCGGTCCCGGAGGCGCCGGCGATGATGTCCGTGTACTTCCCCCACTCGACGCCCCGGCCGGCCGGCTGCGCGGCGGCGTGGATCAGGTCGCGGCAGCGGATGGCGGCCTTGCGGTATTTCTCGTCCCCGAGCGACTGGAAAGCCTGGTACAGGGTGAAGCCGAGGCCGGCGTACCCGGAGTAGAGCCCCGTTTCCGCCTGAGCGGGATCGAGCTTCGCGGGAAGGCTCGCGATCAGGGCGTCGGCCCCGTAGCCCGCGTCTTCCTTGTAGGCCTTGTCCCCCGTGACCCGGGCGAGCTCCAGCAGGAAGAGGACGACCCCGGCGTAGCCCGTATAGAGGTCCGGCGTGCTTTCGAGCCCCTCCGGCCGCTCCGGACCCTCGAGCCAGATCAACCCCTGCGGCGTCTCCACCCGCGCGGTGTGTATCCACTTGGCGGCCTTGACGGCGGCGTCCAGGTAGCCGGAGGGGGAGGGGACCGGAGCGGCGGGCTTCGGGGGCTCCTCTCCGGACGCGGCGCCGAGGCCCAGGGTGGAGGCGGCTCCGGCGGCGAGGGTGAGGCGGAGGAGGTCGCGGCGGGTGAGGTCGGTTGGGGGCATCATGAATAGGATAACGCTGGAGGGCGGCGGGGGACCTCACATCGGTGGCGGTCCCAGGGCCGGCGGGCCGCCCGGGCATAAATGCCCGGGCTACGTTTCAACCGAAAAGCCGGCTGAAGCCGGCTCCAAATACGCTCTCCGGGAGGGATGAGCCGGGTTTACCCGGCTTTTCGGTTCCAACGTAGCCCGGGGATTGATCCCCGGGCGGGGCCGGCGCGTCCGCACCGCCCCCTCACATCCCCACCACCGTATCCTTATAAAACCCCTCCAGCACCTCCTTGTGCCGGCTCTCGACCACCTTCCGCTTGACGCTCATCTTGGGGGTGAGCTCGCCGGTCTCCTGGGAGAGGTCGTGGTCGAGGAGGTGGAAGTCCTTGATGCGCTCGTAGGAGGCGAGGCGGGCGTTCACGGCCTCGACGCCGTCGTGGATGAGCTGTTTCACCTCGGGGCGGCTGGCGAGGTCGGCGTAATCCTTGTAATCGATGCCGTGCTCGCGGGCCCATTTGCCCGTGGTCTCCTCGTTCAGGGCGATCAGGGCGACGCAGAAGGGGCGGCGGTCGCCGAGCATGACCACCTGCGAGACGTAGGGGCAGCTCACCTTGAGCTGGTTCTCGATGTTCTGCGGGGCGATGTTCTTGCCTCCCGCGGTCACCAGGATGTCCTTCTTGCGGTCGGTGATGGTGAGGAAGCCGTCCGCGTCGAGCTGGCCGACGTCGCCGGTGTGGAACCAGCCGTCCGGCTCCAGGGCCTCCTCGGTGTCGTGGGGGAGGTTGTAGTAGCCCTTCATGACGCTCCGGCCGCGCAGCAGGATCTCGCCGTCCTCGGCGATGCGGACCTCCAGGCCCGGGACCGGCAGGCCGACGGTGCCGAATTTGTAGCGCTCGGGGCGATTGAAGAGGCTGCCGGCCGAGGTCTCGGTGAGGCCGTACCCCTCGAGGATCAGGATGTCGCAGGAGTGGAAGAACTCGGCGATGGCGCGCGAGAGCGGGGCGCCGCCGGAGATCAGGAAGCGGAGCCGGCCGCCCAGGCGGGCCTTGAGCTTGGAGTAGACGAGCTTGTCGGCCACACGATGCTTGAAGGCGAGGAGGCCGGCGGGTTGCCCCCCCTGCTGGCGGAGCCTGGAGACCTGGCCCCCCACGTCCATGGCCCACTGGAAGATCTTGTACTTGAGCCCGCCGCCTTCCCGGGCTCCGGTCACCACCCGGTTGTAGACCTTCTCGTAGACGCGGGGGACGCCGCCCATGACGGTCGGCCGGACGGCGGCGAGATTGGCCACCAGATCGTCGATCACCCCGTCGATCGCGGTCGGCACGCCGGCCCGGATGAAGAGCACCTGCAGCACCTTGGCGAAGGAGTGGGCGAGCGGGAGGAAGAGGAGCTGCTTGTCCGTGGGGCCGAGGACGTTCATCTCGGCGCACGCCTCGGCCTCGGCGAGCCAGTTGTCGTGGGTGAGCATCACCCCCTTGGGCTTGCCCGTGGTGCCCGAGGTATAGATGAGGGTCGCGAGGTCCTCGGGGCCGACGGCGGCGGCGACCTCGTCCAGCCGGCCGGGGTTGGCGGCGCTCCAGGCCTCCCCCCGGCGCTCGAGCTCCGCGAGGGTGATCGTCCAGCCGTCCGCCACCCGGGGCTCGCCCTCGATCTGGACGAGTTGGACGACGCCGGGGAGCCGGTCGCGCACGTCGCGGATCTTGGTGTCCTGAAAGGCGTTCTCGACGAAGCAGACCCGCGATCCCGAATCCTCCAGGATATAGGCGCTCTCCTCGGCGGTGTTGGAGGTGTAGATCGTCGAGGTCGCCCCTCCGGCGCCGAGGATGCCGAGATCGGCGATCACCCATTCGGGCCGGCTGGTGGCGAGGATCGCGGCCCGCTCCCCCTTCTGGAAGCCGAGGCTGAGCAGGCCGGCGGCCACGGCGCGGACCCGGCGCTCGGCCTCGCGCCAGGTCATGGAGTACCATTGGCCGTCCCGCCGGCCGGACATGGCCTCGGCGTCCGGCGCGGAGGACACCTGGTGCTGGAACATCTCGTAGACGGAACGGAACGTCGGCTCGCTCATAGGCTCTCCCGGGGCGAAGCTTGACCCGCATTGGGTGATTGGACAGGGGGATGATAGCGCGCGCGGCGAGCCGTCGTCGCGGGAAAACGCTCTGCCTCCGGCTACGACGGTTTTTCTCCACGTACGACGGACTGCCTCCGCCTACGACGATCCGCCTCCGGCTGCGACGGGCCGCCTCCGCCTACGATGGTCCGCCGTACCTGGCGACGGTTTTTCTCCGCCTGCGACGATCTGCCTGGCGCTACGACGATCTGCCGCCGGCTGCGACGGTCTGCCGCCGCGTACGACGGACTGCCTCCCCCTACGATGGTATGCCTCCGCTTGCGACGGTTTTTCTCGGCGTACGACGGTTTATCTCCGGCTACGACAGACCGCCGTACGCGGAGGCAGGCCATCGCATCCTTACGGTGGACCGCCGCCAGGGCCGATCTTGTATACGTACATGCCGCCGCCCAGGTCGGCCACCCGCGGATAGCGGGCGATCCAGGTGAACGCTCCGGCCGGGACCGGCACCATCCGTCCCCCCGCGAAGGTCATGTAGCCATAGCCGTGAAGGAAGTTGGCGCTGACGGCGACCAGCCCCGGCTGGTCCGGCCGGGGGATGTAGAAGTCGATCCCGTAGAGGGCCGGATCGACGTGGCCGAAGTAGGCGAGCCCGATGCGGTCGATCCCCTGGCGGTCCATGTACTTGCGGACCCGCTTCAGCCCCTGCCCCCAGTCGAGGTTGGAGTCGAGGAGGATCTCGTCCCCCCGGCCACGGGCGAGGAGGTTGAAGTAATCGATGGTGTTCGGTGTCACGATCAGGGCCGGCAGGGGGTAGAGGAGCAGCCCGGCGAGAGCGGCGCGGCGGACGGCGGGGCCCTTCTCCAGGACGTACGGCGTCAGGCGGCTCGCGTAGACGAAGAGCAGCGGGAAGGCCGAGAGGATGTGCCGGATGCCGTAGTTCACGTTGCCCGTGAGCACCGAGTACGAGACCAGGAGGATCGCCAGCGGCAGGCCGAGGTAGATCTCGCCGCGCGGCCGGAGCCGGGGGCGGATGAAAGGGGCGAGCAGGATGGCGATCAGCAGCGACAGCGGTGTCTTGAAGAGGAGGCAGACCAGGTAATAGAGCGGCGTCCCCTGGCGCGACCAGCGGCCGAAGAGGTAGTTGGGGAACTCGCCGGACTCGGCGTCGAGCCGCACGCCGTCGAACCCTTCGAGGTAGGGGGCGGGCAGGGGCATCGGCAGCGCCGCCGGGAGGTGGCCGGCGATCCCCTTCATGAAGCGGCTCTGGAATTCGAACGCTCCCAGGGACTTGCCCGTCCCCTGGCAGAGGTAGCCCGCGTTCAGCACCACCAGGCTCAGGAGGACCATCGCCGCGAGCCCCCCGAGACGGCGGGCCACCGGCCGTTCCCCCCAGACCAGGGCGATCAGCACCAGCAGGCCGAGGATCGGGTAGAGGAGCACGGCCGTGGTCTTGGCGAGCTGCGCCAGGCCCAGGGCGATCCCGGCGCGGAGCATGCGGGGGACGGTGGGCTGGAGCGACCATCGATAGAAGAGATAGAGGGCGAGCGCGCCGAGGGTGGCGACCCCCACGTCCGCGGTGACGATGTGGGAGTGGCCGATCAGCGTGGGATTGAAGGCGAAGAAGGTGAGCGCCACTTGTCCCGCCGCCGGGCCGTAGAGGTCGCGGGCCCAGAGGTAGACGACCACCCCCATCAGCAGCGCGAGGGCGACGATCGGCAGCCGGCCCAGGAGGAAGAGGCGGTCGTAGACCGGCCGGTTCCGCTGCATGAAGTCGGTGCCCAGGAGCCAGGGGTACCAGGCGCTCTCGCGGGCCGGCTTCTCCGTGCGGATCTGGGGGTCGAGCGGCAGGAGCGGCAGCGCCGCGAGCTCCTTGATCAGCGGCGGCGTGCGCGCGGCGAGATCGAAATCCCCGGTCTTCAGATAGAAGTAGCCGACCGGCAGATGGGTGAACTCGTCGACCGTGGGGGAGTCCCAGACGAGCCCGTGGAGGCAGAGGACGGCGAAGGCTCCGAAGAGGAGGAGCTTGAGGGTGCGGGGGGAGAGGACCGTGCTCATCGGGACGTCCTGCCCTTCGAAGCCTCACCCCTGTCCCCTCTCCCATCGCCCTCCCACCATCCGGGAGAGGGGGACGCAGTTGAAGCGGTGGTGTTTGTAGGATGTCTTTCCGCACCAGTATCGATTCTGATATAGCAACCTACCAGCACTACCGCTCCAACCGCGTCCCCCTCTCCCGGACGGCGGGAGGGCGACGGGAGAGGGGTGAGGTCTCGGAGGGCAGACCGCCCCAGCAGGCAAGAGGCATTGGAGACCCCCTCCTCACTCCATCTCGAACAGCGGAGTCCCCATATCCACCGCCTGCCCGGGCTGGACGTGGATTTTGCTCAACCTTCCGTCGTGCTCGGCGCGGATCTCGTTCTCCATCTTCATCGCTTCGAGCACGACGATCCCCTGGCCGGCGGTGACCTCGGCCCCCTCTTCGACCAGGACGGCGACCACGCGGCCGGGCATGTAGGCGTCCACCCGCTGGCGGCGCTTGGCGCCCTGGCTGCGGCTCTGGGCGGCGAGATGGGCGAGGGGATCGGCGACCTCGACCGGCCCGGCCCCCTGGGCGGTGCTCACCCAGTAGATCCCCTCCTTCTGGCGGCGGACGGCGGCCTCCTGATGGGTGCCGTCGATCCGCAGGCTGAGCAGGCCGGGGCGGGCCGGCAGGGCATCCACGTGATGGACGCGGCCGCCGACCATGACCTCGAAGCCGCCGTCGACACGGCGGACCCGGACCTTCTCCTCGCGCTCCCCCTGGCGGACGATCAGGTCCATGAGCCCCCCTTCACGGCGTCGCGGCGTCCGGCGGTCCCCCAGCGCGAGCGGAGAGAGGTGGCGGGGGCCGGGCCGGCGGCGCTCTGCCGGTTGGCCTGCTCGTGGTGGGCGAGCGCCGCGGCGATCAGCGGCAGGTCGTCCGTGGTCTCCTGGACGGCGGGCTTCAGCTCCCCCGCGGCCAGCTTGCGGTCGAGCATGCCGATGTCGATGTGGCCGGAGCGGAAGTCCGGATCGGCGAGCAGGGCGCGGAAGAGGGGGACGGTGGTGCGGATCCCCTCGACGCGCAGCTCGGAGAGGGCGCGCTCCAGGCGGTTGAGCGCCCGTTCGCGGTCCGCGGCCCAGACGATCAGCTTGGCCAGCATCGGGTCGTAGTAGATCGAGACCTCGGACCCCTCGTAGACGCCGGCGTCCACGCGCACCCCGGGGCCGTCGGGCCAGCGGAGCATCTCGATCTTACCCGGCGAGGGGGCGAAGCCCCGCCAGGGATCCTCGGCGTAGAGGCGCACCTCGACGGCGTGCCCACGCGGCTGGACGCCGTCGAATTCAGGGCCGAGCGGCTCCCCCTCGGCCACCCGGATCTGGGCCTGGACGAGGTCGATGCCGGTGACCAGCTCGGTGACCGGGTGCTCCACCTGGAGACGGGTGTTCATCTCCAGGAAGAAGAAGTTGCCGTCGGAGTCGAGCAGAAACTCGCAGGTGCCCGCG
>Ga0308176_10002813_pt1 | contig 11027 bp, 8 predicted proteins | sample PhyCR2_3_FD_203890 | JGI IMG/M metagenome (GOLD analysis project Ga0308176, IMG submission 203890) | Soil microbial communities from UC Gill Tract Community Farm, Albany, California, United States - DLSLS.C.R2 | ecosystem: Environmental > Terrestrial > Soil > Agricultural land | place: USA... | reverse complement strand
AAGCCGTAGACGTCACCCGAGCGCACGACGAGGTCGATGCCGTCCACGGCGAGGACCGGTCCGTAGCGCTTGGTCAGCCCGCGGGTGGCGATGACCGCGTCGCTCACGGCATCCTCATCCCGGGCCGCTTCTCGACGAGCTGGGCGGCCGCGTCGACCAGGGCCTTGCGGGTGACGGTGCCGGCCAGCAGCCAGCTGAAGTCGTTGGGCTCGGGGTTCGCCAGCAGCAGCCGCATCGGCGGTGCCGCGACCAGCACCCCGGCGTCCGTCTCGCGGGCGCCCGGCTGCCGGCCGAGGTCCTCGCGGACCCGCTCGGCGGTGCGGTGCCACAGCGGCAGCGCGAGCAGCACGGTCGGCCCGCGGCCGTACACCCCCACGGACCCCTGGTCCGCCGGGGTCGTCGGCCCGCGCGACGGCAGGCCGGCCAGGGAGGCGGGCGGGATCCGCGCGGCGAACCGGTTCACCGCGTCGGCCAGGTCCACCACGTCGTCGGTGCGCACCAGGGCGTCGTGCGGCGGCGAGAAGTCCAGTGCCGTGGCGGGCGGCCCGCCCACGGTCAGGTCGAGGAACCGCGACGAGACGACGGGGACCCGCGCCCCCCGCGCGAACATCCGCACCTCGACCGGCAGCCCCGTGCCCCGGTCCGCCCACACGTCGACGCGGCCGATCGACGCCTGCGGGTCGGCGGGGGTCAGGCGCAGCCCCAGCGCGTCGTGACCGGCCACGCGTAGCGCGGGCAACCGGCTCAGCTCGCCCTCCCGGGCCCCGGCCAGCACCCGGCGGGCCAGCTCGTTGGGCAGCAGGTCGGTGGTCAGCGGCAGCCGCACCCCGGCGTCCGGCACGAGCGTGACGTCCTTGGACTCGTAGACCCAGCGCAGCATCCTGCCCCCGGTGTGCACCAGGTCGGTCTCCCCGGTGGTGCGCAGCGCGGCCACCCGCCAGGTGCTCGGGTCGCGCCACCAGACCCGGACCTGGTTCGTGCGACCGAGCAGCCGGCTCAGGCCGGACAGGTCCTCGTCGGCGGGGAGCCCGACCGAGCCGCCCGACTCGACGTACCCGGAGAAGGCGACACCGCGCGAGTCCTGGATCCGGTGCAGCAGCGCCACCGCGGACAGCGGCTGGTCGTGGGCCGGCAGCGCCCGCACCACGAACGGCGCGACGACCAGCAGCAGCACGGCGCAGCCGACGAGGCCCCAGCGCCGTGCAGCGGTCATGGCACTCACGGTACGACGCCCGGCTCGGCCCACAGCACCCGTTTGCCGCCCCGTCCCACGGGGCAATTCCGTGTGACGGGGGCCACACGTCGTAGCGATCCGAGCCGGGCGTCGTTGAACCGTGCACCCGCCGACCGAACGGACTGACATGACGCGTCGCACCCCCGCCGCCCTCGCGGCCACCACGCTCACCGCTGCCGGGCTCACGCTGACCGGGCTCTCCACGGGCGCCGCGCAGGCGGCCGACACGACGCCCGGCTACTCGGTCCGGCACATCACCGTGAACGTCAAGGTCGGCCCGGACAACCATCCGTGCGTGGTCGACGCCGACATCTACAAGCCGGACAAGGCGTCCCGCACGAACAAGAAGCCGGCCATCCTCACCACCAACGGCTTCGGCGGCAGCAAGGACGACGCCAACGAGTCCGCGATCGGCCGGGGCTTCGTCAAGCAGGGCTACGTCGTGCTCGCCTACACCGGCCTCGGCTTCCCGGACTCCGGCTGCAAGATCACGCTCGACGACCCGGCCTACGACGGCAGGGCCGGCAAGCAGCTGGTGAGCGTGCTGGCCGGCACCAAGACCTACCTCGACGCGGCCAAGCGCCCGCAGCGGATCCGCTACGTCGCGCAGGAGTCCAAGGGCGACCCCCGCGTGGGCATGATCGGCGGCTCCTACGGCGGCCAGATCCAGTACGCCGTGGCGATGCAGGACAAGCGGGTGGACGCGCTCATCCCGATCATCACCTGGAACGACCTGTCCTACTCCCTCGCCCCGAACAACACGAGCCTCACCCGCGGCGTCACCTACGCCACCCCGGGCGTCGGCAAGCGGGAGTGGGTGGACCTGTTCTTCTCGGTCGGCATCACCGACGGCGTGCAGGGCGGCTCGGTCGACCCGTCCCGGGACTTCCCGCCCTGCCCGAACTTCGCCGACGAGGCCTGCCCGGCCGCGGTCCGGCTGAACACCCTCGGCTACCCGGACGCCGCCACCCTGCACCTCGCGCGGCACGCCTCGGTCTCGACGTACCTCCCGCGGGTGAAGGCGCCGACGCTGGTCGTGCAGGGCCAGAAGGACACCCTGTTCAACCTCCAGGAGGCCGTGGCGACCTACCGCGGCCTGCGGGCGCACGGCACCCCGACCCGGATGATCTGGCAGTCGTGGGGCCACTCCGACAGCACCCCGGCGCCGGGCGAGCTCGACTTCGGCGCGCGGTCGCTGCGCGACTCCTACCTCGGCAACCGGTTCCTGAACTGGATGAACCACTACGTGAAGGGCAATGCCGCGGCGCCGGTCGGGCCGGCGTTCTCGTACTTCCGGGACTGGGTCTCCTACGACACCCGGCCGGGGCACGCCGGCACCGCGGTGCGCAAGGCGTACGCCGAGCGGTCCCGTTTCACGCAGGCGCCGACCGCCACGCTGTACTTCACCGGCAACAACGGGCTGACCACGCGCAGCGCGGTGACGCCGGGCAGCGCGTCGTACGCCAACGCCGGCCCGGCACCCACGTCCTACTCCGAGACCTCCGGCCTCGAGGGCAGCCAGGTGAACAACCCGCCGTATGACGCCCCCGGCACCGCCGTCTCGTTCACCAGCGCGCCGCTGGCGTCCCCGGCGGACCTGGTCGGCTCGCCGCGGCTGCGGCTGCACCTCTCGGCGCCGGTGGCCGCGCAGACCCAGGGCACGGACCCGGGCGGCAAGCTGGTGCTGTTCGCCAAGATCTACGACGTCGCCCCGGACGGGTCGCTCACGCTGCACAACCGGCTGGTCTCCCCGGTGCGGGTCACCGACGTGACCAAGCCGGTCTCGGTCACCCTGCCCGGCGTCGTGCAGCGCTTCCCCGCCGGCCACCGGATCCGGGTCACCGTCGCGGCCAGCGACGCGGCCTACGCCGGCAACCACGTCCCGCAGCCGGTCACCGTGACCACGAGCCCGGCGGCACCCAGCCTGCTCCGGCTGCCGCTGACCACCCCGCTCCGCACCCAGTGACGCCGACCCGTCACCTGGTAGGCAGTCTCAGCGGCGTGTCGCACAGGAAGTGACGGGTCGGCCCGGCCCGGCGCCGGGCCGAGACGACGAGCCCTTCAGGTCAGGTTCTGTCCGCTATCGCTCCTAGCCTGGCGGCATGAGCGCCAGCGCCCGCATGCTCCAGCTGCTGTCCCTGCTGCAGACCCACCGCTACTGGCCCGGTGGCGAGCTCGCCGAGCGCCTCGAGGTCAGCGGCCGGACGTTGCGCCGCGACGTGGAGCGGCTCCGCGACCTCGGCTACCCGGTGCACGCGGTGCGCGGGGCGGCCGGCGGCTACCAGCTCCAGGCCGGCGCCGCGATGCCGCCGCTGCTGCTCGACGACGAGGAGGCCGTCGCGATCGTGGTCGGGCTGCGGGCCGCCGCCGGCGGGATGGTGGACGGCATCGAGGACACGTCGGTGCGGGCGCTGTCCAAGGTGGTGCAGGTGATGCCGCCGCGGCTGCGCCGGCGCGTGGACGCGCTCGCGGCGTACGCCGTGCCGGCGGTGTTCGCACCCAGCGGCACCGGCCCGACGTTCGACGCGGACATGCTGGCCACCCTGGCCCAGGCCTGCCGCGACGACGAGCGGGTGCGCTTCGGCTACCGGCCCCGTGAGGGCGAGGTCATGGACCGCTCCGTGGAGCCGCACCGCCTGGTGTCGGTCGGGCGGCGGTGGTACCTCGTCGCCTGGGACCTCACCCGGCACGACTGGCGCAGCTTCCGGCTGGACCGGATGAGCGAGGCCCGCACCACCGGCGTGCGGTTCCGGCAGCGCGAGCTGCCCGGCGCGGACGCGGCGGAGTTCGTGAAGGCCGGGCTGCGTGGCATGGCTCAGCGGCACCACGTGGAGGTGCTGGTGCGCACCGGCGCGGACGTCGTACGCCGTGCCGTGGGCCGGTGGGGAACGGTCGAGGAGGTGGACGCGACGTCGTGCCGGCTGACCATGGAGGCCGACGACCTGGCCTGGCCGGTGTTCGTGCTGGCCGGGCTGGACGCGGACTTCGTCGTGGAGGGCCCGGCCGAGCTGCGCGAGCGCGTCGCCGAGGTCAGCCGGCGGTTCGCCCGGGCGGACCGCTCGGCCGCACCGTGAACGTCAGACCGCGGAGCCCTCGACCACGTTGGCCCGCACCCACTCGACGATCTTCGTGGTCGGGGCGCCGGGGGTGAACACCTCGGCGACGCCCATCTCCTTCAGCAGCGGGATGTCGTCCTCGGGGATGATCCCGCCGCCGATCACCACGATGTCGCGGGCGTCGCGCTCGTCGAGCAGCCCGATCAGCTTCTTGAACAGCGTCATGTGCGCGCCCGAGAGCACCGAGAGGCCGATGACGTCGGCGTCCTCCTGGATCGCGGTCTCGACGATCTGCTCGGGTGTCTGGTGCAGGCCGGTGTAGATGACTTCGTGGCCGGCGTCGCGGAGCGCGCGCGCGATCACCTTGGCACCGCGGTCGTGCCCGTCGAGCCCGGGCTTCGCCACCACGATCCGGACCGGAGCCGTCATCACACCCACACCTTCGTCGTACGCAGGGAACCTGCTGGGCACCCTAGCCGACGCGCGCAGGGGACCGACCAGACCAGGCACCCCCCTGTGAGTGAACTCCCCCACGTGGGCAACACTTGGGCGGCCCGCCCCCAGCGGACAAAGGTGACGAACCCGTGATACAGCCCACACAGCGTTCTTTACCCGATCCGCCGGGAAAGCGGCAGTTCGGTTAGTGTTTGCGGTTGCGTGCCCCCGACGTAAGGAACATTTCCGACAGTGTCGAACCATCGTGCAGACAAGCGCGCCGTCCGGCGCCACTCTGTCGACGTTCGGGGGACGTCCGATCCGCTGCCCGGTCCCGCTCCTGCTCCGCCCTGGCCCGCCCCGGTCGGCGACCCGGTCGTGATGCGCCCGGCGGGTCGACGCAAGGCCGTCAAGCCCACTCGTACGACGGCCCGCAGCCCGCGTCGCGTGCCGAGTACCCACGACGGTCTGCGCAAAACCCTCATCCCGGGAATTCCGTCCGCACCGACCCTGGTCGGGATCGCCGCTCTGGCCCTCGCCGCCGCCGGCGCCGTCACCGTCGGCTCCCCCGCCGGCACCTCGCGGCTCGCCTCGGGCAACATCCAGAAGCTCTCCGGCCAGGCCAGCGTGCTCAGCGGCGCCAGCAGCATCGGCTCCAGCAACTCGCTGTCCGGCCGCGCCCGCGCCGTGAGCCGCGACTCCGAGCGCCAGGCCCAGCAGGACGCCGCCGACCAGACCCTGCAGGCCGCCGCCGAGAAGCAGGCCAAGGAGCGCAACGCCGCGCTCGCCGCGCTGGCCGCGAGCGCCGAGAAGCAGGCCAGCCTGATCGCCAAGAACGCCTGGCAGCTGCCCGTCGACGCCGGCGTCTACCACCTGACCTCACGCTTCGGCGAGTGCTCGGGGCTGTGGTCCCACTGCCACACCGGCCTGGACTTCGCCGCCCCTTCCGGCACCCCGATCCACGCGATCGCCGGTGGCGTCGTGACCTCGGTCGGCTACGACGGCTCCTACGGCAACAAGACGGTCGTCACGCTCGAGGACGGCACGGAGCTGTGGTACTGCCACCAGACCGCGTACGCCGTCACCACCGGGGAGAACGTCACCCCCGGCCAGGTGATCGGCTCGGTCGGCTCGACCGGCAACACCACCGGGCCGCACGTGCACATCGAGGTCCGGCCGGGCGCGGGCGACCCCGTCGACCCGTACGCCGCGATGATCGCCCACGGCCTGCACCCGTAGCCTCCTGGCGCCCGCCAGATGCGCCGAGTCAGCGGCATCTGGCCGGATGCGCCACGTCGGCGACGTCTGGGTCGCCCGATGCGCCAGGCGGGGGTCAGAGCTTGTCGACGGGGGCATAGCGGAGCAGCAGCCGCTTGACGCCCTGGCTCCCGAAGTCGATCGAGGCGACCGCCTTGTCGCCGACGCCGTCCAGCGCCACCACGCTGCCCATCCCGAACGAGTCGTGCACGACCCGGTCGCCGGGTGAGAGCGACGGCACCTCGCGCTTCTTCCCGCGGGCGTCGGCGTCCGCGCGCACGGCGGCGGTGCCGAACCGGCGGGTCGGGGCACCGGCGTTGCGCTGCGGCAGCGAGGGCAGCACCGGCCGGCCCCACGAGCTCTGCGCGGCCTCGGTGCGCCGCCAGTCCACGAGGTCGACCGGCAGCTCGTCGAGGAACCGGGAGGCCGGGTTGTGCGACGGCGCGCCCCAGGCCGAGCGGACCACGGCCCGCGAGACGTAGAGCCGCTGCTGGGCCCGGGTCACGCCGACGTACGCCAGCCGGCGCTCCTCCTCCAGCTCGGGCAGATCGCCGAGCGCCCGCATGTGCGGGAAGACACCGTCCTCGAGCCCGGTGAGGAACACCACCGGGAACTCCAGCCCCTTGGCGGTGTGCAGGGTCATCAGGGTGACCACGCCCGCCTCGTCGTCGGGGATCTGGTCGGAGTCGGCCACCAGCGCGACCCGCTCCAGGAAGTCCGAGAGCCCGGGCGCGACGGGCGCCTCGTCGGCCGGGTCGGCCGACGGACCGGCGACCGGCTCGTCGGCGAACTCGCGCGCCACCGCGACGAGCTCAGCGAGGTTCTCCACCCGCGTCTCGTCCTGGGGGTCGTCGGACTCCTCGAGCTCGGCGAGGTAGCCGCTGCTGGCGAGCACCTGCTCCAGGACCACGTCGGCGCGCTCCCCCGCGTCGACCATCGACTGGAGCTCCTCGACCATCGCCACGAAGCCGCGGATGCAGGTCAGCGACCGGGTGGCGATGCCGGGGGCGTCCTGCGCGCGCCGTAGCGCCTCGAAGAAGCTGATCCGCTCCCGGGTGGCCAGCGCGTCCACGCACGCCTCGGCCCGCTCGCCGATGCCGCGCTTGGGGACGTTGAGGATCCGCCGCAGCGACACCTCGTCGTCGGGGTTGACCAGGATCCGCAGGTACGCCAGCGCGTCCTTGACCTCGCGCCGCTCGTAGAAGCGCACCCCGCCGACGACCTTGTACGGCAGGCCGACCCGGATGAACACCTCCTCGAACACCCGGGACTGGGCGTTGGTCCGGTAGAACACCGCGACGTCACCGGGCCGGGCGTCCTTGGCGTCGGTGAGCCGGTCGATCTCCTCGGAGACGAACCGCGCCTCGTCGTGCTCGTCGTCCGCGACGTAGCCGACGATCCGCTCGCCGTCGCCCGCGTCGGACCAGAGGCTCTTGGCCTTGCGGCTCTTGTTGCGGCTGATCACCGCGTTGGCGGCGGTGAGGATCGTCTGGGTGGAGCGGTAGTTCTGCTCCAGCATGATCGACGTCGCGTCCGGGAAGTCCTCCTCGAACGCGAGGATGTTGCGGATGCTGGCCCCGCGGAACGCGTAGATCGACTGGTCGGCGTCGCCGACGACCATCAGCTCCGAGGGCTCGATGCCGTCCCCGTCGGGGGCGTCGGGGTCGGTCGACGGCCGGCCGACGTCGTGGGCGCAGAGCTCGCGGACGAGGACGTACTGCGCGTGGTTGGTGTCCTGGTACTCGTCGACGAGCACGTGCCGGAACCGGCGCCGGTAGACCTCGCGCACCTCCGGGAACGCCTGGAACAGGTGCACCGTGGTCATGATCAGGTCGTCGAAGTCGAGGGCGTTGGCGGCCCGCAGCTTCTGCTGGTAGAGGGAGTACGCCGAGGCGTAGGTCTCCTCGAGGTTGTTCTGGGCGTTCTTGGCGGCGTCCTCGTGGTCGACGAGCTCGTTCTTCTGGTTGGAGACCCAGTTGAGCACCGTCCGCGGCGGGTAGCGCTTGGGGTCGAGGTCGAGCTCCTTGCACACCATCGTCATCAGCCGCTTGGAGTCGGCCGCGTCGTAGATGGAGAACGACGACTTGTAGCCGAAGCGGTCGATCTCCTTGCGGAGGATGCGCACGCACGCGGAGTGGAAGGTCGAGACCCACATGATCCGGGCCCGGCGCCCGACCAGCTCCTCGACCCGCTCCCGCATCTCGGCGGCGGCCTTGTTGGTGAACGTGATGGCGAGGATCGAGCCGGGGTGGGCCTTGCGCTCGGAGATCAGCCAGGCGATCCGGCGGGTCAGCACCCGGGTCTTGCCGGACCCGGCCCCGGCGACCACCAGGAGCGGAGCCCCGGCGTGCACGACCGCGGCGCGCTGCGGCTCGTTGAGCCCCTCGAGCAGCTCCTCGGCGGACGGGCCGCGGCGGCGGGCCGGCTCCGGGGTCGCGACGTCGAGCTCCAGCTCGGTCTGGGTCGAGGTGGGTGCCTGCGGGATCGGGAACGACGCGCTCATGTGGGGGCCAGCCTACGACCCGGGACGGACACCGCCGGGCGCGGCTCAAGCCAGGCTCAGCGGCCGTCGGCCGAGAAGTGCATGAGGTCGGACACGCTGCGGAAGTCCCCGCCCCAGGTCCAGCCGGCCGCCGCGAACGCCCGGGTCGCCACCCCGCCGCGGAGCACCATGCCGGGCCGCCGCCAGGACCGGTCGAGGTAGGCCGACGCGAGCTCGGGCAGCACCAGGTCGCCCTTGCGGTAGGGGTTCAGGAACGGGTTCACGTCGATCGCCAGCCCGTAGGCGTGCGCGGACAGGACGCTGGAGCCCCGGGTGGTGCGGCAGACGTACGCCGCGGTGTTGTTGCCGTCACCGGTGGGTGCGGCGTCGAGGTCCGCGGTGGTCACCAGCCGCATCTCCTCCAGGGGGAACCGCGCGGCGTAGAGCCGGCGGAAGACGCCGACCACGTCGCGCGCCACCGACGCGTTCACCACCAGCTCGCCGGTGTGCGGGCGGCCGTCGAAGCCGGCGAAGGTCAGGGTCAGGCGGCGCAGGCCGGCGAGCCCGACCGGGCAGGACGGTGACCAGGTGCGCCCCATCCGCCGGCGCACCTGCGGCGTCACCGGACCGACGGTGGCGTGGAACCGGCCGTCGGCCGGAGGCGGCAGCACATCCCGGGTCGGCAGCCGCCGGACCCGCAGCTGCGTGGGCGTGGGCAGGACCTCCCCGAAGCCGTCGGCCCGCAGCGGCAGCGGGTGCGCCCCCACCCTCCAGGTGCCCAGGTGCGGTGCTCGACGCGGCGTGGATGCCGGGGTCCGGGACGGCGCCGGGGTCGCGCTGACGGTCGCGGACGTGGCCGTGCCCTGGGCCGCCGGCGGGGTCGGTGCCGCAGCGGGTCGGGCGGTGGGGCCGCAGCCGGTGGCGGCCCCCAGCGAGGCGGCCACCGCGACCGCCAGCGCCGCGAGCCGCGGCCGCCGCGTCAGAGCAGCCGCCGGTCGGACGCCCAGCGGGTGAGCTCGTGGCGCGAGGACAGCTGGAGCTTGCGCAGCACGCTGGAGACGTGCGTCTCGACGGTCTTGATCGAGATGAACAGCTCACTGGCCACCTCCTTGTAGGCGTAGCCGCGGGCGATCAGCCGCATCACCTCGCGCTCCCGCTCGGTGAGCCGGTCGAGGTCCTCGTCGACCTGGGCGACCTCGATCGACCCGGCGAACGCGTCCAGCACGAAGCCGGCCAGCCGCGGTGAGAAGACCGCGTCCCCGGTGGCGACCCGGTCGATCGCGTCGACCAGCTCGGGGCCGGTGATCGTCTTGGTGACGTAGCCGCGGGCGCCGGCCCGGATCGTGCCGATCACGTCCTCGGCGGCGTCGGACACCGACAGCGCCAGGAACCGGGTCTCCGGCTGTCGCAGCCCGACCCTCCGCATCACCTCGGCACCGCCCCCTCCGGGCAGGTGCACGTCGAGCAGCACCACCTCGGGACGCAGCCGGGTGACGGCCTCGACGGCCTGGTCGACGTCGGCGGCCTCGCCGAGCACCTCGACGGCGTCCGGGTGGGCGCCGAGCTCGGCCTTGACGCCGGTGCGGAACATCGCGTGGTCGTCGACGACGACGACCGAGCGCCTGGTCATGCGGTCTCCTCGGTGCGGGTGCTGGGTGCGGTCGGGGTGCCGCCGGTCGGGGTGGTGGCCATGGCCAGGCGGACCTCGGTGCCCTCGCCGGGCGCCGTGCGGATCGCGGCGGTGCCGCCGTGCCTGCGCATCCGGTCCACGATGCTGTTGCGCACCCCGAGCCGGTCCTCGGGGACGGTGGCCTCGTCGAAGCCGCGGCCGCGGTCGCGCACGAACACCTCGACCTGGGCGCCGGCGCACTCGGCGAACACGTCGACCTGGTCGGCGCCGGAGTGCTTGGCCGCGTTGACCATCGCCTCCTTCGCGGCCAGCACCAGCGGCCGGAGCCGCTCGGTGACCGGGGCGTCACCGACCGTGACCACCTCGACCGGCACGCCGTGCCCGTCCTCGACCTCGGCCGCCGCCGCCTTCAGCGCGCTGGCCATCGAGGTGTCGGGCGGCGGCGTCTCGCCGTACAGCCAGGACCGGAGGTCGCGCTCCTGGGCCCGGGCGAGGGTCGCGACGGTGCGGCCGTCGGACGCGTGCTTCTGGATCAGCGCGAGCGTCTGCAGCACCGAGTCGTGCAGGTGCGCGGCCATGTCGGCGCGCTCCTGCGAGCGGACCCGGGCCGCCCGCTCCTCGGACAGGTCACCGGTGAGCCGGAACAGCCACGGCCCCACCATCAGGGCCAGCCCGGCCACGCCGAGCACGCCCGCGACCACCACATCGCGCGCGACGCCGAGCTGGCCCGAGGTCCCGGTCTGGAGGGCGAACAGGACCAGCGCCGACAGCAGCAGGCCCACGCCGACCGCCAGCCGCGCCCAGGAGGCCGTGCCGCCGCGGCCGACGACCGCGCGGACCAGGTCGATGCGGCCGGTGCTGTCCACCCACCGCTCGCGCTGGGCCTCGTCGGCCTGCCGCCACAGGACCGCGAGACCGATCACGCCGAGCAGG
>Ga0308176_10002812_pt1 | contig 11030 bp, 8 predicted proteins | sample PhyCR2_3_FD_203890 | JGI IMG/M metagenome (GOLD analysis project Ga0308176, IMG submission 203890) | Soil microbial communities from UC Gill Tract Community Farm, Albany, California, United States - DLSLS.C.R2 | ecosystem: Environmental > Terrestrial > Soil > Agricultural land | place: USA... | reverse complement strand
GCGGCGGGAGACCCGGCGGGTGATCCGGCTGAACTTGCGCGGATTGCCGATCGACTCCAGGTAGAGCAGCACCACTTCGGTGTCCTGGTCCTCCTCCCAGTACTGCAGCAGGTCGTTGCCAGACACGTCGGCCCGGTTGCCGGCGCTGACGAAGGTGGACAGCCCGAGCCCTCGGCGCGCCACCTTCTCCAGGATCGCCACCCCGAGCGCGCCGGACTGGCAGAAGAACCCGGCCCGGCCGCGCGGCGGCATCAGCGGCGACAGGGACGCGTTCAGCGACACGTCCGCGGAGGTGTTGATGATGCCCAGCGCGTTCGGGCCGACCAGCCGCATCCCGTAGCTGCGGGCCAGCCCCACCAGGCGCCGCTGCCGCAGCCGGCCCTCCTCGCCGGTCTCGGCGAAGCCCGACGAGATCACCACCAGGCCGCCGACGCCCTTCGCGGCGCAGTCGAGCACCACGTCCTGCACCGCGTCGGCGGGCACCGCCACCACCGCCACGTCCACGTCGTCCGGGATGTCCGCGACCGACGGGTACGCCGGCATGCCGGCCACCGACCCCGCGGCCGGGTTCACCACGTAGACCCGGCCGGTGTAGTCGCCCATCACCAGGTTCCGCACCAGGGTCTGGCCGATGGTGTCGTGCCGCCGGGACGCGCCGATCACGGCGACGCTGCGCGAGGCGAAGAACCGCTCGATGGAGGCCGCCTCCGCGCGGTGCTCGCGGGCCCGCATCACCGCGATCGAGGTCTCGGTGGAGTCGATGGCGAACTCGAAGCGCATCACCCCGTCCTCGAACCCGCCGGCCACTTGGTAGCCGGCCTCCCGGAAGATCCGGATCATCCGCTGGTTCTCCGGCAGCACCTCCGCGACGAACTTTTCCACGCCGCGTTCCCGGCCGGCCTGGGCGAGGTGCTCGAGCAGCAGCTGGGCGATGCCGCGGCCCTGGTGCGCGTCCTGCACGAGGAACGCCACCTCGGCCTCGTTCCCGCCGGACCCGTCGGGGCGTCGCGGCTCCCGGTCGAACCGGCCGACGGCGACCATCTTGCCGCCGACGGTGAGCACGAACGCCACCCGGTCCAGGTGGTCGACGTGGGTGAACCGCTCCACGTCCCGGTCCGACAGCCGTGGCATCGGCGCGAAGAAGCGCAGGTACTTCGACTCGGCGGAGACCTGCTCGTAGAACTCCACCAGCAGGTCCGTGTCCTCCGGGCTGATCGGCCGCAGGTGCGCCGTAAGCCCGTCACGCAGCAGCACGTCCGCCTCCCAGTGCTTGGGGTACGACGGAGGGATCTCGGCTGCGCTCACCCGACGAAATCTAGCGCCTCGCGCCACACACCCGGCGTGCCCCCGCGCCCCACGTCGGACCCGCAGGAGACAATGAGCCAATGGCACCGAGCAAGAAGGCAGCACCCCCGGAGGACTTCGAGGAGCACATCGTCGACATCGACGTCGGCGACGAGATGCGCACCAGCTTCCTGGAGTACGCCTACTCGGTGATCTACAGCCGCGCGCTTCCCGACGCGCGGGACGGCCTCAAGCCGGTGCAGCGCCGGATCCTCTACACGATGGCGGACATGAACCTCCGCCCCGACCGGGGCCACGTGAAGAGCGCCCGGGTGGTCGGCGAGGTGATGGGCCGGCTGCACCCGCACGGCGACGGTGCCATCTACGACGCGCTGGTGCGAATGGTGCAGCCCTGGTCGATGCGGGTCCCGCTGGCGGACGGGCACGGCAACTTCGGCTCCCCCGACGACCCGCCCGCGGCGATGCGGTACACCGAGTGCCGGATGGCGCCGGCGACGCTGCCGATGACCGACTCCATCGACGAGGAGACCGTCGACTTCCGGCCCAACTACGACAGCCGGGAGCTCGAGCCGTCGGTGCTGCCGGCAGCGCTCCCCAACCTGCTGGTGAACGGTGCCACCGGCATCGCCGTCGGGATGGCCACCAACATCGCCCCGCACAACCTGATCGAGGTGGTGCAGGCGCTGCGGCACCTGGTCAAGCATCCGAACGCCGACCTCGACGACCTGATGCGGTTCGTGCCCGGCCCGGACCTGCCGACCGGCGGCAAGATCGTCGGGCTCGACGGCATCCGGGACGCCTACGAGACCGGCCGCGGAAGCTTCCGGATGCGAGCCACCGCTCGGGTGGAGAACATCACCCCCCGCCGCAAGGGCATCGTGGTGACCGAGCTGCCGTACGGCGTCGGGCCGGAGAAGGTCATCGAGCGGATCAAGGTCGCCGTGCAGAGCAAGAAGCTGCAGGGCATCTCCGACGTCAAGGACCTCACCGACAAGGACAACGGGCTGCACCTCGTGATCGAGGTCAAGAACGGCTTCCATCCCGATGCGATCCTCGAGCAGCTGTACCGCCAGACCCCCATGGAGGACTCCTTCGGCATCAACGCCGTCTGCCTGGTCGACGGCCAGCCGCGCACGCTCGGCCTGAAGGAGATGCTGGAGGTCTACCTCGGCCACCGGTACGACGTGGTGCGCCGGCGCACCACCAACCGCCGCGGCAAGGCCGCCGACCGGCTCCATCTCGTCGAGGGCCTGCTGATCGCGATCCTGGACATCGACGAGGTGATCCAGCTGATCCGCTCCAGCGACAACGCCGAGCAGGCCCGGGAGCGGCTGATGTCGGTGTTCGACCTCACCGAGATACAGGCGAACTACATCCTCGAGATGCAGCTGCGCCGGCTGACCAGGTTCTCCCGGATCGAGCTGGAGAAGGAGCAGGACCAGCTGCGGCGCACCATCGAGGAGCTCGACGCCATCCTCGCCGACGACGCGCTGCTGCGGAAGGTCGTCTCCGACGAGCTCGCCGAGGTCGCCAAGACGTACGGCACGCCGCGTCGCACCGTGCTCCTGGAGTCGGCGGGGCAGCCCGTCACCTCCAAGGTTCCCCTGGAGGTCGCCGACGACCCGTGCCTGGTCTACCTGTCCTCGAGCGGCCTGCTGGCCCGCACCGTCAACGCGGAGCCACCGGGCACCGAGGGTGGCCGCGGCAAGCACGACGTGGTCGTCTCCGCCGTGCCGGCCACCGCGCGGGGCCAGGTCGGCGTGGTCACCAGCCGGGGCCGGCTGCTCAAGCTCGACGTCCTGGACCTGCCCACCCTGCCGGCCACCGCGAACGCGCCGCACCTGCAGGGCGGGGCACCGGTCAGCGAGTTCCTGTCGCTCGAGGGTGACGAGCGAGTGCTGGCGCTGTCCACCTTCGACACCGACTCCCCCGGGCTCGCGCTGGGCACCCGCTCCGGCGTGGTGAAGCGGGTGATCCCGGAGTACCTCTCCAACAAGGACTCGTGGGACGTGATCCGGCTCGCCGACGGCGACGAGCTGGTCGGTGCCGTGGAGCTGCGCACCGGCAAGGAGGAGCTGTGCTTCGTCAGCTCCGACGGCCAGCTGCTGCACTTCTCCGCGACCGGCGTGCGCCCCCAGGGTCGCGCGGGGGGCGGCATCGCCGGCGTCCGGCTCGCGTCCGACGCGCAGGCGGTCTTCTTCGGCGCCCTGGACGCCTCCCCCGACGCAGTGCTGGTCACCGTCTCCGGAAGCGGTACGGCGCTGCCGGGGACCGAGCCCGGCTCGGTGAAGGTGGCCCCGTTCGCGGAGTATCCCGCCAAGGGTCGCGGCACGGGAGGGGTGCGCTGCCACCGGTTCCTCAAGGGCGAGGACGCCCTGGTGTTCGCCTGGGCCGGTGCGGGCCCGGCCCGGGCGGCCGCGGCCAGCGGCGCCCCGGTGCCGCTGCCCGACGCGAACGGCCGCCGGGACGGCTCGGGCACGCCCGGGTCGCAGCCCATCGTCGCCTGCTCCGGACCGGTGGCCGCGCTGCTGCCCGAGCCGTCCGATACCGTGCCTGGGTGACCTCACCGTTCGACGACCTGCTGTCAGCCAACGAGCACTTCGCCCAGAGCTTCCCCCACGCCGACGTGGAGGGCGTCGCCCGGGCCGGCGTGGCGGTGGTGACCTGCATGGACGCCCGGATCCCGCCCCTGGAGATGCTCGGCCTGCGCCTCGGGGACGCCAAGGTGGTCCGCAACCCCGGGGGCCGGGTGACCCCGGTCGCGATGGAGGCCCTGGTGCTCGCGGTGAACCTGTTGGGCGTGAACCGGATCCTCGTGGTGCCTCACACCCGCTGCGCCATGGCCTCGTCGACGCTGGAGGAGATGCGCGCCCGGGTGGCCGAGTCCTCCGGCGGGGACACCTCCGAGGTGACGTTCAGCGTGGTCGACGACCAGCGCGCGGCACTCGTCGAGGACGTGGAGGCGGTCCGCCACCACCCGCTCGTGCCGTCCTCGGTCGCCGTGGGCGGCTTCGTCTACGACGTGGACACCGGCCTGCTGGAGCAGCTGGTCTGACCCGCCGGCGGCCGGGACAGCCCGGTCAGGTGTCGATGGCGTCCGCGTCCACCTCGTAGGCCCCCTGCACCAGGAACTCCTTGCGGGGGGCCACCTCTGAGCCCATCAGCAGCTCGAACACCTCCGCGGCGGCCTCGGCGTCATCGAAGGTGATCCGCCGCAGCGTGCGGTGCCGCGGGTCCATGGTGGTCTCGGACAGCTGGTTGGCGTCCATCTCGCCGAGGCCCTTGTAGCGCTGCACCGGGTCCTTCCAGCGCACACCCTTCTTGGACAGCTCGGCGAGCTTCCGCTGCAGCTCGGTGTCTGAGTAGGTGTAGATGTACTTGTCCATGCCCTTCTTCGGGTTGGACAGCTCGATGCGGTGCAGCGGAGGCACCGCGCTGTACACCCGGCCCTGCTCGATGAGGCCGGGCATGTACTTGAAGAAGAGTGTGGCCAGCAGGCACCGGATGTGCGCCCCGTCGGAGTCCGCGTCGGCCATGAAGATGATCCGGCCGTAGCGCCGCGCCTCGACGTCGAAGGTCCGGCCCGAGCCCGCGCCGACGACCTGGATGATGGCCGCGCACTCCGCGTTCTTGAGCATGTCGCCGACCGACGCCTTCTGGACGTTGAGGATCTTCCCGCGGATCGGCAGCAGCGCCTGGAACTCGGAGCTGCGGGCCAGCTTGGCCGTGCCGAGCGCGGAGTCGCCCTCGACGATGAACAGCTCGCTGCGGTCGATGTCGTTGGAGCGGCAGTCGGCCAGCTTCGCGGGGAGCGCGCTGGACTCCAGGGCGTTCTTCCGCCGCTGGGTCTCCCGGTGCTGGCGGGCCGCGATCCGGGTGCGCGACGCGCCGACCACCTTCTCCAGGACCTGCTTGGCCTGCTGCTTGTCCTTGGTCTTCTTCGAGGTCAGGAACGCCTTGAGCTGCGCCGAGACCACCTTGCGCACGATCCGCCGGGCATCGGGGGTGCCGAGCACCTCCTTGGTCTGCCCCTCGAACTGTGGCTCGGCCAGCCGGACCGTGACCACCGCGGTCAGGCCCTCGAGCACGTCGTCCTTGACGACGTCGGCCTCGTTGGCCTTCAGCATCCTGCCGCCCTTGAGGACGTCGTTGAAGGTCTTGGTCAGCGCCTGCTCGAAGCCTGACACGTGCGTGCCGCCCTTCGGGGTGGCGATCACGTTGACGAAGGAGCGCAGCTCGGTGTCGTAGCCGGTGCCCCAGCGCAACGCCACGTCCACCAGGAGGTCGCGCTCGACGTCCTGAGGGGTCATGTGCCCCTTGTCGTCGAGCAGCGGAACCGTCTCGGTGAACGTGTCGTGGCCCTCCAGGCGCAGCACGTCGGTGACCGGCTCGTCGCTGGCCAGGAAGTCGCAGAACTCGCTGATCCCGCCGTCGTGGCGGAACCGCTCCTCCAGCGGCTCCTCGCCACGCAGGTCCCGGATCACCAGCTCGAGGCCGGGCACGATGAATGACGTCTGTCGCGCCCGGGTGACCAGCTCGTCGAAGACGAACGTGGCGTTCTTGGTGAAGATCTGGCGGTCCGGCCAGAACTGGACCCGGGTGCCGCTGACCCCCTTCTTGACCTTGCCGCCCTTGCGGCTCAGCCCGGACTTGGGCGTGAAGCCCGCATCCGGGCCCTCCGCGTCGAAGACGCCCGGCACGCCGCGCTTGAACGAGATGCCCTGGGTGGCCGGGGTCCGGTCCACGTCGACGTCCAGGCGCGCCGACAGGGCGTTGACCACCGACGCACCCACGCCGTGCAGCCCTCCCGTGGCGACGTACGACCCGCCGCCGAACTTCCCGCCCGCGTGCAGCTTGGTGTAGACCACCTCCACGCCGGGCAGACCGGTCTTCGGTTCCTTGTCGACCGGGATGCCGCGCCCGTCGTCGTACACCTCCACCGACCCGTCGGCGTGCAGCGTCACCTCGATGCGCTGCGCGGCACCCGCGAGCGCCTCGTCCACCCCGTTGTCGATGATCTCCCAGACGCAGTGCATGAGACCCCGAGTGTCGGTGGACCCGATGTACATGCCCGGCCGCTTGCGCACCGCCTCCAGCCCCTCCAGGACGAGGAGGTGCTGGGCGTTGTAGGCGTTGTCGATCTTGGTCCCTCCGGCGCTCCGGGATGGCACGGGTCTCCTTGGGGTGCGGCTGACGATGAACGGGTTTCGCGCCAAATCTACCCGCGACACGCCCGACCCCCGCGAAACGCCACACCTCCCGTGGATAGCGTCCAGGAGGGGCCACGATGGTGGCCTCGAAATCGAAGGAGGTTTCAAGTCGGGCGGTTCGGCAACTATTCAGGTCCGAGGTCATGGCCGAGGCTGGAAGCGATGTGGTCAGGCTCACGTGGTCTCACGGGCCGAACCCAAACGCTTCGGGGAACGAGCACGCGTGATTGGATGTTGTCCCAGGTGAGACGCGGCGGTGGCTTGAACCACCCGCTACGTTGACCAGGACGCCTAGGGAAGGAAAAGAGGCACAAGTGACCACTGCAGTTGCCCCCAGGACACCGCTCACGGCGGAGGACCGCTGCGACCGGTGCGGTGCCCAGGCCTACCTGCGCGTGGAGCTCGCCGGCGGCGGTGACCTGCTGTTCTGCGCCCACCACGCCAGGGAACACGGCGACAAGCTCCGCGAGATCGCTGTCAGTGTCCACGACGAGACCGACAAGCTCACCGACATGCCGGAGACAGCCCCGGAGGGTGAGCGCTGACTCGGCTTCACCCAGACTGCAACCGAGGCCCCGGGCGATCCGCCCGGGGCCTCGGTGCGTGAGAGGGTGTCGGGATGGCCGTGCTGCTCGCTCTGTGCTCCGCGGTCGCCTACGGCGTGTCCGACTTCATCGGCGGGGTGGTCGCCCGCCGCACCTCGGCCTGGCAGGTGGCCGTGGTCGCCCAGTTCTCCTCGACCCTGTGCATCCTGCTGGTGGCCCTGCTGCTGCCCGGCTCCCCCACCGGCACGGACCTGGCCTGGGGGGCGGTGGCCGGGATCGGAAGCGGCCTGGGCACCGGCTTCCTCTACCGAGGCTTCGCCTCGGGGCGGATCAGCGTAGTCTCCCCCGTCTCGGCGGTCGGCTCCGCCGCGGTACCGGTGCTGGTGGGCGCCGCGACCGGCGAGCGGCCGTCCCCGCTGATCTGGGCCGGGATCGCCCTCGCGCTGCCCGGGATCTGGGCCGTGTCGGCGGTTCCCGACCCCTCCGGTGCCGGCAGCCGCGGGTCGCTCGGCGAGGGCCTGCTCGACGGCGTGCTGTCCGGTCTCGGGTTCGGCGGCCTGTTCGCCGCCCTGGGGCAGGTGCCCGCCTCTGCGGGGCTGGCGCCGCTCGTGGCCGCCAATGCCGTGTCGGTGCCCACCGTCGTCGTACTCGCCCTAGCGCTGCGGTCCAGCTGGCGGCCGCGGGGGCGCACGGTGTGGTGGGCGCTGGCGGCGGGGCCGTTCGGTGCCTCGGCGACGGCGGCCTTCCTGCTGGCCAGCCAGCGTGGCTTCCTCAGCGTCGCCGGGGTGCTGTCCGCGCTCTACCCGGCCACCACCGTGCTGCTCGCCGTCGCCATGCTGCACGAGCGCATCCACCGGCTGCAGGCGGTCGGCCTGGCCCTGTGTGCGCTCGCGATCGCCCTCGTCGCCGGCGGCTAGTCGCACCGATATCGTGTCGCCATCGCGACCCATACGTCGCGGTTGACGTACCGATATCGTGTCGCCATCGCGACCTATCCGTCGCGGTTGACGTACCGATATCGTGTCGACATCGCGACCTATACGTCGCGGTTGACGTACCGATATCGGTAAAGAGATCAGTCGAGGTGTTCCTCGCTTCGCTCGTCAACCTCTCCCTCGCTCGGCACAAGCACGAGCAAGCTCGCGCTTCGCCTCGCTCAGTCGAGGTAGTCGCGGAGCACCTGGGACCGGGACGGGTGACGCAGCTTCGACATGGTCTTGGACTCGATCTGGCGGATCCGCTCCCGGGTCACGCCATAGACCTTGCCGATCTCGTCGAGGGTCTTCGGCTGACCGTCGGTGAGGCCGAACCGCATCGACACCACGCCCGCCTCGCGCTCGGACAGCGTGTCCAGCACGGCGTGCAGCTGCTCCTGCAGCAGCGTGAACGAGACCGCGTCGGCGGGCACGATCGCCTCGGAGTCCTCGATCAGGTCGCCGAACTCGGAGTCGCCGTCCTCACCGAGCGGGGTGTGCAGCGAGATCGGCTCGCGGCCGTACTTCTGCACCTCGATGACCTTCTCCGGAGTCATGTCGAGCTCCTTGGCGAGCTCCTCCGGGGTCGGCTCGCGGCCGAGGTCCTGCAGCATCTGCCGCTGGACCCGGGCGAGCTTGTTGATCACCTCGACCATGTGCACCGGGATCCGGATGGTGCGGGCCTGGTCGGCCATCGCCCGGGTGATCGCCTGGCGGATCCACCAGGTGGCGTAGGTGGAGAACTTGTAGCCCTTGGTGTAGTCGAACTTCTCCACCGCGCGGATCAGGCCGAGGTTGCCCTCCTGGATCAGGTCCAGGAACAGCATGCCGCGCCCGGTGTAGCGCTTGGCGAGGGAGACGACCAGCCGGAGGTTCGCCTCGAGCAGGTGGTTCTTGGCGCGGCGGCCGTCCTCGGCGACCCACTCCAGCTCCTCCTGCAGCTTCGCCGAGGTCTTGCCGCCCTGGGCCAGCTTCTCGTCCGAGAACAGGCCGGCCTCGATCCGCTTGGCGAGCTCGACCTCCATCTCGGCGTTGAGCAGCGGCACCTTGCCGATCTGCTTGAGGTAGTCCTTGACCGGGTCGGCGGTGGCACCGGCCACCAGCACCTGCTGCTCGGGCTCGTCGGACTCGTCGGTGGAGGAGAACACGAATCCGCTGGACTCGTCCTCCTTGAGGGTCGGGTCCTCGGCGAGGTCCTTCTCGAACTGCTCGTCCGGCACGTCCGGCAGGACCTTCTTGCCGTCGGGGCCGACTGCCGGGGCAGCGCCGTTGGCCGCCGCCTGCTCCGCGGTGCCCTTCTTTGCAGCGGTCTTCTTGGCAGGGGCCTTCTTGTCCGGCTGCTTGGCGGCGGCCTTCTTGGTCGCGGGCTTGCTCGCCGGGGGCTTCTCGGTGGACTTCGCGGCGGCCTTCTTGGTGCTCGCCTTCACCGTGGCACGGCCACTGGCGGCCGCGAGGACCTTCTTGCGGCCGGCGGAGTCGTCGGCGGACAGGGCCACGGTGACACCTTCTTCACTCAGGAGGCGTAGCAACGCCTTGAGGTGCTGCGGGGAGATGGCAGCGGCCTCGCTGGTGCTGCGTATGTCGTCGGAGGTGACCTGGCCGGTCGATTTACCGAGCTCGACCAACGCCACGACGTCGGGATGCGTCAGGACTTCGGCTGGAAGCTTCCGGGACGTGCTCGACGACACGAACTACCTCTCGTACAGATAACGGGCGCGGCAAGGCCCGTTCACGTCAAGAGCCGCACCGCTATTGTGACACGGCACAGGTCGTTTCCAAGCCAGAGGCTCACTCGGCGTCGGCCTTGACGGCGAGCACCGGACACGGAGCGTCGAGCAGCACCCGCTGCGCGTTGCTGCCGAGAATCAGCTTGCCCACCGGGGACCTGCGACGCAGCCCGATGACGATGAACTCCGCGGCGACCTCCTCGGCCACCGCTACCAGGTCCTCCGCCGGGTCCATGCCACGCACCAGCTGGCGGACCTCGTGCTCCACGCCCGTGCCGCTGAGCTGGCTGCGGACCTCCTCCAGCTGCGCCTCGGACTCCAGCGCGTCGTCGCGGTCGAACTCACGGCCGCCGCGGTGTGAGTTCACCACCACGAGCCGGCAGCTGCGCAGCCTGGCCTCCTCCGCGCCGCGCCGCAGCGCCGCGCGGCCCTCCGGCTTCGGCACGTACCCGACGACGATCGTCCCCATCGGCCCCTCCATCACCTCACCGACCCGCGGACGCTGGGTCGCCAGGCGGCACCGTACCGCAGCCGGCCGGGCCGTGGCTGTGGATGAGCACCGACGCCCTCCGCGCATCCGGGGCAGGCTGGTCCCGTGCAACCCCAACCCGATCCGCGACCACTCCTGCGCCTGGAGGTCGGCGGGCTGCGCCGGCGGGAGAGCCGGCGCGTGTTCGACCCGTCGGTGCACGTGGGAGCGCTGGGCGGCCCGCGCCGCTCGTTCGTGTTCAGGGCCCAGGACCGTCCGGTCATGGACCGCGGACTGCGCGTGGAGGTGATGTGCTCGCTGCTCGACGAGCGCGAGGACGACGTGGCCGGCGCGGTCGTGTGGCTGGTGCGTCCGGGCGTCCCGGAGCTGAGCGACCTGGACCTGGAGTGGCAGAGTGCCGCCGGGTTCGCGTTCGCGACCCGCGAAAGGCGGCCGGCGGGCTTCTACGTGGTCACCCGCACCGGCTGGCTGGACGTGCGCAGCGGGGAGAACCGGGTCTGGAAGCGGCTGCGACTCTAGTGCGGCCTCACAGCTCCCACGCGTGCACCGGCTCGTTGCTGTGCATCAGCTCGCGGTAGTCGTTCAGGGTGTGTCGCATCGCGTCCATCCGGTCGCCGCCGTCCCGGTCCAGCCGCTTCTGGAACCGGCCCACCAGCCACGACGCGCCGTTCTGGCCGGTCAGGCAGCGCTGCTCGATGATGCCGAGCAGCCGGTCGCTCTCCGCCGGCTCGGCACCCCAGGCCCGCAGCCCGGCGCGGGCCATCGGCAGCAGCCGCCGC
>Ga0308176_10002810_pt1 | contig 11033 bp, 8 predicted proteins | sample PhyCR2_3_FD_203890 | JGI IMG/M metagenome (GOLD analysis project Ga0308176, IMG submission 203890) | Soil microbial communities from UC Gill Tract Community Farm, Albany, California, United States - DLSLS.C.R2 | ecosystem: Environmental > Terrestrial > Soil > Agricultural land | place: USA... | reverse complement strand
TCAACAACAGGCCCCGCAAACGCCACGGCTTCAAAACCCCCGCCGAAGTCCTCGACGAACTACTCTCAAACCCATCCGATCCAACCGGTGTTGCATCGACGGCCTGAATCCGCCCACCCGGATCGGTGGCTGGCTCACCGCTGCATCGGGCCGGACCGTCCCCCGGTGAGCTGGCCACCGTTCCATCAGACGAATCGGTGGCTGAGCCACCGCCCGCCCGGCCACCTTCAGGCCGGCGGGAGCACCCGCCGCAGGAACTGCCGCGTCCTGGCCTCGCGGGGGTCGGTGAGGAGCTGCTCGGGCGGGCCGTGCTCGAGGATGCGCCCCTCGTGCAGGAAGCAGACCGTGGTGGCGACGTCTCGCGCGAAGCTCATCTCGTGGGTGGCCAGCACCATCGTGGTGCCCTGCTCGGCGAGGTCGCGCACGATGGTCAGCACCTCGCCGACCAGCTCGGGGTCGAGGGCGGCGGTGATCTCGTCGAGCAGCAGCAGGGTCGGGGAGGTGCACAGGGCGCGGACCAGCGCGGCCCGCTGCTGCTGGCCTCCCGAGAGCCGGTCGGGGTGCTTGGCGGCCTGGTCGGCGAGGCCGAACTGCTCGAGCAGGGCACGCGCCCTCGCCTCGGCGTCGGACCGCGAGACACCGTGCACGCGCCGCGGCGCGAGCGTGCAGTTCTCCAGGACGGTCAGGTGCGGGAAGAGGTTGTAGGCCTGGAAGACCATCCCCATCCGGCTGCGCACCGCCCGCCGGTCGACGCGCGGGTCGGAGATCTCGCGCCCCTCGAAGCGGATCACGCCGTCGTCGACGTCCTCGAGGAGGTTCAGGCAGCGCAGCAGCGTGGACTTGCCCGACCCCGAGGACCCGATCAGGCACACCACGTCGTCGGGGTTCACGACCAGGTCGACGTCGGCCAGCACGACGCGCTCGCCGTACGTCTTGCGCACGTCGGCGACCTCGAGCAGCGGCCCGTCGGACGACTCGCTCACCGCGCCCCCGCCCGCTCGCGCTCGGAGTAGCGCCGGCCGAGCCAGTCGGTGAAGCGCGCCAGCGGGATGGTCAGCGCCACGAAGAACAGCGCCACCACGACGTACGGCGTGTAGTTGAAGTTGTAGTTGCCGTAGTCCTGGGCCACGAAGACCGCCTCGAAGACGCCGATGGTCGACGCCAGCGCGGTGTCCTTCTGCAGCGAGACGAAGTCGTTGAGCAGGGGTGGTACGACGCGGCGGACGGCCTGCGGCACCACGACGTAGCGCATCGTCTGGCCGCGCCCGAGGCCGAGCGCCTCGGCGCTGGCGATCTGGGAGGGGTGGATGGACTCGATGCCCGAGCGGAACACCTCGGCGACGTAGGCGCTGTAGGAGACGACCAGCGCCGCGGTCGCCCAGAAGATCGGGCTGTTGGGCACGCCCTGCAGCTGCAGGCTGGGCATCCCGAACCCGAAGAGCAGCACCAGCAGGATCGTGGGGATGCCGCGGACCAGGTCGGTGTAGACCACCGCCACCAGCCGGACCGGCACCAGCCAGGGCGACCGGGCGCCGCGGGCGATCGCGATCGCCAGGGCCAGCACCAGGATCAGCGGCTCGGCGACCATGAACATCTTCACGTTCAGCCAGAACGCCGACCAGATGCCCGGCAGCGATGCCCGGGCGTGGTGGCCGTTGAAGAAGGTCTCGTGGACCCGGGGCCAGCCCGGCGAGGTCACGACCAGCACGCCCACCCCCACGAAGACGACGACCACCGCGACCGTGGCGGTCAGGGTCGAGCGCAGGCGCAGCCGGCGGCGGATCTCCCGGCGTTCGAGCTCGCGGGTGCTGGGTTCCCAGGCGGTGGCGGCCTGTGGCGGCTGCGTCACTGAAGCGTCGGCACGTTCACGACGTCGGAGAGCCACTTCTTCTCCAGGTCGGCGAGCGTCCCGTCGCTCTTGAGGGTGGCGAGCGCCTCGTTGACGCACGGCACCAGCCCGCTGCCCTTCTGGAAGAGCATGCCGAACTCCTCCTGCTGCCCGGTCTCGGGCTGGAACTGACCGACGATCGTGCTGTTCGGGATCTCCACGGCGCTGATGTAGAAGGCCGTCGGCAGGTCGGCCAGGATCGCGTCGACCTGGTGGTTGAGCAGCGCCTGCTTGGCGGCGTTGGTGTCACGGAAGACGGCGGGGGCCTGGCTGGGCTGGATCACGTCACGGATCGCGGTCAGCGAGGTGGTGCCGGTCTGGGCACCGAGCTTCAGGTCCTTGAGGTCCGCGAGGCTGGTGGCCTGCGAGGCGGGGCTGCCCTTGAGCGCGATGACGGCCTGCGCGGCGGCGTAGTAGCCGTCGGAGAAGTCGACGACCTTCGCCCGCGCCGGCGTGATCGAGATCTGGTTGATGTCGAAGTCGAAGTTCTTCGCGCCGGGCTTGTAGGAGCTGTTGAACGGCACCTTGACCCACGTGACCTCGTCCCTGGAGAAGCCGAGCTGGTCGGAGACGGCGTACGCCACCGCCGACTCGTAGCCCTTGCCGTTGGTCGGGTCGTTGTTGCTGAACCACGGGTCGTACGCCGGGGAGTCGGTGCCGATCGTGAGGGTGCCGGGCTTGATCAGCGGCAGGTCGGCCTTGGCGCAGGAGGCTGGGCTGCCGCTGTTGGAGTCGGACGCCGAGGGGCTGGAGTCCTGCGGGGCACAGGCGGCCGCCACCACGAGAACCGGCAACACGAGGGGCAGGGCTACGACGGATCCACGCAGGCGCATGGCCAAATTCTACGGTTTCAGTGGCCCGTGGTGCTCGCCCATCTGGTGCATCTCGTGCACGACCGCGTGGCCGCGGCCCCGGCCGATCATCCAGTGGTTGACCGGGACGGTCACCACGAAGGCGATCGCGAGCGACGCCGCCAGCGAGATCCAGAACAGCGCGTCGGCCAGGGTGGCGTCCATCGCGCCCGGCCAGAGCACCAGGAAGCCGTTGTCGACGATCTCCATGGTGAGGATCGAGACGGTGTCGGCGGCCAGGGCGGTGCGCACCGCCGTGGGCACGTCGAGGCCGGCGCGGCGCACGCCGCTGAAGGTGAGCAGGTAGCCGAAGAAGAACGCCAGGACCACCGACAGCACCACGCTGCCGGCGTTGCCCCAGCCCCACCAGGTGGCCAGCACCATGCCGAGCACCTCGCCGATCGCACAGCCGGTCAGGCAGTGCAGGGTCGCGCCGGCCGCCATCCTCCACGAGCTGTTCATGACCTTGACCCTATACCCCCCAGGGGTATAGGGTCAAGGTGCTCTCACCGGACGTACCTCCACCAGTGGCGCAGGGTGTCGCACTCGGCCTTGTAGGCCACCCACGGCATCCCGACGTACGCCGGGTCGGGTGGCGGCGGGCAGTGCCGGGCGGGCCGGACCTCGAGCCACCACCGATGCGTCGACGCGCAGTCGTCACTGTGCGCGACCCAGGGGATCCCCACGAAGTCCGGGTCCGGAGGTGGCGGGCAGCTCCCGTCGGGGACGTGGGCGTAGCCGGGCTGGATGTCCAGGGGCGACCACGGCTCGGCGTTCGCGCCGCCGGACGGGACGAGGGCCAGGGAGGCGGCGAGGACGCCGGAGGCGGTGAGGCCCGCGGCCACCGGGGGAAGCCACCAGTGACGGGAGTCGGAGCTGAGCGAGAAGCGGTTCATGACGATGGTCCTTCGACAGGCGGAGCCGGGTGCTCCGTGGCTGCCTCAGGTCTGTCACCGGCCGGTATCCCAGGGCCCCGCGACGGTATCCGCCGGGTATCTGCGCAGGTCAGGCGGCGCAGGTCAGGCGGCGCAGACGTGCTGGTAGGGGCGGTCGCCGAAGTTGTCGCGCCACTCCTCGTGCGTCAGCTCGCGCCCGGCGGCCCGGCAGGCGAAGGCGGCCTCGCGGTCGATGTCCAGCGGCCAGGTCCAGACCCGTCCCGTGCCCCACTCGACGATCCGTGCGGACCGGCCGTCCGCGGTGAAGGCCACCGAGGCGTACGGCAGGCCGTCCACGGCGATCCGGCCCAGGAGGTTCCCCCGGGTGGCGTCCCAGAGCGCGACCGTTCCGTCGAGGCCGGTGGTCAGGATCCGGGAGCCGTCCGGGGAGTACGCCAGCTGGAATGCCACACCCTGGTGGGCGGTGACCGGGGGTCGCACCAGCGACCGGGTTCGGAGGTCGATGACCGCCAGCTTGCCGTCGGCCCCGGTCGGGGTGACCAGCTCGGCGAAGCTTCCTCCGGCGACCGCGGCGTACCGGCCGTCCGGGGAGATCCCCAGCCAGGAGCCGTGGGCCATGCCGAGCGAGCCGCGGGCCACGACGGACCCCGCCTCGAGGTCGAGCAGCGCCCAGTCCGGGCTCCCCGCGATCCGCAGCTGCTGGGCGGTCGGACCACCGGTGAGGACCACCACCGTCCGGTCATCGGGCCGGGCCTGCACCCACGACACGTGCTCGCCGACGTCGACGGGCGTGCCCACCGGCGCCCAGGTCCGTGTCGAGAGCATCGTGACCCGGCCGGACAGCTCGGCCACCGCCAGCCGCGACCCGTCCGGGGTGAAGTCGATCTCGGTGACCCGCCGGCCCGGCAGCCGGGCGGAGCCGACCAACGCGGCCGTGCGCATGTCCCGGATCGTGAGCCGGTCACCGACCGCCATGGCGTAGCGGACGCCGTCGGGGTGCCAGGCACCGATCGTGTGCCGGTAGCCGTGGCCCCACGACACCACCCGGGTCTCGGCACCCGTTCCCAGGTCGCGGAAGCCGAACTCGTTGGGGAAGGTGGCGTAGACCTCCCGGCGACCGTCCGGGGACACGACGCTGAAGGCGCCGTACCGGCTGCGGTCCGGCACGTCCTCGCGACGCACCAGCTCCCGCCGGCCGGTGAGGTCCCAGCGGCGCAGCGCGCTCCTCCCGGTGACGGAGTACAGGAACGAGCCGTCGGGGGCGAAGTCGACCGCATCCGGCTCACCCCGGTCGAGGGGCACGGTGGAGCGCCTCTCGGGACGACCCGCGCCGACACGCCACACCTCGGCGTTCCGGTCGTCCCACGCGGTCAGCAGCAGCGTCCTCCCGTCCCGCGCGAAGCGCAGGTCGCCCACCGCCAAGTCGGAGCGCACCGTGGTCGACCGGCCGGTCCGGAGGTCCTCGACGACGGGCCGCCCCGCCGTCAGAGCCGCCAGGAACCGTCCGTCCCGGCTGATCTCCAGCGGGCCCGCCACCCGCCGGTCGAGCGGCCGCCGACCGCCGTGCACCAGGTCGTGCTCCACCAGGGGCCGGGAGGTGTAGAGCCGGGTGCCGTGCGGGTCCAGCGCGACCGACTGCCAGTCGCGTCGCACCAGGGGGATCCGCTGCGGCGGACCGCGATGGCGGAGGTCCCACACCAGCGCGACGGCGTCCTCGGTGACCGCCGAGCCCTGGACCTGCGCCGGGCCCGCGACCTGCAGCCGCCGAAGAGCGGCCGCCAGGTGCTGCCCATCGGCGCTGAAGCTCACGTCGACCCCGACCCAGCCGCGACCGCGTGGGGCCTGGAGCGTGGCCCGGGGCTCCAGGGTGCGGGCGTCCAGCAGCCGCACCGGCGCGTCGCCACCGCCGCTGGCGACCACGGCCAGGGTCCGGCCGTCCGGAGAGAGCTCCAGCAACCGGTCCCTGCGCAGCCCGACGCCGCTCGGCGCGCCCACCTGCCGTTCGGCGACGAGGCGGCCGCTCGCGCCGTCGTACACACGGACCCGCTGCGTGTAGTCGATCGTCGCCACCAGGTCCCCCCGAGCGCCCGCGTCGATCGCCAGCACCTGCTCGTCGCCCGTCATCGGCGTCGAGGACCAGAGCTGCGGGAAGCGTTCGATGGCTGCCTGCAGGCTGCGCCGGGTGTTGATCGAGTCGTCGAGGCGTACGCCGGCCACGGCGAGCAGCAACGACTGGTCGATGTCGTCGGTGACCAGGGCGGCACTGCCGGCGGCCCGGGCGACGGCCTCGGTCTCCGCGTTTCCGGCCGCGGAGGCGCTGCGGTCCGCGGCGCGGCCCTGGTGCACCGCGAACACGGTGGCCGCCAGCGCCACCAGCAGCAGGGACACGGCGCCGGCCAGCACGAGCCGGAGTCGCCGGATCATCAGAGCCTGTTCCTGCGCACGCTGCGCGGCGGAGCGTTCCCTGGCCTGCGCATGCCGGCGGCCGGCCGAGAGGAAGGCGCGCTCCACGGGAGTGAGCTCCGGCCGCGCTTGGTCCACCCAGTCCAGCGCCCGCTGGAGCCTGGCACCGCGGTAGAGCTCGCTGGTGGGCCTGTCGAGGGTGTCCCACGCCGGAGCCGCCCCGGCCAGGTGGTGCAGGATGCGTCGCCCCTCGAGGTCCTCGTCCAGCCACCGCCCCAGGCGCGGCCAGGCCCGCACGATCGCCTCGTGGGACAAGGTCACCGACCGCTCGTCGCTGCTGAGCAGCCGGGCGTCGACCAGGGTGTCGACGATCTCCTGCTGAGCGGGCTGCCCACCCACCACCTCCAGTGGCACCCGGGACAGCACCGGCCGCCCGTCCGGGCCCGGGGCCACCAGCCGGCGCATCAGGTCCCGGAACAGCAGCCGCTGCCGTTCGTCGAGGCTGGCGTAGACGTCCTCGGCGGTCCGCGCCACGGCCTGCCGAATACCCCCCGAGGTCTGGTAGCCGGCCACCGTGAGGGAGCGGCCCTCGCGTCGCGCCCAGGTCTCGCGCAGGCTGTGGGAGAGCAGCGGCAACGCCGCCGGTTCGTCCTCGACCTCGCGCAGCAGCAGGTCCACCAGTCCCGGCTCCACGACCAGCCCCGCCTGGCGGGCCGGGCCCTCGATCGCCGCGCGGAGGTCGTCCTCGCCCATCGCGCCGAGCAGGTAGAGGCCGCGCTCGACGAGCCGGCCGAACGCCGGATGCCCCGCGAGGTCGCCCATCCGGTCGGCCCGGAGCGCGAGCACGACACCGGGTTCACCAGGACTCCCCGCACGCGAGACGACCCGCTCCAGGAACTCCCCACGGGCAGCCGGGTCGTCGCAGAGCGCGAAGACCTCCTCGCACTGGTCGACGACGAGGATCGGGCGGCGGTGTCGCGGGACCTCCGCCGGCCAGGCGTCGAGCGGTCGCGCGCCGGGCGTGATGACGTCGACGTGGTGCCCCTCGCGCCTCAGTGCCGCCGCGACGCCGGCGCGGACCAGCGACGACTTCCCGGTCCCGGAGGGTCCGACGACGGCCAGGACGCCGGTGGTCCGCACCCGGTCGAGGCAGGTGGCGACGTCCCGCTCCCGGCCGAAGAACGCCTCGGCGTCGTCGACGTCGTACGCACTCAGCCCCGGGTACGGCGACCGCTCGGTCACCGTGGGCGCCGGCGCCACCACCAGTGACGGGTCCTGGCGGAGGATCGCCTGCTCGAGGGCGACGACCTCGGCGTCCGGGTCGAGACCGAGCTCCTGCACCAGCATCCGGCGGAGGCCCTGGAGCGTGCGCAGGGCCTCACCCTGCCGGCCGCAGCGGTACTCCGCCAGGGCCAGCAGCTGCCAACGCCGCTCTCGCAGCGGTTGCACCTGCACCATGGCCTGCGCGCGGGCGAGCACCTCGCTGTGGTGCCCGGCGCGCAGCGATCCGTCGAGCCACTCCTCCTCCGCCTCCAGGAGCAGCTCCTCGAGGCGCGCCGCCTCGGTGCGCCCCGGCTCCCAGTCCTCCAGCTCGGCCAGCGGCCGCCCTCGCCAGAGGGTGAGCGCCTGCTCGAGTGTGTACGCCGCCCGCTCGGACTCCCCCAGGGTGAGCAGCTCGCGGCCCCGGGCCACCAGCCGCTCGAAGACGTCGGCGTCCACGTCGTCGGGGGCCAGCGCCAGTCGGTAGCCGTGCGGGGTGGTCGCGATTGCGTCGGGGCCAAGCACCCGGCGCAGCCGGGCGATGCAGCCCTGGAGGTTCTTGCGCCAGGACGCGGGGGGCGCGTCGCCCCAGACCGCGTCCGCGAGCTGCTCGGCGCTCAGCGCTCGACGAGGGCCCATGGCGAGCGCAGCCAGGACCACCCGGTCGCGGGCGCCCAGGCCGGCGCTCGGGCCGTCGACGTCCAGGGGCCCGAGCACCGCGATGCCCATGGGCCCCACTGTCCCGGACCCCGCAGGACGCTTCCTAGGGGCCTCGGTCCCGAGCGGGCGGCCGTGACCCACGCCCCACAGCGCGGGTATTGCAACTCGTTGCATAGGTCCGGCATGCTGGGAGCCATGGCCCTCGAGCACGCGCTCCTCGTCGCCCTGCGCGAGGAGCCCGCCTCCGGACTGGACCTCGCCAAGCGGTTCAGCCGCTCCATCGGCTACTTCTGGCACGCGACGCACCAGCAGATCTACCGGGTGCTGGCACGCATGGACGCCGACGGCTGGGTCTCGATCACCGAGGTCACCCAGACCGGGCGACCCGACAAGAAGGTGTACGCCGTCTCACCCGCCGGCGAGCGGGTCCTGGCCGCGTGGCTGGCGACGCCCACCGAGATGGAGCCGCTGCGCAGCGAGCTGGCGGTGAAGCTGCGCGGCGCGTCGTACGGCGACCGCGCGGCCGTGCTCGACGTCGTCCGCGCCAACCTCGCCGAGCACCGGGCCCGGCTCGGCCACTACGAGCAGCTCGAGCAGCGCGACCACCCCCACCCCGAGACCCTCACTGGCCACCAGCTCGACCAGTACCTCGTCCTGCGCGGCGGGATCCGCATGGAGCGGTTCTGGGTCGAGTGGCTCACCGAGTACCTGGAGGCACACGCATGACCGACTACCCCCACCTGCTCACGCCGCTCACCGTCGGCGACCTGACGCTGCGCAACCGCGTGGTGATGGGCTCGATGCACACCGGCCTGGAGGACCGGGTCCGCGACCTGCCGGCGCTGGCGGCGTACTTCGCCGAGCGGGCGCGCGGCGGCGTCGGCCTGATCGTGACCGGCGGCTACGCGCCCAACAAGCGGGGCTGGCTCAAGCCGTTCGCCTCCGAGATGACCACGCGCCTGCAGGCGATGCGGCACCGCGAGGTCACCGGTTCGGTGCACGAGGAGGGCGGCGCCATCGCGCTGCAGGTGCTGCACGCCGGGCGCTACGGCTACCACCCGCTGAGCGTGAGCGCGTCGCGACGGAAGTCGCCGATCACGCCGTTCCGCCCGAGCGCACTGTCGAGCCGCGGCGTCGACCGCACCGCCACGGACTTCGCCAGGAGCATCGCGCTGGCCCGCAAGGCGGGGTACGACGCGGTCGAGGTGATGGGCTCCGAGGGCTACCTGATCAACCAGTTCCTCGCTGCTCGCACCAACGACCGCACCGATGCGTGGGGCGGCTCGGCCGAGAAGCGGATGCGGTTCCCGGTCGAGGTCGTGCGCCGGGCGCGGGAGCTGGTCGGCGATGGCTTCCCGATCGTCTACCGGATCTCGCTGCTCGACCTGGTCGAGGGCGGGCAGACCTGGGAGGAGGTGCTGGAGCTCGCGCACCTCCTCGAGCAGGCCGGCGTGACCGTGCTCAACACCGGGATCGGCTGGCACGAGGCGCGGGTGCCGACGATCATCACCCAGGTTCCGCCCGGTGCCTGGCGCTCGGCGACCGCCCGGCTCAAGGCCGAGGTGTCGGTGCCGGTCTGCGCCTCCAACCGGATCAACACCCCCGAGCTGGCCGAGGAGATCCTCGCCGCCGGCGAGGCCGATCTCGTCTCGATGGCGCGGCCGCTGCTGGCGGACCCGGACTTCGTGGCCAAGGCCGCGGCCGGCCGGGCCGACGAGATCAACACGTGCATCGCCTGCAACCAGGCCTGCCTCGACCACGTCTTCGCCAACCGCAAGGCCTCCTGCCTGGTCAACCCGCGCGCCTGCCGCGAGACGACGCTGGTGCTCTCCCCGATCCAGCTCGGGCCCACCCGCCGGGCGAGGTCGGTCGCCGTCGTCGGCGCCGGCCCGGCCGGGCTCTCCGCCGCGGTCTCGGCGGCCGAGCGTGGCCTGGCCGTCACCCTCTTCGAGGCGTCCGACGCGCTCGGCGGGCAGTTCCGGCTCGCCATGCAGGTGCCCGGCAAGGAGGACTTCCGGGAGACGCTGCGCTACTACACCCGCCGGCTCGAGGTCCTCGGCGTCGAGGTCCGGCTCAGCACCCGGGCCACGGCGGCCGACCTGGCGTCGTACGACGAGGTCGTGATCGCCACCGGCGTGGTCGGCCGCACCCCGGAGCTCGACGGCATCGACCACCCGTCGGTGGTGTCGTACGCCGACGTGCTCAGCGGCGCCGTCGTCCCCGGGAAGCGGGTCGCGGTGATCGGGGCGGGTGGCATCGGCGTCGACGTGAGTCACTTCTTGACCCACGACCCGGCCGACACGATGGACGACTGGATGGCGCACTGGGGCGTCGGCGACCCGGCGGTGCACCCCGGCGGCCTGACCGAGCGCAAGCCGCGCACCCCGGTCCGCGAGGTCACCCTGCTCCAGCGCAAGACCACGCCGATCGGGATCGGCCTCGGCAAGACCTCGGGCTGGGCGCACCGGGCGGTGCTCAAGCAGTCCGGCGTCGTGCAGGTCAGCGGCGCGACGTACGACCGCGTCGACGACGACGGCCTGCACTACATGGTCGACGGCTCGCCTAGGGTGCTCGCCGTCGACCACGTGGTGCTGTGCGCCGGCCAGGAGTCGGTGCGCGACCTGTACGACGAGCTCGTCGCCGCCGGCGCCACAGTCCACCTGATCGGCGGAGCCGATGTGGCCGCCGAGCTGGACGCCAAGCGCGCCATCGAGCAGGGCACCCGGGTGGCCGCGGGGCTGTGACCGGCGCGCCCCGCCGCATGTAACGCTCCGTTAGGAGCTCTGGGGCCCCGTTCTGCGGGTGGCCTTGATCCCCTAACGGAGCGTTACATGTGTTCGGCCCCGCTAGGTTCGACCCCGTGATCGTCGATCTCACCGATGACCAGGCCCGGGCGGCGCTGCCGCTGAAGTGGGGCGCCGTCGAGCCGGGGGTGGTGCCGGCGTGGGTGGCGGAGATGGACTACGCGCTCGCGCCCGCGGTGGTGACCGCGCTGACCGACGCCGTACGACGCGGCACGGCCGGTTACCCGCCCTTCGGGGACGGCGGGCTCGGGGCGGCGTTCGCGGGGTTCGC
>Ga0308176_10002809_pt1 | contig 11034 bp, 10 predicted proteins | sample PhyCR2_3_FD_203890 | JGI IMG/M metagenome (GOLD analysis project Ga0308176, IMG submission 203890) | Soil microbial communities from UC Gill Tract Community Farm, Albany, California, United States - DLSLS.C.R2 | ecosystem: Environmental > Terrestrial > Soil > Agricultural land | place: USA... | reverse complement strand
GTGCAGGTACCACGCCCGGCCGCGAGGGACCTGCCTGGCCTCCGCGCGCCACAGCGCGGCGAATTCGCGCTTGAAGCCGAGCCGCGGGAACTGCTCGACCACGCGCCTGCGGACCGCGTCGGGGATCTCGTTGCTGCGCAGGCCGAAGACGTCCACCGCCGCGCCCGCGGACATGAGATAGGCCTCGGGGCCGGACTCGAGGCCGACACCGGGGCTGTGATGCATGGCGATCGCGTTGGTCACCACTTCCCGGCTGTCGGCGGGCACTCCGTGGCGGTCGGCGAACTCGCGGGCCAGCGCCGCGCTGCGCACGGTGAAGTCGACGTGCGGGACGGGGCTCGGAAGGCCGGTGTCGTGGAACATCGCGGCGAGGTACAGCAACTCGCGGTCGAACGAGATCCCGCCTCGCGCCGCGAGGGCGGCCGCCCAGGCGTAGGCACGATGGGAGTGGTTGCGCAGCACCGGTGCGAGCAGGTCGTCGGCGGCCTCCTGCGCGTCGCGGGCCAGCGACGAGTCCGGGGGCGCAAGGCTCGCCGGGTCGATGGTGGCACGGCGTCCCGAATGCACGCGCAGGGCCATCGCCAACAGGCCGGCCAGGATGCCGAGCTCTCCGCGCAGCAGCGGCCGGGCCAGCGTCACGCACTCGCGAGCGGTGAGCACGCCGCCGGTGCGCTCGGTCCATCCGATCGACCCGAGCGGGTATTCGGGGCCCACGGCTAGAAACCGGTGAAGTCGCCGTGCAGCGCCTTGATCACGGCGTCCGCGGCGACACGGGAACCGGTGTTGTTGAGGTGCACGCCGTCGGACTGGCGGACGAGCTGCTCGCGGCCGTCGACCGTCATCGCGTCGCGATAGCGGTCGCCGGGGGTGAAGATCGCGCCCATGTCGAGGAGCCGGACCTGCGCGCGGTACGGGCTCGCGGCGGCGTAGATCGCAGCGTCGACGACGCGCGCGATCTTGGCGCGCGCGGCCGAGCGGTAGGTCGGCAGCAGCAGCCAGTACACGCGCGCGGCGCCGGCGCGCCGGTAGGTGTCCATCATGCGGCGCGCGCGATACGCGTACTCCGCGGCCCAATCGGCGCCGCAGCACTTGACCTCGCGCGTGCCCGTCTTCATCGGGAAGCCCTCGTTGGCGCCCATGAACATCACGACGGCGTCGGGCTTGTCCTTCGAGACCTGCGAGACCGAGAGCTTGCCCCAGTCGACGATCGAGGTGTCGGAGATGCCGGTGCCGACGTGAACGTCGCGGTCGACCTTGATCCCCTTTGGCGCCAGGCTGCGCGCGACCTCGGCATCCAGCGGCTGCGACATCGAGTCGCCCGTGACGAGCACGGTCTTCAGGGGCTGCGGCGGGGGCGGCTTCTGCCCCAGCGCCCTGGGATCGAAGGCATCCGGCGTCACCGGCGGCACGCCGCCGGCCGAGGCCGGCGTTCCCCGGTCGGCGAACGAGCCCGCGCCGCCGCCACTCAGGTCGTCGTCGGACTTGAATGCCTTGCTCAGCGAGTTCGCCGCGTTGGCCAGCGGCGGCAGCCGGTCGGCGAGCCAGCCGGCGGGATGGCCGACGGCGAGCACGAGCGAGCGCTCCCAGCCCGCGGGCATCTCGCGGCCGGCATGGCGGACCGAACGCCCCTCGGCGAGCGTCAGCAGGATCACGGCGAGGCCGCAGCAGATCAGGAGGTCTCTCGGGCGGTGGCGCATCAGAACTGGAAGTAGATGAACGGTGGCACGGCCTGGCCCGGCACGGTCGCGCCGACGATGGCGACGCACGTGGCCAGGCCCAGCCCCAGGGCGGCCGGGTTGAGGGCCTCGAAGCGGTTGCGCAGCACCTCGATCGGGCGCTCGGGCACGAGCTGCAACCCGAACACGAGCAGCAGCGAGATGACGACGCCCGGGGTCAGCAGCGTGAGCGCGCCCGGGTGGAACAGGCGGCCGAAGAACGCGCTCGCGACGCCGAGGTCCGGCGCGCGGAAGGGGATCCACGCGAGCACGACGAGGTTCAGCACGATCAGCCAGCCCGCCCACGTCGGCAGCGGCTTGAAGCGCCCGCGCAGGATCCGCTCGGCGCCCAGGTACAGGCCGTGCAGCCCGCCCCACAGCACGAAGCCCCACGCGGCCCCGTGCCAGAGGCCGCCGAGCAGCATCGTGATCATCAGGTTGCGCGCGGTCCCCCACTTGCCCTTGCGGTTGCCGCCGAGCGGGATGTAGAGGAAGTCGCGCAGGTAGCGGCTCAGCGTCATGTGCCAGCGCCGCCAGAAGTCGCGGAAGCTCGAGGCGCGATAGGGCGAGTGGAAGTTGCGCGGGAAGACGTAGCCCATCAGCAGCGCCAGGCCGATCGCGATGTCGGTGTAGCCGGAGAAGTCGCAGTAGATCTGGGCGGCGTAGCAGTAGATCGCCAGCCACATGTCGGGCGCGCCGTAGGCCTCGGGCACCGCGAACGTCGGGTCGACCACGTTGCGGGCCAGGAAGTCGGCGATGATCACCTTCTTCACGAGGCCCAGCCCGATCAGGAAGACGCCGGTGCCGATCTGCACCTGCGCCGGGTCGCGCGGGCTGGCGAGCTGGGGCAGGAACTCGCGCGCGCGCACGATCGGGCCGGCCACCAGGTGCGGGAAGAAGCTCAGGTAGAGCGCGACGTCGATCGTCCTGCCCCGCTCGCACAGCCCGCGGTAGACGTCGACCGTGTACGAGATCGCCTGGAACGTGAAGAAGCTCAGCCCCACCGGCAGCGCGATCGTCGCAAGTGGGATCGGCAGGCCCAGCCCGAAGCTGTCGAGCAGGTCGTTCACGTCCTGGGCGAAGAACCCGTAGTACTTGAAGATGCCGAGCGTCAGCAGGTTCAACACAACCGCGGCGGAGACGATCAGCTTGCGCCGCTGCGCCGAGTCGCTGCGGTCGATCAGCGTCGCGGCGGCCTGGTTGCCGAGCGTGACGCCGCCCAGCAACAGGCAGAACTTCGGGTTCGCGGCCGCGTAGAAGACGTAGCTGCAGAAGAGGATGAACGGCTTGTGGATCGCCGGCCTGGGCATGAGCAGCCAGGACAGCGCCAGCACGGGCGGGAAGAAAACGGCGAACTCGATCGACGGGAAGACCATGGAGGCGGCGGGCGCGAAGGGTAGAGTCTCCGGCGGCATGAAACGGCGCTCCCCGGTCCTCGCCGCCATGTTGATCGGCCTGCTCTCGTCCGCGGTCCCCGCGGCCCATGCCGGCTGCGGCGGGACGCAGATCCGCCACACGCCGCACAAGCAGAACAGGGGCCGCGCGCCGCTGGTCATCGGCGACTCCGTGCTGCTCGGGGCGATGAAGGAGACCACCGCCGCCGGGTTCAACCTGAACACGCGCGGCTGCCGTCAGTGGGGCGAGGGCATGCGCGTCGTCCGTGGCTACAAGCGAGCCGGCCACCTCCCCCATCTCGTCGTGATGGAGCTCGGCACCGACTGGACCGTGAGCGTCCGCCAGATCCGGGCCGCGATGGCGCTGCTCGGCCCCAAGCGCGTGCTGGGCCTCATGACCCCGCGCGAGGCCGGCGGGTACGGCGGCGCCGACGCGGCGAACATGAGGCGCGTCGCGAAGCGGTTCCCGAAGCGCACGGTGCTGCTGGACTGGGTCACGCACACGCGCGGCCGCGGGGGCTGGTTCCAGCCCGACGGCATCCACCTCACCTACGCGGGCGCCGCCGGCCTCGGCGAGTTCCTGAAGACCGCGCTCCCCTACGCCGACCCGCCGGAGACCGTCGTCCCCGGCCCGGTCGACTCGAATCCCGCACCCCCGCCGCCCACGTAGCATCGGGGGCGTGAACCTCTCGCGCGACGTGGTCGACGCCGCCGACCCGCGGCAGCTCGCGGTGGTCGAGCTGGCGCACGACGGTGAGCGGCGCGAGTGGTCCTTCGGCGAGGTCGCGGACCGGTCGGCGCGGCTGGCGGGCACCCTGGCGGCCAACGGCATCGGGCGCGGCGACGTCGTGATGACGCTGATCGGCAACCGGCCGGAGTGGGTCTTCACGATGATCGCGTGCCTGCGCATCGGCGCGGTCGCACTGCCGTGCACCGAGCAGCTGCGGGCGAACGACCTGCGGCTGCGCATGGAGGTCGCAGAGCCCATGCTCGTGGTCGCCGACGAGCGCAACCGCGACCAGCTCGCCGCGGCGCAGCCGGGCTGCCCGGTCCTGTACGTCCCCGACGAGAAGGCCTACGACGCGCAGCCGGCGCCGCCCGCCGACCTGGCGGATGACGAGCCGGCGCTGCTGACGTTCACGAGTGGCACCGCCGGCGAGCCGAAGTGCGTCGTCCACGGCGGCCGCTACATCGCCGGCCAGCGCGTGCAGGCCGAGCACTGGCTCGGCGCCCAGCAGGGCGACCTGGTGTGGTGCACGGCGGCGAGCGGCTGGTCGAAGTCGGCGCGCAACGTCTTCATCGCCCCGTGGCTGCGCGGCGCGGCGGCGCTGCTGCACGACGCGCGCTTCGACCCCGCCGAGCGCCTGGAGCTGCTGGCCCGCGAGCGCGTGAACGTGCTGTGCATGGCACCTACCGAGTACCGCGTGATCGCCAAGCGCGCGCGGCTGCGCGGCTTCGAAGAGCTGCGCGGCATGGTCGCTGCCGGCGAGGCCCTCAACCCCGAGGTGCTGCACGCCTGGCACGAGGCGACCGGCCTGTGGATCCGCGACGGCTACGGCCAGACGGAGACCGGCCAGACGACCGGGATGCCGATCGGCGAGCCGGCCCGTCCCGGCTCGATGGGCAAGCCGCTCCCCGGCGTGAAGCTCTGGGTCTCCGACGGCGAGCTCGTCGCCGACCCGCGCACCGACCCCACATTCTTTCTCGGCTACCTGGGCGAGGAGCGCTGGGACCGCACCACGCCGTGGCGGACGGGCGACCGCGTCACGCTGGACGAGGACGGCTTCCTGCACTTCGAGGGCCGCGCCGACGACGTGATCATCTCGGCCGGGTACCGGATCGGGCCATTCGAGGTGGAGTCCGCGCTCGTCTCGCACCCGGCGGTGGCCGAGGCCGCCGCGGTCGCCGCGCCCGACGAGGAGCGCGGCTCGGTCGTGCGCGCGATCGTGGTCCTGCGCGACGGGTTCGCGCCCGGGGACACGCTCGCCGCCGAACTGCAGGACCACGTCAAGGAGCAGACCGCGCCCTACAAGTACCCGCGCATCGTCGAGTTCGCCGCGGACCTGCCCAAGACCGCCTCGGGCAAGATCCGCCGCGCCGAGCTGCGCACCGGCGGGGCCGACGGGTAGCGCGATGCTTCGCGGCGTCGTCACCGGCTTGGCGATGGCGATTGCGGCGCTGCCCGGCGGCAGCAACTTCGACTGGTACAGGGTCGACCGCCCAGGGCCGGGTGTCTGCATCCGCGAGCCCTATGGCGTGATCCCGAACTTCGACGCTCCGGCGGCCCGGGCGCAGATCGAGTCCGAGCTCGCACAGATGGCCGCGGCGGGCCAGCGGCGGCTACGCATCGGGATCTTCCACGGGCGCGGCCTGGACACCGGGACGATCATGGACTCCGCGGGCGGTGATCTGTCGCCCCGCAACCGCGGCAACCTCGCGGCGCTGCTGCACGCCGTCAAGGCCGCGGGGTTCAGCGGGATCGAGGTCGCCTTCCACCCGCAGGCGCCGTCGCTCGATGCGTGGACGCACTGGGACGAATCGCGCTTCCAGGAGAACTGGCAGGTCATCCGCCATCTGCGGCCGATCATCCGCGCCGCCGGGCTGCCCTACCGGATCGACCTCTCCAACGAGGCGATCCCCGGGCCCGGCCAGCCGCTGCTACTCGAGTACACCCGCCGCCTGTGGCGCTTGTACACGCGGGCATTCGGGCGCGACGACACCGTCGGCTTCTCGGTGATCGGCGACCCGGCCCGCATCCGCCGCATCCCGGAGGTCTACGGCGGCAGGCCGCCGTACACCTTCGACCTTCACTTCTACGGGGACGAGCGGGCCCTCTTCACCGCGGCCGACGGGACGGCGAGACAGCTCGGCCTGAAGCAGCCCTGGATCGTGGGCGAGGCGTTCTACGACGATGCGACGGCCGCGCAGCAGCTCCACGACGCGATCGCCGGCACGCATCGCCGCGTCTACCACCTGACGCAGTGGCCGCTGATGCGCGGCAGCGACTGCGCCGACGTCGACGTCACCGCGCCGGTGGCGTTCGACGCCTACGCGGCGCAGGGATTCGACCCGCTGCCGGACGCCGCCCGTGCTGCGCACGCGGTGCTCGTCCGGCGGACGCTGCGCGTCGATCGCCATGGGACGGTGAGCATCCCCATCCGCTGCCGCGACACCACCACGCGCTGCTACGGCACCGTCGCCCTGCGCGGCCTGCACGCGTGGCGGTTCTCCGCGTATGCCGGGCAGACGGCATCCGTCCGGGTCAGGCTGCCCCGCCGGTACCGATCCGCCATGCACGCCACGGCCGCACTCACCGTGCGGTCGGAGGACAGCACCGCGACGACCCGGAGGGCCGTCGCGATCGTGCTCGTCAGCTCGTGAGCTCGGCCGCCATCTCGGCGAAGACCTCGATGTAGCGATCCACGGACTCCTCGGTGTGCGTCACCGACAGCGTCCACTCCTCCTCGCGCCCCGGCGTCATGAAGATGCCGCGGTTCATGTTGAACAGCCACGCGAGGTCGCTGAGCTCCTCGTCCTGGTTCTCCTTGAACGTGAGGTAGTCGGTGATCGGCGAGGGCGAGAACGTCACGCAGCCCTTCGAGGAGATGCCGACGGAGTAGCCGGGCAGGTTGTGCCTGCGGATGACCTCGTCGCAGCCGGCGAGGATGCGGTCGTTGAGGCTGTCGAGGTGCGCGTAGGCCTCGGGCGTCATCACCTCGGTGAGCGACGCGCGCGCGGCAGCCATGCCGAGCGGGTTGCCGTTGTAGGTGCCCACCTGGTAGACGCTGCCGTCGGTCACCACCTCGGAGACCTCCTCGCTCATGCCGATCGCGCCGGTCGGCAGGCCGCCGCCGAGCGCCTTCGCGAGCGTGACCATGTCGGGCTCGACGCCGAAGCGCTCGACCGCGCCGCCGGCGGCGATGCAGATCCCCGTCTTGACCTCGTCGAAGATCAGCACGATGCCGTGCCTGCGCGTGATGTCGCGCACGGCCTCGAGGTAGCCGTCCTCAGGGAGGATCACCCCGAGGTTCATCATCGCCGCCTCCATGATCACGCAGGCGGGCAGCCGGTCCTCGGCCTTGAGCCGCTCGATGCGGCGCTCCATCGCCTCGGCGTCGTTGAACGGCACCGGCACCGTCATCTGCACGACCGCGTCAGGGATGCCGGCGCCGTAGGGCAGTGACGCGAGGTTGTCGCGGTCGCCGATCTTGTCGTAGGGCACGCCGATCGAGACCATCACCGTGTCGTGGTGGCCGTGGTAGGAGCCGAAGATCTTCATCACGGTGTCGCGCTTGGAGTACGCGCGCGCGATGCGGATCGCGTCCATCGTCGACTCGGAGCCCGAGTTCGTGTAGCGCCACTTCGGAAGCCGGAAGCGCTTGGCGAGCTCCTCGCCCACGACCACGGCGTCCTCGGTCGGCGCGGCGAAGTGCGTCCCCTTCGCGTAGCGGTCGGTGATCGCGCGGCCGATCGCCGGGTGGGCGTGGCCCTGCACCATCGAGCCGAAGCCGTTGTGGAAGTCCCACATCTCGTTGCCGTCGACGTCCCAGACCCTCGCGCCCTCGCCGGACTCCAGGTAGATCGGCCACGGGTCGCGCACCTGGTAGGAGGACGCCACGCCGGCGGCCAGCGTCACGTTCGCGCGGCGGTACATCTCGGCGGACTTGCCGGTGCGCTCGTCGAGGAGCTTCTCCTCGCGCTGGGTCAGTTCCTTGATGCGTTCGCGGTCGATCTGCGTCGGGGTGGTGGCTTCCATGCCGGGAATGGTGACAGTCTCAGTTGACCAACTTGCGCTCCATCCGCGCGATCGCCAGCCGCCACACCAGCAGACCGAACGCGACGATGAAGCCGAGGTGCCACAGGTCCTCGGCCTGGAACCCGAACACCGCGTGGCGCACGAGCTGCACGCAGTGGTACAGCGGGTTGACGTTCGCCGCGATGCGCGCCCACTCGGGCAGGCCGGAGATCGGGAAGAACGTCCCGGCGACCAGGAACAGCGGCGTGATCACCGTCGACGTCACGTAGCTGAAGTTGTCGATCGACTTCATCACCGCGGCGACGAGGATGCCGAAGCAGGCCCAGCCGAAGCCGCTCATGAACGCGATCAGCGGGACGACGAGCATCCCCCACGCGGGCGCCAGCCCGAACGCCATCGCCACGAGCATCGGCACGCAGCCATATGTGCCGGCGCGCGCGGCGATCCACAGCGCCTCGCCGGTCACCAGCTCCTCCGTGTCGACCGGCGCCGCGAGGATCGCGTCGTAGGTGCGCTGGAACTGGTACTTGACGAACGTGCTGAACATTCCCGGGAAGACCGAGCTGAACAGCACCGCGGTGGCGACCGTGCCGGTGCCGACGAACTGCACGTAGTCCAGCCCGTTGACCTTCGAGACGAGCGACCCGAATCCGAACCCGAACGCGAGCAGGTAGATCGTCGGCTCGACCGTCGAGGAGAACGTGCTCGAGCGCCAGAACGAGCCGAAGTTGACGACCTCGCGCACGAGCACGCCCTGCAGCGCGGCGCGGTCGAGACGCCGTACGCGCGGCTCCGGACCGATCACGCGATCTCCTCGCCCGTCAGCAGCACGAACACGTCCTCGAGCGTCGCCACGCGCCGCTCTCCCGCAGGCAGCTCGCCGTTGAGCGCGTCGATGCGCAGGATCGTGACGCTGGTGCCGGTGCGGCGCGTCGGCCAGCCGCGCTCGCGCGCGTCGCTCTCGACCTCGAGCAGCCGTGCCGGCGCACCGTAGACCTCGAGCGCCTCGCGCCCCGCGTGCTCGGCGACGAGGTCGGCGGGCCGGCCGACGGCGACGGCCTTCCCGTGGCTCATCACCGTGACCGTGTCGGCCAGGCGCTCGGCCTCCTCGATGTAGTGCGTCGACATCAGGATCGACACGCCCTCCGAGCGCAGCCGGTCGATCAGCGCCCACAGCTCCTGGCGCACCTGCGGATCCAGCCCGACGGTCGGCTCGTCGAGCAGGACGAGCCGCGGCTCGTGCACGAGCGCGCGTGCGATCAGCAGCCGCCGGCGCATGCCGCCCGACAGCTCGTCGACGCGCGAGCCGCGGCGGTCTCCCAGGTTCGCGATCGCCAGCGCGCGCTCGATCGCGTCGCGCCGGCTCGCGCGCGGGACGCGGTACAGGTAGGTGAAGACGAGCAGGTTCTGCTCGACGGTCAGCGTCGTGTCGAGGTTGTCGAGCTGCGGCACCACGCCCATCAATGCGCGCGCCGACTTCGAGTCGCCGGGCAGCCGGTGACCGAGCACCTCGAGCTCGCCCTGGTCGGCGATCGCCTGGGCCGTCAGGAGCCGCATCGTCGTCGACTTGCCGGCGCCGTTGGGCCCGAGCAGGCCGACGCACGTCCCCTCAGGGACGTCGAGGTCGAGCCCATCGACGGCTGTGACGGCTCCGTAGCGCTTCACGGCGCCGCGCAGGCTGATCGCCAGCGACATGCCGACGACGGTACTAGCCCTCGGCGAGCGCCTTCAGGGTGAGGAGCTGCTTGCGCATCATCACGAGATCGCCGAGCAGCAACAGCGCGTTGACGAGGCGCGGCCGGGCGCTGCGGACACGAACGAGGAGGCGGGTGCCGGAGCCCTCGGGGCTCACCGCGTACGTCACCCAGGTGTTCCTTGCGCGCAGCGTGACGTGCTCGTCGCGGGCATACGCGTGCAGCCGGAAGAGCGTCATGAAGCGCTGTCCCGGCTCCAGCCGCTCGAGGCCAGGTGTGAGCGAGCGGGGGCTGCGGCGGCACCGGTTGTCGAGCGCGTCGTAGGAGTACGGCGCCACGCGCAGCTGGCACAGCCAGCGGAACACGACACCGGCGGGCGCCGCGATCGAGATCGCGCGATCGGCGCGCGCGGCGCCGGCCGGCGCGATGGCGTCGCAGGGCAGCGGCCGCGTGGCCTCGGCGTCGGTGGCGCCCCAGCGGTCGCCGATCATGCCGCGCCTGTCAGCCGGTGCAGCATGAGGCGGGTGGCGATCCGGTGGCCGCCCGTGCCGATGACCGCGGCGCGGTAGAGCCGACCGTGCACGCCGGGGAACGCCGCATGGGTCCGCGCGCGCAGCTGCCCGTCGGCTACGAGGAACGTGAGCCGGTAACGCGAGAAGCGGTGGCACCCCTGGAGCGCGAGCCGCCGACCCGGATCGGACTCCACGACGCGGAACCCCGGAACGCTGTCGCCGACGCGCCCCTCGAAGCGCGCCGAGCGTGTTGCCGGGTCACAGCCCAACAGCCGCGCGAGCGGCGCGCCGCCCGTCAGCTCGGCGCCCAGCCCCCGCACGAGCGCCGCCCAGGTGTCGGCACGGGAGCCGCCGACGGCGATGGCATGCTCATCGATGTAGGGCAGTCGCTCCATATAGAATGATCGTTCCATATATGGCCCCGCCGCGCAAGCACGACACCGACGCCATCCTCGACGCCGCCCGCGCGCGGGTGCTCGCAGACGGTCCCCGGGCCGCATCTGTGGCGGCCATCGCGCAGGACAGCGGCGCGCCGGTCGGGACGCTGTATCACCGCTTCGGCACCCGCGACGGCGTGCTCGTCGCGGTCTGGCTGCGCGCGCTGGAGCGCTTCCAGGCGCGCGCGCTCGCCGCGTCGCGCGCGGCCGATCCGCTCGAGACGGCCGTGGGCATGGCGCGCGCGGCCGTCGACTTCGCCCGGGAGCACCCGCTCGACGCCGAACTGCTGCTTGCCGTGCGTCGCCGGGACCTCGTCGACAACGCGCTTCCCGAGAAGCTCGACGAGATGAACGCGCCGCTGCAGAGCGCGCTGGTGCGCGTGGCGCGCGAGCTGTTCGGTCGTGCCGACGCGCGCAACCTCGACCGTGTGACACGGGCCGTCGTCGACCTTCCGGGCGGCGCGGTTCGCCGACACGGCCGCCGCGTCCCGCGCTGGCTGGCCGGCGACGTCGAGCGTGCGGCGCG
>Ga0308176_10002808_pt1 | contig 11038 bp, 11 predicted proteins | sample PhyCR2_3_FD_203890 | JGI IMG/M metagenome (GOLD analysis project Ga0308176, IMG submission 203890) | Soil microbial communities from UC Gill Tract Community Farm, Albany, California, United States - DLSLS.C.R2 | ecosystem: Environmental > Terrestrial > Soil > Agricultural land | place: USA... | reverse complement strand
AGCGTCGTCACGACGCGCCGTGCGCCGAGGTCGATCACTGACACGTCGTGCGAGACTTCGTTGCTCACGAAGGCGAGCAGCTTCCCGGCGTGCTGGGCGCGGGCCGGAGCGGCCAGCGCCCCCAGCGCGCCCGCGAGGATGGCCGTTAGGCGCGCGAGCCGGATGACGCGGCGTGCGGCGCTCATGGGAGTACCTCGGCGACGACGTGCTCGGCGCCGCCCCGGCCGGCGACGCGGTAGAGCGGCTGGATCAGTCGATGGGTATCGGGCGCGAAGCGGAGGGGACGACCCTTCTGCCCGTCGTACTGGGCGCGCGGGTCGCCGAGCTGGCGAAGGAGCGCTGCGCCATTCGTCGCCTGCGCGTGAAGCGCGGCGTCGAGCGCCACCTTCAGCGCGAACCAGCCGGCCCACGCCTGGGAGTCCATCATCGCGCCGAAGCGGCGGCGAAAGCGTTCGTTGAGCTGCTCACCTCCGAACCGCTCGAGGCTCGAATGCCAGAGCTCCAGTCGCGTGCTGTCATCGGTTGCCGCCGTTGCGTTCGTGGGCGGGAAGATCGAATAGACGGTGGCCCTGCGCGCGCTGTCGCCGAGCGCGCATCCCGCATCGAGAGCGGGGATCGAGTGCCGGGCACTCTGGAGCATGACCCGTGAGCAGGTGGCGGAGTCGCCGGCAACGAGGTACATCGAAGGAAGCGGCGATCGTGATCCGGACGACGGCGTGGCGCGTTCCACGCTGTCGAGAAAGGCGGGGAGCGCGACGCGCAGCGTCACCACCCTCCCGAACAGCGCTCCGGTGTGCGACGCCTCCTCGGCGCCGAGCAGCGCGCCGCGGAGCAGGGAGCGCTGCGCAATCGTGTCATCGACGACGAGCACCACGCGAAGCGTATCCGCGTGATGGGAAGACGGCGTCCCGCCTGCAGGCGTCGCGGCGAGCGCTCCCGCGAATGCGAGGGCGGTGAACATCATCGAGATGGGTGCGAGACGAAAGACTTGGTCTGCCCGGCGCAGGTTGCGCCGGTCGAGATCCATAGACGTCGATAGCACGCGACATGCCGATGAGTTTTGTGGATGCTGGCCTGCCGCTTGCCATTTGTCGGGCGAACCGGAGCCACCCGACAAAGGAAAAATGCTCGCATCGCCAAAACTCTTGTGCGGTACGTTCAGTGCCCCTGCGCGGACATCCCGTTGCGCGCGGCTCCTCGCGCTCGCGGCGGTCATCGCCACCGCCGGGTGCCTCAAGGAAAAGAGCGACGACAAGCCGGTGACCGCCGCGGTGAGCAGCGCCGCGTCGAGTGCGACGGGTCTCCCGACGATCGCCGCCGCAGCGACGACTGCCGACGACGGGCAGTGGCTGATGCCACAGAAGGACTACGCGAACTCGCGGTACAGCAGCCTCGCGCAGATCACCCCTGACAACGCAAAGAACCTCAAGCTCGCCTTCACCTTCTCGACCGGTGTCCTGCGCGGCCACGAGGCGCCCCCACTCGTCGTCGGGAGCACGATGTACATCGTGACTCCGTTCCCCAACTATCTGTACGCGCTCGACCTCACCAAGCCGGGCGCGCCGATGAAGTGGCGTTATGATCCGCGCGCCGACATGTCCTCGCAGGGCGTCGCCTGCTGCGACGTCGTCAATCGCGGTGCGGTCTACTTCGACAACAAGATCATCTACAATACGCTCGATGGCCACACGGTCGCTGTCGACGCGAACGATGGACACGAGGTCTGGAACACCAAGGTCGGCAACATCAATCTCGGCGAGTCGATGACGATGGCGCCGCTGGTTGCCAAGGGAAAAGTGTTCGTCGGCAACAGCGGTGGTGAATTCGGGGTGCGCGGCTGGTTGACCGCGCTCGATGCCGGCAGCGGCAAGATTGCCTGGCGGGCCTACAGCACGGGACCGGATACCGACGTGCTGATCGGCTCGCGCTTCAAGCCCTTCTACGCGCAGGACCAGGGCAAGGATCTCGGCGTGAAGAGCTGGCCGGGTGATGCGTGGCGCACGGGCGGCGGCACCGTGTGGGGCTGGCTTGCCTACGACCCCGAGCTCGACCTCCTGTACTATGGAACGGGCAACCCCGGACCCTGGAATCCGGAGCAGCGCCCGGGGGACAACAAGTTCAGCTCGGGAATCTTCGCGCGCGATCCGGACGACGGCCAGGCAGTCTGGTACTACCAGTGGTCGTTCCACGACATGTTCGACTACGACGGCATCAACGAGCAGACGCTGCTCGACATGCAGATGGGCGGCAAGACCCGGAAGGTGCTCGTTCGCGCCGAGCGCAACGGGTACGTGTACGTCATGGATCGGACGAGCGGTGAAGTGCTGTCGGCGACGCCCTTCGGGTTCGTCAACACGAGCACGGGTGTCGACCTGAAGACTGGCCGCCTGATGTACGCGATGGACAAGGCGCCGCAGATGGGGAAGGTCGTGCGCGACGTCTGTCCGTCGTCGCCCGGAATGAAGGACTGGCAGCCGAGCGCATATTCGCCGCGCACCGGGCTGCTGTACCTGCCGCACCAGAACCTGTGCATGGACCACGAGGCGGTGGAGGCGAGCTACATCGCCGGCACGCCGTACGTCGGGATGATCTCCAAGTTCTTCGCCGGGCCGGGCGGGAAGCGTGGCGTCTACCAGGCCTGGGACGTGGTCAACCGGAAGGAGAAGTGGTCGATCCAGGAGGAGTTCCCGGTGTGGAGCGGGACACTGGCCACTGCGGGCGACGTCGTCTTCTACGGGACGATGGACGGCTGGTTCAAGGCGGTCGACGCCCGCAACGGCACGGTGCTCTGGTCGTTCAAGACGGGGTCCGGAATCATCGGCCAGCCGATCACGTACCGCGGTCCCGATGGCAAGCAGTACGTCGCGATCGAATCCGGTGTCGGCGGCTGGTCGGGGGCGATCGTCGCCGGGAACATCGACCCGCGCGATTCGACCGCGGCGCTGGGGTTCGTCAACGCGATGAAGGACCTGCCGAAGGCATCGACGAAGGGCGGGATGCTCTATGTCTTCACGCTCTGACCACGCGTTAGGCAGCGGCGCCGAGCGAATGCTGCTGGCGATCCCGCTGGTCGCCCTCGCCGCGGCTGCGGCGTGGGGACGGCCCGCGACGCGCGAGCTGCACGCGGCGACGGTGGCGACCGCCGCCGACACCGCCGCCTCCGACCTCGGCGTGCTGCAGTGGGCGATCTCGGCGCGCCCCGGCGAGCGATTGCTCCGCGTCTGCGCCGATCCGAACAACATGCCGTTCTCCAACAGGGCGGGCGAGGGTTTCGAGAACAAGCTCGCCGAGCTCGTTGCCGGCGAGATGCACGCCGACCTCCAGTACACCTGGTGGGCGCAGCGGCGCGGCTTCATCCGCAACACGCTTAAGGCAGAGAGCTGCGACGTCGTGATGGGCGCTCCGACGAGCTTCGAGCTCGTCGCCGCGACGCGGCCCTACTATCGGTCGACGTACGTCTTCGTGACGCGCGCCGACGCGCCCTTTCGCATCGGCTCGTTCGACGACCCGGTGCTGAAGCGGCTGCGCATCGGCGTCCAGATCATCGGTGACGACTACGCCAACACGCCGCCCGCCCACGCGCTCAGCAACCGCGGGATGACCGGCAACGTGCGCGGCTACACCGTCTACGGCGATTACAGCGAGCCCAACCCGCCGGCGCGGATCATCGACGCGGTGGCGAAGGGGGATATCGACGTCGCGGTGGTCTGGGGCCCGCTTGGCGGCTGGTTCGCGCAGCACGAGCCGGTGAAGCTCCGCGTCGTGCCGGTCTCCCCGCAGATCGAGCTGCCGTATCTCCCCTTCGTCTTCGACATCTCGATGGGCGTGCGCCGGCAGGACCTCGCCCTGCGCGACACCCTCGACGCGATCCTCGCGCGCCGCCGCGCTGGTGTCGACAGCATCCTCAAGGAGTACGGCGTGCCCCGCGTCGAGCGGCCAGCCGTGCCTAACGTTCGATGATGGAGCCCCCGACGATGCGATGCGGACAGGTGACACGGGTGCTGCTTGCCCTTCTCGCCCTCGTGACCCTGGCGACCACGGGCTGCAAGCGCGAGGAGCGGCGCTTCCGCGAGGTGCCACCCGCCGCCGACGCGACGACGAACGTCGTCATGAGCACGATCCAGCCGGGCCCGTCGATCGTGTCCGTGGCGACGGAGCACCCGTACGACCAGAACGCCTACGCCATCTCGCAGGGGCAGCGGCTGTACGTCCAGATGAACTGCGCCGGCTGCCATGGCCTCGCCGGTGGCGGCTCGATCGGCCCGCCGCTGCTCGACGACAAGTGGATCTACGGCTCCGACCCGTCGAACATCTTCGCGACGATCGTCGAGGGACGGCCTAACGGCATGCCGTCGTGGCGCGGCAAGCTCTCCAACGACCAGGTCTGGCAGCTCGTCGCCTACATCCGCGACATGGCCGGGCTGCACCGGAAGGACGTCCGCACCAGCCGCACCGACGACATGGCCGCGGTCTCCGACAACCAGAACCGCAACCGCCAGACGCCACGTCCGTCGAGCGACGCGCCCGCCTCGACGCAGCCATGATCCTCCAGGCACCGCGCTACACCCAGCAGTCGATGGTCGATCCCGCCGGGACGAAGGCGGCGCTCGTCGATCACTTCTGGCACTTCCTCATCACCACCGCCTCGATCGTCACGGCGATCGTCTTCATTGCGCTGCTCATCGCCCTCTTCAAGCGCCATCGTCCAGTCGAGCCGGAAGAGCCGGCCGTGCAGCGATCGCTCACGCGCTGGGTCTCTGCGTCAGTCGCGGTGACCCTCGTCATCATCGTCGTCTTTCTCTTCACCGACTTCCGGCTTGGCCGGGCGATCGCGACCGTCCCCAATCGGACGCCGCTTCGCGTCAACGTGATCGGGCACCAGTGGTGGTGGGAGTTCCAGTATCCCGACTCGGTCCCCAACAACTGGATCAGCACCGCGAACGAGCTGCACATCCCGGTCGGCCGTCCCGTCGTGCTCAACATGTCGTCGCCCGACGTCATCCACAGCTTCTGGGTGCCTAACCTTTCCGGGAAGAAGGACCTGATTCCCGGGCACCAGACGGAGACGTGGATCGAGGCCGACTCGGCCGGCGTCTACCGTGGCCAGTGCGCCGAGTTCTGCGGATTGCAGCATGCGAAGATGGCGATGCTGGTGATCGCCGAGCCGGAAGCGAAGTTCGACCAGTGGGTGCTCGCCAGTCGCGCGACGGCAACCGAGCCGGCGGATTCGACGGCGAAGGCGGGAGGCCAGGTCTTCCTCACCGCCGGCTGTTCGGTCTGTCATGCGATCGCCGGCACCGCCGCGGGAGCGACGGTGGGGCCCAACCTCACGCACTTCGGCTCTCGCCACAGCATCGCCGCGGCCACCCTGCCGAACAACCGTGGCAACCTCGGCGGATGGATACTCGACCCGCAGCGCATCAAGCCGGGGGCACAGATGCCGCCTAACGGCCTCGATCCGGACCAGCTCAACGCGATCCTCGCCTACCTGGAGGGGCTGAAGTGACCGCGACCGCCCGCGTGGAGACTCTCGTCGAGCCGGAGCTCGATCTCGAGCTCGACGCCGTCTGGCGCAACCGCCCCGGCTTCATCGGCTGGCTGACGACCACCGACCACAAGTCGATCGCCAAGCGCTACGTCGCGACGGCGTTCATCTTCTTCCTCCTCGCCGGAGTGGAAGCGGCGACGATGCGCGCGCAGCTCTCGCGCCCGGAGAACGGCATCCTCGGCCCCGACCGGTACAACCAGTTCTTCACGATGCACGGGACGACGATGATGTTCCTCTTCGCGGTCCCGGTGATGATCGGCGTCGGGCTGTACCTCGTGCCGCTGCTGGTTGGAGCGCGCAACGTCGCGTTCCCGCGCGCGAACGCGATGGGCTACTGGGTCTACCTCATCGGCGGCGTGCTGATCTACGGCGGGTTCTTCGTGAACTCCGGCCCCGATGCCGGGTGGTTCGCCTACACCCCGCTCTCCGGCCCGGAGTTCTCCCCAGGGAAGCGCGTCGACATCTGGGCGCAGATGATCACCTTCACCGAGATCGCGGCGCTGATCGCGGCGGTCATCATCATCACCACCGCATTCAGGATGCGGTCGCCCGGGATGTCGCTCAACCGGATCCCGATCATGGTCTGGGCGAGCGTCGTGATGTCGTTCATGATCATCTTCGCGATGCCGTCGGTCGCCACCGCGAGCCTCTTCCTGGCGATGGACCGCCTCATCTCGACGCACTTCTTCAATGCGGCGGAAGGTGGGGACGCGCTGCTCTGGCAGCACCTGTTCTGGTTCTTCGGGCACCCGGAGGTCTACATCATGTTCCTTCCGGGGACCGGCATCATCTCGTCGCTGCTGCCGTCGTTCACCCGGCGCTCGGTGTTCGGCTATCCGGCACTCGTGCTCTCGATCATCGCGACGGGGTTCATCGCCTTCGGGCTCTGGGTCCATCACATGTTCGCGACGCCGCTGCCGCAGCTCGGGCAGAGCTTCTTTACCGCGGCGAGCGCGCTGGTCGCGATCCCGAACGGCATCCAGATCTTCTGCTGGATCGCGACGATCTGGACCGGCCGGCCGATCTTCCGCACCCCGCTCCTCTTCGCCATCGGCAGCATCATCATCTTCGTGATGGGCGGGATGACCGGGGTGATGATCGCGTCGGTGCCCTTCGACCTCCAGGTGCACGACACCTACTTCATCGTCGCGCACTTCCACTATGTGATCCTCGGCGGCGTCGTCTTCCCGCTCTTCGCCGGGATGTACTACTGGTTCCCGAAGGTGACCGGCCGGATGCTGAGCGAGACCGCCGGCAAGTGGAATTTCTGGCTGATGTTCATCGGCGTGCATGCGACCTTCTTCCCGATGCACCAGCTCGGGATGGAAGGGATGCCGCGGCGCGTCTACACCTATCTCGAGGGGACGGGGTGGGGGGACCTCAACCTCGTCGCATCGTTAGGCGCGCTCGTCATCTTCTCGAGCGTCGTCGTCTTCCTCGGCAACGTGATTCACAGCCTCCGCCACGGTGCGATCGCCGGCGCGAACCCGTGGGACGCCGAGTCGCTCGAGTGGGCGACGACATCGCCGGCTCCGAGCTACAACTTCGCGAACACGCCAGTCGTCTCCGGGCGCGCGCCGCTCTGGGAATCCGGCGACGAGCTGCCGGTGATGACGGGACTCGCCCGCGACCGGCAGCAGGTGCTGTTGACCACCGTCCTCGACGCTGAACCGGATTCCCGGCACGATCACCCCGGCCACACGATCTGGCCGTTCATCGTCGCGCTGACGATCGGGATCTTCTTCATCACCCTGATCTTCAGCCCGTGGGGGTTGCCGATCGGGACGGTCCTCGGCTTCATCGCCTACGCGCGATACATCTGGCCGAAGAAGAGTCACGAGCCGGCGATCGTCGAGCTGCCGCGCAGCGTGCCCGCGGCGGAGGTGCCGAAATGAGGCGCGAGCGCATCGTCGCTGATGTATCGCAGCTGCCGACGGTGGTGTACGGCATGCGCAACCTGGTGTCGTGGGGAACGACCGGGTTCATGATCATCGAAGGCTTCTCGCTCGGGCTCTGCGCTGTCACCTACGTCTACCTCCGGAAAAACACCGCTGTCTGGCCGCCGCACGGGACGCAGCTCCCGCAGCTGCTCGTGCCGACGATCAACCTTGCGGTGATGGTCCTCAGCCTTCCCCTCGCGCTGTGGACCAAGCATCGCGCCGAGCGGATGGAACGCGGTGCGACGCGCGTCGGCCTCGTGCTGTCGTCGATCGTCGCCGTCGTCGTCTTCGGGCTCAGGCTCGCCGAGTTCGCGTCGCTCCACACGCAGTGGAACAGCAGCGCGTACGGCTCGATCGCGTGGACGATCCTCGGCTTCCAGGGCACGCTGATCCTCATCGACATGTACGACACGATCGGGATCACGGCGATCATGTTCCTGCGTCCGGAGAGCAAGTGGTATCCGGAGGTCGCGGACAACGCGCTGTACTGGATCTTCACCGTGGCGTCGTGGATTCCGCTTTACTTCCTCATCTACTTCGGACCACGGTGGCTGTAGATGCCGGCATCTCGCGCTGAAGTGAGAAGGGAGCAACCGCCGACGGGCGCCCGCGGCGGTGGTGCGCAGTGGTTCGGGTTGCTCGCGCCGCCGCTGGCGATGCTCGTGAACCTGTCGCTCGGGTTCGCGCTCGTCCCGTGGTCGTGCGCCGCTGGGAGTCGGGTGCTCCTCCACGCCGAGATTGCGATCCTCGTCCTCATCTCGATCGTGGCGGGGGTCGTCGCGCACCGCGAATGGAAGCGCTTCGGTGGCGGGGGCGAGGCCGACGATGCTGGCGGCCCGGGGGCGCGCACCCGCTTCCTCGGCGTGATGGGAATGGGTTCGAGCGCGCTGTTCACCCTCATCCTGCTCGCGCAGTGGCTCGCCAACGCGTACCTGACGCCATGCCTCAGCACCTGACGCGGCGCGCGCTCGCGCTGGCCACGGCGTCGATGGCGATGCCCGCCGTGGCGTGGGCGCACGCCGGCGAGCCGATCCAGCCGCACGACCTCTGGTCGTCGTGGACGCTGTCGCTGCCGATCGTCATTCCACTTGTCGCGACGCTGCTGCTCTATGCCGTCGGGACGCGGGCGCTGTGGCGCCAGGCAGGGCGCGGCCGCGGAGTCCGCGGCTGGCGCGTCGCCGCCTTCGCCGCCGGCTGGCTCGCCCTCGTCGTCGCGCTCGTCTCGCCGCTGCACGCGTTAGGCGAGGCACTCTTCTCGGCGCACATGGCGCAGCACGAGCTGCTGATGACGGTCGCGGCGCCGCTGCTCATCCTCGGACGGCCGCTGGTGCCCGCGCTGTTCGCGCTGCCCCCTGGCGCCCGCCGGGGTGCATCGCGATGGACGCAGCGCCGCTGGTTCAGGAGCCTGTGGGGCCGCCTGACGCGTCCGGGCACCGCCTGGATCCTCCACGCGACCGCGATCTGGGCGTGGCACCTCCCGCGGTTGTACGACGCGACGCTGCAGAACGACTTCGTGCACACCCTGCAGCACCTGTCGTTCCTCGGCACCGCGCTGCTCTTCTGGTGGACGGTCCTGCAGCCTTCCTGGGCCGGGCGGGGCGTTGCGATGGTCTCGCTGTTCACGACGATGCTGCAGACCGGCGCGTTAGGCGCGATCCTCACGGTTTCGGCGGCCACATGGTATCCGGCGTACGGCGGGACCACCCAGCCCTGGGGGCTGACCCCGCTCGAGGACCAGCAGCTCGGTGGATTGATCATGTGGATTCCCGGGGGCGCCGCCTACCTGATCGCCGCGCTCGCTCTGCTCGGTAATTCCCTGCGCGAATCGGAGCGCCGCGCGCCGGTGTGGACTCGCGTGAAGCCAGCGGAGGCAGCATGACCTGGCGCAGCGTCATGGACCGGTACCTGCCGCTCGCCGTCGGCATGATGGTCGCCGCATCGGCGTGCGACCGGGCCGACAATCATCTCCCCGAGCTCGCCGGCGGCGATGCGGACCGCGGGCGGGCCGTGATCAAGAAGTATGGCTGCAACACCTGCCACACCATCGCCGGCGTCCGCGGCGCCGACGGGTTGGTCGGCCCCCCCCTCACCGGGATCGCCGACCGCATGTACATCGGTGGCGTGGCACGCAATACGCCGTCGAACCTCGTCTCGTGGATCGAGAACCCGAAGCAATTCGACTCGAAGACGGCCATGCCTAACGTCGGCGTCACCCACCGCGATGCAGTCGACATCGCGAGCTATCTCTACTCGCTCAAATGAGCGCCGACCAGTCCGCCGACGGGCACGAGGGTAAGTACCGCGACGACAAGGGGCACCCGACCACGGCCGACCCGGAGACCCAGCAGAAGGCGAAGGAGGAAGAGACCCTCGATGCCGCGGCGACGCATGAGGTCGTGCGAATCGAGGCCGAGAAGGAGCTCGAGCGCGCCGGGTCGGCCCTCGGCTGGTCGGGGCTCGCCGCGGGGCTGGCGATGGGGTTCTCGTTCGTCACCGAGGGCGTGCTCCGCTCGCACCTGCCGGACGCCGAATGGCGACCGCTCATCGCCAAGCTCGGCTACCCCGTCGGATTCCTGATCGTGATGCTCGGGAGCCAGCAGCTGTACACCGAGAACACCCTCGAGCCGATGGTGCCGCTCTTCTCGGAGCCGACACGCGATCGGTTCAAGAAGGTCGCGCGGCTCTGGGGGATCGTGCTCCTCGCCAACGTGATCGGCACGGTGATCTTCTCGCTGATCATGGCGAAGACGAGCCTCTTCGACGAAAAGCTGAAGGCGGCATTCCTCGCGATCGGGCTCGAGGCGATCGAGCCGAGCGCGGGGACGATCTTCCTGCGGTCGATCTTCGCCGGGATGCTCATCGCGCTAATGGTCTGGATGCTTCCCGCCGCGAAGACCGCGCACGTCTGGGTGATCGTGGTCATGACCTGGCTGGTCGGTGCGGCGAGCCTCGCCCACGTCATCGTCGGCTCGGTGGAGACCAGCTACCTGGCGTGGAGCGGCGCCGCCTCGGTCGGTACCTACCTCTGGCACTTCATGCTGCCGACGCTCGTCGGCAACACGTTAGGCGGGGTCGGGCTCGTCGCGCTCGTGAACCACATGCAGGTGATGTCCGGCGAGGGCTAGCGGAACATCGGCAGCGCGGCGATCCGGGTGGCGAGATCCCACGGCTCGCCGCCCGTGCGGTTGGTGAGGATGACGATCGTCAGGCGGCGCGCGGGGATCTTCAGGATCGCGTTGGTGAAGCCCATCGTCTCACCGTGGTGGCGGAGCCTCGGTCCGTCGCTCGCGCTGTCGACGAACCAGCCGAAGCCGTAGCCGACGCGATTGCCGCGCGTCGTGATCGCCGAGGTCCACGCCTCACGCTGGTCGGCGGCGCTGACGACACTGTGCGCATCGAGCGCGGCGTCCCACTTCGCGAGATCTTGCAGCGAGGTGTAGATCCCGCCATCGCCGAGCACCGCGCTGGTCGAGCTCTGGTCGGTGCGCCGCACGCCGGAGCTGTCCACCGTGTAGCCGAAGGCGCGATTCGGAACGGTGGAAATCCCCTG
>Ga0308176_10002807_pt1 | contig 11040 bp, 9 predicted proteins | sample PhyCR2_3_FD_203890 | JGI IMG/M metagenome (GOLD analysis project Ga0308176, IMG submission 203890) | Soil microbial communities from UC Gill Tract Community Farm, Albany, California, United States - DLSLS.C.R2 | ecosystem: Environmental > Terrestrial > Soil > Agricultural land | place: USA... | reverse complement strand
CGGATCTCGCCGCAGTGCTCGGCGCGCGGGCCACGCACGACGAGCTCGCCGCCGTGAGCGGTCTCGATCACGACGCGCTGATCTCGGCGATCGATGAGCTCCGTGCCAACGACGTTCTCGCGGAGCGCGAAGACTCGAACGACATCGTCTATGACTTCTCGCATCCGCTGCTCCAGGAAACGCTGTATGCGGAGCTCGGACTGGCCCGTGCGCGAACGCTGCATGGGGCAATCGCGGAGTCCCTCGAGGTCTTGTACGCCGATCAAGCGATTGCGCACGCCGGGGAGCTCGCGTTTCACTACGCGCGCGGAGACACACGCCGGCTTGCTTCCAAGGCCGCGACCTATCTTCGCGCCGCAGGGCGAGATGCCTCGGCGAAGTACGCCAACCGAGAAGCAGCCGACTATTTGACCGCGGCGCTCTCGATGGCCAGCGGCGACGACGGCGCGCAGCTGGAGACCGTCACCGAGCTGGCGCGCGTTCGGCAGCGTCTCGGTGACTACCCGGGCGCTCTCGACCTGTGGCAGCGCGCACTCGAGACGGCCCGCGCGCAGCACGATGAGGTTCGAACCGCCTCGATCGAGCGAACGATCGGGCTCGCTCGCTATTGGAGCGGAGCCTTCGACGAGGCGCTTGCCCACTACGACGCGGGAATGGCTGCCGCGCAGCGAGCTGGCGAGAGATCACTCGAGGCGAGAATCCGCTTGGCGCGCGCGAGCTGTCTCCAGGCGATCGGGCGCACGGCAGAATCGAGAACCGAGATCGAGTGCGCGCTTCAAATCGCGTCCGCGCTCGGCGATGAGGGACTTCTTTCGCGCGCGCATCGCGCGCTCTTGCTGCAATACGTGTGGACAGGGCCGGCGGAAAAAGCACGCGAGGAAGGCGATCGTGTCATCGCGTTCGCCGAGAAGTCCGGTCAGAGAAGCGTCGCGTGGTCCGCGCACTGGGCGTTGGCGATGCTCGGAGGACTGACGGGGAGATCGGCTGATGTTCGCCGGCATCTCACCGACGCGCATCGCATCGCCGACGAGCTTCGCTCGCCACTGTATCGGGTCTGGACGGCCGAGATCGAGATCGAGTATCTCGCGGGCATCGGCGATTGGGATCAATCGGTCTCGCTCGCCGAACGCACCATCGAGATGGCGCGCACGCTTGGGCAGCGGACGCTGCTCCCACGATTGCTCGTCTGGCTCGGGCTCGTTCAACTCGGCCGCGGCGACATCGTGCGAGGGAAGGCGTGTGTCGACGAGGCATGGGAGCTGTCCGGCGCCAACGAATCGAGTGGCGCGGTGCGAGATGTCTTCTCGGTCGTTCCAGCTCACATCGGGCGCGCGGCGTATCACCTCACGATGCGCGAATACGCCGCCGCCATTCGCGTGGGCCAGCACGGGCTTCGCATCGCCGACGGGTCCGGACATGTCGTGTGGACGATTCACCGCCTGATGCCGGTGGTGGCGGAGTCGCTGCTTTGGGCCGCGGATCTCCAGGGCGCCAGCGAGCTCGCCGAACGAATGCGGCGGGAATCGCTCGCGCTCGGCCAGCAGCTTGGTCTCGCCTGGGCCGACGCGTGCGACGCGCTCGTCCAACAGCTGCGCGGCAACACCGAGCGCGCCGTCTCGCTGCTTCGCGGCGCGGCCGAAGCGCTCGAGGCGATTCCGTTCGTCGCCGATGCGGCGCGCGTGAGAGTGCAGCTCGCTCGTGCGTTAGCGGAGACAGGCGATCGCGAGCAAGCGACCCGCGAGCTGCGGCGAGCTCACGAGGTGTTCGCGCACCTCGGCGCCGAGCGGGAGTTGGACGCGACGAGAGATCTCTTACGAGAGCTCGGGGCGCGGCCCCCGACGCGAACGGCCACGCAAGGTGTTGCCGGGCTCACGGGGCGAGAGATCGAGATCGTGCGTCTCGTGGCGGCGCGTCGATCGAACAAGGAGATCGGCGCCGCGCTCGGCATCTCCGCACGAACCGCCAGCACGCATTTGTCCAACATCTTCGCGAAGCTCGGCGTCGAGTCACGCGGTGAGTTGGCGGACAAGGCGCGCGAAGCCGGCTTGCTCGAGTCCTGAGCGCGAGGCTACTGAATGTTCTCGATCGCCCAGGTCCAGTAGACGGCGTCCTCCGCTGTCATGTTGCCGCGCGGTTGTAGACGCGCGTCTTCATAACCATATCGGCCGATATCGAGCAGATACTGCGCGCGCGACACCAGCGTGCCGCGGCACACCCGATCTGGATCCGGCGCGCTCGTGGTCTGCTGCTGCAGTCGATTCATGAGATCAGTCATGATGCGCTCGGGCACGCGATGACGTTCCGAGGGATAGACGAACCCAAAGAGCACAAGATGCGACAGCAGCAGATGCCAGTAGGGATCGAAGCGTCGCAGAACGCGATCCCAATCGAGTTTCTCGGCGCACGTGCGGAGAATGTGCGCGACGTCGGCGCCGTCGTAGCGTTCGCGTTCCATGACAAAAGACTTTTGCCACATCAACTCCTCGACAGGCGCGATCTTCACCGGCATGCCGAGGACGTCGGCTTCCGTCGCGAACTGGAACCACAGATCGTCGACGCGACAGACACCGTTGCCGGAGCTGAACACGAGATCGACGACGTCACCGCCTTGTTTGGCCTTCGCGAGCCAGTGCGGAAACGTGACTTCGGTGTTGTATCCAGCTTCCCGCAGCGCCTGGAGTCCGGGATCGAGATCATCGCGGCGAACGAAAAGATCGAAGTCTTTCGTCTCGCGGACGATGCCCGTGTAGTTCAGGATCGCGTGCGAGCCGCCGACGAGAAACGGGACGCGCGCGTCGCTGAGGACGTGGAGCGTGCGTCGGTAAAACGCATTGGTGTCGCGACCGGGATCGTCGAACGTCGATTGATAGGCCATGTTGCGCCGTCTAAATGCAAATCAGGGGCTACGGCGCGGACCGGCATTGTCGCGTGCTGGGATCCATTGGAACGCTTACTGCTCGTTTGCCTCTGGTCCGACGCCGGAGCCTCCTCCCACACGCGGTTTCATCATGCCCGACACCGTTCGCCTCGCGGCGCTGAGTGACATCCACTACTCGAAGAGCTCCCAAGGCAGCATGCAGCCGCTCTTCACTGAGATCGCCGAATCCGCCGATGTCATGCTCTTGGGGGGCGACCTCACGGATTACGGCCTCGCCGAAGAGGCGAGGATTCTCGCGAAGGACCTCGCCCCGGTGAAAATCCCGGTTGTTGCCGTGCTCGGTAATCATGATTACGAGGCCAACGAGGAGCGGGAGATTGCGAAGATCCTCACGGATGTCGGCGTCCACATGCTCGACGGCGATACATGGGAATACCATGACGTCGGCTTTGCCGGCGTGCGCGGGTTCTGTGGCGGATTCGGCCGTGGTGCGCTCGGCCCGTGGGGAGAAAAGATCATCAAGGACTTCGTACACGAGGCCGTTCAAGAGGCGCTGAAGCTCGAGTCTGCTCTGGCACGCCTGAAGTCAGAGCAACGCATCGTCCTCATGCACTATTCGCCCATCCGAGCGACGGTCGAGGGCGAGCCGCCGGAAATCTTCCCGTTTCTCGGCTCGAGCCGGTTGGAGGATCCACTCTCGCGTTTCGACGTGACGGCGGTGTTTCACGGACACGCGCACAAAGGCGCTCCCGAAGGGCGCACACAGAGCGGAATCCCCGTGTTCAACGTCGCGCACGCTGTTCTCCAGAAGAGCTATCCGGACCGCCCGCCGTACCGACTATTCGAAGTCCACACGGCTCCGCGCGATGAGCAGAGCGTGACGCCGATCGGCGATCGACGCCAGCGCGGGCGACGCGCAAGCGACCGTGGCGACGACAGCGCGCCTATCGCGAACCCTTCGCCCTCGTGAGAGTGGTCGCTAGCCGGCGGGCGATTCCGCTTTTTCGGGAATTCTGATCGGCGACGACTCGAGGTAGAAGCGAATCCGATCGAGGTTGTCGTTGACGGTCTTCCTGGGGTCGGTCGCGAGGAGCGCGCGAACCGCATCCTTCACCGTCGTATGCAGCGGGTGGTGCGTGATGGAGAGGTCCACGCGCGTTCGCGTCGGGGAGATCGCCGTGAAGCGAGCGACGCCGGCACTTTCGACGAGGCTGCGCACGACGCTCTCCCACGCGATCACGCTGTTCGGGACGTACTTCGTAACCACCGCGTCCCACGACAGTACGGAGCCCGATGGCGTGTAGACCTCCCAATGCGAGCGGCCGTCCTGATAGTCCACGACCGACCGGACCGCGCCGATGACGCGCGGGAAGTTCTCGAAATCCTTGAAGAACGCGAAGACGTCCGCGACCGGCCGTTCGATCTCGACCGACGATTGAAAGGCGATGTTTCGCCGTCGCGCTCCGGCGCGGGTGATCGCCGCCGTCACGAACGGCCGAGCGGCAACGCCGACCAACGCGACGCCTGCCAGCCGGGCGATGGCTGAACCACGACCGCGGCGGGAAAGCCCGATGAGCGCTCCCCCGACCGCCGCGATCGCAAATAACTCGAGCGCGCTCGGCGCGACGGTCGTGTTGATCGGCCCGGCAACGGCGCTTCGTTCGCGATTTTGAATCGATGAAGTCATTGGTCGTTCCTTGCGTTGCGTCGAGCGAAGTCCTCGAGCCGGAGCAAGCCGGAGGCCATGTCACGCCGACCATAGCCGAGGCGAAAATGATCGCCGGCGTAGCCGAACTGCGATCCCGGCAAGAGTAGAACGCCTTCGTCCTGGACGAGTTTCGCGGAGAACGCGTCGATGTTGCCCTGTCTCAGGGTAGGGAAGCAGACGCTCCCTGCCTTGGGGCGAACCCAAGAGAAGTGGTCCGCATTCCGAGCGAAGAATCCATCGAGCACCGAAAGATTCTCATCGATGATCGAAAGGGTCCGATCGAGCACGCGCGCGCGAGCCCGAAGCGCGATGAGCGCGAGTATCTCGCTCGGCGCCGAATTGCAGATCGTCGTGTAATCCTTGCTGGCCGCGATGCGCGATCGCAGCTCCGGATCATGCGTCGCAATCCAACCGATCCGAAGCCCGGCAAGGCCGAACGCTTTCGACATGACACCGAGACTGACGCCCGCCGGGGAGCGGTCGACTGCAGCGGGCAAACGCTCGGAGCTGTGCTCGAGGAATCGATAGACTTCGTCCGAAAAGAGCTGCGCGCCGTGGAGCTCGACGATCGATATCAGCCGCGCGAGATCGGCGGCAGGAATCTGTGCGCCCGTCGGACTGTGCGGCGAGTTGATCACGACGACGCGCGTGTTCGGACGCATCGCGGCGGCGACCGCGTCGACGTCGAGCGACCAATCGCGCGGATTCAGCCGGACCAGCGTGACTGATGCGCCGAGCGACCGCGCGACCTCGTGCAGCGATTGGTACGCGGGCCAAACGACAACCGCGTGGTCGCCCGCGGACAATACGGCATGCATGTAGAGAAACACGGCTTCTTCGGCGCCCGCAAACGTGATGATCTCGTCGGCGTGCACGCGCTCGTAGAGGCCGGCGATCGCTTCGCGAAGGGCAGGGAGTCCGAGCGACTCCGTATACCCGAGGCGCAGCGCGGTCCATCGCTCGCGTGCATCATCGTCCGCCATCTCGAGCAGCTCCGTCAGCGTCAACGGCTCGCAATCCGACGCGCACAGCACGTTCTTGACGGCGAACTCCCAGCGGGCGAAATAGCGCTCGAGCGCGAAGTCGGCTATTCGCATTTACTCATTTCAGAACGATGACGCCGCAGGCGATTCGCGATCCGGAATCGCCCTCCGGATCGAAATAATAGTTGTCGCGGCTGGCATGAATGACGATCGAGGCGCCGTCGTTGTCGATCAACGCGTTGACGCCTCGAAGCGTGACCTCGCGCGCGAGCAGATCGAACTTCAGCTTTCCCGCTGGAGGCGTGTCGATGTTCGGCAAGTCGCCGAGGTGCCAGCCCTGCGCGGACATGAATCCGTGGTGCTTCCCGGTTGGATTGAAGTGGCCACCTGCTGTGGTGAACGGCGGATCGCACTTTCCGATAGCATGCAAGTGGATCGCATGCGCGCCGAGTCCCAGCCCCGTGATGTTGCCGGCGATGATGACGCCCGCGTAACTCTCGGTCAACGTCACGGTTCCGACGCGCCGGCCCGCGAGATCACGGAGGACCGCTGTCGCAGCGCGCGACGGTTGCGGCGGCGGCGGGGGTGTCTGGCGGGCGGTCGTCGGCAGCGGCGTCGTCGGCGCGGGCTGCGGCGCCGGCGTCGGTGCGGGTTGACTGCACGCGACGATCGTTGTCGCGGCGGCGATGATGAATGTTATGCGCATGGCGTATCGGCTGGTGTGCGAGCCAGCGGAATCATTCAAGCGCTGCGCCAATCGCCGCTGCGGCCGCCCTCACACGAGTCAATGCGTCCTCAGCCGTTTCGCCGATTGCGGAGAGATGGCCCATCTTGCGTCCGCGGCGAGCCCCTCGCTTCCCATAGAGATGTAATCGCACGCCAGGCTGCGCGAGCGCGCGCTCGAACGGCGGCGCGCCGGCCTCCCAATGTTCACCGAACAAGTTGAAGATGGCGCCCGGACGCTTCACGCTCGGGTCGCCGAGCGGAAGGTCGCAGGCCGCGCGGACGAGCTGCTCGAATTGGCTCGTCGAGCACGCGACTTCCGTTTGATGAAACGAGTTGTGCGGGCGCGGCGCGAGCTCGTTCACGAGCAGCGTGTTGTCGGCCAGCAGGAACATCTCGACGGCGAGAATTCCTTCGAGGCGAAACTGCTCCGCGATTCCGCGAGCGATTGCCTCGGCATCGTCGAGAACGCGCTCGGGAAGCGGCGCGGGAATCACCGACCACGAAAGGATCTGTCGCTCGTGAAAGTTCAGCGAGGGCGGAAACACGCGGATTTCACCGCTTGGCCGTCGCGCGACCATCACGGAAAGCTCCGCCTGGAGATCGAGCCCTTTCTCGGCGACCGAATGCCGTCTGCCGAGTGACTCCCACGTTGATTCTGCTTCCGAGGCGCTCGCGACACGCGCCTGGCTCCGGCCATCGTATCCTCCGCGACAGGCTTTCACGAAGAGCGGGCCGAGCTCGTTCGCCGCGCGCTCGAGATCCGATGCACGATGAATCTCGTGATACGGACCAATCGGAAAGCCGTTGTGGCTGAGCCACGATTTCTGCTTCGCTCGATCCTGAATCACAGAGAGGACGTCGACGCCTGGTCGCAAAGGGGCGTGCCGTGTAGTCGCCGCCAGGGCATCGACGCCGATCTGTTCGATCTCGAGCGTGACGACGTCGCAGTTGCGCGCGAGATCCGCGGCGGCGTCAGCGTCATCGAATTTTGCGGCGACGACGCGGTCCGCGACGGGGCTCGCCGCGCACTCGGCATCAGGATCGAGAACGTGAACCGAATAGCCCATCGTGCGCGCAGCCATCGCCGTCATGCGACCGAGCTGCCCGCCTCCAAGAATTCCGATTGTCGAACCCGGCGGAATGATCGCCATCAGTCGGACGCGCTGATCTTCGTGTTCGCCAGCACGTCGTCGGTGCGCGATTGGCGCCACGTTCGTAGGCGCTCGCGGACCTCCGGACGATTCGTCGATACGATCGACGTCGCGAGCAACGCCGCGTTGATCGCTCCGGGCTCCCCGATCGCGAGCGTCCCGACGGGAACGCCTTTCGGCATCTGAACGATCGACAGCAGCGAATCGAGACCGTTCAGCATCGTCGCCGGAATCGGCACGCCCAGGACGGGCACCGTCGTCTTCGCGGCAACCATGCCGGGGAGATGTGCCGCTCCGCCTGCCGCGGCGATGATCACTTCGATTCCACGTGCTTCAGCGGTCGACGCGTATTCGAACATCCAGTCGGGCGTGCGGTGCGCCGACACGACGTTCGCCTCGTACCGAACGCCGAGCTCCTTGAGCGTGTCGATCGCCGGCTGCATGAACTTGAGATCGGAGCTGCTGCCCATGATGACGCCGACCCACGGAGCCGGGTCGCTCGCCGACGAAGTGTTGTTTGGCATTGCGTCAAATATACGCGGCCGGTCAGCGGGTCCGGTCGACGACGACCGCGCCGCCTTTCATCACCCATTTCACGTTGTTGATGACGACGTTGATGTCGGCGAGCGGATCACCGTCGACCGCGGCGATGTCGGCGAAGAATCCCGGCGCGATCTGGCCGATCTGCTTGCTCATGCCGAGAACGTCCGCGGCATTCGTCGTCGCCGTCGCGAGCGCCTGGGCTGGGGTCATGCCGAGCTTCACGAACCAGCCGAGCTCGCGGGTGTTTTGGCCGAACATCGTGAAGACCGCGTCGGATCCCATGCCGAGCTTCACGCCGGCTTTGAACGCTCGCTTGGCTGTCTCGAAATTCCGAAGGCGAAACGAGTCCAGCGCCGCGGTCTGCACCGGAGTGTATTTGAAATCTTCGTGGTAGTCGGAGTAGTACCGATTATGGTCGATCGTCGGCACGTAGAGCGTGCCTCGACGCACCATTTCAGCGAGCGTCGCGTCGTCGAGGTCGATCGCATGCTCCAGAGAGTTCGCTCCGGCGCGAACGACGTCACGGCCGCCTTCGGGTCCGTACGAGTGGATGGCGATCCGTTTCCCAAGCGCGTGGGCGGCGTCCACCGCCGCTTTGATCTCGTCCGCGGAAAATGTCTCGTTCCCCGTGACATCCGCGCCGCTTCCCGTCGACGCGTACATCTTGATGTAGTCGACGCCCGCGTCGACCTGCTGTTTCACGGCTTCCGCGACTTGAGAGATGTTGTATACGCGTCCTCTCAACGTCTTCGTCGTGTCCGTGTTCGGCCGGAACGGGGGACGCGCGCGCTGCAGCCCGTACCCCGCGACGAACATTCGCGGTCCCGTCCATCCTGCCTTGTTGATCGAATCGCGCAGCGCGACGTCCGTGTAGTTCGAGGCGCCGAGATCGCGAACCGACGTCACGCCAGTTTCGAGCGTGTGCATCCCGTTGATTCGCGCCAGTCGGACGGTCTCCTCGGGACGGCGTTGCGGTTGTCGCCAGGGATCCGTACCGGAGGTCGAATCCCAGTAATACGTCATGTGGGTGTGCAGGTCGATCAATCCAGGGATCGCTGTATAGCGCGTGAGATCGACGACCTGCGCGTTGGCCGGAACCGCGTCGCGCGGACCGATGACGCGGGCGATCTTGTCGCCATCGACGATGACGACGCCTTGTTGAACGACGCGTCCCGAACCGTCGACCACGGCCTTGAACTTCAGCGCTTTGATCTGTTGTGCGCCGCCCCGGATTCCGACCGAGGCAACGAGGCTCGCACCGATCGCGAAGGCCCTGAGAAGAGAGAGTCGCATGCTGTGAACATCGCGGCAGTATTCGCCGGCGTCCAGCGTCGGCGGCCGCCCCGGGCGTGCGCGACCGCCTCAACGATCGAAGCTGATTCCTCCGACCATCGATGCCCACGGGTGCCACTTTGGACCGTTGGCGTACGATCGCGTCTCGTTCACCGCGCGATAGGCGAGGAGGAAACGGCTCGCGCGAAGCTCGAGCCCGACCTCGCCGGATCCAACGAAGATCTCATGGCCCACATCGTGGCTGGATCGAAACGTGTTTCCGTCGAGAAAGAGGTCCCGCGCGATGGCGCGACCCGATGCCCCCGCGACGAGTGCGACCGAGACGGGTCCGCCTTCGGGCAGCCACGGATGCCGCAGATGCCAACCAATTCGGGTCTGGAGCCCGAGCTCAGCGGCGGTCGAGACGTTGCCGGCGTTCACACTCCATCGCGGAAGAATGTCGACGCCCACCGAGCGATCGCCGATGACGGCGCGCCAACGCTCCTCATATCTCAGGATGACGCCGGGTTCGAACGCGATCTGGCCGCTCCAATCCGCGGGGCGATTCAACGACGGCGCCGCGTTGTGCGCCAGCTTTTGCGTCAGCTCGGCGAGCGAAGGCGGACCCGTGACGCCGAGCGTGACGGTCAGCTCGTCGGAGCGCGCGGCGCGCAATGCGCGCGCCCCCTGGCTCACGTACAGCCATCCCGCATTGCGGCGGGATCCGGGTGCCGCCACGGGAGTGTCCGCGCTTCGCGCCGGCGTGTACATGTCCTGTCCAATCTCGAGGCGCTGCGCACGACACGGCGTCAATCGCGTCGTGCAGACGCCGCCGCCGATCAATCGCCGCGACCACCATGGAGCATCGCCGCCCTCGTAGGTGATGTGAACGCCGCTCGAGTATTCCTCGTCGGGGCGATTCCACGGCAGCATCCAGAAATCGAACGCGTCATTGTCGACGCGAAGCGTCAACGAGGATGGCGTCTGCGCGATGGCCGTCCCGCGAAGGACGGCCATGAACAGAGCAATGAGTGTTTTCTGAACCCGCACTACTGGTACTGGATGTACAACGGGCGCGGCTGGAGGCGAAGGAGCTCTCGAGGCGTCAACAGCGCGTCGCCCTTTCGCATGTCGTGATGGAAGAAGATCTTGAACCCGGTGAACTGCACCGGCTCGGCGACCTCGTAATCGCGATACGAATCGAACTTGAGCCAGGGCGGACCCCAGCCGTCCATGTCCATCACGATCTGCACGCGTGGATCGAGCGCGATCTTCGACGCGTTCGAGACCATCTTCCTCGTCCATCGGTGCACGACGAACACCTTCGGCGGGATATGCTTTTCCTCGACGAGCTTCGCGAGCGTCCGCGTGACGTAGTTCACGTCGGCGGCATCCATCTGGCCAACTTTTTTCGACGGCAGCACGCCCTCTCGCTCGTAGTGCATGTAGAACTCCGGGTCGACGCCGAAGTGCACGTTCGGGCGCGACAGGAAAGGCAGCAAGCGAGGAAGCTCCTGCTGGATCGTGCTGTGGCCCACCTGAACGTCGAGGAAGAGCAGCGCATTCTTTCGTTGCGCCCAGCCATAGACCTTCTCGATGAGCGCCGTGTCCATTCGCGCGCGATACATGCCGTCGCGCCCCGGGGCGCCCTGGGCGACGACCGCGATCAGATGCAGCGCCGGCTGCACCGGCGTCGATGGGTCGGCCTTGCGCCACGCGTCCACCGCTTCGTCGAGCTTTCCGAGCATCTCGTCGACCGGATATTCACCGAGCACACCC
>Ga0308176_10002805_pt1 | contig 11040 bp, 3 predicted proteins | sample PhyCR2_3_FD_203890 | JGI IMG/M metagenome (GOLD analysis project Ga0308176, IMG submission 203890) | Soil microbial communities from UC Gill Tract Community Farm, Albany, California, United States - DLSLS.C.R2 | ecosystem: Environmental > Terrestrial > Soil > Agricultural land | place: USA... | reverse complement strand
TCCAGAAGCAGGCGGTCTTCACGGGCGGCCAGGTGACGTTCGTGGACGACGCCGGCCAGGTCACGCACACGATCCTCGAGGGGACGCACGCCCGCCTGCGGTTGGAGGACCATCAGAGCTCCGGCTCGGTGACGGCCCAGGTGGCGGCGAGCCTCACGGGTGACCGGGAAAACATTACTCTCCAGGAGACCACGCCGGGCTCCGGAGTCTTCGAGGGGACGATCGCGGTGCGCCTGGCCGCATCGGCTGCCGCCGGCAACGGCGCTCTGGAGACCGGCGAGTCGCCTGGCCCGCCATTCCAGTACGACCTCCTGACGGCGACCTATACGGACCCGTCCGGGAACGCCTCGACGGCCACCGCGGCGACCCTGGGCTACCGCGTCTGGTTCCTCGATGGCCAAGGCAACGTGGTGAGCCGCTACGGTGCCGGCGACCGGATCTACCTGCGGCTGGAGGATCACAACCAGAACGATCCGGGCCGGCCTGACGAGCTCTACGTCCGCGTCCAGGGGCCGTTGGGAGACGACGAGCGGGTCCTGGTGGTGGAGACCGGCAACGAGACCGGCCTCTATGAAGGATCGATCCCCCTCGACGTCGCCGGCGCTGCGGTCTGGTCCGACGGCACGCTCCAGGAGAGGCTCGGCGACTGGATCACGGTCGACCTCGACGGCACCGCGGCCCCCGCGCCGGCGACCGCCCGCGTCCTCGGCGCCGGCCTCGCGTTCCTCGACGGGTCGGGACAGGTGGTGACGGTCCTGCCGGCGGCCGGACCGGTGCGGGTGCGCGCGATCTACCCCGACGGCAATCTGAGCGCGGGGCAGGTGGACACGATGACGGTGCCGCTCACCACCCGCAATTCCGGCGATCAGGAGAGCCTGGTGCTCACCGAGACGGGCCCGGATACCGGCGTTTTCGTGGGCTCGATCCAGGTGGCCTACGGTCCCGCCACGCCGAACGACTCGACCCTGCAGACCACGCTCGGCGGGGCGCCGGATTTTCACGCGGAAGAGGTCACGGCCCGCTTCGGTCTCACTCGCATTACGGCGCCGCTGGGGACGGTCGGCCTGACCTTCCGCAACCTGGAGGGGCAGGTGGCCACCACCTATTCGCTAGGCGCCACGATCCAGGCCCACCTCGAAGATCCGAGCATCGCCTTACGGGGCTTCACGCGCGTCATCGTCTGGTCGACCGGTGGCGATACCGAATTCATTAACATGAGGGAAGTCGTGCCTGGCGTCTTCGAGGGCTCGCTGCCGAGCGCCGACGCGGGAGTCGTGACTTCAGACGGCACGCTGCAGGTCGCGGCGGGCGATAGGATTACAGCCCAGCCCGTGGATGGTACCGGGAGCGTGGGGACCCCGCCGTTCCTCGCCCAGGCCACCATCGTGGCCAATCATGCTCCGGTGGCGGCGCCCGACCGGGCCGATACGATCAGGAACCGGCCGGTCACCTTCGACGTGCTGGCGAACGACAGCGATCCCGACGGCGATCCACTGACCGTGGTCAGCGTCACCCAGACGCCGTCCGCCGGATCGCTGGTGATCAATCCCGACGGTACCCTGACCTTCACACCCCTGCCGGACGTCTTCAACACCTACCTCGGTCTGGGTTACGTCGTCGTGGACTCGCATGGAGGTGAGTCGTTGGGCTCGATCACCATCTATGTGGACAATGACAATCATCCGCCCGTGGCGAGGAAGGACACCGCCACGGTGGTGGAGAACGGCACCGTCAACATTCCGGTGTTGGCGAACGACAGCGATCCGGACGGCGACCCGCTGACGCTCGAAGGCGTGATCAACTCGCCGGCTCACGGCACGGCGACCGTCCGTTCCGACAAAACGATCGATTACAAGCCGGCCACGGGTTTCGTCGGCACCGATCTGTTCGTCTACTCGATCGATGACGGCCGGGGCTACAGCGCCCAGGCCGGCGTGGTGGTGACCGTGACCCCGGCCAACCAGCCGCCGGTGGCCAACGCGGACACCGCGACGGTGTTCGAGGACCTGCCCGTCGACGTCGCGGTCCTGGCCAACGACACCGATCCGGAAAACGATCCGCTCAGCGTGGTGAGCGTCACGCAGGGCGCCCACGGCACGGTGACGATCAACTCCAATGGAACGGTGAGATACGGCGGGGGGCCGAATTACAACGGTCCGGATTCGTTCACCTACACGGTGGCGGATGGCCGCGGCGGCACGGCGACGGGGACGGTTTCGATCACGGTCACCCCGGTCGACGATCCGCCGGTGGCGAACCCCGACACGGCGACGCTGGCCGAGGATACGACGATCGACATCGCGGTCCTTGCGAACGACACCGATGTGGAAAACGATCCGCTCACCCTCACGGCCGTCACGCAGGGCGCGCACGGCACGGTTTCGAAGAACGCCGATGGCACGGTGAGGTACGTGCCGGCGGCGGATTACTTCGGTCTGGATTCGTTCAACTACACGGTGTCCGACGGCCATGGCAAGGAGTCGACCGGGAAGGTAACGGTTACCGTCACGCCGGTGAACGATCCGCCGGTGGCGAATCCGGACTTCACGACGACATTCGAGGACTCTCCCGCCTCTGAGATCCCGATCATGGCCAACGACCGCGATCCGGACGGCGACACGCTGGATCTGACGGTGACTCAACCGGCGCACGGCACGGTGGTGATCGACTCGATCATCGTCAACGGGGTCAAGACGGTGACCTATACGCCGGCGCCGAACTACAACGGGCCTGATGCGTTCACTTACACGATCTCGGATGGTCACGGCGGGAGCGCCACGGCGGTCGTCAGCGTGACGGTGCTGCCGGTCAACGACGCTCCGGTGGCCGTGGACGATGCGGTGACGGTGCCCGAGGACGGGTCGGTGACGATCGACGTCCTAGCCAACGACAGCGACCTGGAGGGCGACCCCATCACGGTCACGAACCATTCGTCGCCGGCGCACGGCACCGTGACGATCAATGCCGACAACACTCTGACCTACCAACCCGCGCCGAATTATCATGGAGCCGATTCGTTTACCTACTACATCGCCGATTCGAACCGCGGCTTCGGGCAGGCCCAGGTGTTTTTGACGGTGACGTCCGTCAACGATCCGCCGGTTGCGTTTTCGTATTCCGTCTTCGCGTCTGAGGACCAAACGTCCAACTACAACGTCTTGGAGGAAAGCAGGGACGTGGACGGCGACGTCCTGACCGTGATCGCGGTCACTCAAGGGATGCACGGCGTGACCGCGATTAATCCGGATAAGACGGTCAAGTACACGCCGGCGGCCAACTACAACGGCCCGGATTCGTTCACCTACACGATCTCGGACGGCAACGGCGGCACGGCGACGGGGACGGTTTCGGTCGACGTCCGTCCGGTGAACGATCCGCCGGTGGCGGCCGCCGACGCCGTCACGGTGCCCGAGGACGGCACGGTGAGCGTCACGGTGCTGGCGAACGATACGGACGTGGACGGCGACACCCTGACCGTGACCGCGGTCACCCAGGGGGCGCACGGCGCGGTCGCGATCAATCCGGACAAGACCGTGCAATACACGCCGGCGGCCAACTACAACGGCCCGGACTCGTTCACCTACAAGATCTCGGACGGCCATGGCGGCACGGCCACGGGAACGGTTGCGGTCAACGTCAGCCCGGTCGACGACGCGCCGATCGCCAACGCCGACTCCGCGAGCGTGGCGGAGGATGGAACGGTTTCCATTCAGGTGCTGGCCAACGACGCCGATCCGGAGGGTGACACCCTGAGCGTGACCGCGGTCACCCAGGGAGCTCATGGCGCGGTCGTGATCAGTCCGGACAAGACGGTGAGCTACACGCCGGCGGCCAACTACAACGGTCCGGATGCGTTCGCCTACACGATCTCGGACGGCAACGGCGGCACGGCGACAGCGTCGGTTTCGATCACCGTGACCCCCGTCGATGATCCGCCGGTTGCGGTGAACGACGCAGCCACGGTGGTGGCGGGCCAGGCGGTGACGGTCTCCGTCCTCGCCAACGACACGGATATCGACGGGCCGAGCCTCGCGGTGACGGGCGTCACCCAGGGGGCGCACGGCACGGTGGCGATTAACGGCGATCAGACGGTGACCTACACCGCCGGGCTCTACCTCGGCTCCGACAGCTTCACCTACACGGTTTCGGACGGCGCGGGGGGCTCCTCCACGGCCACGGTCACGGTCAACCTGACGGCGCCGCAGCGGGTCGCCACGGGTATCCAGGCGCGATACGACTTCAACGAGGGGAGCGGCAACACGATCGCCGACACCTCGGGCGCCGGCACCCCGCTCGACATCACGATCGGCAAGCCCGCGCTGGTGAGCTGGCTGTCCGGAGGGCTGGCGGTGAACGACGTCGGAGCCAAGATCGAGAGCTCCGCCCGGGCCACGAAGATCATCGACGCGGTCCAGGCCAGCAACGAGATCACCGTGGAGGCCTGGATCCAGCCGGCCAGCCTGACCGTAACCAGCCCGGCGGGCATCCTGGTGGTCTCGAAGACCCCCTCGCAGCGGAGTCTGCTCTTCGGGCAGTCGGGCGGCCAGTACGAGACCCAGCTCAAGACCTCGACGGGCACCCCCTCGCTGCAGGGCCCGGCGAACGGCCTGAGCCTCACCCACGTGGTCTACACCCGGACGAGCTCCGGCCAGGCGACGTACTACGTCAACGGAGCTCAGGTTTCGAGCCAGCCGGCGGCGGGAAGCCTCGCGGTCTGGGGCACGGACCAGACGCTGGCGATCGCGGACGGCTGGCGGGGGGATTACTTCCTGCTGGCGGTCTACGGCCGGGCGCTCACCGGCGCGGAGGTGCAGCAGAACTATCTGGCGGGGGTGGGCGCCAACTAGCTCCCCTCAACCACCGTGGCCTCGTCCCGGTCCATCAGCGACCGGGCCGAGCCCCGCGGGAAGAGGAGCGCGGTGACGAGGAACACCGCGCTCAACGCCGCGATGGCCACGAAGGTCCCCTGGAGCCCGTGGAGGAGGGCGCTGGTGAGCCGGTGGAGGGCTCCGGGGTCCAGCGTGGCCAGCCTGGCGCGCTTGGCGGGCTCCAGGACGGCGTTGGCGTCCACGCCCGGGCCGGCGATCGCCTGCAGCCGGGCGTTCAGCAGGGCGCCCAGAGCGGCCACGGAGATCGCGCCGCCGACGTTGCGGAAGAATTGCACGGAGCTCGTCGCCACCCCCCGCCGCCGCCAGGGGACGGCGTTCTGCACGCCCAGCAGGTAGGGCATGGAGAGGAAGCCGAGCCCGAAGCCGGTGATCATCATCGAAAGCATGATCCAGGAGCCGGTGGTCTCCGCGTTGGTGCGGGCGAGCAGGCTGGCGCCCGTGAGCACCGTCAGGCTGCCGAAGATCGTCAGCGGACGGTAGTCGATCTTCAGGAGCAGGCGTCCGGCCAGGGTGGAGGCGATCGGCCAGCCGAGCAGGATGGGGGCCAGGATCGAGCCCGCCTTGACCGCGGAGCCGCCGAGCACCCCCTGGCCGAACATGGGCACGTAGGCGGTGACGGAGTAGAGGAGTGCTCCGATCAGAAAGTTGCCGACGCTCGCCACCGCGATCAGCCGGTTCTGGAAGAGGTCGAGCGGCAGCATCGGCTCGGGAGCCCGGCGCTCCTGCCAGACGAAGACGGCGAGCCCGGCCGCGGACCCGGCGAGGAGGCCCAGCGTGCGGATGTCCCCCCACCCCCAGGTGCCGGGCCCTTCGAGCAAAGCGAGCAGTAGCAGGGTCACCGCCGTGGTGAGGCTCACCGTGCCGAGGATGTCGAGCCGGTGCTCGGTGCGACGGGACTCCTCGCGCATCCAGCGCTGGAGCATCACGGCGGAGAGCAGGCCGAAGGGGATGTTGAGGTAGAAGATCCAGCGCCACGAGAGGTGGTCGGTGAGCAGACCGCCGAGCAGCGGGCCGACCAGGCTCGCCATGGCCCAGATGCCGGAGAAGATCCCCTGGATGCGCCCTCGTTCCTCGAGCGTATAGATGTCGCCCACGATGGTGGTGGCGACCGGCGATACCCCGCCGGCACCGAGCCCCTGGATGGCGCGAAAGAGGATGAGCTGTGGGAAGGAGCGGGCGAAGCCGCAGAGCGCCGAGCCGAGCAGGAAGATCGCCACCGACCAGAGATAGGTGCGCTTGCGGCCGAAGAGGTCCGCGAGCTTGCCGAACAGCGGCACGGTGGTCGTCGAGGTGAGCAGGTAGGCGGAGAAGACCCAACTGTAGTGGGCCACCCCGCCGAGCTCGCCCACCGCCGTGGGGACCGCCGTGGCGACCGCGGTCGCCTCCAGAGCCGCCAGGAACATCCCCAGGAGGATGGCGGAGGTGACAAGGCGGCGTTCTCGTCCGGGTTGCATGGGGGCGGGATTGTATATCGCCCCCGCCCCGAAACCTCACCCCTGGCCCCTCTCCCGGACGGCGGGAGGGCGATGGGAGAGGGGACAGGGCGAGGTTTCGGGGTGGGCTCTTACCGCCCCGCCGCCGCCTTCTGGGCCTGCCCCTTGATCCAGCCGTCCACGCGCGCCTCCAGCAGGTCGAGCGGCAGCGCTCCGGCGTCGAGGATCTCGTCGTGGAAGGCCTTGATGTCGAAACGCGCTCCGAGCTGCTTCTTCGCGCGCTCGCGCAGCTCGCGGATCTTGAGCTGGCCCATCTTGTACGCCAGCGCCTGCCCCGGCCATGCGATGTAGCGGTCGGTCTCCGACTGCGCGAGGACGTCGTTGACGTCGTTCTCGTGCATGTAGGCGATCACCTGGTCGCGGGTCCAGCCCTTGTCGTGGATGCCGGTGTCGACCACCAGCCGCACCGCGCGGAAGAGCTCCGAATTCAGCCGGCCGTAGTCGGAGACCGGGTCCTTGTAGAAACCGATCTCCTTGCCGAGCTGCTCCGCGTAGAGCGCCCAGCCTTCCGTGTACGCGGACAGCCCGGCGCTGAACAGCCGGAACTTCGGCAATCCCTTCAATTGCTGGGCGATGCTGATCTGCAGATGATGCCCGGGCACCCCCTCGTGATAGGCCACCGCCTCGTCGAGCACCAGCGTCCGGTGCGTCGGGTTGGCGACGGCGACCACCACGCGCCCGGCCCGCTTGCCGTCCGGAGTGCCGCGGACGTAGTGGGTCGACGCGGCCGCCTCGAAGGCCGGGATGGCCTCGACCGTGACCGGCGCCTTCGGCAGCAGGCCGAAGAGCTCCGGCAGCCGCGGCTGCATCTGGTCGATGTACTTCTTGAAGTCGGCGACGATCTGCTCCTCGTTCTTCGGCGTCCACTTCGGATCGCTCTTGATCGCGGCGCGGAAGGCGGCGAGGTCCTTGAACCCTTGGGCGCGCGCCAGTCCGGTCATCTCCGCGGTGATGCGCGCCACCTCGCTCAGGCCCAGCGCGTGAACGGCCTCCGGCGTGATGTCGACCGTCGTCATCGCCTTCACCGCCTCGGCGTAGCGCCGCTTGCCGTCCGGCAGGCTCTCGATCGAGAGCGCCGTCCGCCCCTTGGGCGCGTACTCCGAGCGCAGGAACCCGGTGAATTTCCTGTACGCCGGCAGGACGTCCTCGTCGACCGCCTTGGTCATCGCGGCCGTCAGCCGCTGCTTCTCCGCGTCCGAAAGGCCCGCCGGAAGCTTCTTCAGCGGCAGCAGGAAGGGGTCCTCCTTGACGATGCCCTCGCACTGCCCCGGCAACTGGTCGACGACGAGCTTCGGCGGCATCAGGCCGTCCTTCATGCCGGCGCGCAGCACCTCCGTGGTCTGCGCCAGCACCCGCGGAATCTGGTGGAGGCGCGCGATGTAATCCTCGTAATGCCGCACCGAGTCCAGCGGCACGCTCAGCGGCAGGTCGGCCAGCGCGGTATGAACGCCGCTCTGCTGATTGATCGGCATCTCGTAATTCTTGAGCTCGTAGCCCACGTCCGAGCGCGTGAGCTGCCGCTCCAGGAGCTCGTGGGACAGCAGGTCGGCGTCCCCCATGCCGGTGGTGGGGATCGCGCGCAGCCGCGCCAGGAAGGCGTCGTTCTCCGCGTGCTGACGCGCGACCGCCGCCAGCGACACGTCGGCCAGCAGCGCGTTGTAGCGGTAGTCGCCGACCGATGTCGCCCGCTCCGGCGCGTTCTTCAGCCCGGTCTCATAGAATTCCTCGAACAGCGCGTTCTGTTTCGCCACCCGCTCGGCCACGGACGAGCTCTGGGCATAGGCATATGAGCAAAGACTGACGGCAAGCAGAAAACAGGCAAGGTTTCGCATGCGCCAGAGCCTAGCAGATGGTCTTTGCGCGGGGTAGCTCCGAGCCGGTGATACAGTTTTCCGCCGTGAAACGCTGCAAGCCGCTGGCCGTCCTGCTCCTCCTCGCCGCGCCGCTCGCGGCCGAAGGGATCAAATTCCGCGAGGTCTCCAAGGACTGGGGGATCGACTTCGTCCACCATCACGGCGGCTCAGGACAGCGGTATATGGTGGAGACGATGGTGGGCGGGGTGGTGATGCTCGACTTCGACGGCGACGGCGACGAGGACCTCTTCTTCGTCGACGGCGGCGCCACGCCCGGCTATACCGGCGAGCCCGCGCGCTCGCGGCTCTTCCGCAACGACGGCAACGGCCATTTCACCGACTGGACGGAGAGGTCCGGGCTGCGGGTGACCGTCTATGGCTCGGGGGCCACCGCCGGCGACATCGACGGCGACGGCGACCTCGATCTCCTCGTCACCGGGTTCGGCGGCGTCCAGCTCTTCCGGAACAACGGCGACGGGACGTTCACGGACGTCACGAAGCCGTCCGGCGTCAGCGATCCCCTGTGGAGCTCCTCGGCCGCCTTTGCGGACGTCGACAACGACGGCGACCTCGACCTCCTGGTGGTCGACTACGTCGACTTCACGTTCGCCAACAACAAATTCTGCGGCGACCCGAAGCGCAACCTCCGCGCCTATTGCCACCCGGACGTCTACAACGGCCAGCCGGTCCGCCTCTTCCGCAACCGGGGGGACGGCACCTTCGAGGACGCCACCCGGGCGGCCGGCTTCGGCGGCGCCGTCGGCCCCGGGCTCGGCGTGGTCTTCGGCGACATCGACAACGACGGCTGGCAGGACGTCTACATCGCCAACGACAGCAAGCCCAATTTCCTCTTCCGCAACAAGCGGGACGGCACCTTCGAGGACATCTCCCTGCTCTCCGGCACCCAGCTCGGCGACAAGGGGCAGGCCGAGGCGGGCATGGGGGTCGACCTGGGCGACTACGACAACGACGGCCTGCTCGACATCGTCGTCACCAATTTCGCGCAGGAGACCAACGCGCTCTACCGGAACCTCGGAGGGGGCGCGTTCCTCGACAGCCGCTGGCCGGCCGGCATCGCCGAGCCCTCGCTGCCGTTCCTCAAGTTCGGCGTCGCCTTCGCCGACCTGGACCAGGACGGCGATCTCGACCTCGTGATCGCCGACGGCCACATCCAGGACAACACCGCCGAGCTCAATCCGGGGACCGAGTACGCGCAGCGCAACCAGGTGTTCGAGAACCTCGGCAACGGCAAATTCCGCGAGGACAAGACGACGGGCATGGACGTGGTGCGGGTGAGCCGGGGGCTCGCCGCCGGCGACCTCGACGGCGACGGCGACCTCGACGTCGCGATCGGCGACTCGAACCAGCCTTGCGAGGTCTACGAGAACACCACGGCCGGCGGCCACTGGCTGCAGGTGAGCTTCGCGGCGCCCGCGGGCAACCGCTTCGCCGTCGGCGCCCGGGTGGAGCTGGAGACGGCGGGGCTCAAGAAGCAGATCCGCGACGTCAAGACCGGCTCCTCCTACGCCTCCCAGAACGCCCTGCCGGTCCACTTCGGGATGGGCCGGAGCGAGAAGGTGGACCGCCTCACCGTGCGGCGGCCGGGCAGGGTGCAGGTGTTCGAGGGGCTGCCGGCGGACCGGAAGCTGGTGGTGGAGTAGCGGCGGGGGGCTTACCCCCCCGGCTTCTTCTGCTGCCCTTGCAGCTCCTTCACCTTGGCCATCGAGCTCTCGGCCGCCTCCCGCTGGCCGGCGGCGAGTTGGGCGCGGCCCAGGAGCTGCCAAGCCTCCAGGACCTTGGGGTTGAGCTTCGTCGAGCGGTCGAGCGCCTGGATCGCCTCGTTCCATTGTGAGGTGGCGGCGAGCGCTTGGCCGTACTCCATCTCGAGCTCGGCCACGGCGGCGCGGTCGCCGGGAGCGTCGGGATCGCCGGCCGTGAGGGCCGCCTTGGCGAACGGCGCCAGCACCTGGATCGCCGCTTCCAGATTGCCCGCCCGATACTGCGCCCGGCCGAGGAGGACCGCGAGCGTGGTGTCGTCGCCGACCTTCCCTTGCAGGAGGTTGACCGCCTGCTTCGAATCGCCCATCCCGAGATAGAGCTTCGCGAGGTTGCGCCGGACCTCGGGGAGCAGCTCCGGCGGCCCGTTCCTGGCGAGCGGCTCCAGGAGGGCGATGGCGCCCTGCGGAGCGTTCTCCAGCGTCAGCAGCCGCGCGTGCAGCAGTTGGACGCGCGGGCTGTCCGCGGGCAGCCCCTTGAGGAGCTCCTCACCCTCGGCGGCGCGCTGAAGCTCCACGGCGGTGAACGCCGCCGCCAGCCGGGCGTCAGAGTCGTCCGGATGGGCGAGCGCCCAGGGGCGCAGCAGGCCGTAGCTCTCGGCGAGCCGGCCGTCCTGGCCGAGCAGCAGCCCGAGATCGCGGGAGGCGGGGGAGCCGGGGGCCATTCGCACGGCGCGCTGGAGGTATTTCTCGGCTCTCTCCGTCTGCCCCTCCGCGAGGGCCGCCTGGGCGGCGTTGTGGAGGATCAGCGGCCCGGCCGCGTCGGTCTCGGCGATCGGCCCGAGGAGGGCGAGGGCGTCGCTGGAGCGTCCCGCCTCCAGATAAAGCGAGCCGAGGAGCGACAGGGCGGCGGGATGGGCGCCGGGCTTCCGGAGCGGCTCCAGCAGCGCGATCGCTCCCTGGAGATCCCCTCCCTGGGCCTTCTGGATAGCGCTCTGGATCGTCTGCTGCACCTCCGGCGGCGGCGGCGCCAGCTTCGTCTGGGCGGCGAGCGGCGGTGCCACCGCAAGGGCAAGGGCAAGGGCGAGGG
>Ga0308176_10002804_pt1 | contig 11040 bp, 8 predicted proteins | sample PhyCR2_3_FD_203890 | JGI IMG/M metagenome (GOLD analysis project Ga0308176, IMG submission 203890) | Soil microbial communities from UC Gill Tract Community Farm, Albany, California, United States - DLSLS.C.R2 | ecosystem: Environmental > Terrestrial > Soil > Agricultural land | place: USA... | reverse complement strand
GAGGGCGACGATCCCGGCAGTCGAGGACAGGTCGTGCACGGCCGCGAAGGATAGGCGGCGGCTACCGCGTGAAGATCGCGGTGTAGCTCTGCTTGTTGTTCGTCAGGTTCTTCTCGCCCGGCACGCCGACGATCTGGGCCTTGATCGTCACCGGGGTGCCGATCGGCGGCGACTGGCCCAGCGGGATCTGCGCCTCGGCGGGCGTGCCGGCCTTCGTCTGGTTGAGCGTCTTCTGGACCTGGATCGGCTTGCCCGCACCGCTGATCGCGACGAGCACCTTGACGTCGATCTCGTCGTTCTCGCCCTGGTTGGCGAACTTGACGTCGAAGGTCAGTCCGGCGCCCGCCGGGATCCGGTTGACGGCGGGGGACGGCTGCAGCGTGACGCCGCCGATCGCGACGGAGGTGAGCCCATGGCCGTGCGTGCCCGGCGCGGGCGTGCCGTTGGAGCTGCGACCGCCCAGGCGCGCGTTCAGGCGCGACGCGACCGAGTCCGGGCTCAGCCAGCCGAGGTTCGGCAGGAAGTTCGAGGTCGCGATCTCCTGCCCGCCGATGTCGTTGTCGTCGAGCGCCTGCTTGATGTACGGGATGACGCGCTGGGAGTAGATGACGTCGGACGCCAGGAAGGCCTGCATCTGCCCGGCGACCTTGTTGATCGCGCCCGAGGCCGCCGATGCGCTGCCGGCGTTCTGGGCCACCGCCTGGGGCAACTGGTCGCCGATCTTGCCCAGCGCCTCCGCGCGCAGGTCGAGCACCAGCGTCAGCGCGCCCTGGGCACGCTTCATCTGGTCGGGCACGTCGAAGCCCTTCGCCCGCTTGACGTCCTCCTCGGCGGCGATCCGCAGCTGGTTGACGGCGGACTGCAGGTTGCCGCCCTGCGTGCTGCTGCTGTCCAGCAGGCGGAAGAACGGCTGGCTGACGGAGTCGTTGGAGTCCGTCATCACCGCGAAGACGTTGCGGTTGTAATCCTTGAGCGAGCGCTTGCGGGCGCTCGTCCGGCAGCCGTTGATGACGACCGCGAAGAGGATGAGGAACAACAGCACGATGCCGATGAGCACCGCCTGCCGCACGCGCGCCGTGTGCGGATCGGGTCCATGCGGCGGTCCGCCACCGGCGGGTCGGGTACGCGGCCGCGCACCGGTCGCGGGCCTGCGGGGCCGGGCTGGCCGGCTTACTCGTGTGGGTTCGTCACCCTCGTCGAAGAACGACACGATCCTCGCTCCTTACCGGAGTTCAGGGGCCGGAGTATGCCCATCAGTCCGGCGGCGGCGCATTGCGTGCACGTTCGCGTTCATGCCAAGGAGTCCTGCAACAGCCGTGGAAGGCGCAATTCGGTGGAGACTGCCCAGCAGCCGACAGCGGTGATGGAGACCCACGCGCAGCAGGCGCTGGTGCTCGATCGCTACCGCCTGGTGCGCCGCCTCGGGGCGGGCGGTTTCGGCGTCGTCTGGCTCGCTCACGACGAACACCTCAACCGCGCCGTGGCGCTCAAGCGGATCGGCGTGCTGGGCCAGGATCCGGCGCGCGCGGAGCGCGAGGCGCTCGCTGCCGCGCGCCTGAGCCACTCCGGCATCGTTGCCCTCTATGAGGCCGGCCGCGATGAAGAGGCCGTTTACCTCGTCTCCGAGCTGGTGCGGGGGCGCACGCTCGCGGAGCTGATCGAAGCCGGTGAGCTGAGCGACCGCGACGTGCTGCGGATCGGGGTGGCGCTGTGCGACGCGCTCGAGCACGCGCATGGCCGCGGCGTCGTGCACCGTGACGTGAAGCCGGGAAACGTGATCGTGCCCGACGATCCGCACGCCGGGGTGGCGAAGCTCACGGACTTCGGCATCGCGCGTGTGCTCGGCGACGACGCGCTGACGCGCACCGGCGACGTCGTGGGAACGCTCGCGTACATGGCGCCCGAACAGGCGGAGGGGCACCCGAGCGGCGAGCCCGGCGATCTCTATTCGCTGACGATCGTGCTCTACGAGGCGCTGGCGGGCGTGAACCCCATCCGCGGTCGCGGACCCGCCGCCACCGCGCGCCGCGTGGGCGCTCGTCTGCCGCCGCTGGGCCGCCTGCGCCGCGACCTGCCGCCTGAGCTGTGCGACGCGATCGACACCGCGGTGCTTCCGCGCCCCGAGCAGCGCGGGGCACTCGCCGACCTGCGCGACGCGCTCCAGGACGCGATGCGCGAGGTCGCCGACGAGCCCGGCGCCGTGCTCGCCTCCCGCGGGGAGGCGGTCGGCCGAGTCGGTCGCGCTGCGATGCCGAGCCGCCCTTCGGACCGCGTGCTCGCGGCGGCCGGCGCGGCTGCGCTCACCGCGAGCGCGCTCGCCTGGCTGGGCCCCGAGCCGCTCGTGGTGCCCGGGGTCGGCGCCGCAGGCGCGGCGCTGGCGTGCGGGTTGCTGCCGCGCCTGGGGTGGATCGCGTGCGGGGTGACGCTCGTCACGTGGCTCGTGGTGGCGCCCGCGGGCGGTCTTGCGCTCGTCGTCGCGTTGGCACTTGCTCCCGTGCCGCTGCTGTTGCGCCGCGCACGCGGGAGTTGGTGGAGCGCGCCCGCAGTGGCGCCCGTGCTCGACGTGATCGGCGGCGGCGCCGCGTGGCTCGCGGTGGCCGGCCAGGCCGCGCGGCCCTGGCGCCGCGCCGCGCTCGGCGCGCTCGGCTGGTGGGCGGTGCTCGCGGGTCGTGTGCTGGACCATGGCCGCGGCGCGTGGGCGGCCAACACGCACGACGCATGGCATGACGGCGTGCGTGCGGTGGTGGGCGACGGCAGGATCCTCGGCGTGGCCGGTGTTTGGGCGCTCGCTGCGCTGCTGCTGCCCCTGTTCGTGCGTGGTAGGACGTTCTCGCTGGACCTGCTCGGCGCGCTGGTCTGGGGCGGCGCGCTCGCCGTGGGCACGCAGGCGCTCGCGCCGGACGTGGGCGCCGCGGTGCTTGGAGCCGTGCTCGCCGGGGTACTTGCCGTCCTCGTGCGCGCGTCGCGAGCGTCCGCCGCTGCGTAGCATGACCGCGACACGCCGCGGTCCGGCGTGCCCGTTCCCATGAGCGTCCTCAGGAGTCTCGAAGAGAAGATCGCTGGACTCGTGGAGGGCGCCTTCGGGCGCGTCTTCCGATCACAGGTGCGCCCAGTCGAGCTCGCGCGCAAGCTTGCGCGCGAGATGGACGAGCACCGGACGGTCTCCGTTTCACGCACCTACGTGCCCAACGAGTACGCGATCTGGCTCTCACCGGAAGACCGCCAGCGCTACGAGGGCGTCGAGCACGAGGTCATCGACGAGCTCAGCGCGTACCTGCTCGAGCACGCCCGCCGGGAGCGCCTCGCGCTGGTCTCACGGCCGGTGATCGAGTTTCGCACCGACGATCGCCTGCACCTGGGCGAGTTCGGCATCCAGGCGCGGCTCGTGCGGCCGGAGGGCGAGTCCGCACAGCAGGCCGACCACGGGCACACGATGGTCTACTCGACCTCGGCGCGATCGCAGGAGTCGCTGACCGAGGCACGCGCCGACCGCGCCGGGCGGGCGATCCTGGAGGCCGAGGGCCGCCGCCTGGTCGTGGCGGCCGGCGGCGCGGTCGTGGGGCGCAGCCGCGAGTGCGACATCGTGCTGGGCGACTCGAACGTCTCCCGCCGCCATGCGGAGCTGCGGCCCGGCGCGGGCGGGCAGTGGACGGTCTCGGACCTGGGCTCGACCAACGGCGTGCACGTCAACGGGCGGCGCGTGAGCGGGGCGACGCCGCTGAAGTCCGGCGACCGCCTCGTGTTCGGCACCGTCGACGCGGTCTTCGAGGTCGAGTGATGCTGGAACCGGTCTCCGTCGGACTGAAGTTCGCCTTCCTGATCGTGCTGTACCTGTTCCTGCTGTGGGTCTCGCGCAGCGCGCTGAAGGACCTGCGCCGGGACGTCGCGCAGGCCGGCTACGAGCCGATGGCGCCGCCCGCCGATGCGACTGGGCTGCACTCGGCGGCGACGTCGATGGGCGGCAGCGGCGACTTCGAGCCGCGGCTCGTCGTCGAGCGCGCCCCCGGGCATACACCCGGGATGGAGTACGAGATCGGCGACGGCGCGGTGATGGGCCGCGGCGACCAGGCCGAGATCCGGCTCGACGATCCGTTCGCGTCGTCACAACACGCGAAGCTCATCCGCCAGGGCGGGATCGTGGTGATCGAGGACCTCGGCTCCACCAACGGCACCTACCTCAACGAGGAGATCCTCGCGGGGCCGCAGCCGCTGCACGCCGGCGACCGCGTCCGGATCGGCGACTCCGAGTTCACGTACGTAACGAACTGATGCCGATGCTGCGAGTCGCCGAGCACGCCGAGCGCACCGACACGGGCCGCCAGCGAAAGGGCAACGAGGACGCCTACTTCGCGCGGTCACCGCTGTTCGCGGTCGCCGACGGGATGGGCGGCGCCCAGGCGGGCGAGGTTGCCTCCGCGGCAGCGATCGGGGCGATCGAGCGCGGGCTGCCCGACGGGCCCGGCAGCCCCGAGGAGCGACTGGCGAAGCTCGTTCTCGACGCCAACGACAGGATCATCGAGATGGCCGCGGCGGACCAGGGGCGCGCCGGCATGGGGACGACGATGACCGCCGCCTACGTGACCGAGGCCGAGGTCGCCGTGGCACACGTCGGCGACTCGCGCCTGTACCGGCTGCGAGGCGGCGAGCTCGAACGGCTGACCGAGGACCACACGCTCGTGGCCGAGCTCGAGCGACAGGGCAAGATCACGCAGGAGGAAGCCGGGCGCCACCCCCAGCGCTCGATCATCACGCGCGCGCTGGGCGCTGAGCGCGACATCCAGGTCGACCACCACACGTGGCCGGCGCGCGACGGCGACGTCTACCTGATCTGCAGCGACGGGCTGATGATGTTCCCCGAGGAGCGCATCGGCGAGATCGTGCGCACCGCGCCCGACCTGCGCGGGGCGGCCCGTGCGCTCGTCGACGCGGCCAACGCGGGCGGCGGGCGCGACAACATCACGGTCGTTCTCTTCCGAGTCGAGGAGGTCGGCTCGCCGCGCTCGGTCGCCGACCAGGACACGAGCACCGGGATGCCCGCGGTGGTGCCGCCGCCACCGACCGAGGTTGCGCAGGAGCGCCAGCGCGTCGAGCCGCGCCAGCCGCGGTCGCCGCGAACCGCGACTGCGCGCAAGCGCCGCTCGCCGTGGCGCCGGCGCCTCACGGCGACGGTCATCGTGACGCTGCTGATCGTCGTCCCGATCGTCATCGGGATCTCGATCGCGGTCCGCAGCGTCTACTTCGTCGGCACGGACAACCAGGGCTTCGTCGCGGTGTACCAAGGGCTGCCGTACGACCTGCCCGCGGGCATTCACCTGTATCGCGAAGAGTTCGTCTCCGGCGTCAGCGCCGCCGCGCTCGCCCCGGTGCGGCGCGACAAGCTGCTGGATCACAAGCTGCGCAGCCAGCGCGACGCGAACGACCTCGTCAAGCAGCTCGAGCTCGGCGAGCTGCAGCGATGAAGGCACGCAACCGCGAGCTGTTGGCGCTGATCCCGGCGTCGCTCCTGCTGACCGCCGGCTTCGCCGCGATCTTCATCCAGCGCCAGAACCTGCTGAGCAACGTCTCGCTCACCTACGGGCTGCTCTTCCTGGCGCTGTGTCTCGGCGCGCACATCGTGCTGCGCCTGACGCTGCCGAGTGCCGACCCGTACCTGTTCCCGCTGGTCGCGCTGCTGGCTTGCTTCGGCCTGGTGATGGTCTACCGGATCGACGACACGCTGGCGCGCCAGCAGGCCCAGTGGTTCGTCATCGGGCTGATCCTGTTCGCGGCGACGATCGTGCTGCTGCGCGACTACCTCGTGCTGGAGCGCTACCGCTACGTGATCGCGCTTGTCTCGCTGTTCCTGCTGCTGCTGCCGCGCGTGCCGGGCATCGGCTCGCAGGTCAACGGCGCGTACCTCGGCATCCACTTCGCCGGCACGACCTTCCAGCCCGCGGAGTTCGCGAAGATCGGGATCGTCGTCTTCCTGGCCAGCTACCTGCGCGACACGCGCCAGCTTCTGGTCACCGCGGGGCGAAGATTCCTCGGCGTCACGCTGCCGCCGCTCAAGCACTTCGGCCCGCTGCTGGTGGTCTTCGGCGCGGCGATGCTCGAGCTGCTGGTGATCCGCGACCTCGGCTCGTCGTTGATGTTCTTCGGCGGCTTTCTCGCGGTGCTCTACGTGGCGACCAACCGGCTGTCGTTCCCGCTGATCGGACTGGTCCTGTTCGCGCTGGGCGCGTGGCTGATCGGCACCCACACGCCGCACGTGCACGACCGCATCCTCGCCTGGCAGCACCCGTTCCGCGAGAGTCTCTACAACCGCCCCGGCGGCAGCTTCCAGGTCGCGCAGTCGGTGTTCGCGCAGGCCGACGGCGGGCTCTTCGGCCGCGGCTTCGGCGAGGCGCTGATCGCCTACCCGTGCCAGATCGGCGGGCACAACGCGACCTGCCCGCTGCTGCCGGCGGCGCAGACCGACCTGATCTACTCGGTCATCACCAACGAGCTCGGGCTGTTCGGCGCCTGCGGGCTGCTGCTCGTGTACCTGCTGGCGATCGAGCGCGGCTTCCGGATCGCCATGCTGGCGCGCGACTCGTTCTCGAAGTTGCTCGCCACGGGCCTGACCGCGGTATTCGCGCTGCAGGTGTTCGTGATCGTCGGTGGCGTCACGCGCGCGATCCCGCTCACCGGCGTGACGCTGCCGTTCGTGTCCTACGGCGGCTCGTCGATCATGGCGAACTTCGTCCTGTTGGCGCTGCTGCTGCTGGTATCGGACAAGGCAAGGCGGGACCCGCTGTGAACGGCCCGATCCGGCGGCTCTACGCGCTCGTGCTCGTGCTGTTCGCGGTGCTCGTGTACTTCACGTCGCGCAACGCTGTGTTCGACGCGACGGCGCTGCGCGACAACGCGCTCAACAAGCGCACGCTGCTCGAGGAGCAGCGCATCCACCGCGGCTCGATCCGCGCCGACGACGGCACGGTGCTCGCTCGCTCGATCAAGCAGCGCGGCGGCGTCTACTCGCGCCGCTACCCGACCGGCGGGCTGTTCGGCCACGCGATCGGCTACTCGTTCACGACGCTCGGGCGCGCCGGGCTCGAGCGCTACCGCAACGACGACCTGACCGGGAAGCGCAACGAGCTGTCGTCGGTGATCGACCAGCTGCGCGGGCACAGGCAGACGGGCGACTCCGTGACGACGACGCTCGACCCGCAGGCACAGCGGGTCGCATACCAGGCACTGGCGGGGCGCAAGGGCGCTGTCGTCGCGCTGGATCCGCGCACCGGCGCGGTGAAGGTGATGGCGTCGTACCCGCAGTTCGATCCCAACGCGCTGCGCGGGCCGGGCACGTACTCCAAGCTCGCCAACGACAACCAGAACCGGCCGCTGGTGAACCGCGCGACGCAGTTCGGCTACGCGCCGGGTTCGACGTTCAAGGTCGTGACCGCCACTGCCGCGCTCGACAGCGGGCGCTTCACACCGCAGTCGACCGTCGACGGCAAGAACGGCGTGAAGATCTCCGGCGTGCCGCTGCAGAACGACTACAACCAGTCGTTCGGGCCGATCGACCTCGCCACCGCGCTCGCCAAGTCGGTCAACACCGTCTACGCGCAGGTCGCCGAGCGGTTGGGCAAGCAGACGATGAAGAAGTACATGGAGCGGTTCGGGTTCGACTCCAAGCCGCAGCTGGACTACCCCACGGACCAGATGTCCTCCAGCGGCGAGTACCTCAAGGGCAAGCTGATCCCGCCGACGTCGCGGTTCGTCGACGTCGGGCGCATGGGCATCGGCCAGGACAAGCTGGCGGTCACGCCGCTGCAGATGGCCCAGGTCGCCGCGGCGGTGGCCAACGGCGGCAAGCTGATGAAGCCGCACATGACCGATCGCATCGTGGATACAGACGGGCGTACCGTCGAGCGGATCAAGCCCGAGGTGCAGTCGACGGTGATGAAGCCGTCGACGGCGTCTGCCCTGACCGCGATGATGGAGGGCGTCGTGACGAGCGGCACGGGCACGAACGCCCAGATCCAGGGCATCCGCGTCGCCGGCAAGACCGGCACCGCGGAGACGCAGATCGGCAAGACGATCAACAACGTGTGGTTCATCGCGTTCGCCCCCGCCGACAACCCGCGCGTGGCGATCGCGGTGACGCTGGAGAAGCAGCCGGGCTTCGGCGGCGACGTCGCCGCGCCGGTGGCGAAGACCGTGATGGAGTCCCTGCTCAAGTGAGCGAGCGCCTCGACATCGGGACGATCGTCGACGGTCGCTACCGGATCGTGTCGCGCCTGGGCTCGGGCGGGATGGCCGACGTGTACTGCGCCGAGGACCAGCAGCTGGGCCGGCGCGTGGCGCTGAAGGTGCTCTACCGGCGTTTTGCGGAGGACCAGGAGTTCGTCGAGCGCTTCCGTCGCGAGGCATCCAGCGCGGCCGGGCTGCAGCACCAGCATGTGGTTTCGGTCTACGACCGCGGCGAGTTCGACGGCACCTACTGGATCGCGATGGAGTACCTGGAGGGGCGCTCACTGAAGCGCCTGATCCAGGACGAGGGGCCGCTGGCGCCCGAGCGCGCGGTCGACCTGGCGATCCAGATCCTGCGCGCCGCGCGCTTCGCCCACCGCCGCGGGATCATCCACCGCGACCTCAAGCCCCACAACGTCATCGTCGACGACGAGGGCCGCGCGAAGGTGACGGACTTCGGAATCGCGCGCGCGGGCGCGTCGGACATGACACAGACCGGCTCGATCATGGGCACCGCGCAGTACCTGTCGCCCGAGCAGGCCCAGGGCCACGCGGTCAGCGCGCAGTCCGACATCTACTCGGTCGGGATCATCCTCTACGAGATGCTCACCGGTCGCGTGCCGTTCGAGGGGGAGAGCGCAGTGACGATTGCGCTCAAGCAGGTCTCCGAGCAGCCGGTGGCGCCGTCGCAGCTCAACCCCGCGGTGACGCCGGCGCTCGAGGCGGTCGTGATGCGCGCGCTGGCGAAGGACCCGGCGCAGCGCTATCCCGATGCCGACGCGTTCATCGCCGCGCTCCAGGGCCAGGAGGTGCCCGCGGCGCCGCCGACGAATGCGACCGCGATCGCGGCTGCACCGCCGCCCCCGCCTCCCGTGCTCGCGCGCGAGCCGGTGACCCCGGCACCGCCTCCGCCTCTGGATCCCGACGAGGAGGGCTCGCGCTGGTGGGCATGGCTGCTCGCCCTGCTGCTCGTGGCCGGCCTGATCATCGCCGCCGTTCTGCTGCTGGGGAACAACAAGAAGGTCACGGTCCCGGACGTGGTCGGCGCCAGCCAGGCGGCGGCCCAGCAGGCACTGCGCGCGAAGGGCTTCGCCACCGACGCGACCTTCGAGACGTCCACGCGCCGGCAGGGCGAGGTCATCGGACAGGATCCGTCCGGGGGCACGCAGGCGAAGAAGGGCTCGACCGTTCACCTCACGGTGTCGAGTGGGCCCGGTCAGGCGGCGGTGCCGTCGGTGTCCGGGCTCGGCCGCCGCGCCGCCGCGAAGAAGCTGACGAAGGCGGGCTTCCGCGTGACGGAGGTCGAGCAGAACGACGACACGGTCAAGAAGGACCACGTCATCGAGACGCGGCCGGCGGAGGGGACGCCGCTGAACAAGGGCTCGACCGTGACGCTCGTCGTGTCGAGCGGGCCTGAGCAGGTGACGGTGCCGGACGAGACCGGCAAGACGCTCGACGACGCTCGCAACGACCTCGAGAACGCGGGCTTCAAGGTCTCCGTGACGCGCCAACCGACCGATACGGCCGCCCCCGACACGGTGCTGTCGCAGAACCCGGTCGCGAACACGCAGCAGGACAAGGGCTCGACCGTGACGCTGACGGTGGCCAAGGCACTCGACACGGCAAAGGTGCCGGACACGACGGGCAAGCAGGACACGGATGCGGTGAGCGCCCTGCAGGACGCGGGCTTCAAGGTCTCGGTCACGCGCCAGGACACGCAGGATCTGACCCAGGACGGGGTCGTGCTGACTCAGGACCCGGCCGGCGGGCAGACGAAGAAGAAGGGCTCGACCGTGAAGATCGTGGTCGGCCACTTCAACCCCAACCTGCAGGGCGACGGCGGGACGACAACGCCTACTACGACCACCACGACCCCGTGAGAATCGCCGTGCTCAAGGGCGGGCGCTCCTCCGAGCACGACGTCTCGCTCGACAGCGGCGCGGCGGTGGCATCGGGTCTGCGCGAGGCGGGCCACGACGTCGTCGAGGTGCTCATCGAGCGCGACGGGCGTTGGCTGGTGGGTGGCGAGGAGGTGACGCTGCGGGCGAGCGGAGGGCTGCTCGGCTGCGACGCCGTCTTCCCGGTACTGCACGGTCCGTTCGGGGAGGACGGCACGGTGCAAGGGCTGCTCGAGCTGCTCGACGTGCCCTACGTCGGCGCCGGCGTGCTGGCCAGTGCGGCGTGCATGGACAAGGTCGTCTTCAAGGATCTGATGGCGATCGCCGGGATCCCGCAGGTGGGCTATGCGCTGGTCGAGGAGGACCGCCGCGACGGTGCGGACCTTTCGGCGATCGGCTTCCCGTGCTGGGTCAAGCCGGCGCGGCTGGGCTCATCGGTCGGGATCGTCCGCGTCGCATCGGCGGACGAGCTCGGCCCGGCGCTCGACAGCGCCTTCGGCCACGACCCGCGGGTGATCGTGGAGGCCAACAGCTCGGGCTTGGAGATCGAGTGCTCAGTTCTCGGCCACACCGACGGCGCCCAGGCTTCGCAGCCCGGGGAGATCGTCCTGCTCAAGGGTGCCGGCTGGTACGACTACGAGGCCAAGTACGCCGACGGCGGCATGGAGCTGCAGATCCCGGCGCGCATCTCCGACAGCGCCCGCGAGCGCGTTCGCGAACTCGCCGTCGAGGCCTTTCGGATCGCCGGCTGCAGCGGCCTCGCGCGCGTCGACTTCTTCGTCGACGACGAGAACGTGCTGCTCAACGAGCTCAACACCATGCCCGGCCAGACCGCCACGAGCGTCTACGCGAAGCTCTGGGCAGCGAGCGGCATCCCGTACCCGGAGCTCCTCGACCGCCTCGTCCGGATCGGCATCGAGCGCGCCGA
>Ga0308176_10002803_pt1 | contig 11041 bp, 11 predicted proteins | sample PhyCR2_3_FD_203890 | JGI IMG/M metagenome (GOLD analysis project Ga0308176, IMG submission 203890) | Soil microbial communities from UC Gill Tract Community Farm, Albany, California, United States - DLSLS.C.R2 | ecosystem: Environmental > Terrestrial > Soil > Agricultural land | place: USA... | reverse complement strand
GAGGGCGATCAGCGCCAGAACCCACTGCGGGATGGCCGTGAACAGGCTCCAGTAGTGCGTGTACAGCGCGATCGCGGTGATGTCGGCGATGCCGGTGGTCGACCAGTTCAGGAAGTACATCCAGCCGGCGACGTAGGCGCCCTTCTCCCCGAGGAACTCGCGCGCGTAGCTCACGAAGGACCCGGAGGACGGGCGGTACAGGACCAGCTCGCCGAGGGCCCGTACGACGAAGAAGGCGAAGACGCCGCAGACCAGATAGGCCAGGGCGAGTGCCGGGCCCGCGGTGTGCAGGCGGCCGCCGGCGCCCAGGAAGAGGCCGGTGCCGATGGCACCGCCGATGGCGATCATGTTGACGTGGCGGGCCTTGAGGTCCTTGCTGTAGCCGGCGTCGCCCGCGTCCGCGGGGGTCCGGTCCACCGGGGGGCGGGCGGTGGCCTGTGCCGATTCCACGGCGTCCTTGCTCACGGGTGGTTCCACTTCCTGGTGCGCCCGGGCCTCGTGGGCCCGGGGTTCGTGCAGGTCCTGGCCCGCACCACCCTGGTGTGTCGCGGTACAGACCAAGGCAGCAGCTTCCCAGGGAGATCACCATGTATGCGATGGTCCATGTCACACCGGGGCACTTCTCACATGGTCGACACATGTTTCACACCATTGGTGAGACAGCGATACTGCTGCACATGACGACGGACGCCACGACCGGGGGCGGGGAGCCGGCCCTCACCATCGACGAGCTGGCCGCGCGGGCGGGCGTCACGGTCCGCACCGTCCGCTTCTACGGCAGCAGGGGGCTGCTCCCGCCGCCGGAGATCGGCCCGCGGCGGGTGGGGCACTACGGCCCCGGGCACGTGGCGCGGCTGGCGCTGATCGAGGAGCTCCAGCAGCAGGGCATGACCCTGGCGGCGATCGAACGGTATCTGCGGCAGCTGCCGCCGGACCTCAGCCCGCACGACCTGGCCATCCACCGCGCGGTGGTCGCGTCCTGGGCGCCGGACGCGCCGGAGTCGGTGTCGCGGCGGGAGCTCGAGCGGCGGGCGGGACGGCCGCTCACGTCCGGGGACATCGAGCGGCTGGCCGCGATGGACGTCGTCCGTCAGGAGGACGAGGACACCTTCCGCGTCGACGCCGGGCTGCTCCGGCTCGGCCTGCGGCTGCTGGACGTGCCGCTGTCGCAGGTGGCGATCCTCGCGGCGCGCATGGTGCTCGTCGAGCACTCGCGCGCCGCGGCCCGCGAGCTGGCCCAGCTCTTCCGCGGCGAGGTGGCGGAGCGTGACGCCCGGGACGTGCAGTCCCTGTCGGCGCACATGCACCCGCTGGTGGTGCAGGCGCTGCTGTCCACGTTCCAGCGCTCGCTGCGGGAAGAGCTGAGCGAGTGGCTCACCGGGTCATGAGCGGGAGTCGCCGAACCGCTCCCCCTTCTCGGCCTTGGCCACCAGCAGCGCGGGCGGGGTGAACCGCTCGCCGTAGCGCTCGGCGAGCTCACGCGCGCGTGCCACGAATCCGGGCAGGCCGCCCTCGTAGCCGTTGATGTACTGGAGCACACCGCCGGTCCAGCCCGGGAAGCCGATGCCGAGGATCGAGCCGATGTTGGCGTCGGCGACCGACGTCAGCACGCCCTCCTCCAGGAGCCGTACGGTGTCGAGCGCCTCGGCGAAGAGCATCCGCTCCTGCATGTCCCGGAACGGGATCTCGTGTCCGGCCTCGCCGAAGTGCTCGCGCAGGCCCGGCCAGAGCCCGGCCCGACTGCCGTCCTCCGTGTAGTCGTAGAAGCCGGCGCCGCCGCTGCGCCCGGTGCGGCCGAACTCGTCGACCAGGCGGTCGATGACCGCCTCCGCCGGGTGAGCGGTCCAGGTGCCGCCGGCCTCCTCCACGGCCCGCCTGGACTCGTGGCGAATCTTGCGCGGGAGGGTGAGGGTCAGCTCGTCCATGAGGGAGAGCACCTTGGCCGGGTAGCCGGCCTGGGCGGCGGCCTGCTCCACGGAGGCGGGCTCGACGCCCTCGCCGACCATGGCGACGCCCTCGTTGATGAAGTGGCCGATCACCCGGGAGGTGAAGAAGCCGCGCGAGTCGTTGACGACGATCGGCGTCTTGTTGATCTGCCGGACCAGGTCGAAGGCGCGGGCGAGGGCCTCGTCGCCGGTGCGCTCGCCCTTGATGATCTCGACCAGCGGCATCTTGTCGACGGGCGAGAAGAAGTGCAGCCCGATGAAGTCGCCCTGGCGCTCCACGCCCTCGGCCAGTGCGGTGATGGGCAGGGTGGAGGTGTTGGAGCACAGCAGCGCGTCGGGCGCGACGACGGACTCGATCTCCTGGAAGACCTTGTGCTTGAGCGAGGTGTCCTCGAAGACGGCCTCGATGACCGCGTCGCAGCCCGCGAGGTCGGCCGCCTCGGCGGTCGGCGTGATCCGGGCGAGCAGCGCGTCGGCCTTCTGCCGGCTGGTGCGGCCCCTGGCGACGGCCTTGGCGCACAGCTTCTCCGAGTAGCCCTTGCCCTTGACGGCCGCCTCCAGGGAGACGTCCCTCAGGACGACCTCGATGCCCGCGCGGGCACAGGAGTAGGCGATGCCGGCGCCCATCATCCCGGCGCCGAGGACGGCGACCTTGCGGACCGTGCGGGGCTCGACGCCCTTCGGGCGGTTGGCGCCGGAGTTGACGGCCTGGAGGTCGAAGAAGAACGCCTGGATCATGTTCTTCGAGGTCTGCCCGGCGGCCAGCTCCACGAAGTAGCGGGCCTCGATGACCTGGGCGGTCTCGAAGTCGACCTGGGAGCCCTCGACGGCCGCGGCCAGGATGTTGCGCGGGGCCGGGTAGGGGGCGCCGTTCGTCTGCTTGCGCAGGGTGGCCGGGAAGGCGGGCAGGTTGGCGGCGAACTTCGGGTTGGCGGGCGTACCGCCGGGGATCCGGTAGCCGGGCGTGTCCCAGGGCTGCCGCGACTCGGGGTTGGCGTCGATGAAGGCGCGGGCCTTGGCGAGCAGTTCCTCGGGGGTGGCGGCGACCTCGTGGACCAGGCCGTTCTCCTGGGCGCGGCGCGCGTTGTACTGCTGCCCCTGGAGGAGCACCTTCAGCAGCGCGTCGGCGATGCCCAGCAGCCGTACGGTGCGCACGACGCCGCCTCCGCCGGGGAGCAGGCCGAGGGTGACCTCGGGGCAGCCGATCCTGGTGCCGGAGGTGTCGAGGGCGACGCGGTGGTGGCAGGCGAGGGCGAGTTCGTAGCCGCCGCCGAGGGCCGCGCCGTTGATGGCGGCGACCACCGGCTTGCCGAGGGTCTCGATGCGGCGCAGGTTCCGCTTGATGGCGAGGCCGCCGTCGAAGAGTTCCTGGGCGGTCTCCGGGGTGACCCGGATCAGGTCGCGCAGGTCGCCGCCGGCGAAGAAGGTCTTCTTGGCGGAGGTGAGGATGACGCCGCGGATGGAGTCCTTCTCGGCCTCCAGTCGGTCGGTGATCGCGGCGAGAGAGTCGCGGAACGCCTGGTTCATGGTGTTCGCGGACTGGTCGGGGTCGTCGAGGACGAGGGTGACGACACCGGTGTCGTCCTGCTCCCAGCGGATGGTGGTGCTCTCGGTCATGACAGTCGTCTCCGTTGAGGTCTCGTGGTTCCGCGGGGAGTTCAGACGCGCTCGACGATGGTGGCGATGCCCATGCCACCGCCCACGCACAGGGTGGCCAGTCCGTAGCGCTTGTCCTGGCGCTCGAGTTCGTCGATGAGCGAGCCGAGGATCATGGCGCCGGTCGCGCCGAGCGGGTGGCCGAGGGCGATGGCGCCGCCGTTGACGTTGACCTTGTCCAGGGACAGGCCCATGTCCCTCACGAAGCGCAGCACGACCGCCGCGAACGCCTCGTTGATCTCGACCAGGTCGATGTCGTCGATGGTCAGCCCGGCCTTGGCGAGCGCCTTGCGGGCGGCGGGGGCGGGACCGGTGAGCATGATGGTCGGCTCGGAGCCGGAGACGGCGGCGGAGACGATCCGCGCGCGCGGGGTGAGGCCGTGCCGCTCGCCCACCTCCTGGGAGCCGATCGCGACCAGGGAGGCTCCGTCGACGATGCCGGAGGAGTTGCCCGCGTGGTGGACGTGGTCGATCTTCTCCACCCAGTGGTACTTCTGCAGGGCGACCGCGTCGAAACCGCCCAGATCGCCGATGTCCGCGAACGACGGCTTGAGCCCGGCGAGCGAGTCGGCGGTGGTGCCGGGGCGCATGTGCTCGTCGTGGTCGAGGACGACCAGGCCGCTGCGGTCCTTGACGGGAACGACGGAGCGGTCGAAGCGGCCCTCCTTCCAGGCGGTGGCGGCGCGCTCCTGGGACAGCGCGGCGTACTCGTCGACGTCCCGGCGGGAGAAGCCCTCGATGGTGGCGATGAGGTCGGCGCCGATGCCCTGCGGCACGAAGTTGACGGACAGGTTGGTCATCGGGTCGTTGAACCAGGCGCCGCCGTCCGAGGCCATCGGCACACGGGACATGGACTCCACGCCGCCGGCGAGGACCAGGTCCTCCCAGCCCGAGCGGATCTTGGCCGCGGCCAGGTTGACGGCCTCGAGGCCGGAGGCACAGAAGCGGTTCTCCTGGAGGCCCGCGACGCTGTCCGGCAGCCCGGCGGCGATCGCGGCGATCCTGGCGATGTCGGAGCCCTGGTCGCCGACGGGTCCGACGACGCCGAGCACGATGTCGTCGATCGCGGCCGGGTCGAGGCCCGGGAAGCGGTCGCGGATCTCGTGGATGAGGCCGACGACCAGGTCGATGGGCTTCGTGCCGTGCAGGGCGCCGTTCGCCTTGCCGCGGCCGCGCGGGGTGCGGATCGCGTCGTACACGTACGCTTCGGTGCTCACTGATGTGCCTTTCGGGAGGGTGGGCCGAGTGGGACTCGGTCGCCGAGGGCGGGGTGGGTCGTCGGGTGGCCCGGTGGGCCGGGGTCAGTCGCCGTCCGGGACGAGGTCGTCGTTCACGGAGTCAGGTATGCCCCAGTCCCGCGCCACCGTCCCGGTGTCGGCGCCGGGCAGGGCGGGGCCGGTGCGGACCGTGGTGGGGGTCGCGGAGAAGCGGGGGGCGGGGGCCGGCTGGGTGATGCCGCCGTGGTCGGTGAAGGTGCCGCGGGCGGCCAGGTGCGGGTGGTGCGGGGCCTCGTGCAGGGACAGCACCGGGGCCACGCAGGCGTCCGAGCCCTCGAAGAGGGCCGTCCACTCGTCCCGGGTGCGGGATTTGAAGCGGGCGGCGACCTGTTCGCGCAGTTCGCCCCAGCGGCTCCAGTCGTCGCGGGCCTCGGCCAGGTGGTCCAGGCCGAGCAGGTGCAGGAACTCCGCGTAGAACCGCGTCTCCAGGGCGCCCACCGCCATGTGGGCGCCGTCGGCGGTCTCGTAGGTGCCGTAGTACGGGCAGCCGCCGTCCAGGAGGTTGGCGCCGCGCCGGTCCTGCCAGCCGCCGGCGGACAGCATGCCGTGGATCATCGCCGACAGGTGCGCGGTGCCGTCCACGATGGCGGCGTCCACGACCTGACCGGTGCCGGTGGCGCGCGCGTGGTGCAGGGCGGCCAGGACGCCGACGACCAGGTAGAGGGAGCCGCCCGCGTAGTCGCCGAGCAGGTTGGCGGGGACGGCAGGGGGCTCGTCGGGGCGGCCGATCATGCCGAGGGTGCCGGTGAGGGCGATGTACGTCACGTCGTGTCCGGCGCGGTCGGCGAGGGGGCCGTCCTGGCCCCAGCCGGTCATGCGGCCGTAGACCAGCCGGGGGTTGCGGGCGTGGCAGGCGGCGGGGCCGACGCCGAGCCGCTCGGCGACCCCGGGGCGGTAGCCCTCGATGAGGATGTCGGCGCGCTCGGCGAGGTCGAGCACGCGCGCGGCGCCGTCCGGTGCCTTGAGGTCGACGACGACCGAGCGCTTGTTGCGGTTGGTCACGTCGTGCGCGGGGTCGATCCCGAGGCCCGGGCCGCCCGGGCGGTCCACCCGGACCACGTCGGCGCCCAGGTCGGCGAGGAGCATGGCGGCGAACGGGCCCGGCCCGATGCCGGCCAGTTCGACCACGCGCACACCCGAGAGCGGACCGTGGCCCGGCGTCCCTGCCGTCGTCATGCCGTCCTGCCCCCAAGTCCATGTGACACAACTGATGTAACACCGAGGATGCTAAGAACACGTTCCACTCGGCACAAGACCTGAACGAGCAAGCGCTTAGCCAAGTGCCCACCGCCGTCATTTCCGGGCTGGTCGTCCGGCTCCGCACCACTCACGCTAGCCTCAGCCACCGACAGCGGCGCGGGCTGCGGAGGCAAGGGGTGACATGAGCAGGCTAAAGAGGACGGATCGTCCCTACGACCTGGTGCTTTTCGGGGCCACCGGCTTCGTCGGCACGCTCACCGCGGAGTACCTCGCGGCACATGCCCCCGGGAATCTGCGCTGGGCGGTCGCGGGCCGCGACGAACTCGCGCTGGAGCGGCTGCGGGCGCGACTGCCCGGCGGTTCCGGCATCGGGACGCTCCGCGCGGACGTACGGGATCCGGCCACTCTGCGCGCCCTGGCCGAGCACGCGCGCGTGGTGGCCACGACCGTGGGCCCGTACCTGGAGTACGGCGAGGAACTGGTGGCCGCCTGCGCGGACGCCGGGACCGACTATCTCGACCTCACCGGCGAGCCCGAGTTCGTCGACCTGATGTACGTCCGGCACGACGCACGCGCGCGGGAGACCGGCGCCCGGCTGGTGCACGCCTGCGGTTTCGACTCCGTACCGCACGACCTGGGCGTGCACTTCACGGTCCAGCAGTTGCCGGAGGGCGTGCCGCTGACCGTGGACGGGTTCGTGACGGCCGACGCGACCTTCTCCGGCGGCACGCTGGCCTCCGCGCTGAACCAGTTCGCGCGCGCCGGGCAGATGGCGGCCGCGGCCCGGGAACGCCGGCGGCACGAGCCGCGGCTGCTGGGGCGCCGGGTGTCGGCACCGGCGGGCGCGCCGCGGTTCGCCGGGGAGGTGGGCGCCTGGGCGCTGCCGCTGCCGACCATCGACCCGCAGATCGTGCGCCGCTCGGCGAAGGCGCTGGAGCGGTACGGCCCCGACTTCCGTTACCGGCACTACGCGGCGGTCCGGCACCTGCCGGTGGCCGCGGGCGGGGCAGCCGCCGTCGGCGCGGTCGCGGCGGCCGCCCAGTTGCCGGCCGCCCGGCGCTGGCTCTCGGACCGGCTCAGGCCCGGCGACGGGCCGAGCGCCGAGAAGCGCGCGCGGAGCTGGTTCCGGGTCCGTTTCGTCGGCGAGGGCGGCGGGCGGCGCGTGTTCACCGAGGTATCGGGCGGCGACCCGGGCTACGACGAGACGGCGAAGATGTTCGCCGAGTCGGCGCTCTGCCTGGCCTTCGACGAGCTTCCGCCGACGGCCGGGCAGGTCACCACGGCGGTGGCGATGGGCGGCGCGCTCACCGAACGACTGCGCGGGGCGGGCATCCGCTTCCGCGTCGCGGCGAGCCGCTGACCGGTCCTGGTGCTGCGACCGGAAAGGTTCACCGGCTCACGACGCCCGGCACGGCGCTAGAGGGGCCACTGCACCAAGGTGTAGATCATCCCGCAGATCCAGCCGAGCCCGGCGAGCACGGCGAGCACGAGAGCGGCGTTCACGACCCGCTCGACGGGCCGGTTCGGATCGGCAAGCGGCTTGTGCGCACCATGCGTCGTCATGCGCCCACCCTGCCGACCACCGCGAACCCCGCACATCCGTACGGCTACTCAGTCCCGGTACTCAGTCCCCCCCGGCGACCGCCCGCTTCAGTGCCTGTCCGCACAGCGAATCCGCGCGGCGGGTCGACTCCGGCAGCCGGTACCGGGGGGTGAGCGCCAGGGTGTGTGCCAGGGCGTTGTCCAGGGATGCGCGGTGGCCGACGGAGACGAAGACCGGTTTGACGTGGGACCGGGTGCGCAGGGCGCGGCCCACCTCCTCGGGGCCCGCGAAAAGCGGGGCGGAGCTGCCGCGGAGGGGGGCGGGGTCGTCGTAGGTAAAGGTGAAGGGGTTCTTGGCGACGCCGATCGTCGGCAGGCCGGTGAGTACGCCGAGGTGGCTGGCGAGGCCGAAGCGGCGCGGGTGGGCGAGGCCGTAACCGTCGCACACCACCAGGCCGGGCGGGCAGGGCAGGGCGTCCAGGGCGGCGCGTACGGTCGGGATCTCGCGGAAGGCCAGCAGCCCGGGTACGTACGGGAAGGAGATCCGGCCGACCGCCGTGGTCTCGGCGACGACCTCCAGGGTGGCCGCGTCCAGGACGACGGCCGCCGCGGCGACGAGGTCGTGTTCGTCGTCGTAGGCGACGTCCACGCCCGTCACCCGCCCCGATCCGGGCGGCGGCCCCGGCTCGTCGAGCACCACCCGCCCGCGCAGTTCGTCCTGTACGGCGCGGGCCTCCTCCTCGGTCGCCGGCCAGTTCGCGGGCACGCCTACGGTCCTCATGGTGGACAGGACTGTACGACTCGGGGACGGCCCGGCGGGCGCCGGGGTAGGCTCGCGATCATGTTCGTACTGGAGCTGACGTACACCGCCCCGCTCGAGGACGTGGACGCCGTGCTGCCGGCGCACCGTGCCTGGCTCGACGAGCAGTACGACAAGGGCCACTTCCTGGCCTCCGGACGCAAGGAGCCCCGCGACGGCGGAGTGATCCTCGCCGTCGCGGAGGACCGCGCCCACATCGAAGAGGTCGCCGCGGGCGACCCGTTCGTCGCCGCCGGGGTGTGCGAGTACCGCATCACGGAGTTCCGCGCCACGAAGACGGCCGCGGAGCTGGACCGCCACCGGCAGCCGGCGGACTGACCGGAGCCGGTCAGCCCTTCTTGTCGTCCAGCGCGCGCCGCAACTGGTCCTTGTTCATGTTCGAGCGGCCCTCGATGCCGCGCTGCCTGGCCTCGTTGTAGAGCTGGTCGCGGGTCGGCCCCTGGGAGCCCACCCGGTTGCCCGACCGCTGGCCGCCGCGCCTGCTGGACGACATGTCCTGCGTCGAGCTGCGGCTGGCGGTCTTGGACTCGCCGGAGCGGGCGCGCTCCTTGTTCACGGTCCGCGCGGCGATCTCCTTGGCGCGCCCGGCGCTTTCACCCCGGTCCTGCGCGCTCTCCTTGATGTGCTCGTACTGGCGTTCGCGCTTGGGGCTGGAACCGGCTGGCATGATCGCTCCCTTCCTGTCCTCACCTGTCCTCGACGATGGGAGACGAGTACCCGGGTTCCGCACGCCTACGTCAGCGTTCCAGCCGGGCCACCCGCCCCTTCTCACCGGCTGCCCAGCAGCTCAGGTCGGAGGTGCAGGCCACGGTGTCGTACGAACCGGTGTCGACGGTGCGCCAGCTGCGGCCCCCGTCGGTGGTCAGGTCGGTGCCGGTCGGGCCGACGGCCAGCGCGGCGGTACGACTGTGCGGGAGCCAGGCGGCGCCGGAGCGGTACGCGGGCGGCGGGGTGGTGACGGGGCGCCAGGTGCGGCCGCCGTCGGCGGTCACCGCGGCGGCCCGCGGCGAGGACTGGTCGGGGCGGTAGTCGCCGCCGACGGCGAGACCGTGGAAGCGGTCGCGGAAGGCGAGCGCGAAGACGCCCCTGGCGGGATCGCCCGCCGGCACCGGCGTGTCGGCGGCCGTCCAGGTCAGCCCGCGGTCGGCGGAGTGCAGCACGCGCGCGCGGGCGGCGCCGCCCGTGGCCAGCCACACGTCCTTCGGCCCCGCGGTGACCAGGCACTGGCCGCTCGCGGCGAAGCCGGCCTCGCCGTCCAGGGCGGCCGGCATGCCGGAGGAGGGCAGAACGCGCCAGGAGCGGCCGCCGTCGCCGGTGGACAGGATGCGGAACCGGCCGTCCACCGGGTCGCTCATGGCGAGGCCGTGACGGTGGTCGAAGAAGGTGAGGCAGTCGTAGAAGGCCTTCGGGTCGGTGTTGCGGAACGACTCCGTCCACGTCGTGCCGCCGTCATCGGTGCGGTAGACGCGGGAGGCCTCGCCCTCGCCGATGGCCAGCACCACCGCGCGCCGCCCGTCGAACGCCTCGACGTCCCGGAACTGCAGGTCGGCGGCGCCGGGCGGCGAGACGTTCCGCCAGCTCGTCCCCCCGTCGGTGGTGCGCAGTACGGTGCCGCCGGTACCGGCCAGCCAGGCGGTATCGCGGCCGACGGCGGCCAGGCCCCGGAAGCGGACCTGCGGAGTGCCGCTGTCCTTCTCCGCCCAGTGCACACCGCCCCGGGCCGGCGCGGCAGCCTCGGCGGCGGCCGGTACCGTCAGCGCGGCCAGTGCCGCCACGCACGCCACCCCCGCCGCCAGTAGCCGATGTGTTCGTCCCCCGCGTCGCGTGCTCCCCAAGCGCCTCATGGCGGGCGAAGCTAGCGGACCGCCCCGGCACCGTCCAGAGGGCCGCCCCGGCCGCGCGGCCGGCCGTGCCCGAAGCATGAAGGCGGTGACCGAGGTCACTCGTGTCTCGTGTGCACGGACTGGCCGAATCCGTCGTCTCCTCCAGTACCAGGTGCCACATCGGAAGTACGTCCAGCCGTCACAAGGGAGCAAGGCGTTGTCCACCATGATCGAGCAGCCCGTAGAGGCCCGCCTCGTCGCCGCCGCACCACGCATGCCGAGCATCCCCGCCACGCTGCGGTACGACCGGCGCGATCCGTTCGCCGTCCGGATGTCCTTCCCCGCGCCGGCCACCCTGGAGGGTGTCGACGTCTGCTGGACCTTCTCCCGTGAACTCCTCGCGGCGGGCCTCGAGGGCCCGGAGGGCCACGGGGACGTCCGCGTGCGGCCGTACGGCTACGACCGCACGGTGCTGGAGTTCCACGCGCCCGAGGGCACGGCGGTCGTGCATGTGCGCTCGGGCGAGATCCGGCGGTTCCTCGAGGCGACGGGCGACCTCGTGCCGGTCGGCCTGGAACACCTCCAGCTGGACCTCGACCACGGCCTGGCCGTCCTGATGCGGGACGCCTGCTGACGTGCGACGCGCGACCAGGCGGGCTTGCGCGCGTGTGAGCAGCGCGTTCAGCTCCGCGTAATCGAACCCGCCGACCGGCGACCCGTAGGTCCCCTCCCGCAGCAGCTCCCGCGCGGCGCGGTGGACCAGGGCGTGGGCGGCCT
>Ga0308176_10002802_pt1 | contig 11041 bp, 10 predicted proteins | sample PhyCR2_3_FD_203890 | JGI IMG/M metagenome (GOLD analysis project Ga0308176, IMG submission 203890) | Soil microbial communities from UC Gill Tract Community Farm, Albany, California, United States - DLSLS.C.R2 | ecosystem: Environmental > Terrestrial > Soil > Agricultural land | place: USA... | reverse complement strand
TTCAGTCGAAGTCGTCGGATGTATCAGTCAGTGATCGTCGGACGCGTCGGATCGTCTTGTCGCTCTTGACGCGCTCACCGAGAGCCTCGGCGGTCCAGGCCTCCGCCGGCACGTCGGTCGAGGCGGTGGAACCGGGAACTGCCGTGGAGCCGTCACCCTCGGAGCCCGTGCCACCGCCGGCCGCGACGTCGGCTTCGCCGTAGGCACCCTTGGCCGGGCGTCGCTTGCGCTCGGGTGCCGGCACGCCCGGGGCCAGCCGGCGCGTGGTGATGAGGAAGCCCGTGTGCCCGTGCATGCGGTGCTGCGGACGCACCGCCAGACCCTCCAGGTGCCAGCCACGCACGAGTGACTCCCACGCCGAGGGCTCCGTGAAGCCGCCATGGGCCCGGATGCCCTCCGCGACCCGGCTCAGCTGCGTCGTCGTGGCGACGTAGCAGATCAGCACGCCACCGGGGATCAGTGCGTCCGCAATGGCCTCCAGGCACTCCCACGGGGCGAGCATGTCGAGAACCACCCGGTCGACGGTGCCGGGTTCGACGAGGTCCGGCAGCGACTCGACGAGGTCTCCCACGGTCACCGTCCAGGCCGGGTGGTCACCGCCGAAGAACGCGCGCCCGTTGCCGCGGGCGATGTCGGCGAAGTCGGCGCGCCGCTCGAAGGACAGCAACCGGCCCCGCTCGCCGATGGCCCGGAGCAGCGACATGGACAGCGCCCCGCTGCCCACCCCCGCCTCCACCACCGTCGCGCCGGGGAAGATGTCGGCCATCTGCACGATCTGGCCCGAGTCCTTCGGGTAGACCACGGCGGCGCCGCGCGGCATCGACATGACGTAGTCGCTGAGCAGCGGTCGCAGCGCGAGGTACTCGACGCCGGCGGTGTTGGTCACGACCGAGCCGTCGTGCGACCCGATGAGGTCGTCGTGACGCAGGAAGCCCCGGTGCGTGTGGAACTCACGACCCGGCTCCAGCGTGATGGTGTGCAGGCGCCCCTTGGGGTCGGTCAGCTGGACCCGCTCGCCCACCTCGAAGACGCCGCGGCGCGCGTGGGCTCCCGTCACCCGGGCCCGGTCCGTCCCTCGCCCGGTAGCGGCCTCGACGGTCGTCTGCGGCTCGGCTGGGGCTGGCTCGCCGAGGTGCTGCTCGGCGGTGCGCTGCCCGGCGTCGGGCTGCTCGGCGTCGGTCATGGGAGCACAGTCTAGGTGCCGACGCGAGCACCTCCGGACGCCCTCCTCACGGCCGTCGCCTCGACCTCGTACCGGCTCTGCCTCCCGGCGGCGCCGCCGAAGAAGCGGCGTCGGAGGGCGCCCTCGACCTCGACGATGTCGTCGGCCCGGAGGCGCAGCGCCGTGCGGCGCGTCGCCGCCGTCCAGCAGACGACGTCGATGGTGTCGACGGTGGCTCGCCTCGGGCCCTCGACGGGCTGGCGCCTGCGAGCAGGAGCGGGTGCGCGCCCCACGACGACACGGAGCGTCACGATGCGGTCGCCGCTCGGCAGCTCCCGCTCCTCTGCCTCCGCCGCCAGGCGGCCACTGAGGCGCACCTCGTTGCGGCCGGGGCTGCTCGTGGGCGGCGCCACGCCGGCCCCGACCTCGCCTCGCCCGGTGCGTCGCGCGCCGCTGGAGGGGGCAGCCGGTGCGCCGTCGGTCATCTCGGCGGTCTTGGCGGTCTTGGCGGTCTTGGCGGTCTTGGCGGTCTTGGCGGTCTTGGCGGTCTTGGTCGTCGTGGCGGTCTTGGTCGTCGTGGCGGTCGCCGTGGGCGTGGGTGCCTTCGCAGCGGTGATCGGCTCGGTCCGGCTCGTCGTCATGGCGCCTTCCTTCGGCCCGTCCCTCGGGCTGTCGCCACAACGGTTGCGTGCGGACCCTTGTCGGCCCAGCCCCTCGCCGCCTGCTGTGGACGGCTGCCGCCGGCTCGTAGGGGGTGTGGACAAGAGGTCCGGAGTCGGGTGACGGGACTGGCCCCACATCACTCCCGCCCGTCGGCCGGGCGGATTCTGAGCGGGTTCTGAACGGATTCGTGCAGGTCGGTGCAGGTCGCTGCCGGTCAGCGACGTCCGCGTCGGGCGAGCTGGGCGCCCACCACGTCGTTGATGCGTTCGGCTCGGGCGAGCCCGCGGACGTCACGGGTGGAGTCGTCGACGACCACAGCCAGCGGCAGGTCGGCCTCACTCATCGCCCGGATGAGGTCGGTGAGCACCGCGTCGGCCGGTAGGGCCACGACCCAGGCTGCCGGCTGGGCCAGCGTGACGGCAGCGACGGTCGTGCGGTCACGGCTCTCGACCGGCACCTGCGCCACCGACTCCGCATCGACGATCCCGAGCGGCCACCCGCTCGGGTCGGCCGCCGCCAGCCAGGCACCCGAGGCGGCGCCGTCCACCTCACTCAGGGGCAGGGTGCCGGGCACGAGGACGAGGGGTTCGAGCACGTCGGTGGCCCGCCCTGCGCTGGCCAGGTGGATCTGCCCGGCGCGCACCGCGGCGGTAGCACCCTGCCAGAGGAAGAAGGCGATGGCCACCGGCCACAGCAGGTCGAAGACCTGGGGCGCTCCGCCTTCGAGCAGGGCGCGGACCACGAACCAGGCCACGGTCGCGACGGCCACCACGCGGCCCAGCCAGCCGGCGGCCACGAGGCCGCGGCCCTTGCTGCCGGTGGCCCGCCAGACGAGGGCGCTGACGATCTGGCCGCCGTCGAGGGGCAGCCCGGGCAGGAGGTTGAAGAGGCCGACGAGCAGGTTGGCGAAGGCGACGATGCCCAGCAGCGTGTGGGCCGTGTCGTTGGCCGTGACCGAGCGCAGCGCCCAGCCGAGGGCGGCGAGCAGCAGGTTGGACAGCGGACCGACCAGCGCCACGAGCGCCGTCGTGGTCGGGGAGCTCCTCGTGGCGTCGTAGACGGTGTGCCCACCCCAGACGTCGGCGACGATGCGGCTGACCGGGTGCCCGCGCCACCGAGCGGCGAGGGCGTGCGCCGCCTCGTGGACGAGCACCGATACGAGCAGCAGCACGGCATACCCCGCAGCCAGCAGGTAGCCGTAGGACGCGCCCCGGTCGGGACGGGAGAGGTTCGGGCCGAAGAGGACGACGATGACCAGGGCGATGACCGGCCACGACCGACCGAGGTAGACCGGTGTGCCGGCCAGGCTGCCGATGCGCCACCCGTGAGCCGCATCGGGCCGGGCGCGGGTACTCATGGCCCGACCCTATGCCCTGGTGCGGGCGCTCGGCCGTGACGGGCCGATGAGCGGCCGATGAGGAGCCTGTGGACCGTTGTGGAGCCTGCGGCGCCGGTGTCGGTGCGGCGCAATACAGTCGAGCCCATGGTTGCAGCGCTGTCCCCCAGTCGGGCCGCCGACTTCATGTCGTGCCCTATGCTCTACCGCTTCCGAGTCATCGACAAGCTCCCTTCGCCGCCCACCCAGGCGACGGCTCGCGGCACCCTCGTCCACGCGGTCCTGGAGCGGCTCTTCGACCTGCCGGCGGCCGAGCGCACCGTCGAGGCAGCGGTCGGGCTCGTCGCCTCGGAGTGGGAGCGCCTCGCGGCGGAGGAGCCGGCGATGCTCGACCTGCTGGCCGAGCACGACGGTCGCACGGACGAGTGGTTCGCCGGGGCAGCAGCCCTCCTCGAGACCTGGTTCGGTCTCGAGGACCCCACCCGTCTCGAGCCGGCCGAGCGCGAGCTGTACGTCGAGACGGAGGTCGACGGCCTCGTCCTGCGCGGCTACGTCGACCGCCTCGACGTGGCTCCGAGCGGTGCGATGCGCGTCGTCGACTACAAGACCGGACGCTCTCCCTCCGAGCACTTCGAGGCCAAGGCGTTGTTCCAGATGAAGTTCTACGCCCTCGTGCTGTGGCGCCAGCGTGGCGTCATCCCCAAGCGCCTGCAGCTCGTCTACCTCGGCAACAGCGAGATCGTCGCCTACGAGCCCGACGAGCAGGACCTCCTCGGCACCGAGCGGAAGGTCAAGGCGCTGTGGCAGGCGATCGAGCGGGCCGCGACGACCGGGGACTGGCGCCCCAGTCCCAGCCGTCTGTGCGACTGGTGCGACCACCGGGCGCTGTGCCCCGCCTGGGGCGGCACCCCTCCCCCGCTGCCCGACGATGCCGCCTCCCGGGCCGTCGACCCGAGCGTCACCGGCCTGGTCGAGATCGACGCCTGACCTGAAAGGCCCGCGACCCCTGCTCACCGCGAGGCAGCTCCGAAGGGGACTGCCGAGCGGCGCTCGACCCGGTCAGCTGGGCGACGGCAGCGGAAGGGCTGCAGGCTGTGCCTGCGCGGGCGCGCCGGCACGGTCCAGCGGCCGGCCGCTCGCGATCTGGGCGATCGCGCGCAGTGAGGCCGTGCCGGCGACGAGGTAGCCGTTGTGCCCGTGTGCGCCCCCGACCGGAAGGGACCTCGCCCCGAAGGCGGGAGCGGTCGGGTCGGCCGCGTGCCCGAGACCGTCCACGCGGGTGTGGGGCACGACCCCGATGGGGTCGTCGGGAGCGATGCCTGCCCACACGGTCGCCGCGGTGTGCAGGGCGGCCCTGGTCCAGACGTCCATGCCCGGAGACCCCACGACCACGAGGGAGGCGACGCGCAGGCGGGGTGCAGCGCGGCCGCAGACGACGGAGCCGTAGCTGTGGCACACCATGCTCACCCGGGCCGACCGCGGAAGGCTGCCGACGAACGTCGCCAGGCGGGGAGCGCCCTCGACGGCGCGGTCGGAGAGCACCGCGTCTGCGTCGATGCCGGCAGGCGGGTCGTAGTCGAGCCAGACCACCACCGCGGCCGGCGTCTTCGGGGCCAGGCGCTCCATCTCGGCCAGGAGGCTGCGCGCCTGGACCGCCGGGTGCCTGCGTCCGGCCCCGCGCTCGTCCCTGAGCAGCGGACCCGACCAGCCCACCCCGGGCACGATGACGGCGATGTCACGTGCGTGACGCACGTCGCCGAACGCCTCGACGAGTCGGCCCTGGCCCTGCGAGTCGGCGCTGAGCACCGTGGCCGCCGGCCCGGCGGCATCCACGGGCCTCCCGTCGCTGAGCGACTGGCCCACGGCTGGTGCGGCTCCCGCCAGCAGCGTGACGACGCTCGCCACCGCGAGCGCGAGCCGGTCGCGCAGCCGCGGCCGTGGGCGGTGAGTCCGTGAGCCCGGAGCCGGTGAGCCCGGCTTCTGTGGGCGGGCTGCCCGAGGAAGCCCTGCAGCCGTGCGCCGGGTCAGGCGTGCACCTCGCCAAGGTGCCGCACGAACGCGAGCCGGTCGAGACTGACGTGACGACAGCCGCACACCCACACCCCAAGGGGGACCACGATGCCTCGCACGCGAGCATCCTCCCGGGCGCAGTGCAGCTGGTAGGCGCGCACGACACGACGCATCAGGCGGGTCATCGGCCCGCCACTCTGGAGGGGGCGGGGCTCACTGATGCGTGGGGCTGGATTGGAGGGGCACGTCATGCCGCACGAGCCTACGGCGGGTGATGTGTCGATGCGAAACGCGTCTCACGGCGCAGGCTGGGAGGAGCACACCGTGGTAGGGCGGCACGAGTCAGGAAAGCGCCGGTGCGGCCGCCTGCCGGGCGAGGGCCGGCGGCCGGGTCCGCTCGCTCTGAGGGCTCAGCCGGCTTCCCCTGCGGGAGCCATCGGCCAGGTGGGCAGGACGGTGCGCTTGAACGTGGAGTTCGTGACCGCTGCGAACGACGTGTACCAGGCCACGAGCGCGGTGGCCAGACCCAGCCATCCGCCGATCTTCGTCCACGACGAGGTGGACGGGACGGTGGCGAGGAAGGCGCCGATGCACAGGGCCACGAACGTCAACGTCAGCAGCACGAAGACGCCGGCCACGGCGCCGCTCACCCGCAGGGAGGCGACGGTCATGTAGGCGGTGAAGATGGCCCAGCCGAGCAGGTAGAGCCCGACGGCCTGGTGCACCTGCCCGGCGACGGACACCAGGGCCGGTGTGCTGAGGATGAAGGTCGCCAGGAACCAGTACGACAGCCAGAAGGCGCCGAACGAGCTGAACGCCACGGCCCCGAAGGTGTTGCCACGGCGGAACTCCCACATGCCGGCGAGCAGCTGCGTCCCCCCGCCGTAGAAGAGCGCCAGCGCCAGCACCGTGGGCGCGAGCGCGGCGTTGAGGATGCCGGTGTTGACCACGCTGAGCGCCATGGTGGTCATGGCGAAGGCGGCCAGCCCCAGGGGGGCCGGGTCGGCCGTTGAGGCCGCTGCCGGGGCTGCCTGGGCGGCGGTGGTGAGCGGCGCAGGGGCGGTGCTCATGCCCGCTGCGGGCCTGGTGATATTGGTGTCAGACATCGGAGGCTCTCCTCGTCCGGATCGACCGGCTGCCGACCAGCCGGGCTCCATTGCTTCTCCCAGGGCACTGGGCAGCCGGCCGGCCGGTCGGTGCAGGAGCACCCTGTGCGAGCAGGGCGGCAGCCCGGCGATGAGGTTCCGGTGCCGTCAAAGTCAGACCCGCCAAGCGATCCGCGAGCACCTGGGGGTGTTCGTCGTCAGGCGGTGCCTGCCTCCTCGCTCATGGACTTGTCCTCCAAGTCTGACACCGCCCCCCGACCCCGTCCACGGAATGCCGGAGCGGGCTGGGGCATACGCCGCAGCAGGAGACCGCGGGGCCGGTCCGGCGACCGGCCCCGCGGCGCCGAGCACACGGCATACGAGCCGCCGACGGCTCAGGCGGTGAACGTGTCGGCCACGTCGAGCGCCGCGTCGAGCACCGCGAGGCCCTCCTCCACCTCTGCCGGCGTGGTCGTGCACGGCGGGACGACGTGGGTGCGGTTGAAGTGGGTGAACGGCCAGAGCCCCCGCTCCTTGCAGGCGGCAGCGAAGGCGCCCATCGGGCGCGCAGCGTCGCCGGCCGCGTTGTAGGGCACGAGCGGCTCACGCGTCTCCCGGTTCCGGACCAGCTCGACGGCCCAGAACACGCCCAGCCCGCGCACGTCCCCGACGCTCGGGTGCTTCTCGGCGATCTCGCGCAGGCGCGGGCCGATGACGTCGGTGCCGAGCATCCGTGCGTTCTCGATGATGCCCTCCTCGCGGAAGGCGTTGATCGAGGCGACGGCGGAGGCACACGCGAGGGGGTGACCGGAGTAGGTGAGGCCACCGGGGTAGGCCCGCTGGTCGAAGGTGGCCCGGATCTCGTCCGAGATGATCACGCCGCCGAGCGGGACGTAGCCGGAGTTGACCCCCTTGGCGAAGGTGATGAGGTCGGGCGTCACCCGCCAGTGGTCGACGGCGAACCACTCGCCACATCGGCCGAAGCCGGCCATGACCTCGTCGGCGATGAGCACGATGCCGTGCTCGTCACAGAGGTCGCGCACGCCCTGCAGGTAGCCGTCCGGCGGCACGAGGATGCCGTTGGTCCCGACGACCGTCTCGAGGATGATCGCCGCGACGGTGTGCGCGCCCTCGACCATGATCGTGTCGCGCAGGTGCTGCAGGGCCCGCTCGCGCTCCTGCTCCTCGTTCTCCGAGTGGAAGGCCGAGCGGTAGGTGTAGGGGCCCCAGAAGTGGACGATGCCCGACAGGCCCGGCTCCGAGGGCCACCGGCGCGGGTCGCCGGTCAGCGTGATCGAGCCGGCGGTGGCGCCGTGGTAGCTGCGGTAGGTGGCCAGCACCTTGTGCCGGCCGGTGTGCAGCCGGGCCATCCGGATGGCGTTCTCGTTGGCCTCGGCCCCACCGTTGGTGAAGAAGACGGACGACAGCCCCTCGGGCGCGACCTCGGTGATGAGGCGCGCGGCCTCGCTGCGGGCGTCGTTGGCGAAGGCCGGCTGGATCGTCGCCAGTCGCGCGGCCTGCTCCTGGATCGCCGCGACCACCTTCGGGTGGCCGTAGCCGATGTTGACGTTGACGAGCTGGCTGCTGAAGTCGAGGTAGCGGTTGTCGTCGTAGTCCCAGAAGTAGGAGCCCTGGGCGCGGGCGATCGGCAGGGGGTCGATGAGGCCCTGGGCCGACCACGAGTGGAAGACGTGGGCGCGGTCGAGGCTGCGCACCTCGTCCCCGCTCATGTGGTCGAGCAGGTCCTTGACGACGGTGCGCTCGTCGAGCTCGGTCATGGTGGTCGGTCCCTCTCTGTCAGCGGGTGCGCGGGAAGCCGAGGTCGACGCTGGAGGTCGCCGGGTCCGGCCAGCGCTGCGTCACCACCTTGCCGCGGGTGTAGAAGTTGATCCCCTCCGGGCCGTACATGTGCGTGTCGCCGAAGAGCGAGTCCTTCCAGCCGCCGAAGGAGTAGTACGCGACGGGCACCGGGATCGGGACGTTGATGCCGACCATGCCGACCTCGACCTCGTTCTGGAAGCGGCGGGCCGCGCCCCCGTCCCGGGTGAAGATGGCGGTGCCGTTGGCGTACTGGTTGCCGTTGATGAGGGCGAGCCCCTCCTCGTAGGTGGCGACACGCACGACCGAGAGCACCGGACCGAAGATCTCGTCACGGTAGACGGTCATGTCGGGCGTGACGTCGTCGAGGAGGGTCATCCCGAGGAAGAAGCCGTCGTCCGGCACCGACTGCTCGCGCCCGTCGACGACCACGGTGGCCCCGGCCTCGGCGCCGGCAGCCACGTAGCCGGCCACCTTGTCGCGGTGCTCGCGCGTGATGAGCGGGCCCATGTCGGTGCCCTCGGCGGACCCCGGCCCCACCGTCAGCGTGGGCAGCCGCGACGAGATCGCAGAGACGAGGTCGTCACCCACCTCGCCGACCGCCACGGCGACCGAGAGGGCCATGCACCGTTCGCCGGCGGCGCCGTAGGCCGCCGAGACGATCGCGTCGGCCGCCATGTCGACGTCGGCGTCGGGCAGCACGAGGGCGTGGTTCTTGGCGCCTCCGAGGGCCTGCACGCGCTTGCCCCGGGCGGTCCCGCGCTCGTAGATGTACTTCGCGATCGGGGTGGAGCCGACGAAGCTGACCGCGGCGATGTCGTCGTGGTCGAGGAGGGCGTCGACGGCCTCCTTGTCGCCGTGCACGACGGTGAAGACGCCGTCGGGGAGGCCGGCCTCCCTCCACAGCTCGGCGAGGAAGAGCGAGGCCGAGGGGTCCTTCTCGCTGGGCTTGAGCACGAAGGTGTTGCCGCACGCGATGGCGTTGGCGCACATCCACAGCGGCACCATGACGGGGAAGTTGAAGGGCGTGATGCCGGCGACGACGCCGAGCGGCTGCCTGATGCTGTAGACGTCGACGCCGGTCGCCGCCTGCTCGGAGAAACCGCCCTTGAGCAGCTGGGGTACGCCGGTGGCGAACTCGACGTTCTCGAGCCCTCGGGCGATCTCCCCGACCGCGTCGGAGAGGACCTTCCCGTGCTCGGCCGTGATGATGGCCGCCAGCTCGTCGGTGCGGGCGTGGAGCAGCTCGCGGAAGGCGAAGAGCACCGCGGACCGCTTGGACAGCGAGCTGGTGCGCCACTCGCGGGCGGCGGCGACCGCGGTCTTCACCGCTGCGTCCACCTCTGCGGCGGTGGCCAGCGGAACCTCACCGCTCTGCTGTCCGGTGGCCGGGTCGAAGACGGGTGCGGTGCGGCCGGAGGTGCCGGGCACCCGCGCACCCGAGATCCAGTGGTCGATGGCGGTCACGGAGGTCGTCATGTCCGCCAGATTACGTTTCAGGGGTAGGCCACACAATGAAGTGATTGCTATGTTACGAACATGCGCGCCGTCATCTCCTCGCTCGAGGAGCGCCTCGACGCCCCGACGGCCAAGGGCCTGGCCCAGGCGGTGTCGCGGGCGATCCGGGACCAGGCGCTGCGGCCGGGCGACCAGCTGCCGCCGATCCGCCGGCTCGCGGCCGAGCTGATGATGTCGCCGACGACGGTCAGCGCCGCGTGGCAGCTGCTGGCGCGCTCGGGGACGATCCGCTCGGACGGCCGGCGTGGCACCACCGTGGCGCCGAGCGCGCGGGGCGGCGAGCGCTACTCCCGCGCCCTGCGCCACGAGTCACCCGTGCGCCTGGACCTCTCGACCGGCATACCGGACAGCACCCTGCTGCCGGCACTCGTTCCCGTGCTCTCGATGCTGCACGACCCGGCGACGCCGAGCAGCTACCTCGACGACCCCGTGCTGCACGACCTCCGCGCCGAGCTTGACCGTGACTGGCCGTATGCGGCCGACGACCTCCTCGTCGTCGACGGCGCCATGGACGCGCTCGACCTGCTCACGCGGGTGCTCCTGCGTCCCGGCGACCTCGTGCTCGTCGAGGACCCCGGCTTCCCGCCGCTGCTCGACCTGCTCGAGGACCGCGGCGCGGACGTGGTGGGCGTGCCGCTCGAGGACGACGGGCTGCAGCTGGAGCGGGTGGAGGCGCTCCTCGAGCGCCGGCCTGCCGCCGTGGTGATCCAGCCTCGTGGGCAGAACCCCACCGGCATCTCGATGTCCGCGGCCAAGGCACGGCGCCTGGCCGAGCTGCTCCGAGGCCAGGACTGCATCGTCGTCGAGGACGACTCGAGCGGCCCCATCGCCACGTCGGCACCGATCAGCCTCGGGGCCTGGATCCCCGAGCAGGTGCTGCACATCCGCAGCTTCAGCAAGTCGCACGGCCCGGACCTGCGGATCGCGGCCCTCAGCGGACCGGACGCCCTGCTGGCTCCCGTCCGGCACGCGCGGGCCATCGGGCAGGGCTGGACGAGCCGCCTCCTCCAGCGGGTGCTGACGGGCCTGCTGCGTGACGCGGCGTGCGCCCGCGGCATCGGGCAGGCGCGCGCCGAGTACGCACGTCGGCGGGAGCTCGTCGTGGCCGGGTTGGAGCGCCACGGCATCGAGGTCCCGGGCACCGAGGGCCTCAACATCTGGGTCCCCGTGCGGGACGAGGCCGCTGCGGTGCTCCGGCTCGCGAGCCAGGGCATCGCCGTGACTCCCGGCTCACCCTTCTCGGTCGAGCACGTCACCGGCCCTGAGGGCCACGTGCGGGTCACGACCGGCCTCGTCCGGGAGCACCACGCCGAGGTCGCCGACCTCATCGCCGAGGCGGCACACGCCGGCGCCTGGACCGCTCAGCACCGCTGAGCGACGGGCGACGCAGTCGAGTGCTCACTCCCGGCACCCGAGGTGGGCTCCCGTCGTATGCGTGAGCCGCGCCTT
>Ga0308176_10002801_pt1 | contig 11047 bp, 6 predicted proteins | sample PhyCR2_3_FD_203890 | JGI IMG/M metagenome (GOLD analysis project Ga0308176, IMG submission 203890) | Soil microbial communities from UC Gill Tract Community Farm, Albany, California, United States - DLSLS.C.R2 | ecosystem: Environmental > Terrestrial > Soil > Agricultural land | place: USA... | reverse complement strand
TGGTCGAGGCGATGTTCTGCGGCCGGGCCACGGTGTCGACGGACGTCGGCGCGGTCGTCGAGGTCATCGGCGGCACGGGGCTCGTGGTCCCGCCGCGCAACCCCCGGGCCCTCGCGGACGCCTGCGTCGCGCTGCTGCGCGACCCGGAACGCCGTGCACGCCTGGGTGCGGCGGCGCGCGCCCGGGCGCTCGAACTCTTCACGGTCGAGCAGAACCTCGCCGCGTTCCGGGGCATCTACCTGGACCTGATCGCCCGGGCCCCGGTACGCGAGAGGCCCCTGCCGGCCGCCGACGACACCCCGCGCCCCTTCGCCACCCCGCCGGAGGCCCACGTCCGGGACAGCTGGCCGGTCCCGGCCGAGCGCGAGCGCGAACGCGCCGACCGCACCCCGAGCTGGGCGGGCGCCGGGGGCAGCGATGCGTGACCACGGGCCGGGGGGCCCTGCCGAACAGCAGCACGGAGGAACGACGATGAGCCGCGAGGGCCACGAGGACGCCCTTGAAGGGGCAGGCACGGCGGCAGGGGGCACGCCGATCGAGCCGGCGCTCACACCCGGGGGCGCGCCCGCGCACGCCGGAGCCGTACCGGAGCACTCCGCGCAGGACACGCCCGCGCACGCCCCCGTACGCCCTCCCGAGGTCGCGCACGCCGCCCCTCCGCACGCCGCCCGTAACACCGCTGTGCGCAAGGGCGTCGCCGGGCGGCGGGGGACCGCCGACCCCGTGCGGGCGCTCATGCAGCGGCACCGGGAGCTGTGCGAACGGGCCGTCGATCCACTGGAGATCGCCGCCGGTCTGGAGGCGCACGGGGTCACCGACCGGACCGCCGCCCGCTACCGGCACCGGGACGTGTTCTCGCTCGCCGAGGAGCTCTTCGCCCGGGTCCCCGCGGTCGCGGGGGAGCACGCCGCGACGGGGCCCGCCCCGGCGCGCGACGTCACCACGCGCGCCTCCTGGACGCTGCGGGCGCTGCTGCCGGGCGCCGCCTGCCTGACGACGTTCGTCGCGCTCCGGCTCACCGACGGGCTGCTCGGCGGCGACGCACGGCGCGCCATCGGCTGCGGCGGGGCACTGCTCACGCTCGTCGCGCTCGTCCTCGCCGCGCGCACCGGCCCGCTGCGCGCCGAGCCCCGCTTCTCCGGCACCGCCGCGCTCTGCGTCTGCTGGCTGCTCGGCTACGTGCTGTACGGCGACGCCCTGCTGCACCAGGTCCTCAGCGGCGGCCCCGAGGGCTCCTGGACGCTGACACCGGGCCCCCTGCTGGGACTCGCCGTCGCGGTGGCGCCCGCCGCCTGGTGCGCCCACCTCTTCGCCCTGGCCGCGCACCGCAGGCTGCACGGCAGCCACGCGCTGGAGGAGTTCGCGGCCGGCGCGCGCCCCCTGCTCTTCGGCGTCGTCGCGCTCTTCCTCTGCGTCCTCGCCGTCCTGCTGTACCTGGCCCGGCTGGGACTCGGCAGCGGCGGCGCACCGGTCGGGGCCGCCGCCCTCGGGCTGCTGCTCCTGCTGGCCCGGCTGCTGGCCGTCCATGGCTTCCCCGAGCCGGCCGCCACCGGACTCGCCGCCGCCTGCGCGGTCGAGGCCGCCGCCCCCGCCCTGATCCTGACCGGCCGGCTGCCCGGGCTCCATCCGGTCGCCCGCCCGGTCGACGCCCTCATCGAGGCGGGCGGCACCGGGGCCGTCCCCGCGCTCGCCTGCGGCGCGGCCGCCCTCGGCCTGCTGATCACCGCCACCCTCGCCCTCTCCCGGGCCTCCGCCCACACCGCCCCCTGAGGGACCCAGAGCCCGTCCGCGGAGCCGACGCCGCGGGCCGTCACCACCCGAACCGTACGAAACTTCCCCAAGGAGACACCGACATGACCCCGCAATCCCCCGCACCGGCAGCCCGCCGTCGGCCCTCAGGCCTGGGCGGTGCGCGATGAGGGTGCTGCTGCTCGGAGCCAACGGATTCATCGGACGGTTCGTGGCCGACCGGCTGCTCGCCGACCCCGCCGTCCACCTCACCGCACTCGGCCGCGGCGACGACGCCGACGTACGGTTCGACCTCGCGAACGGCAGCCCCGGAGCGCTCACCCGCTTCCTGGACGCCGTCCACCCCGGGGTCGTCGTCAACTGCGCCGGCGCCACCCGGGGCGGCGCCCGCGACCTCACCCGGCACAACACCGTCGCCGTCGCCACCGTCTGCGAGGCCATGCGGCGCAGCCGCTGCACCGCCCGCCTCGTCCAGGTCGGCTGCGCCTCGGAGTACGGGCCATCGCAGCCCGGGTCCTCCACCGCCGAGGACGCCATCCCGCGCCCCGGCGGCCCGTACGGCGTCAGCAAGCTCGCCGCCACCGAACTCGTCCTCGGCTCCGGCCTCGACGCGGTCGTGCTGCGGGTCTTCTCACCGGTCGGCCCCGGCACCCCGGCCGGCTCCCCGCTCGGCCGGCTCGCCGAGGCCATGCGCCGCACGATGCAGTCCGGCGACGCGGAGCTGAAGCTCAGCGGCCTCGGCGTGCAGCGCGACTTCGTCGACGTACGCGATGTGGCGCGGGCCGTGCACGCGGCCTCGCTCTCCGCCGCGCAGGGCGTCGTCAACATCGGTACCGGCCGGGCCGTCCGGCTGCGCGACGCGGCGGCCGTCCTCGCCAAGGTCGCCGGATACGCCGGGGCGCTCCACGAGTTGGACACGCCCCCCGCGCGCCTCCCCATCGGCGCCCCCCGCACCTCCACCGAGTCGGTCATCGAGCACCTCTCGGCCACCCCGTCCCCGTACCCGGACGGCTGCGGGGCCTGGCAGCAGGCCGACGTCCGCACCGCCCGGGACCGGCTCGGCTGGCGCCCCCGGATCAACCTGGAGGAGTCGCTCGCCGACATCTGGATGGAGGCGGCGTGCCGCATCTGACCACCACCGGCACCGCGCGCCGCACCAGCGGCGCCGACCGGCTCGGCTTCGGCGTCCCCGGCTACGCCCACCCGCTGCTCGCACCCGCCGAGTGGGCCGAGCTGACCCGCCCCGGGACCCCGCTGCACTGGGCCGTCCTCAACATCGACAACGGCCCCGGCAGCAGGCCCGATCCGCACTGCCTGGAGGCGGCCGGCCGGCTGCGCAACGCCCGCGCCCGCGCACTGCGCGACGGGGAGCCCATCGACACCGTGCGGGCGGCGGGCGGCAGGCTCCTCGGGCAGCTCGACCTCGCCCACGGCGTCCGGCCCTTCGGGGAGCTGCTCGCCGACGCCCGGTCCTTCCTGGACTGGTACCGGGTGGACGGCTTCTACCTGGACCGCTGCCCGGCCGACCGGGCCGGACTGCCGGGCGTCCGCCGTCTCACGGGCACCCTTCGGGCGTTCCTGGGGGAGGACGGCGGACACCTCGTGTTGGGGCACGACACCCACCCGTACCCCGGCTACGCCGAGACGGGGGACCAGCTCGTCACGTTCCGGGGGGCGTGGAGCGACTACCGCTGGTCGCAGGTGGCGGAGTGGACCGCGGACTACCCGCCCGGCCGTTTCGCGCACTTCGTGCACGGCGTGCCGCGCACGCATCTGGAGGAGGCGATGCGCATCGCGCGCTGGCAGGGCGCGGGGACGATCTTCTTCACCGACCGCGGCGGGCGGTCGGGTCCGGGGAACGGCCGCGGACAAAGCGACCCATTCGCGGCACTGCCCAGGTACTGGGACGAAATCGTCTCGCGGATCGGACCTGGTATCTCGGAATGAGAGGGGGCGTGGCAGTGTTACGGCAAGAACAACCGTACGTAGTCGAAGTACGTAGAAACCGACCACCTGCATTGTTGAGGTTCCTGTGTCGCTGCCACCCCTGGTCGAGCCAGCTGCTGAGCTCACCGTCGACGAGGTCCGCAGGTACTCCCGCCACCTGATCATCCCGGATGTCGGGATGGACGGGCAGAAGCGGCTGAAGAACGCGAAGGTGCTCTGTGTCGGCGCCGGCGGCCTCGGTTCGCCGGCTCTGATGTACATGGCCGCCGCCGGTGTCGGCACGCTCGGCATCGTGGAGTTCGACGAGGTCGACGAGTCGAACCTGCAGCGCCAGGTCATCCACAGCCAGGCCGACATCGGCAAGTCCAAGGCGCAGTCGGCCAAGGAGACCGTCCAGGGGATCAACCCCCTGGTCAACGTGGTCCTTCACGAGGAACGGCTCGAAGCCGAGAACGTGATGGACATCTTCTCCCAGTACGACCTGATCGTGGACGGCACGGACAACTTCGCCACCCGCTATCTCGTCAACGACGCCGCGGTGCTGCTGAACAAGCCCTACGTCTGGGGTTCGATCTACCGCTTCGACGGCCAGGCGTCCGTGTTCTGGTCCGAGCACGGCCCCTGCTACCGCTGCCTCTACCCGGAGCCGCCCCCGCCGGGCATGGTTCCGTCGTGCGCCGAGGGCGGCGTCCTCGGTGTGCTCTGCGCCTCCATCGGCTCCATCCAGGTCAACGAGGCCATCAAGCTGCTCGCCGGCATCGGCGACCCGCTGGTCGGCCGGCTGATGATCTACGACGCCCTGGAGATGCAGTACCGCCAGGTCAAGGTCCGCAAGGACCCCGACTGCGCGGTCTGCGGCGAGAACCCCACCGTCACCGAGCTCATCGACTACGAGGCCTTCTGCGGCGTCGTGTCCGAGGAGGCCCAGGAGGCGGCGGCCGGTTCGACGATCACTCCGAAGCAGCTCAAGGAGTGGATCGACGCCGACGAGAAGATCGAGATCATCGACGTCCGCGAGCCGAACGAGTACGAGATCGTGTCGATCCCGGGCTCCCGGCTGGTCCCGAAGAACGAGTTCCTGATGGGCAACGCCCTCCAGGACCTCCCGCAGGACCGTCGCATCGTCCTGAACTGCAAGACGGGTGTCCGCAGTGCGGAAGTCCTCGCGGTCCTCAAGTCGGCGGGCTTCGCCGACGCGGTCCACCTGGGCGGCGGCGTGATCGGCTGGGTCAACCAGATCGAGCCCGAGAAGCCGGTCTACTAGAACCACATACCGAAGGGGCCGGTCCGCGTCGCGCGGGCCGGCCCCTTCGGTGTGTCTGCCGGTCTACGAGCAGGTCTTGCCGTCCGCCGGCACCTTCCCGTCCAGGAAGTACGCGTCCACGGTCGACGTCACACAGCTGCTCACTCCGTACGCCCCGTGCCCCTCGCCCTTGTTGGAGAGCAGCACGCCCACGCCCTTGCCCAGCTCGTCCGCCATCCGGCGCGCGCCCTCGTACGGCGTCGCCGGGTCGCCCGTCGTCCCGACGACCAGAATCGGACCGGCGCCCGGAGCGCTCGCCTCCGGATTGTCGTGCTCGCCCGCCACCGGCCAGCCGGAGCACCAGCCCGCCGTGTCCCAGGCCAGGAACGGGCCGAAGACCGGGGACAGCTTCTCGAACTCGGGCAGCAGCGCCTTGGCCCGGGCGGCCGTGGGCCTGGCCTTGCCGTCCGCGCAGGAGATGGCCCGCTGCGAGTGGTTCTGGGTGTCGTAGTGGCCGTCGGCGTCCCGGCCGTTGTAGGAGTCGGCGAGCTGGAGCAGCGCGGCGCCGCTGCCGTTCTCCGCCTCGTCCAGGGCCCGGGTGAGGGCCGGCCAGCTGTCCTGGGAGTACAGGGGGAGCACGATGCCGGTGATCGCCAGCGACTCGTTGAGCTCGCGGTCGGTGCCGGTCGGCAGCGGCTTCGCGTCGATCCGCTTCAGCAGGGCGGTGATCCGCCGGGTCCCCGCCTTCGGGTCCTGGCCGCGGTCCTTGAAGTAGTTGTCCAGCGCCCGTTGGAAGCCGGTCGCCTGGTTGCGCGCGTGCCCGGTGGAGTCCGCGGTCGGGTCGACGACCGCGTCGAAGACCGTACGCCCCACGTTCTCGGGGAAGAGATGGGCGTACGTGCCGCCCAGCTCGGTGCCGTACGACATCCCGAAGTACGTCAGCTTCCTGTCGCCGAGCACCTCGCGGATCAGGTCCATGTCGCGGGCGGCGTTCGTCGTGCCGACGTACGGGAGGACCTTGCCGGAGAGGCGTGCGCAGCCGGCCCCGAAGTCGGCGCCGTCCTTCATGAACGCAGCCTCCTCGGCCGCCGTGTCCGGGGTCATGTCGACGTCCTGGTACGCCTTCTCCTGCGCCCTGTCGTCGCGGCACCGCACCCCGGCGCTCTGCGCCACGCCGCGCGGGTCGAAGCCCACCAGGTCGTAACGGGCGTTGAGGCTCGCGTAGCCACCACCGGCGCGCGGCAGTATCGATACGCCCGAACCGCCGGGGCCGCCGAAGTTGAACAGCATCGAGCCCAGCCGCTTGCCCTTGTCCGTCGCCTCCTTGCGGACCAGGGCGATGCCGATCGTGTCGCCCTCGGGCTTCGCGTAGTCGAGTGGCACCTTGACCGTGGCGCACCGCCACTCGGAGCCCGGCGCCGCACCGCCCTCGGGCGCCTTGCAGCGGGACCAGTCCAGGCGCTGCGAGGTGAGCGCGGCGGGCAGCCCGCGCGCTTCCGGCGACGCGGAGGCGGAAGCGGAGGCGGCGGGGGACGAGGCCGTGCCGCCGTCCGCCCGCTTGCCCGGCTTGTCGTCCGTACCGTCCTCGCAACCCGCGAGCACCCCCGTCAGCAGCAGTGCGGCGGCGGCCAGCGCCCCGGCCCGTGCGTGTGCGACCACGTGCGTTCCCTCCCCGTCGAGCCCTGCCCGTACGGCAGTTCGCCCATCGTAGGGGGAGCCCCGCGAGGGCTCAGCCGCAGACCGTGCCGGCCTCCGGGACCTTGCCGTCGAGCAGGTAGCCGCCGACCGCCTTCTGTACGCAGGCGTCACCGCTGTTGTACGCGCCGTGCCCCTGGCCCTTGTACGTCATCTGCACGCCGACGCCCTCGCCCAGCTCCTCGGCCATCGCCTTCGCGCCCTCGTACGGGGTGGCCGGGTCGCCGGTGTTGCCGATGACGAGGATGGGGGCGGAGCCGGGGGCGCTGACGTCCGGGGTCTTCCAGGTGCCCTTGACCGGCCAGTCGGTGCAGCCCATCAGGCCCCAGCCCAGGTAGTCGCCGAAGACGGGGGAGGCGTCACGGAATTCGGGGAGCTTCGCCTTCGTCTGCTCCACGGTGAAGCGCTCGCGCGAATCGGCGCAGCTGATCGCGGTGTAGGCGGCGGCCGAGTTGTCGTAGCGGCCGTCCCCGGAGCGGCCGTTGAGGGAGTCGGCGAGCGCGAGGAGCAGCGAGCCGTTCCCGCCGTCCGCCTCGTCCACACCCTGCTCCAGCAGCGGCCAGGTCTCCTTGGAGTAGAGGGCCGCCGCGATGCCGGTGGTGGCCTGGGTCTCCGTCAGCTTGCGCGCCCCCATGCCCTGGATGGGCTTCTTCTCCAGCCGGTCCAGCAGCCCGGAGATGCCCTGCTCGATCTCCTTCGCGTCGGACCCGGGCAGCTTGCAGGCGTCGCCCCGGTCCGCGCAGTCCTTCGCGAAGTTGTCCAGGGCGAGCTGGAAGCCCTTGGCCTGGCCGAGCGAGGACTCCTCGGCGTTCTGGGTCGGGTCGACGACCGCGTCCAGGACCGAACGGCCGACCTTTCCGGGGAACAGGTGCGCGTAGACGCCGCCCAGCTCGGTGCCGTACGAGATGCCGAAGTAGTACAGCTTGTCGTCACCGAGGACCTGGCGCATCAGGTCCATGTCGCGGGCGGCGTTGGTGGTGCCGACGAACGGGAGCTGCTCGCCGGACCGCTTCTCGCAGGCGGCCGCGAACTTCTTGGTGTCCTGGACGAACGCCTGCTGCTCCGCCGCGTCGTCCGGAGTGCCGTCCTCCTGGTAGCGCGCGTCCAGCTGCTTGTCGGTCTCGCACTCGACGCCGTCGCTGTTCCCCACTCCGCGCGGGTCGAAGCTCACCAGGTCGTAACGGGTGCGCAGCTTGTCGTAGTCGCTGCCGAACGCGGGCAGGGTGGCGACGCCCGAGCCGCCGGGACCGCCGAAGTTGAAGACGAGCGATCCGATCCGCTTCTTCGTGTCGATGGCCTTGGCCCGGATCAGCGCAAGCTCGATGGTGTCGCCGTCGGGCTTCGCATAGTCGAGGGGGGCCTTCATGGAGGCGCACTCCCAGTTCGCCCCGCCCGGCAGCGGCGAGGGCGGTTTGCCGCCCCCCTGCGCCTGGGAAGGGGCGGGGCACTTCTTCCACGTCAGCTTCTGGGCGGCGAGGCCGGACGGGCTGCCGGTGGCGGCGTTCGCCGCACGCGGCGGGTCCGTCGGGCGGCCGGCCGCGTCCTTGTCACCGCCGTCCGCACAGCCGGCGAGGGGGAGCAGCACGGTCACGGTGGCGGCGAGGGCCGCGGCGCGCAGGGCAGGGGAGGTCCTCATCGCTCCATGCTGCGGCGGCGCGGGAGCGGGTGCACGGGGTGCCGGTCCAAGTGGGTGGCCGGTGCACGCAGGCACTCCCGGTCAGCGTCCGGGTTTCAGAGCTCGCCCTTGCGCGTGAGGTGGTTGAAGCACAGCCAGCCGGGAAGGACCGGCAGCCACAGGGTCATCAGCCGGAACAGCAGCACCGCCGGGGCCGCGACCTCCTTGGGCAGCCCGACCGCGATCAGTCCCAGCGTCAGCGCACCCTCGACGGCGCCCATGCCGCCCGGTGTCGGCGCGGCCGAGCCGAGCGCGTTGCCGGCGAGGAAGACCACCGCGATGCTCGCGTAGCTGAGGTGCGGGGTGTCCGGTCCGCTGAACGCCCGCACCGAGGCATCCAGGCACATCACGAACACGCCCGTCAGGAGCAGCATCCCGCCGATGCCGGTGAGCAGCTTCTGCGGCCGCTGCACCACGTCGAGCATGCGGGGGACGACCCCGGCGAACAGCGACCGCACCCGGGTCACCACGAACTTCCGCAGGAACGGGATCGCGGTGACCACGAGAACCAGCACGGCGACCGTCAGCAGCCCGGCGATCACGGTCCTGGACGGGGTGAGCGAGGACGGGGTCTTCTCGGTGCCGGTCAGATAGCCGAAGGCGCCCAGCAGCACGATGTGGCAGCCCAGACCGAACAGCTGCGAGGCGCCCACGCTGGCCACCGCGAGGCCGGGCCGCACCCCGGAACGCTGGAGGAACCGGGTGTTCAGCGCGACCCCGCCGACCGCCGCCGGCGCCACGATCTTCACGAACGACCCGGCGACCTGGGCGAGGACCGTCTTGCCGAACGGCACCCGCTCGGGCACGAAGCCCAGCAGGCTCATCGCGGCGGCCACGTAACTGAGCGCCGAGAAGCCGAGCGCGGCGGCCACCCAGCCCCACTCCGCCTGCTCCACGACGGCCCCGAAGTCGGCCTCGGTGACCTGCGAGATCAGGAAGTACGCGGCGATGGCACCGGCGATGAAGCTGAACAGGGTGCGCGGCTTGATGCGTTCCAGGCGGACCGGTTCGACCGGGGCCTGCGGCCGGATCAGCAGGACCTCGCGGCGGATCTGGGAGAGCAGGTCCTCCTCGCGCGCCTCTTCGAGGGCGTCGTCCATGGCCCGCTTCTCGGCCTGCTTCTCGGTGCGCAGCGACTTGCGGGCGGCCTTTCGGTCGTCGCCCGAGTCGAGCTCCGAGCCCCCGGCCCTGGCGCGCTTGGCCGCGTCCGACGCCTCCAGGACGGCCTCGCGCTCGCGCTGCGACCGCTCCCGGGCGAGCCGGCGCAGATGCGCCCGGGTGGAGCGGCTGAGCGCGATCGGCTGGAGGAGCGGCAGGCAGTCGGCGACCGCGTCGGGGCCGAGCACGGCGAGGGCGGCGGCCACGGCCCGCTCGGGGCCCACCCGCAGACCGGTCGTGGTGAGCAGCTGCGCGACGTCCATCCGCAGTACCAGGTCACCGGCCGCGATCTCGCCGCCGCGCAGATCGGTGACGAACACCTTGCCGAAACGATCCACCAGGATGGCGTCGCCCGTGAGCCTGCGGTGCGCGATCCGGCGCGACTGGAGGGCCTTCACCTGCCGCCACGCGCCGCGCACCACGTCGTCGGTGATCTCGGTGTCCTCCAGGGCGTCCAGGGTCCGGCCGCCGATGTGCTCGTACACCAGCATCACGGCGTCCGGGCCCAGCTCGGAGGTGGCGATCAGCTTGGGCGCGTTGGCGCCGGCGGCGATGGCCGCGTACGCGAGGAGCGCCTCCTGCTCCAGCGCCTGGCGCAGCGACTGGATGGACCGCCGCTGGGTGATGCCGCGCAGGGTGAGCCGGCGCCACACCCGGTAGAAGAAGCCCTGGGCCTGCTGCTCGCGGTCGACGACGGTCACGTCGAGCGGTGGCCCGTCCTCCAGGGAGACCAGATAGCGGCGCCCCCGGTCGCTCTGGTCGCCGGAGTCGGGCGCCTCCTCCGCCCGCATCGCGGTGACCGGCCGGAAGCCGACGTGCCGCAGGCCCGCCATCAGGTGCTGGCCGGTCGGGCGGACGTTCGGCGAGCCGACCGCGTACAGCGTGCCGTATGCCACGGTCCAGCCGATCAGCACCGTCAGCACGATGGAGAACGGCGTCGTGTAGCCGCCGACCAGCATGGCGAAGGCGTCGAGCAGCAGCACCATCCACAGCACGACCCGCCAGCGAGGCCGTCTCGCCATGCCGACGGCCGTCATGTACGCGATCACCGGGGCGAGGTAGCCGTGTACGGGGTCGGTGACCGCGTCACCGGGCTGCGGCTGGGTCAGCGCGTCCCGCACGGTGCCGGAGGCGGACTTGGCGACCCACAGGTCCACGGCGAGCGTCACGCCGTGCGCCAGGACCGCGGCCAGCACCCCGTCCGCGATCCGCAGCCCGTCGCGTTTGACCAGCCGCTCGATGGCGAAGGCGACCGGCACGAGCAGCACGGCGATGCTGGAGACCAGCCCGGCGATCTTGATGAGCACGTCGGGCGCCTGGCCCGTGCCGTTGTTGATGTCCTGTTCGAGTCCGGCGGTCGTGCCGTGGGCGAAGGCGGCGACGGAGAACAGCACGACGACCGCCAGCACCCCGATGAGCAGGCGCATCAGGTCGGAGGGGCGGTGCACACGGGCGGGCAGCAGGGGTTCGTCCCCGGAGACGCGTTCGGCCTGCATCTCCCCGGAGGTGGCCAGCGTCGAGCCGGCCGGCTGCCCGGCGGGGTACTCCGCGTCCGTCTCCGGCTGCCGCCGGTCACCGTC
>Ga0308176_10002800_pt1 | contig 11047 bp, 8 predicted proteins | sample PhyCR2_3_FD_203890 | JGI IMG/M metagenome (GOLD analysis project Ga0308176, IMG submission 203890) | Soil microbial communities from UC Gill Tract Community Farm, Albany, California, United States - DLSLS.C.R2 | ecosystem: Environmental > Terrestrial > Soil > Agricultural land | place: USA... | reverse complement strand
CAAAGGGCGATCGCCGGTTACCGGCAACTACGCGAGATAGAGCCTCCGGACGTGGTGGTGGAGCCACAACTGGACGGCCCCCAGTTGAGTTTTCAGCTCGCGCAGTTCATCTCCGATCTGGACAAGCGCCAAACGGTTTTAACGCTGCGCTCCGAAATAGAGCGCCTGGAATATCTGGTGTCGATATTACCCAGCTATCTCGCACAACGTGAGAAGGTTATGCTGGCAAAGAGACTGGCGCCTTTGAATGGCCACGCTAAGCACGTGGCAAACCTTCCATAGTGATCCCCCAACATTTAGTTTTCGATGCAGACGACACGCTGTGGGAAAACAACATCTATTTCGAAGAGGCTTTTGACCAGTTCTGCCAGTTTCTGGCGCACTCGTCGATGACTCCACAACAGATTCGCTCCGTGCTGGACGAAATCGAGATTGTGAATGCAAAGCTCCATGGGTATGGTTCGCGGAATTTCGCCCGCAACCTGGCGGCCTGCTTCGAACATTTGACGGAGCGTGATATTTCGCCGCGCGACGTGGAAGTGGTGAAACAATTTGCGTACGAGATATTGGAGCGGCCCGTCGAACTGATTGAAGGAGTGGAGGAGACGGTGGCGCATCTCGCAGAGCGTCATGAGCTGACGATTTTTACCAAGGGCGATCCTGAGGAGCAGAAGCTAAAAATCGATCGGTCCGGCTTGGCCCGGTACTTCCAGCATGCCGAGGTGGTGAAGGAAAAAGATGAGATGGCCTACCGGGAACTTGCGAATGTCCGCGGCTTCGATCTTGGCAAGACCTGGATGATCGGCAACTCTCCAAAATCGGATATCAATCCGGCACTGGCGGCAGGCTTATCGGCGGTTTTCGTGCCCCATGAACGGACATGGGGACTCGAGTTGCAAGCTGTCCCGGAGGAGCATCCAAGGCTGCTGCGAGTGACGGGAATCAAAGAGCTGCTCAGGCATTTCTGATTCCCGCAAACGTGTTTACTTGAATATCGAAGCCGAGAACGAGGCAAACGAAAGCAGCGCCGAAGGAAAAATGCCCAGGAACAGCACTCCCAGCGCACTTGCCCAGATGGCTACATTGGTTCCTTTGGAAATGGGAACTAATTCGGCTGTAGCCGTGCCCGGATCACGCATGTAGGCGGCAACAATAATCCGCAGGTAATAAAAGGCCGCAATTGCGCTGTTGATCAACCCGAGAATGGTGAGCCACACCAGGTGGGAGTCGAGCGCGGCCTGAAAAATGTAGTACTTCGCGAAAAAGCCGCCCGTGAGAGGAACACCAATCAGCGAGAAGACGAAGATGGCGAGCAGCGCGGCAGTGACAGGCTCGCGACGGCTGAGACCGGCCAGGTCATCAATACGCACGTAGCGTTCATGGCGGGAAGCAACATGACTGACGACGACAAACGCACCGATAGTCATCAATGCGTACGAAGCCAGATAGAACATGGCGGCGGCCATTCCAATCTGCGAATCGGCGGTCAGTGCGATCAGGATGTAACCGGCATGGGCGATGGAACTGTATCCCAGCAAGCGCTTCACATTGGTCTGCGTAAGCGCCGCGAAGTTGCCCACAATCATGGAAGCCAACGCACAGCCCCAGACAAGTGGCATCCAGCGATCGCTCATAGGACCGAAGGAAGTCATGAAGACGCGGAAGAAAACCGCAAAGGCAGCAGCCTTGGCGCCGGTCGACATAAACGCGCTGACAGGAGCTGCAGCTCCCTGATAAACGTCGGGCGCCCATACCTGAAAAGGAGCCACCGAAACCTTGAAAGCGAAACCGACGAACAGCAGAGCGGCAGAAAGTCCAGCCAGTACAACCGGGGGCCGCAGTGTTGGATCCGCCAGGACACGGCGAATTTCATCCAGGTTGGTAGAGCCGGTCATGCCGTATATCCACGCAATTCCATAGAGAAGAAAGCCGGTGGCAAACGAACCGAGCAGGAAGTACTTCAGTGACGATTCGTTATTACGCCGGTCGTCGCGCAGGAAGTCCGCCAGGATGTAAGTGGCAATGGAAGAAATCTCCAGGCCAATGAAGACCATAATCAAATCGTTGGCGGTGACAAGCACGCACTGCCCAACCAGCGAAAACAAAATGAGCGCGTAGTATTCGCCGGTGTTCGCTCTCTCGCGTTGCAGATAGCTCAGTGAAGGCAGAATGCAAAGAAAACCGACAACCAAGACCAATGCTCTGAAGAACGTGCCGTAACCATCGATCACGATCATGTTTTGGAAAGCCGGGCCGTGAGTCGAGTAGGCGAAGATGTTGGCAATGAATGCCCCCGCAACGCCCACGAGAGATAGCGTAGCGAGCGAACTCTTCTGCCGTTCCGACGTCACCGCCTCCAGCATCATGATGGCGATTCCAACAATGCTGAGGATGATTTCAGGAAGAAAGCGTAGATAATCGACCGCGTGCGGCTGAAAGTTACCGAGCATGGTAGATCTCCGCTGTCTGCATCGGTTTAGGAGTTGTCAGTTTCACTCTGTATTCTTGGTTGATCCTAGATTGGTCCAGTGTACGGCTGGTTGCCGAGCTGATCACTGGCATGAAAGATTGCGTATAGCTTCCCAGCCACACCATGAGTGCGACAAGGGGCACTAGCGGAACCCAGTCGCGCTGGGTGAGATCGAGGATTGGACCGTAACGCTCGTTGATTCTGCCGAGAAACACGCGCTGGTACATCCAAAGCATGTAGGCGGCGGAAAGAATGACGCCGATAGCGGCCCAAGCAGCCCAGGAGAAGCGGGTGAGAGCCGCGCCTTGCAGCACGAGGAATTCACCGATGAAGTTGCACAGTGCGGGCAAGCCAACGCTGGCCAGGAGCGCAATCATAAATACCGAGGCCAGGCGAGGAGCGGAGGTGGCGATGCCGCCCAGCTCCGAGATCTCCAGCGTGCCGCTGCGCTGTTCAATGTAGCCGGCGAGAAGAAATAGTGCGCCTGTGGAGATTCCGTGAGCAATCATCTGGAATACTGCCCCGTCGACGCCTTGCTGGGTGAACGTAAATATGCCGAGAACGATGAAGCCTAAATGGCTGACCGAAGAGTAAGCGATCAGTCGTTTGACGTCGGTCTGAACCAGCGCGATGAGCGCTCCATAGATGATACCGATGATGGCCAGAATTGCAATCCATCCGGCACACCGGTGTGCCCCCGCCGGCGTGAGAGTGAGACAGAAGCGAGCCAGCCCGTACGTACCCATCTTCGACATCACCGCCGCGAGCAGAAAGGTGATGGGCATGGGTGCTTCCGCATAAGTGACCGGCAGCCAGGTGTGGAACGGGAAGATGGGCACCTTGACGGCGAATGCGGCAAAGAATCCAAGGAACAGCAGAAGCTGCGTTGAGTAGGAGAACGTGATCCGTCCCGCCTGCATTCCACTGACGATGTCCACATAGTCAAATGTTCCGGTCTGACTGTGAAGATAGATGATCGTCCCCAGCATCAGCACAGAGCCCGAGAACGTGTAGACAAAGAACTTCACGGCAGCATACATGCGCTGCCGTCCTCCCCACCCGCCGACCAGCAGATACATGGGGATAAGGGCGACTTCCCAAAAAACATAGAACACGAACAAGTCGAGTGCGGAAAACACTCCGATCAGTCCGAATTCAAACAGCAGAATAAGGGCGAAGAACGACTTTTTGCGATCGCCAATCATCGAGTCAGCGATCCAGATAGCGATCGGGACGAGGAGGGTCGCCAACAGAACGAGCCATAAGCTGAAGCCGTCGATACCGAGATGCCACCGGATCTGAAGACCGGGGCTGTCGACCCATGCGGAATTCACCACCGAGGAAAAGTGCGCTCCGTCGGCAACGGCAGGACCGATCAATCCGAGCGACGTGAGAAACGTAATGACCGAAGCAGTCAGCGCCACGTAATACGGCGCTTTCGATTCCTTCGGAAGCCGCAGCAGCAAAAAGAAGCCGATCAAAGGAAGAATGAGCGTAAGGGTAAGGAGGCTCATCGTACGCTACCTCCGACCAGACCCAGCACAAAAATGACAATCAATGAACCAGCCATCACCCAGGTTGCGTAGTTTCGAATACTGCCGGATTGCAGTTGGCGCAGAAGACCGCCCACGCTGCGCACCAGACGTCCGCCGCCGTCCACGACCGCTCCGTCAATGAGTCCCACGTCGACGGCCTTCCATAGCCCATATCTCGAGAGCACCTCGAGCGGCCTTACGATAAAGGCTGCGTAAATCTCATCCACATAGTACTTGTTCAGGACCAACGTGTAGAGGCCGCCGGCGCGTACTCTGACGGTCTCGGCCAGTGCGGGATTCGCTACATAGAAGACGTAGGCGATCAGGATGCCGAGGATTCCGAAGGACGCCGAGATGATCATAGGTGTTATGTTTTCGGGCCCGGTCGAAAGCGGGAATAGGGGTGCCAGTAAATGAGGAACGCTGAAGAATCCGCCGATGGCGGAAAGAATCGCCAGGACAATCAGGGGAAAGGTCATCGACAAAGGCGACTCGTGCGGATGATGGTGGCCGCGATAGGTGCCGAAGAACGTCAAGAAGAACGCCCGGAAGACGTAGAACGCGGTGAGGCCAGCGGTCAAAGCGCCTATCCAGAACATCCAGGGCGCATGTTCGTAGGCAGCGGAGAGAATGGCGTCCTTGCTGTAGAAACCTGACAGGAACGGAAAGCCCGAAATCGCCAGGCTGGCAATTCCCAGGGTGACAAACGTGATCGGCATGCTCTTCCGCAGACCACCCATGTGGCGAAGATCCTGCTCACCGCCAAGCCCATGGATGACGCTGCCGGCGCCAAGAAAGAGGAGCGCCTTAAAGAATGCGTGCGTCATGACGTGGAACATACCGGCCGAGTATGCGCCCAGGCCCAGTCCAAGGAACATGTAGCCCAACTGCGAGACGGTCGAATACGCAAAGACCCGTTTAATATCGTTTTGCGCCACGCCAATCGTGGCCGCCAGTACAGCTGTGAACAGACCGATGACTGCAACCACGGACATCGCAATCGTCGAGTGATTGTACAGAAACGCCGTACGCGCCACCATATAAACGCCGGCGGTCACCATCGTCGCCGCGTGGATCAGTGCCGAAACAGGAGTGGGACCCGCCATGGCATCGGGCAGCCACACGTAAAGGGGGATCTGAGCCGACTTGCCGGTCGCACCAGCGAACAGCAGTAACGTAATGGCGGTCAGAATGCCAGCGTTGGTTTCAACGGGCATAGACGAAACCGCGGAGGCGATTTGACCGAAGTCCAAAGTCCTGAACGTCATCACGACCAGGAAGATCCCGAGCAGAAAGCCGAAGTCGCCGATGCGGTTCACGATGAACGCCTTGTTGGCTGCATCGCTGGCGAATTTCTCTTTGTAATAGAAGCCCACCAGCAGATAGCTGCAAAGACCGACACCTTCCCAACCAACAAACAGAACCAGCAGATTCGATGCCAGCACCAGAACCAGCATGAAGAACATGAACAGGTTGAAGTAGCTGAAGAAACGCGCATAGCCTTCTTCGTGCTGCATGTAGCCGGTGGCATAGGTATGAATCAGCAAACCAACGCCGGTGACGATCATCAACATCAACGCGGTGAGCCGGTCAACGGTCAGATCAAAGCCGACCTGCAGGAACCCGCTATGGATCCACGTAAAATCATGCTCCGTATACGGCGTAGTGAGCGGGTAAAGCTTTGAGAGAAGGATCAGGACGTAGATGAAAGAAAGCGCGACCGAGCCGACAGCAAAGAGACTGACGGCCGGTTTTGAAAGGCGCTTTCCAAACAATCCATTGATGAGGAACCCTAACAGAGGGAAGAACGGGATAAGCCAGAGAGTCATTTTTGTTTGTCAGAGCTTCATGGAATCGACTTCGTCGATCTGAAGGGTACCGCGATTTTTGAAGATGGTCAGGATGATGGCGAGGCCCACCGCAGCCTCTGCCGCCGCCACGACCATAACGAAGAAGGCATAGATGTGGCCGTCGATCTGACGCAGTTTATAGGAGAACGATATAAAAGTGAGGTTCACCGCGTTCAACATCAGCTCAATGGACATAAAGACCGTGATGATGCTCTTGCGGTAAAGAAAGCCTGCAACACCCAGCGCAAACAGAAGAGCGCTTAGCAACAGATACCAGGACAGCGGAACAGGAGAAATGTGCATATTTAGTCGATCTCCTTACGCGCAAGGACGACGGCGCCAAGGATAGCAATCAGAATCAATATGGAAATGACCTCGAAGGGCAGCAGGTATTCGGTGAAGAGCAGGCGACCGATTTGCTCAGCCGTTCCGCCGATAAAAGAGCCAAACCGCACTGCGGGAAGCGCTGGCATGACGCCCTTGATCAGGAATCCCATCAACGCGACGAAGGCAAGCAGAAGCGGCAGGCCGGCGATCTGCGCAAACCAGGACTTACTGCTCGACTTCTCAGAACCGGCGTTCAGCAGCATGATGGTGAAGACGAAGAGCACCATCACGGCGCCTCCGTAGACGATCACCTGGGTCATCGCCAGGAACTCAGCCCCCAACAAGAGATAAAGCACCGCGAGAGAACCCATTACACCGACCAGAGACAGCGCACTGGAGATCGGATGCGTCTGAAGCACTACATTGAAGGCGCAGATGAGGGAGACAATGGCAAAAATAACGAAAAGGACCGTATCCATCGATTTTCCTTCTAAAAGACCGCCACGAACAGGGCGGTAAGCAGCAGGTTAGCTAGCGCGCATGGAAAGAGGAAGGTCCACGCAAATTTCATCAGCTGATCGTAGCGGAAGCGCGGCAGTGTACCGCGTACCCAGATAAACACAAATAGCAGCAGGCCTACCTTGGCAAGGAACCAGAAAATGGGAACGATGATGGGCTGCAGCACCGGGACCGCGAAGATGGCTGCAATGATGAGAGCAATAGCACCTACGACCGGGAACGAATAACGGTCGATCTTGCGGGCCGGTTGCGCCGCATGGAAGAACGCAATCGCGGCAGCAAAGATAAAGAGCGCGGTGGGAACCCAGTTGGAGTACGGAGCCGGAAAGAGAGGATGCCAGCCGCCAAGGAACAGCAGAGTCGCAACACAGGTAATCGTGATCATGTTGGCGTACTCTGCCATGAAGAAACCTGCAAACTTCATGCTGCTGTATTCCGTATGGAATCCCGCAACCAGTTCGTTTTCCGCTTCGGGAAGATCGAAAGGAACACGATTCGTCTCTGCGAAGGCGGCGATCAGGAAAATAAGGAATCCGAAGATCTGCGGAAAGGGCATCTGAAAGATGGCCCATCGCGGAATGAACCCGAGGTAATATCCAGCCTGCCCGTCTGAGATCGCCCGAAAGCTGAGCTGATTCATCAGCAGGAGCGGTGAAACGATAGCCAGCGTTAACGGCAGTTCGTAGCTGATGATCTGGGCACTGCTTCGGAGACCGCCGAGAAGTGAGTATTTGTTGTTCGACGACCAGCCGGCCAGTGCCACGCCATAGACGCTTACCGCCGAGATCGCCAGGACAAAGAGGATGCCGACGTGCAGGTCCGTAACCTGCAGATAAGTCCTTGTGCCGAAAACATTGATCTCGGGACCGAACGGAATCACCGCGATCGAGATCAGTGCGAGACAAACGGCCAAGAAGGGCGAAAGGAGATAGAAGAAGCGGTTCACGTAGGGCGGAAGAAGATCTTCTTTCGTCAGAAGCTTGAAAACGTCCGCCAAGGGCTGCAAGAGCCCGTGGGGGCCGACGCGGAGGGGCCCGGTTCGTGTTTGAATATGTGCTAAGACCTTGCGTTCAATCCACTGCAGATACGCAAGCGTCTGCATAAAGATCGCAAAAACGATGAACAGCTTTATGAGACTGACAAGATAGAAGTTCATTATTCCTGTGTGGTGACCTCTACTTGTACGCTGCCTTCCTCTACCACGATGTGGCGGTGCGGCTCATGATAGAGAGTGCCCGGAGATTCCAGGACAGAATTCAACATATTCGAAAATCTTCCCAATGTACCCGAGGTAAACAGAGTGTTGCGGGCAGATCGGATAAGCTGAGGCTGCGAGTCGGTCGGCACCCGACCGTTCAGCGGTGCAGTCGCCGCCGCTCCGCCCGTTTCGATCACCCCGAATGGAACATCATATCCACGGACAGTTTTGCGGATCTCCGCGAACACAGCGTCCGGCTTGGTGGCACCCAGATCCTCGCGCATTTCTTTTGCGAGTAGCGCAACGATCTCCAGATCGCTCTTGGCGCCCATCGTCTTTGCGCCGCGAGTAAGTTTCTGTACTTCACCGCAGACGTTGGTAACGGTTCCGTTCTTCTCGTAAGCGGAGGCGGCCGGCAGTACGATGTCGGCGCGCTTGGCGGTCTCGGTCAGGAACATGTCCTGGACCACCAGGAACGGATTGCTCTGCGTGTAAGGCTGCCGCGCGAAGGGATTTGCACCCACGACCCAAAGCGCATCCAGGTCTGTCGCGGCCAGGATCTGGTCGTAGTTCATTCCGGGCTCCAGCCCGGCATCTCTCACGCTGTGATAACCCGGCAGCAGATCGGGCAGCAATCCCATATCGGAAGCGCCGCGCGAATTCGAATAATCCACCAGGCAGACATACTTCACCGGTATGCCCAACGAATCCCCAAAGGCGACCAGCTTGCGCACGGCATCCCCTTTGATGGCGTCGCCAAACAGGATGACCAGTTCTTTTTCGGCGGCCAGAGATTCCCGCAGCGTCTCCACTACTTCCAGTTCCCTGCCAGGATCGGCGCGGCGAACGGTCGCGTAGTTATCCTCGCGAACCGAACCAGGTGTCACGGCATAAACGTGAGCATTGTGGTGGCGCCAATTGGCACGTAACTGGAAGGCTAACAGCGGATGCTCTTGCGCAAGATCGCTGGCGATGACCAGGGCAGCTTTCGTGTTGTAGCAATCCTCCACCGTCGCCAGCGCGTTTGTTTTTCCGCTTAACGCGTCCAGCAGCGTGGGAACGTCTCCCGTACGATGATGGTCGATGTTCGAAGTCCGCAGCACCTGACGCGCAAACTTTTGCAGCAGATAGTTTTCTTCGTTCGTGGTGTGATTGGAGCCGATCACAGCGAACTGCCCATCGCGGCGAAGTTCGCTCCAGCGCTTCGCAATGGTCGCTAGCGCGATCGCCCACGCCGTCGGTTTCAGCTCGCCATTCACCCGCATCAACGGAGTGGTCAGGCGCTCGGCACTTTCGTTGAAGTCGAACGCGTAGCGGCCCTTCACGCAGAGGAACTCGCCGTTAACACCGGAACGGTCGCGATTGTTCGCGCGCATGATTTCGCCGTTGCGAATGCCGAGCGTGGTTTTACAGCCGTTTGAGCAGTGTGTGCAAATGGTACCGACGTGCTCCATTTCCCAGGGGCGCGTCTTGTAGCGATACGTTCCGCTAGTCAGCGCGCCTACGGGGCAGATGTCGATACAGGCGCCGCACTCGTCGCACTCCAGATGGTCACCGCGGTTGGGGGCGATCTCCGCCGCTGCGCCGCGATTGATGATTCCAAGCGCGTTCACGCCCAGTCCTTCACCACAGATACGAACGCAGCGATAGCAAAGAATACAGCGCGGAGCGTCGTAAAAAACAATGGGAGACCACTGCTTTTCGTCTACGTGAATTTTATTTTCGGTGAAGCGGCTCTCCCCTGCCCCATAGCGAAACACCATGTCCTGCAGTTCGCACTCGCCGCCTTTGTCACACACGGGACAATCCAGCGGATGATTGGTTAACAGGAACTCCAGGGTACCCTTGCGCGCCTTGCGCACCGTCTCGGAGTCGGTATGCACCACCATGCCTTCTGCAACCGGCAGGGTGCACGCCACTTGCAGCTTCGGAGTTTTTTCTACTTCTACCAGGCACATGCGACAAGCCGCTTGCAGCGCCAGGCCATCGTAATAGCAGAATGCGGGAATCTCAATGCCGGCCTGCTTTGCCGCATTGATCACCAGCGTTCCAGGAGGAGCTTGCAACTGGTGGCCGTCGATAGTGAAATTGACAGGATCAGCCATAGAATTTTACTTCGGATTTTCCAAACTAGATAACGGCAAGCTCTGGCGTGCGCGCCGCTTGCGATTTCTTCAGGTAATCTTCGAACTCGTCACGAAATTTAGTAATGAAAGCCGTTGTCGGCATAGCGGCAGCGTCGCCCAGCGCGCAGAAAGTGCGGCCAAGCATGTTGTTGGAGAGTTCCTCGATGAGAGGAATATCGCTTGCCCTTCCGTTGCCTTCATGGAACCGCGTCAGGACTTTCTTCAGCCAGGTGGTTCCTTCACGACAGGGAATGCACCATCCGCAGCTCTCATGCGCATAGAACTTGATCGTGCGAAGCGCTACGGCGACAATGTCGGTATCTTCATCTAGCACCACGACGCCGCCCGATCCGGCCATAGATTTCGCCTTCGCAAGCGAATCATAATCGAGCGGGATGTCGCATTCTTCAGCTCTCAACACCGGCGCCGACGAGCCACCCGGAATCACCGCTTTCAGCTTCTTTCCGTTCCGAATACCTCCACAGACTTCGTTGATCAAGCGCATCATGGGAAAACCAAGAGGCAGCTCGTAAACACCTGGTTTGTTCACATGGCCTGAAACGCACAAAAGGCGTGTCCCACCGTTCTTCGGGACGCCTAGGTCGGCAAACCACTGGCCGCCGTTGCGGAAGATAACCGGAATCGAGGAAAACGTCTCGGTGTTGTTCAAAATGGTAGGCGATTGAAACGCGCCCACAACGGCCGGAAACGGAGGCTTCAGGCGGGGAATTCCGCGTTTGCCTTCCAATGATTCCAGCAGTGCCGATTCCTCGCCGCATTCATAGGCGCCAGCACCGGTGTGCGTATAAAGATCGAAATCCCAGCCCGAACCAAGAACATTCTTGCCCAGATAACCGCGCTCGTAGGCTTCCGCCAGGGCGCGATCGACGATTTCGATCAGATACCGGTACTCACCGCGAATAAAGATATAGCCCTTGTTGGATTTGACTGTCCAGCCCGCGATCAGCATTCCCTCGATCAGTTGATGCGGATCGTTCTCCATCAAAAGCCGGTCTTTGCAG
>Ga0308176_10002799_pt1 | contig 11048 bp, 8 predicted proteins | sample PhyCR2_3_FD_203890 | JGI IMG/M metagenome (GOLD analysis project Ga0308176, IMG submission 203890) | Soil microbial communities from UC Gill Tract Community Farm, Albany, California, United States - DLSLS.C.R2 | ecosystem: Environmental > Terrestrial > Soil > Agricultural land | place: USA... | reverse complement strand
GTCGACGTCGGCCTCCGCCGAGCGGACGGCCAGCGAGTCGTCGTACCCCACGCCGATCGTGCCCGCGGAGCCCATGACCTCCATGCGCACGTCGTGGCCGCCGCCGTTGTAGCGGGTGGCGGAGGCGGTGACCAGGGTGCCGTCCCGGAGCGTCAGCACGGCGGCGCCGGTGTCGATGTCGCCGCACTCGGTGAAGAAGCCGGCGCCCTTGTTGGCGCCGACCGCGTACGCCGTCGCGACCTCCTGGCCGGTGACGAAGCGGAGCACGTCGAAGTCGTGGATGCTGCAGTCCCGGAAGAGCCCTCCGCTCGTCGGGAGGTACGCCGCGGGCGGCGGCGACTGGTCGTGGGTGTTGACCCGCACCGTGTGCAGGAACCCGAGCTCCCCGTCCTCGACGGCCGCGCGAGCGCGCCGGTAGCCGACGTCGAAGCGCCGCTGGAAGCCGACCTGCACCGCCACGCCCGCCTCCTCCACGAGCTGGACCAGCTCGATGGTCTCCTCCAGCGTGGCCGCGACCGGCTTCTCGCAGAAGGTGGGGACCTTGGCGGCCAGGGCCGAGCGCAGCGTGGGAGCGTGACCGCTGGTGGAGGTGGTGACGACCAGGGCGTCCACCCGACCGAGGAGGTCGTCGAGGTCCGGTGCGAGCTCGTAGCCGTTCTCCTCTGCCACGCGCGCCGCCTGCTGGGGGAAGACGTCGGTGAGGACGACCTGCTCGACGTCCGGCACGGCAGCGAGGGTGGACGCGTGGAACGCGCCGATCCGCCCTACACCGGCGATTCCGATGCGCATGGGGCATGTCCTGTCTGTGGGTGACGACGGCCCGGGAGGGGCCGTCTGCGGCGACGGTGCATACGATGCCGTGCCAGCAAGCAGCAGTCAATCGTTTGTTCGGACATATTGACTTGACCACTAGATCACTCAGGTCAGGTAGCATGCGCGCATGAGCGCCCTCCAGGTCAACGTGAGGATCGACCGCCAGTCCCCGGTGCCGCTCTACCACCAGCTCGCCGAGCAGCTCAGCCATGCGATCACTGCCGGGCAGCTCCAGCCCGGGGACCCCTTCGAGAACGAGATCGCCGTCGCGGAGCGTCTCCAGGTCTCCCGTCCGACGGTGCGGCGCGCCATCCAGGAGCTCGTGGACCGGGGCCTGCTCGTGCGCCGCCGCGGGCTCGGCACCACGGTGGCCAACAGCAAGGTGCACCGGAAGTTCGAGCTGACCAGCCTCTACGACGACCTCGCCCGTGAGGGACGCCAGCCGCGCACCACGCTGCTCGAGCACCGCGTCGGCACCGACGAGCGGGCGGCCGCGGCGCTGGACCTGTCGGCCGACTCACCGCTGCTGCACATCGCGCGCGTCCGGTACGCCGGGGACACGCCGCTCGCGCTCATGAACAACTGGCTGCCTCCGGTGCTCAGCGACGTGAGCCGCGAGGACCTCGAGAGCAACGGGCTCTACGCCGTCCTGCGGGACCGCGGCGTGAAGCCGGTGGTCGCCCAGCAGAGCATCGGGGCGCGGATGCCCTCGTCGCTGGAGCGCCGCTACCTCGAGATCCGCGGCTCCCAGCCCGTGCTGACGATGACCCGCATGGCCTTCGACGCGTCCGGCAGCGCCGTGGAGTTCGGTGACCACAGCTACCGTGCCGCGGACTACACCATCGACCTGATGGTCGACGAGCGCTGAGCTCTCGACCTGCGCCTACACTGCGGCCGTGAGCCAACGAACGCGTCCGACCCGGTGGGACCCCCTCACCATCGGCATCGACGTCGGTGGCACCAAGGTCCTCGCCGGCGTCGTGGACCCGTTCGGCCGGGTCCTCGAGCGCGAGCGCCGGGTCACGCCGGGCCACGACCCCGTGGCGGTCGAGGACACGATCGTCGACCTGATCTCCTCGTTCCCGTCGACGTACGACGTCGCGGCGGTCGGCATCGGGGCGGCCGGGTTCGTCGACGCCTCGCGGTCGCGGGTGATGTTCGCCCCGCACCTCAACTGGCGTGACGAGCCGCTCCGCGACAGGGTCGCCCGGCGCGTGCGGCTGCCGGTCGTGGTCGACAACGACGCCAACGCCGCCGGCCACGCCGAGTCCAGGTTCGGGGCCGGGACGGGGCACCGCATCGTCTTGTGCCTCACCCTCGGGACCGGCATCGGCGGTGCACTGGTGATCGACCAACGGGTCTTCCGCGGGAGCAACGGGATGGCGGGCGAGTTCGGGCACATCCAGGTCGTCTCAGGCGGTCTCCGGTGCCCGTGCGGCAACCGGGGGTGCTGGGAGCAGTACGCGTCCGGCAACGCCCTGGTGCGCGACGCCCGCGAGCTCATCGAGGCGGACTCTCCCATGGCGCACCGGTTGCGTCAGATCGTCCAGGGGGACCCGAGCAGGTTGACCGGTCCCCAGGTCACGCGAGCGGCCATGGACGGCGACGCTCTGGCGGTCCAGCTTCTGGGCGAGATCGGGACCTGGCTGGGAGTCGGCCTGGCCGGCATGGCCGCGGCGTTCGACCCGGACTGCATCGTCGTCGGGGGAGGGGTGTCGGCCGCCGGGGAGCTGCTGCTCGGCCCGACCCGGGTCGCGTTCTCCCGCCACCTGGTCGGCAGGGGGCATCGCCAGGAGCCGCCCATCCTCGAGGCGGCGCTCGGCAGGGACGCCAGCTTCATCGGTGCCGCGGACATGGCCCGGTCGGCCGCCCGGCGGTCCAGGAGGATCCGCCGTCACGGGCGCAGCCGCGAGCCGTTCTCCCTCCGCGTGCGCCGGTCCTTCGTCGAGGACTGAGAGTCCGAGCCGAGCCTCGATGAGCGGAGCCCTGCCGAGCGGGTCGCGGCCGGGCTCCCTGTGGCGGCACCGCGACTTCCGCCGGTTCTGGGCCGGCCAGGCCGTCTCCGAGCTCGGCGACCGGGTGACCGAGCTGGCCCTGCCGCTGATCGCGGTCGACCTGCTCGTCGCCTCACCGACACAGGCCGGTGTGCTCACCGCGGTGGTCTGGCTGCCGAACCTGGCCTCGTTGGTGATCGGCGCCTGGGTGGAGCAGCAGCGGCACAAGCGAGCGCTGATGATCGCGGCCGACCTGTTCCGTGCGGGGGTGCTGCTGTCCCTGCCGGCCGCCTACTGGCTCGGGACGCTGAGCATGGTCCAGCTCTACGGCGTCGCGCTGCTTGCCGGCACCGCGCGCGTCGTGTTCGACACGGCGTACCCCTCCTTCTTCGTGCGCCTCGTCTCGCGCGAGCAGTACCTCGAGGCGAACAGCAGGCTCTCGACGACGAGGGCGGCCTCCTCCGTCGCCGGCCCGGCCGTGGCCGGCGTCCTGATCCAGGCGCTGACGGCGCCGGCCGTCGTGGTCCTCGACGCGGTCTCGTTCGTGTTCTCCGCCCTGCAGGTGCGCAGGGTCGAGGTCGGCGACCCGGTGCCCGATGCCGCCGAGCAGTCCTTGCTGCGTCGCGCGGCTGCCGGAGTCTCCTACGTGGCCCGGCACCCCTACCTGGGACCGAGCCTCGGTTGCTCGAGCACCATGAACTTCTTCGCGTTCATGAGCACCGCGCTGCTGATCCTCTTCGCCAGCCGCACCCTCGGCCTGTCGCCGGGCGTGATCGGACTCGCCTTCGGCGTCGGAGCCGGTGGCGGACTGATCGGGGCCCTCGGCGCCGGTCGGCTCGCCCGACACCTCGGCGTCGGCCCGCTGATCGCCGCCGCCTCCGTCGTCTACCCCGGGGCGGTGGCCGTCGTGGCCTTGGCCGGCGGGCCCGTCTGGCTCCGGGCCGGCGCGCTGGCCGGTGCCGAGCTCCTCGGCTCGTTCGCCGTGATGTGCTTCGACATCCCCCACAACTCTCTCCGGGCCACGCTCACCCCGGATCGGATGCGCAGCCGTGTCGCCGGGGCCTACAGCTCGGTCAACTACGGCATCCGTCCCCTCGGCGCCCTCACCGGCGGCCTGCTCGGCAGCTGGATCGGAGTCCGCGAGACCCTGCTGGTCTCGGCCGTCGGCGGCGCCTGCGCCGTCGTGTGGCTCGTCCGCTCACCGGTCATCCGCGTGCGCGAACTCGACGCGCTGGAACCGCCACCCGGCCGGTGAGCTCCCGCGGCCTGAGGCACGGCTCCCCGCGCCGCCCTCCCGTTGCGGCACCAGGGAGACAGTCGTCGTGGACATCGACGGTCCTGCGCACGCGACGATCCGCCGAGGGCAGTCAGACGGCGCGGCCCGAGAACGCCGCGATCCGCTCGTACGGCCCGGCGTCGTCCTGCGCAGGCCGCTCCGGTCCGAAGGCGCCCCCGCGGTTGTCGGTCGTGAGGCTCTCTCTCATGAACGACAGGCCCAGCTCTGCCACCTCGGGATCGAGGTCGGCCGTGGGGAGGCCGAGAGCGATGGCCAGGTCCCAGGTGTGGACCGCCAGCTCGGCGCACTGCCACGCGGCGCCGCCCGCCCCGTCGTGCTCGCGCTGGTGCCAGGCGTGGACCAGGTCGTCGGCTGCGACCCGGAACGCCGGACCCCATCCCTGGGTCAGGTGCGGCGGTGGCGAGGACCAGTCCCGTGCCTCGCCGTCCATCATCGCGAGCAGCACGCGCGGCGTCTGGACGAGATGGTCGGCCAGCCGCCCCACGTCCCACTCCTCGCACGGCGTGGGCCGCTCGAGCGCCTCCGTGTGCACGTGGTCGAGCACGTCGCCCGCCTGGTCGAGGGCGCGGACAAGGATCGCGATCGTGTCCATGGGCCCACAGTAGGGCCGTCGGGCCCGGGTCCGAGACGGCGTCCGCTCAGCCTGCCAGCCCGGCGGAGACGAGCGCGTCGATCAGGGGTCGCGGGTCGGGGTGCCGATCCGAGCCCTGCACGACGACCGTGTCGGCACCGGCCTCGCGGAGGCGGCTCGCGCGTTCGCCGACCTGCTCCGCGAGCGTCCCGGGCGCCAGGGTCGGGTCGACCTCGGTGTACGCCTTCACGACGGCACGGCCGGCCCGCCCCGACGCCTCGCGGCTCTCGTCCACCAGGGCGCGGGCCCGGGCGACGGTGGCCGCGTCCGTGACCCCGTCCAGCAGCACCCCGTCCCCGACCTCGCCGGCCAGCCGGATCGTCCGCGGCCCGCGGGCTCCGACGAGCAGCGGGGGCCGGGTCGCCGGGGGCCAGCCCAGGGCGACGCCGTCGAGCCGGACGTACCGTCCCGACACGTCGACCCTGCGGCCGTCGAGCAGGTCGCGCACGGCTGCGGTGTACTCGCGCAGCAGGGTCACCGGCGACCCGACCGCCTCGCCGACCTGCGCCATCCACTCGAGGATGCCGTGTCCCAGCGTCGGCACGAGCCGGCCGGGCCACAGCCGCGCGATGGTCGCGACCTCCATCGCGAGCAGCGCGGGACTGCGCAGCGGCACGGGCAGCAGGCCGATCCCGACGTGCACACGTCGGGACCAGGCCAGGGCGGCGGTGGCCGTCGTCAGGCCGCCCTCGAGGAAGCAGTCCTCCCACAGCCACAGCTCCCCGACACCGGCCTCGTCGGCGTAGCGGACCACGTCCTGCAGCTCCTCGGGTGGCTGCTGCGGGCGGAACACGACACCGACGGTCACGGGCACGGCTCCTGACGCCTCCTGACGCCTCCACTCACGACGTGGACGGGACGACCAGCCTGCCATGACCTGCGCTGGGCGAGCCGGAGAAGCAGCGACCCGTGGGCGGTGCGGTGCGAGACCGCTCTCCGGTCGGATGGGTCCGGAGCGCCCACGGGTCGGGTGACTGCTCGGTATTACCAGCGCGCACTGCGAGCAGCGGTGCTGGCCGGTGCGCTGCTAGCTAGCAGCCACCTCACGAATCCGGTAAGCATGCACTTGTCGGACCACCTCCTCTCTCGTGTGCGACCAAGGTACGTCCGCACCTTCGGCCGGACAAGACGTTTTGTGGGCGGTGCGAGAGTTCTCCGGTGCCCACGTCCGCCTCGCCTCCCCAGCGCGCGGGGCGTGCCGCGCGCTGGGGCCGGCTGCTGACCGACGTCCGCCCGCTTCAGGTCTCGGCGGCGTACAGGCGGCTGTTCGTCGGCAACACCGTCGGCCAGCTCGGGCAGCAGATGACCAACGTCGCGGTGGCGATCCAGGTCTACTCGCTCACCCACTCCTCCTTCTACGTCGGCCTGGTCGGGGTCTTCGCGCTGGTCCCGCTGGTCGTGCTCGGCCTGTACGGCGGCGCGGTGGCCGACGCGGTGGACCGCCGCACCCTCGCACTGGGCGCCAGCGCCGGCCTGTGGGCGGTCTCCCTTGCGCTGGCGGTGCAGGCCTTCGCCGGCAACGGGTCGGTGTGGCTGCTCTACGGCTGCATCGCGGTGCAGTCCGGCTTCTACGCCGTCAACAACCCGGCGCGCAACGCCATGGTGCCCCGGCTGCTGGGCACCGAGCTGATCGCGCCGGCCGCCGCGCTCAACATGGCGTCGTCGAACCTGGGCCTGACGCTCGGGCCGATGATCGGTGCGCTCGTCGTCGCCTGGCACGGGTTCGGGGCGGCGTACACGATCGACGTGCTGACGTTCTCGGCCGCCTACTACGGCCTGGTGCGCCTGCCGCCGATGCCGCCCCAGCACGACAGCCCACGCGCGGGCCTGCGGTCGGTCGTGGACGGGCTGCGGTTCCTGCGGCGGTCACCGAACCTGCGGATGACGTTCGTGCTCGACCTCTGCGCGATGGTGCTGGCGCAGCCGCGCGCGCTGTTCCCCGCTCTGGCCTACCGCGTGTACGGCGGCGGGGCCGGCGTCGTCGGGCTGCTGCAGGCGGCTCCCGCCGCCGGCGCGGTGCTGGCCTTCGTGTTCTCGGGCTGGATCGGGCGGGTGCGTCTGCAGGGCCTCGCGATCGTGGTGGCGATCTGCGGCTACGGGCTCGCGGTCGGCGGCGTGGGGCTGACCCGGCTGCTCTGGGTCGCCGTGGTGTTCCTGGCGATGTCGGGGATGGCCGACATGGTCAGCGCGGCCTTCCGCTCGACGATCCTGCAGGTGGCCGCACCCGACCAGCTTCGGGGGCGGCTCCAGGGCGTCTTCATCGTCGTGGTCGCCGGGGGGCCGCGCGCCGGGGACGTCGTGTCCGGGACGCTCGCCTCGGCGGTGGGGGAGCGGCCGGCCCTGGTCCTCGGCGGGCTGGCCTGCCTGGCCGGCGTGCTCGTCTCGACCGGTGTGCAACGCCGCTTCCTCGGGTACGACGCGGGTGCTCCGACACCGTGAGGGGCAGATCACGTGCCGATACATGGTTGCAGAACGCAATCAACGGGTAGCCTGTAGGTCGCCCCGGTTCGCCGGGCGCTCCATCCGCCCCCGCACGCACACGAGGCAGCTCCAGAGATGACGCAGACCGCTCGCACCGCCCCCGGCAAGCACGCCGCCCGCCGCAGCGACCGCCGACGGGACCGCCGTACCGCACCGGTCCCGGCCGCGGCCCCGGCCGGAGGGATCCCGGCAGCCCAGGTCGCGGCTCCGGCCGGCGAGGCCGGCTCGATGTCGCACCGGGAGATCCTCGAGGCGATGTCCGGGCTGCTGCTCGCGCTGTTCGTGGCGATGCTGTCCTCGACCGTCGTCTCCAACGCGCTGCCGCGGATCGTCGCGGACCTGCACGGCACCGAGTCGGGCTACACGTGGGTGGTGGTCGCCACCCTGCTGACGATGACGGCCTCCACGCCGGTGTGGGGCAAGCTCGCGGACCTGTTCAGCAAGAAGCTGCTGGTGCAGACGGCCCTGGTGATCTTCTCCGTCGGCTCGGCCGCGGCCGGCGTGGCCCCGAACATGGGGTCGCTGATCGCCGCGCGGGCCCTGCAGGGGCTCGGCGTGGGCGGCCTCACCGCGCTGGTGCAGGTCGTGATCGCCTCGATCGTGACCCCGCGCGAGCGCGGCCGCTACTCGGGCTACATCGGCGCCGTCTTCGCCCTGGCCACGGTCAGCGGCCCGCTCGTCGGGGGCGTCATCGTCGACACCCCCGGTCTGGGCTGGCGCTGGTGCTTCTTCGTCGGCCTGCCGGTCGCCGTGGCCGCCTTCGCGCTGCTGCAGAAGACCCTGCACATCAAGACGGTCCGGCGCGAGGCGCACATCGACTACCTCGGCGCGATCCTGATCGCGGGCGGCGTCTCCGTGCTGCTGGTCTGGGTGTCCCTGGCCGGCACGAACTTCGGGTGGGGCTCGCTGACCACCGTCTGGCTGGTCGGGATCGGTGTGGCGATGCTGCTCGTCGCCGCCGTCGTCGAGGTGCGCGCGGTGGAGCCGATCATCCCGCTCCGGCTGTTCCACGACCGCACCACGAGTCTGGCGACCTTCGCCTCCGTGCTGATCGGGGTCGCGATGTTCGGCTCCACGGTCTACCTCTCGCAGTACTTCCAGCTCGCGCACGGCATGAGCCCCACCCGGGCGGGCCTGATGTCGGTCTGCATGGTCGGCGGCCTGCTCGTCTCCAGCATCGGCACCGGGCGGATCATCACCCGCACCGGCCGGTGGAAGCGCTACCTGGTCAGCGGCATGGTGCTGGTCATCGTGGGGCTCGCACTGCTGAGCACCATCGGTGCGAGCACGAGCCTGCTGCGGGTCGGGATCTTCATGGCGGTGCTCGGGCTGGGGCTCGGCGCGACGATGCAGAACCTCGTGCTCGCGGTGCAGAACAACACCGCGCAGAAGGACATGGGCGCCGCCAGCTCCGTCGTGGCGTTCTTCCGCTCGATGGGCGGCTCCATCGGCGTCTCGGCGCTCGGCGCCGTGCTCAGCCACCAGGTCAGCGCCCACGTCGTCGCCGGGCTGACCCGGCTCGGCATCGACCCCCGGTCGGCGGGCGGGAGCAAGGGCTCCGTGCCGAACCTCGCCGACCTGCCGGCACCGGTGCGCGGGGTCTTCGAGTCGGCGTTCGGCGACGCCACGGGGCGGATCTTCCTGGTCGCGGTTCCGTTCGCCGCGGTCGCGCTCGTCGCGGTCCTGTTCATCCGGGAGGTCCCGCTGCGCACCACGATCGAGCGCGGCGACGAGCTGACCGGCACCGGCGCGGGCGACGGGGCGGTCGCTAGCGACGGCTCCGCGGCCACGGAGCCGGAGCGCCGGCCGGTCGGGGCGTCGCGGGCGCGCTGAGCGTCGCCAGGACCGCGCGCCCCGGCTGCACGAGCGTCCGCGGCCGGTGCGAGCCGAAGTGTCGCCGCAGCAGCAGCTCGATGGCGGCGCCGTAGGCGGGGAGCGGCAGCGCGCCTTCCTCGCGGGCGGCGGGGAAGCCGCCGCCCAGGTCGAGCAGCCAGGGCCGCAGGCCCTCGCCGCGCAGCCTGGTGAACACCCGCGCCGCCGCCTCGACCGGGCCCGCCCAGGCCTGCGGGTCACCGGTCGCGAAGACGCCGACACCGGCCGGGTCCAAGCCGGCCTCCGCCGCCCGGCGGAGCACCTCGGCGGTCTCGGCCACGCCGGCCGAGCCGTCGCCGGCGAGGCGGCACAGCACCGAGGAGCCGGGCGCCGCCGCGGCGACGGTGCGGACGTCCTGCCGGGTGGCGACGACGAAGGAGCGCACCCCGGCCCTGGCGGCGACGGCGACGTCGCGTGGCCTCCCGAGCGGGTGCCCGTGCAGCAGGTCGGCGGGGGTCGCGCCGGCGTCGAGCGCGGCCACGACCTCCGCGCGGCCGGTCACCGCGAACCGGGCGCCGGCACCGGCCAGCGCGGCCAGCAGCGCGGGGCGCGGGTCGGCCGCCACGGCGTAGTGCACGGCGGTGCCCGGCAGCACCGCCGCGAGCCGGCGGAACCGCGTCACGGCGGCCCCCACGTCGAGGTCCGGGGACGGGACCGGGTGGGGCGGGGCGGCGAGCAGGACCGACATGGTGGACTCCCTCGGTTCGCGGTCACCACCTCAGGAGCGGCCTGCGGGCCCGGTGATACCGCGGACCGGACGCTTTGACAGCCCCACGTCGGCCACGGTCCAATTGGAACGTGCAAATCGACTCTCGGCACCCGTGGTGGCGCCATGCCGTCTGCTACCAGGTGTACGTCCGCAGCTTCGCCGACGCCGACGGCGACGGGGTCGGCGACATCCCCGGGATCACCGCGCGGCTGCCGCACCTCGCCGACCTCGGCGTGGACGCCGTATGGGTGACGCCGTTCTACCCCTCGCCGCAGCGGGACCACGGCTACGACGTCGCCGACCACCGCGACGTCGACCCGCTCTTCGGAACGCTCGCGGACGTGGACACGCTGCTCGCCCGGGCTCACGAGCTCGGCCTCAAGGTGATCGTCGACGTGGTCCCCAACCACACCTCCGCCGACCACGCGTGGTTCCAGGAGGCGCTGGCCGCGCCGCCCGGCGACCCGCTCCGGGACCGCTACGTGTTCCGTGACGGCACCGGGCCGGACGGGCAGGACCCGCCGAACAACTGGGCGTCGATCTTCGGCGGCCCCGCCTGGACCCGGCTGCCGGACGGGCAGTGGTACCTGCACCTGTTCGACCCGGGGCAGCCCGACCTGAACTGGTGGAACGACGAGGTCGGCGACGAGTTCGCCTCGGTGCTCGGCTTCTGGCTCGACCGGGGCGTCGACGGCTTCCGGATCGACGTGGCGCACGGGCTGTTCAAGCCCGCCGACCTCCCGCCGCGGGAGCCCCACCACCGGCTCCCCGCGCCGATGTGGGACCAGCCGGAGGTGCACGAGGTGTACCGCCGGTGGCACAAGCTCCTCGAGCAGTACGACGGCGACCGGATGGCCGTCGGTGAGGCGTGGACCGCCTCGGCCGAGTCGATGGCCCGCTACATCCGCCCCGACGAGCTGCAGCAGACGTTCAACTTCGCCTGGCTCGAGGCGGACTGGTCGGCCGACGACTTCCGCCGCGTCGTCGAGGACACCCTGGCCGCCGTGGGGCTGGTCGGCGCGAGCGCCACCTGGGTGCTCGCCAACCACGACGTCGTCCGCGAGACGACCAGGTACGGCGGAGGGGCGACCGGCCTGGCCCGGGCCCGGGCCGCGGCGCTGACGATGATGGCGCTGCCCGGCTCGGCCTACCTCTACCAGGGCCAGGAGCTCGGACTCGAGCAGGTCGAGGTGCCTGCCGAGGCGCGTCAGGACCCGTCGTGGCTCCGGACCGGAGAGCCGGGCCGAGACG
>Ga0308176_10002798_pt1 | contig 11049 bp, 12 predicted proteins | sample PhyCR2_3_FD_203890 | JGI IMG/M metagenome (GOLD analysis project Ga0308176, IMG submission 203890) | Soil microbial communities from UC Gill Tract Community Farm, Albany, California, United States - DLSLS.C.R2 | ecosystem: Environmental > Terrestrial > Soil > Agricultural land | place: USA... | reverse complement strand
ATGTCGAAGCGCTGCTCGCGCGACAGGCCGCGGATGGCGGTCGGGGCGGGCACGTCGACGGCCCGGCAGTAGTCACGCAGGGCGTGGTCGTAGGCGAGCCTGGCGGCCATGAGCCGTTCCGCCTTGTTGGGGAGGTTGGACTGGTCGACGTGCCGCACGTGGCCGGCCAGCCGGCTGACCTCCAGGGCCAGCAGGACCGGGGGCAGGGGCTCGGGTCGCGGTCGACGCCGGGCCACCGCCAGCTCGAGGTGTTGGAGCAGCGGCCGCAGCGGCCGGGGCGCCCGGCCGGTGTTGACCCAGCGCAGCATCGCGATGCCGGTGGCGACGACGATGGCCAGCCCGGCGACATTGCCCAGCAGCAACAGCATGGGTGCTCACCTGCCCTCACTTCCGAGTGTGCGCCCGCCGCCGCGCCGACGCAATGAGGTCCCGGTCACGAGCGGGTCACCGTCCGCCGTAGAGTGGCGCCTCGTGCGACTGGTGATTGCGACGTGCTCGGTGGACTACGACGGGCGCCTCTCCGCCCACCTCCCCCTCGCGACGAGGCTGCTGCTCGTCAAGGCCGACGGCTCCGTCCTCGTGCACAGCGACGGCGGCTCCTACAAGCCCCTGAACTGGATGTCGCCCCCGTGCGCGATGGCCGAGGTCACGCCCGAGGAGCACGAGGCGGCCGAGGGTGTACAGACGGTGTGGCAGGTCCAGCACGCCAAGTCCGAGGACCGCCTGCGGGTGCTCATCCACGAGGTGCTGCACGACTCCTCCCACCAGCTGGGGGTCGACCCCGGTCTGGTCAAGGACGGCGTGGAGGCCCACCTCCAGAAGCTGCTGGCCGAGCACATCCACACCCTCGGCGAGGGCTGGTCGCTGGTGCGCCGCGAGTACATGACCGCGATCGGTCCCGTCGACATCCTGTGCCGCGACGCGGGCGGCGCGTCGGTGGCCGTCGAGATCAAGCGTCGCGGCGACATCGACGGCGTCGAGCAGCTCACCCGCTACCTCGAGCTCATGAACCGCGACCCGCACCTGGCGCCGGTCACCGGCATCTTCGCGGCGCAGGAGATCAAGCCGCAGGCGCGCACCCTGGCCACCGACAGGGGCATCCGCTGCGTCACCCTCGACTACGACGCCCTGCGCGGGATCGACGACACGACCACCCGGCTGTTCTGAGCGCGGCACCACAGACCCCGCACGTCACACCACGGCGCGTCAGACCCCCGCGTCAGACGGGCAGGTCAGACCACGGCGCGGTCGGCCGACCCGGGCCACGAGCGCACCCGGAAGCCGTCCCCGTCCACCTCGACCTCGGCGACGCCGCAGTTGGGCAGGAACGCCCGCTCGACCAGGTCGTGCCGGACGGCACCGTGGACCCGGGGCAGGACGAACGACATGACGCCTCCGTGGCTGAGGACGAGCACCGTCTCCCCGCGGTGCAGGTCGGCGATGGCCTGCAGCGCCTCGCGGTAGCGCGCCACGACCTGGGCGCCGGTCTCACCGCCGGGGACGAACCTCCCGAGGTCGCCGCGCATCCAGTCCCGGAAGATCGAGGCCAGCTCGGGGTCGTCGTGCGGCCGCCCGACGAGGGCACCCACCGAGAACTCCGCGAGCCCGTCGACGGCCACGCAGTCCACCCCCAGCAGCTCTGCAGCCAGCCGGCCCGACTCGACCGCCCGCTCGAGGACGCTGGTGTAGACGCGCGCGACGCGACGGTCCCGCAACGATTCCGCGAGCTCCCTCACCTGGTCGCGACCGTGCTCGCTCAGCCAGCCGCCCTCGTCGCACAGCACCGACGGGTGCCCGTACTCCGCGTCGCCGTGCCGCGCGACGAGCAGGGTGGCCGGGCAGTGGAGGTCGCTCACTCCCGGAGCCTATGCCGCGCGGACCGCTCCCGGGGGCCGGTCAGGCGGCGCGGGTCACGCTGTCGAGGAAGCCATGGAGCCGGCTGAGCAGCCGATCGACCTGGTCGTCGACGGACAGCGACTCCTGGAGGCGGGCCCCGGCCCCGGCGCTGCGCAGGCCGCGGACGTACAGCGAGCACGCCAGGTCGCTGCACAGGTAGGTGCCGACGGAGTTGCCGTGCTGCCCTGACCGGCCGGCCTTGCGTGCCGTCATCAGGGCCACCCCGTCCCCCGGGTGGGTGGTGAGGCACACCGCGCACATGTTGCGTCTCCGCCGCCCGGCGGAGGAGTCGGCCAGCCGCAGGGCGACGCCCGTGGCCGACCCCCCGGTCGCGGCCACCACGTAGGCCCGTTGGGGCGCAGCGGGGTCGCGCCAGCCGAGGAAGTCGAGGTCGTCCCACGGCCGGGCGGCCAGGTCCTTGGGTACGGTCAGCCGCTTGGCCTCGCCCTTGGTGGCGTTGACGAAGGATGCCCTGATCTCGTTCTCGGTCAGCTCCTGCATACTACGAACTATAGTCTAAAAACTAGGAACCCTAGGTTAGGGGACGGCATGGCACGAGCAGGGCTGACTGCACAGCGGTTGACGGTGGCCGCGGCCGACCTCGCCGACGAGGTGGGCTTCGACGCCGTGACGCTCGCGGCGCTGGCACGCGGCCTGGGCGTCAAGGACGCCAGCCTGTACTCGCACGTGGGTGGCCTCAAGGAGCTGAGGACCCGCGTCACGGTGCTGGCCCTCGCCGAGCTCGCCGAACTCCTCGCCGACGCCGTGGCCGGCCGCTCCGGCAAGGACGCCCTGGCGGCCTTCGCGACGACCTACCGGCGCTATGCCCTCGACCACCCCGGCCGCTACACCGCCATGCAGCAGGAGCTCGATCCGGCCACGGCGGCCCAGAGCGCGGCCCCCCGACACGGCGAGCTGGTCCGGGCCGTGCTGCGCGGCTACCGCCTGGGCGACCCGGACCAGACCGACGCCGCGCGCCTCGTGCTGGCCACCGTGTACGGCTTCCTGGGCCTGGAGGCGATGGGCGGCTTCAGCCACCACCCGCGTGACCTGCAGGCGTCGTTCGACCGCTCGGTCGACGCCGTGGACCACGCGCTCCGCGACTGGGCCACCCTCGGAGCCTCCGCGCCGGCCCGGTAGCACCCCCGGTAGCACCCTCCGGCCCCAGCTGGCGGGTCAACGCAGGGCAAGCAGCTCCAGCAGCCGCGCCGCCTCGGCGCGCATGGCGGACCTCGCCGGCCCCAGGTACTTGCGGCTGTCCACGAGCTCCGGCTCGGCGGCGAGCCGCTCTCGGGCAGCGGCAGTGAAGACGCTGGACAGGTGGGTCGCGATGTTGACCTTGGTCATGCCGGCACGGACGGCGGCGACCAGCCCCTCGTCGGGCACCCCCGAGGAGCCGTGCAGCACCAGCGGCACCGGCACCGCGCTGCGGATGGCAGCGACGAGGTCGAGGTCGAGGGCCGCAGTGCGCTCGGTCATCGCGTGCGACGAGCCGACCGCGACCGCCAGGGCGTCGACGCCTGTGTCGAGCGCAAACCCTTGCGCGTCAATGGGATCCGTGCGAACCCCGGGCGCATGCACCCCGTCCTTCCCGCCGATCTCGCCGAGCTCGGCCTCCACGTCGACGCCCTGGTCGTGGCAGCGGACGACGACCTCGCGAGTGGTGGCACGGTTGGTGGCGTCGTCGAGTCGCGACCCGTCGAACATCACCGACGTGAACCCCAGGTCGAGGGCCTCGTGCACCAGGTCCACGGAGACGGCGTGGTCGAGGTGGAGGACGACGGGTACGGCGGCGCGCTCCCCCAGCGTCCGCGTGGCCAGCGCGATGGGCGCGAGGGAACCGTGGAAGCGCACGGCGTTCTCGCTGACCTGCAGCACGACGGGCAGCCCGGTGTCCTCCGCCGCACCGACCAGCGCCTCGGCGTGCTCGAGGTGGATGACGTTGAACGCCGCGAGCCCCCGTCCTGCGACGCGGGCCTGCGCGAGCGGCTCCCTCAGCGGTACGAGCACGGCTCAGCTCCTTGTCGTCTCGACGCGCACGGCGGCGCGCAAGCGGTCGATGTCGGCGGGGTCCACGACTCCGGCGGTGGGCTGGAGCACCGCGGCTGCGGACCACGCCACGGCGTCGCGCAGGCAGTCCGTCCAGCCACGTCCCTCGGCGAGCCCGGCAGCGACGGCTGCCACGGCGGCGTCGCCGGCGCCCGTCGGGTTGCCCCTCAGGCGCTCACCCAGGGTGGCCCGGGTCACGCTGCCGTCAGGCGCAACGGCGAGGATGCCGTCAGCACCCAGGGAAACCACCACATGGCGGGCCCCTTTGTCCTGCAACGCCTTGGCGCCTGCCAACGGGTCCTGCTCACCTGTCGCCTCACGCAGCTCGTCGAGGTTGGGCTTCACGACGTCGGGGTTCGCGCCCAGCGCCCCGAGGAGGGCGGCACGTGAGGCGTCGACGACCACGGGGACGCCGGCAGCCCGGCCGACCAGGGTGAGGTCGGCGTACGCGTGGTCGGCGAAGGAGGTGGCGCCGTCGCCGGCAGGAGCCACCGGCGGCAGGCTGCCCGAGGCGACGAGCACCCGGACGGGGTGTTGGGCGACGAGGTCGGCAACGTGCTCGACGAGCGCCGACCAGGCCTCGGCCGTCCAGGGCGCGCCAGGCTCGTTGAAGGCCGTGGCGTCGCCGTCCTGTCGGCTGACCACGGTCGTGGTGCGGCGGGTCGGTGCCGAGGACCGGGCGAACCGGTGGGCCACTCCCCTGGCGTCGAGGTCGGCCCGCAGCTGCTCGCCCGTGGGTCCCCCGACCGCGCCGGTGGCCAGCACCGGCACCGAGCAGCAGCGCAGGACGCCTGCGACGTTGAGCCCCTTGCCGCCGGCGACCTCCCGGACCGCGAGCACGCGGTGGCTGGTGTGCGGCACGAGGCGCTCCACGTCGTAGGTCACGTCGAGGGCCGGGTTGGGGGTGACGGTCAGGATCACGCCGGGCTCCTCACGCGAGGTCCCAGGCGAGGCAGGCAGCACCCAGGCAGCCGGCCCGGTCGCCGAGCAGTGGTCGCTCGACCCGCGGCATCCTCTGGAACGTGAGCCGGTCGCGCACCGCCGTACGGAGCGGGCGCAGCAGGGTCTCCCCGCTCTCGGCGAGGCCTCCACCGACGAGCACCAGGTCGACGCCGGTCAGGGTCACCGTCAAGGTCACCGCACGTGCCAGGGCCTCGACCGCCACGTCCCAGACCGCTTGCGCCGCAACGTCGCCCGCGCCAACGAGGGCTGCCACGCGCTCGGCGCCGACGCGCTCACCGGGGGCAGGCGTCGTCAAGGACGAGGCTGCGTACGCGCGCTCGACCGCGGCGGCCGACGCGATGGCCTCGAGGCAGCCGCGCGCCCCGCAGCCACACTCCGGTCCCCTCGGGTCGACGACGACGTGGCCCAGCTCGCCGGCGAAGCCGTCGGCCAGCAGGACGTGGCCGTCCACCATGAGGGCACCGGCGATCCCCGTGCCCACGGGGACGAACAACACGTGCCGGTCGTCGCGCGCGGCGCCCAGCCGGGCCTCGGCCACCAGGCCGGCCCGCACGTCGTGGCCCAGGGCGACGGGGAGCCCGAGCCGTCCGGAGAGCGGCGCACCGACGGGCAGGTCGCGCCAGCCCAGGTTGGCCGACCAGCGGGCGATCCCCCGCTCGTCGTCCACGAGGCCGGGGACGACCACCCCGCACGCGACGACGTGGTGCGACTGGTCGTCGGCCGCCAGCAGGTCGCGCACGACCTGCTCCACGTGCTGCACCAGGACACCCGGGAGCGAGCAACCGGTGGGCGTGGGCACCGTCGCCGACACGACCTCCCGGCCGTCGCGGGCCACGAGGGCGGCCTTGGTGCGGGTGCCGCCGACGTCGACGGCGGCGACCACGTCGGTCGTTGGGTCCACGTCCACGGCAACGACCACGTCGGTCGCTGTGTCCTGCGGGTCCACCCTCAGACCACGTCCACGGTGACGCCGGCCGAGCGGAGGTCGGCCACGGCCTCCTCGGGCGCGCTCGTGTCGGTGACGACCAGGTCGATGCGTGACGGCGGGCAGATGCGCGCGAACGCCCGGCGGCCGACCTTGGGCCCGGAGGCGACGACGACGACCCGCTGCGCGCGCTCGACCATCAGCGCGTTGATGCCGGCCTCCCCCTCGTGGTGGCACATCGCCCCCGCGGAGCCGGACACGGCGTCGACGCCGAGGAACACCGTGTCGAGCCACAGCTCACCGAGCACCATGGCCGCGAGCGGGCCGGAGAGCTCGTAGGACTCGGTACGGGCGACGCCGCCCAGGGAGACACAGCGCACGAAGGGCCGCAGCACCATCTCGGTGGCGATGTTGAGCGCGTTGGTCACCACGGTGATCGCCGGGCGCCGTGAGGAGCTGGCGAGGTCGGCACGCGCCGCGAGGCGACGCGCGACCGCGCTGGTCGTGGTGCCGCCGTTGAACCCCACCACCGACCCCTCGAAGGCGAGGTCCGCTGCGTACGCCGCGATGCGGTCCTTGGCCGTGTCGGTGCCGGCCTGCTTGTAGCGGGCGGGCAGGTCGTAGGCGACCGCGGACGCGACGATGCCGCCGTGCGTCCTCGTGACGAGCTGCTGGGCCGCGAGGTCGGTGAAGTCACGCCGCACGGTGGCCTCGGAGACCCCCAGCGCCTCGACGACCTCGGCGACGCTCAGCCGGCCGTTCTCCGCGAGGAGCCCGAGCAGGGCGCTCCACCGGGCGCCGCGGTCCTGCGGCTTGGAGACCTGGGCGCTCACTTGACCGACCCGGCTGTCAGGCCTCCCACGAGGTGCTTCTCGATGATGGCGAAGAGGATGACGACCGGCACGATCGCGATGATCGAGGCCCCGAACAGCTGGTCCCAGTTCTGCTCGTAGCCGGTGACGTAGGAGTTGATGCCCACGGTGAGCGGCTTCTTGTTGTCGTCGAGCATGAGGGTCAGGGCGACGACGTACTCGTTCCAGGCCGCGATGAAGGTGAAGATCGTCGCCGTCACGAGGCCCGGCAGGGTGAGCGGCAGCATGATCCGCCGCAGCCGCGTCACCGGGCCGCACCCGTCGAGCTCCGCCGCCTCCTCGACCTCCTTGGGGATCGAGGCGAAGAAGCCGTGGAGGATCCACACCGCGAAGGCGAGGTTGAACGCCGCGTTGGTGAGGATCAGGGCGAGGTAGGTGTTGACGAGGTTCAGGGAGAAGAACTCGCGGTAGATGCCGACGACGAGGGAGGTCGGCGAGAACATCTGCGTGATGAGCACCAGGAACAGGAAGGCGATGCGTCCGCGGAAGCGGAACCGGGCGGTGAAGTAGGCAGCCGGCACGGCGACCAGGACGACGATGATCGTGGAGGCCACGGCGACGACGACCGAGGTCAGCAGCCAGGCCCGGAACCGCTCGTCGCCGAAGACCTCGCCGAAGGTGGTCCACTTCCACACCCGCGGCAGCAGCGAGGGCGGCGTCGTGACGACGTCACCGCTGGGCCGGAACGCGTCGAGCAGCATGACGAGGTAGGGCCAGAGGAACGCGAGCGCCACCCCGAGCCCGATGACCGGCATGGCGGCAGGGCGGATCCTGCGCCAGCTCAGGGTTCCGTTCACGACTCCTCCTCACGCCACCGCGAGACCCGCAGGTAGGCGACGACGGCCACCAGGATGAGCAGCACGTTGAACAGCCCCGCGGCCGCGGACTGGCCCACGTCCTTCTCGGCGCTCTTGAACGCCAGCTTGTACATGAACGTGATCGTCGTGTCGTGGCCGAACCCGGGGTTGGACTCGTTGAGCGTGTAGATGATCGGGAAGCTGTTGAACACGTAGATCATGTTGAGCACGGTCGCCACGAGGACGGCCGGGCGCAGCAGCGGCAGGGTGATCAGCCGCCAGGCCTTCCACGGCGACGCACCGTCGATGCGGGCGGCCTCGTAGACCTCGCCCGGGATGGCGTGCAGGCCCGCGACGAAGACGTAGGCGGTGAAGGGGATCGAGACGAAGACGCCGACCGCGACCATCGAGGGCATGATCCAGCGGTCGTCGCCGAGGAAGTCGATGGGGGTGTCGACGACGTGGAGCCCCAGCAGCACCGCGTTGAGCGTGCCGTAGTAGTAGCTGTAGATGAGGCTGAACAGGCGCGCGGTGATCACCAGCGAGGCCGCCCACGGCACGATCACCGCCCAGCGGACCACCCGGCGGCCCCAGAACTCCTTGGTGAGGAACTGCGCCAGCCCGAGGCTGACGAGGATCGTCAGGACGACGACCGCGACCACCCACACCACGGTGTTGGTCAGCACGGTGCCGAGCGACTCGTTCGCCAGGACGCCGCGGAAGTTCGCCAGCCCGGCGTCGCCCTTGCGCAGCCCCGTGATGGAGTAGCGCGAGAGCGACGCCTTGACCAGCTCCACGGCGGGGTAGACGACCACCCCGGCGATGAGGAGGAGCGCGGGTCCCAGCCACAGCAGCGCGACGGGACCCGACGCCTCACCTCGTCTCTTCATGGTCAGCTGCCGGCCTCGGCGGACTTCTGCAGCTTGTCGAGCACGGCCTTCGGGTCACCCGTGACGGCGGTGCCGAGGTTCTGCTGCACGGCCAGCTTGACCTTGTCCCACGTCGGGTCGTCGGTCGGGGTCAGGTGCGCGTTGGGCAGCGTCTCGAGGTAGGTCGCGAGCTTGGTGTCGGACTTGAACTGCTCGATGCCGGACTTGGTCACCGGCAGGAAGCCCTCGGCCTTGATGAACGTGTTGACCTGGTCCTTCTGGTAGTACAGGTCGTAGAAGGCCTTGACCGCGTCCTGGTTGCCCTTCTTCTTGAAGGCCATGAGGTAGTCGGTCACGCCGAAGGTCTGCGGCTCACCGCCGTCGGCCTTGGTCGGCATCGGCGCGACGCCGTAGTCGACCTTCTTGGCGGCGTCCAGCGTGGCGGCCAGCGGCGAGAAGCCGACGACCATCCCGACCTTGCCGGAGGCGAACAGGTCGAACGCGTCCTGCCGGTTGGTCTTGCCGGGGTTGTTCTGGGTGAGCTTCTTGGTGGCCAGCGACTTGAGGAAGGTGAGCGTCTCGACGTTCTGCGGGGAGTTGATGGTCCACTTCCCGTCCTTCTTCCAGTCCCCGCCGTTGTTGAACATCCAGATCGAGAACTCGCCCTGGGACTCCTCGGGCCCCAGCGGGAGGCCGTAGCCGATGCTGCCGTTGCCGAGGCCGGCGATCTTGGTGGCGTCCTGCTCGAACTCTGCCCAGGTCTTCGGCGGCGCCGCGATGCCGGCCTTCGTGAACAGCGCCTTGTTGTAGAACATGGCGCGCGCCGAGCTCAGGTCCGGCATCCCGTACATCTTGCCCTGGTAGGTGCCCGACTTGACGAAGGCGTCGATCATGTCGGACTTGACCGAGGGGGAGAGCACGTCGTCGGCGCTGTAGAGCAGGCCGTCCTTGGCGTAGCTGGCGTAGGCGTTGAGGTTGAGGATGTCCGGCGGGTTGTTGTTCTGGACCATCGTCGAGCTCTGCTGGTCGATGTCGTCCCAGCTGACGATCTGCACCTCGAGGGTGTTGCCCGTCTTCGCCTTGTAGTCGGAGGCGAACTTGTCCCAGAACGCCTTGGTGTGGTCCTTGGAGTACTCCGCGGCGACCAGCTTGATGGTGGTGGCCTTCTTCGCGGAGCCGCCCCCGCCGCCGGCCGACCCGGCCCCGGTGCCGCCGGAGCAGGCTGCCAGGGCCAGTCCCGCGCCGAGGGCGAGCACGCCCCAGCGCAGCGCCGCTGTGTGTCCTGAAGTCGTGGTGCGCACGTCGCTCCTCGTGTTCGTCAGTGGCTGCTTCGACAGCCGACGATCCGGTTGATCGTTTCCTGTCGTTTGAAGCACGCTTCGCTCATGTTCGCCGAAGCATGAGTGAAACCTTGGCCCCGCCCACGGCCGCCGTCAAGCACTTCTGGGCCACATTCGCGATCGAGTTCGCCCCCGACCGAACCAAAGCATGGCAAAGCGGACGTGTCTTGACTGATCGAATCTGAGTGCGGAACACTTCAGCCACTCTTATCCGCTCACAGATGGGGCCCAGATGTCTGTCTACACGAGCCATGTGTCCGCCGAGATCGCCACGCAGCCGGCCGACTGGACCGCGGTGCTGGGTCGGGTGGAGGAGGCCGTCGCGGCCCTCCCCCGCCCCGGGGAGCACGTCGCCGTCGTGGGGTGCGGCACGTCCTACTACATGGCCCAGGCCTACGCCGTGCTGCGCGAGCAGGGCGGCCACGGTGTGACCGAGGCCCATGCGGCCAGCGAGTTCCCCGCGGGGCGGACCTTCGACCGCGTGGTCGCGATCTCGCGGTCGGGCACCACGACCGAGGTCATCGCTCTGGTCACCGCGCTGCGCGAGCAGGGCGTGCGCACGACCACGATCGTGGCGACGGCAGGGACCCCGCTGACCGAGCTGGCGACCGACTGCCTGCTGCTCGGCGAGGTCGACGAGCGCTCGGTCGTGCAGACGCGCTTCGCCACGACCACCCTCTTCCTGCTGCGGGCCACGCTCGGGGAGGACCTCAGCCGCGCCGTCACCGACGCCGAGGCCGTCCTCGCGGAGGACGAGGACACCGCCCTCGCCGGTGTCGCCGACGCCGAGCAGCTCACCTTCGTCGGCCGGGGCTGGACCGTGGGGCTCGCCCAGGAGGCGGCGCTCAAGCTGCGCGAGTCCGCCCAGTTCTGGACCGAGGCCTACCCCGCCATGGAGTACCGGCACGGCCCCATCAGCATCACCACGGCCGGCAGGGCCACCTGGGCGTTCGGCGAGGTGCCCCCGGGGCTCGCCGAGGACGTGCTCGCCACCGGCGGCCACTTCGAGCACCGCGACATCGACCCCCTCGCCGACCTGCTCCGGGTCCACCGGCTGTGCCTGCTCAAGGCACGACGCGCCGGGGTGGACCCGGATCGACCGCGCCACCTGACCCGGTCCATCATCCTGTCGTGACCTCCGCGCCCCTCGCCGCCCCACGCCTGCTCCTGACCGGACGGGTCGTGACCCCGGACGGGGTGGTCGCCGACGGGGTGGTGGCAGTCGAGGACGACCGCATCGTCCACGCCGGTCCGCGGAGCGGCGCGGCCGAGGAGCTCGGCGACGGCTGGTCCGGGGTGACGTCTCCACCATGGTGGCGATCCGGGCTCACCCTGCTG
>Ga0308176_10002796_pt1 | contig 11056 bp, 7 predicted proteins | sample PhyCR2_3_FD_203890 | JGI IMG/M metagenome (GOLD analysis project Ga0308176, IMG submission 203890) | Soil microbial communities from UC Gill Tract Community Farm, Albany, California, United States - DLSLS.C.R2 | ecosystem: Environmental > Terrestrial > Soil > Agricultural land | place: USA... | reverse complement strand
TGCGCCGGGACCGGCTCGGCTTCGTGTTCCAGGCGTTCAACCTGATCCCGGCGCTCACCGCCGCCGAGAACATCGCGCTCCCGCTGACCCTGGCCGGCCGGCGGCCCGACCCGGCCTGGCAGGCCGAAGTGGTCGAGATGCTCGGCCTCGGCCGGCGGCTCGGCCACCGGCCGGGCGAGCTGTCCGGCGGGCAGCAGCAGCGGGTGGCGGTCGGCCGGGCCCTGATCGCCCGCCCCGAGCTGGTGTTCGCCGACGAGCCGACCGGCAACCTCGACTCCCGCTCGGGCGCCGCGCTGCTGGACTTCCTCCGCGACGCCAGCCGCCGGTTCGGGCAGACGATCGTGATGGTCACCCACGACCCGGTCGCCGCCTCGTACGCGGACCGGGTCGTCTTCCTCGCCGACGGCCGCGTCGTCGACGAGCTGCCCGACCCCACCCCGGAGGCCGTGCTGGCCCGGATGGCCCGCCTCGACGCCCCGGTGGGGGCGTGATCACGATGTGGCGCCTCACCCTGGCCAACGCCCTCGCCCACCGGTCCCGGCTCGCGCTGACCTGGCTGGCCGTCGCGCTCGGCGTCGCGTTCGTCGCCGGCAGCCTGGTGCTCACCGACACCAGCAGCCGGCTGCTCGACGACCAGTTCCGCACCGCGGCCGCCGGTGTTGACCTCACCGTCCGCCGCGCCGCCGCCTTCGACTCCGCGATGGGCGTGCAGGTGCAGCGCCAGCCGCTGCCGGCAAGCATCACCGACCGCGTCGCCGGCACACCCGGCGTCGCCCGGTCCCGCGCCGTCGCGTCCGGGCCGGCACAGCTCCAGGTCCGCGGCACCGCCGTGGAACCCGACGGCCCCACGATCCTCGGCAACTGGGCCGACGCCCCGTTCACCGCATACTCGCTGCGGGCCGGGCACGCCCCGCGCGGCACCGACGAGGTGGTCCTCGACGCCGCGACCGCCCGCCGGCAGCACGTCGCCCTCGGCGACACCGTCACCGTCTCCGCGACCGCCAGCCGGCAGTTGCGGGTCGTCGGCCTGACCGGCGTCGGGGATGCCGACGGGCTGGCCGACAGCACCGTCGTGCTCACCGACCTGCCGACCGCCCAGGCCCTGCTCGACCTCGGGACGGACGTCACCTCGGTCGAGGTGGTCGCCGCCGGCGACGTCGCCGGCCTGCGGGCCGAGCTGGCCGCCGCGCTGGGGCCGGAGTACGCCGTGACCGGCGGTCAGGACGCGGCCGCCGCCAGCGCCGACGCGGCCAAGGAGAGCATCGGCTACCTCCGCATCGTGCTGCTGGCCCTGGCCGCGGCCGGTCTCGTGGTCGGTGCGTTCCTCATCGCCAACACGTTCGGCATCGTGCTGACCCAGCGGTCCCGCGAGCTGGCCCTGCTGCGCGCGGCGGGCGCCACCGGCCGGCAGGTCTTCGGTTCGGTGCTCGGCGAGGCGCTACTGGTCGGGCTCACCGGCGCGGCCAGTGGCACCGTGGCCGGCATCGCCGGCGCCTACGGCCTGCGCGGGCTGGCCCGGGGCGCCGGGCTGGCGCTGCCCGACGGCCCGCTGACCGTCACCGGCCGGACGATCCTGGTCGGGCTGGCCGCCGGCACGCTGGTCACCCTGCTGGCCGCGCTCGGCCCGGCCCGGCGCGCTGCCCGGACCGCGCCGGTCGAGGCGATGCGGCGGTCCGACCCGGCTCCGGCCCGGCCCCGTCGCCGGCGGCTGGTCACCGGTTGGCTGCTGTCCGGTCTCGGCACCGCCCAGCTCGTGGCGGCCGCGCTGCGGCGCGACGTCGCCGGCGTCGCGGTCGGCGCGATGCTGCTGCTGGCCGGCCTGGTGGTGCTCGGACCGGTGCTGGCGCCCCGGCTCGCCCTGGCCGTCGGCCGCCCGCTGGACCGCCTGGGCGTGCCCGGCCGCCTCGCCCGCGACTCCGCCGTGCGCAACCCGCGCCGGACCGCCGGCACCGCGCTGGCGCTCGCCCTCGGCCTGGCGCTGATCAGCTTCGTCGCGGTCCTCGGCAGCTCGGTGAAGGCCATCGGCGCCAGTTCCACCGAGGCGATCACGGCCGACCTGCTGATCCAGAGCAGCCGGGACGAGATGCTCGGCGGGCTGTCCCCGCAGGTGGCCGCGCGCGTCGCTGGGCTGCCACAGGTGGCCGCGATCTCGTCGGTCCGGTACGGGCACTGGCTGGACGCGGGCGCCACCAGCGCGCTCACCGCGGTCGACCCGGCGACCCTGCCCGAGGTGGCCCAGGTCGGGATGACCGCCGGCGAGCTGTCCGCGCTCGACCGCGGCGGCGTCGTGCTGGCCGACCACGTGGCCGCCGAGCGGGGCCTGCGGGTAGGCGACGAGCTGCCGATGACCTTCCCGCGGGACGGGCAGCGGCGGATGCGCGTGGTCGGGCTGATGGCCGACGACTCCGCGCGGGCACTGGCCACCAGCTACGTCATCTCGCTGCGCGACTACGCCACGCACTACAGCGAGAACGTCGACGCCACCGTCTACGTCGCTCTCGCCGGCGACGCCGAGCCGGCGGCGGCGCGCGCCGCGCTGCGGTCCGCGGTGGCGGCGTTCCCGAACGCGGAGATCCGCGACCAGGCCGAGGCCGCTGCCGGCCGGGTCGCCGCGGTCAACCAGGTGCTCGGGCTGATCACCGTCCTGCTGGGCTTCGCCGTGCTCATCGCGCTGCTCGGCATCACCAACACGCTGGCGCTCTCGATCGTCGAGCGCACCCGCGAGATCGGGCTGTTGCGAGCGGTCGGCATGACCCGGCGGCAGCTGTCCTGGATGATCCGCGCCGAGGCCGTGCTGGTCGCCGCCGTGGCCGCCGTGGTCGGCCTCGGCCTCGGGCTCGGACTGGCCGTGGCCACCCTGGCCGGGCTCAGCTCCGACACCCCGTTCGTGCTGCGCGTGCCGGCCGGTCAGCTGGGGGCGGTCGCCGCCGTCGCCGTCCTCGCCGGTCTCGCCGCCGGGCTGCTGCCGGCCCGGCGCGCGGGCCGGCTCGACGTCCTCACCGCGATCGCCGGGACCTGACCGGCGAAACCCCGGCGATTTTCCCGGTCCGAGCCGCGCGCCCGCCGCCGAGGCTCGACGGCGACCGCTCGACGGCGACCCGCCGGACACCGGCCGGCTGACGATGGCGATCACGACGACGATCGCCGTGCTGATCATCGCCTGCCCGTGCGCGCTCGGGCTGGCCACGCCGACCGCGGTCATGGTCGGCACCGGCCGCGCCGCCGAGCTCGGCATCCTCATCGGCAACGGCGACGCGCTGGAGACCGCCCGCCGGGTCACCGCGGTCGTGCTGGACAAGACCGGCACGATCACCCGCGGCACGCCGGCCCTCGCCTCGGTCAGCACCACGGCCGGCTGGACCGAGGACGCCGTGCTCGCCCTCGTCGCCGCCGCCGAGGCGGGCAGCGAGCACCCGGTCGCCCAGGCGATCGCCGGCGCGGCCGCCGACCGTGGTCTGCGCGTGCCGACGCTGCGCTCGTTCGATGCCGTCCCCGGCCACGGGGTCGACGCCACGGTCGACGGCGGTGCCGTCCTGGTCGGCAACCGGGCGCTGATGACCGCGCGGGGCGTCGAGGTCACGCCGCTGGTGGCTGCCGCCGAGCAGGCCGCGGCCGCCGGCCGGACGGCCATGTACGTCGCGATCGACGGCCGGGCCGCCGCGGTGGTCGCGGTCGCCGACACGGTCAAGCCCGAGTCCGCCGACGCGGTCGCCCAGCTGCGCGCGCTCGGCGTTCAGGTGTGGATGCTCACCGGCGACAACGGCGGCACCGCGCGGGCGATCGCCGGTCAGGTCGGCATCGACCAGGTGCTCGCCGAGGTCCTGCCGGCCGACAAGGCGGCGAAGGTCCGCGAGCTGCAGGAGCAGGGCCACGTCGTCGCGATGGCCGGCGACGGCATCAACGACGCCGCCGCCCTGTCCGCGGCCGACGTCGGCATCGCGATCGGCACCGGCGCCGACGTCGCCATCGCCGCGTCCGACATCACCCTGGTCGGCGGCGACCTGCGCGGAATCGTCTCGGCGATCGCGCTCTCCCGGCGCACGGTCAGCACGATGAAGCAGGGCCTCGCCTGGGCGTTCGGCTACAACCTGCTGCTCATCCCGGTCGCCGCCGGGGCCCTGTACGCCGTCGACGGGCTGCTGCTCGACCCGGTGCTGGCCAGCGCCGCGATGGCGATGAGCTCGGTGAGCGTGCTCACCAACGCGCTGCGGCTGCGCCGGTTCCGCCGCCCGGCGACGGTCGCCGAGGTTCTGCACCCGCCGGTCCGCGCCCGGATCGGCCAGTACGCCTACCTGGTCGTGGTCGCCACCGTCGCGCTCGCGCTCGGCGCCGGGCTGACCGCGGTCAGCCGGATGGACTTCGCCGAGCGCGGCATGAACGGCCAGCTGGCCTGGGTGCAGGGCACCGGGATGCCGATGCGCCCGGCGATGAGCACGATGATGACCGCCGAGGTGGCGCCGACCGAGGCCGCGCAGGCCGGCGTCGACGTCCGCCTCGACCTCCCCGCGCACACCCGGCCGGGCACCGCCACCCGCCTCGTGGTCACGCTCGCCGACAGCCGGACCGGCCGGCCGGTCGAGGACCTCACGCGTGGCCACGAGGCTTGGATGCACCTGATCGCCACCCGAGCGGATCTCGGCACGTTCGCGCACGTGCACCCGCAGCCGACCGGCGTGCCGGGGCAGCTGGCGGTCGAGCTCACCTTCCCGACCGCCGGCCGGTACCTCGTCAACACCGAGTTCCGGCGGCAGGGCGAGATGGGCGAGATCCACCAGCGGCAGGTCCTCACCGTCGCCGGGACTCCGCCGGCCCCGGTGGTCGCGGCGCCCGGCCGGCGCGGCGTGGTCGTCGAGGGTGTGCGCGTCGAGCTGACCGGCCGCGCCGACGCCGGCGGCAGCAGCGACCTGCGGTTCGCGCTGACCGACGACGCCACCGGGCGGCCGGTCGACGACCTGCAGCCCTACCTGGCCGCCGCCGGGCACGTGGTGGTCATGCGGGCCGACGGCTCGACGTTCGCCCACGAGCACGCCGAGGTGACCGACGACCGCGGGCGTCCCGTGTTCGCCCTGCCCGGCCAGACGTTCGGGCCGGACCTGGACGTGCACGCGGAGTTCCCCACGGCCGGCGTCTACCGGCTGTGGGCACAGTTCCGGCTCGCCGACGGCTCGGTGCTCACCGCCCCGTTCACGGTCGAGACGACCTGATCGACCCGATCGGGCTGAGCAGGCTCAGTCCTTGGGCGGGCGGCGGTGCGGGAGCTGGATGTCCTCCTGGGCCGGCTGGCCGGCCTGCAGCTCGCGGCCGCGCTCCAGCTCGGCGTTCACCTCGGCGCCGAACAGCAGGACGTTGTTGGTGATCCACATCCAGACGAGGAAGGAGATCACCGCACCCAGCGAACCGTAGGTCTTGTTGTACGAGCCGAAGTTCGCCACGTAGAGCCCGAACGCGATGCTGGCGATCACCCAGAGCACCAGGGCGAGGAACCCGCCGAGGGTGAACCAGCGGAACTTCGGCTGCTTCACGTTCGGCGCCACGTGGTAGAGGCCGGCGATCATCAGGCTGACCAGGATCACGATGATCGGCCACTTCACGATGTTCCAGACCGTCACGGTGGTGCTGCCGATGCCGACCGCGTCGCCGATCGCGTGCGCGACGCTGCCGCTCGCGATCAGCGCAAGTGTGATGAACGTGAGCAGGAGGACGCCGACGACCGTCACGAGGATCTGCAGCGGCCGCAGGATGTAGAACTTGCGGCCCTCCTTCACCTCGTAGATCGCGTTGGAAGCCCGGATGAACGCGCCGATGTAGCCGGACGCCGACCACAGCGCGCCGAGCACACCGAGGATCAACGCCAACCCGGCCTTGCCGGACTGCTGCATGACCACGTCCTCGATGGGGCGGCGCAGGCTCCCCAGCGCGTCCTTCGGGACGCCGATGTTGGTCAGCACGTCGAGCAGCTTCTGCACGGTGTCGGGACCCTGGCCGAACAGGCCGAGCAGCGACACGAACACGATGATCCCGGGGAAGATCGACAGCACCGCGTAGTAGGTCAGCGCGGCGGCCCAGTCGGTGACGTTGTCGTCCTTGAACTCGGTGAACGCCCGCTTGGCCACCCCGAACCAGGTCCGCTTGCCCAGGTCAGTGGGGGAGTCGGGCTTGCGGGGGTCGTCGGGGGCGAGCCGGTCACTGTCCGGTTCGTCGGAGTAGTTCTTGATGCCGGGGCCGCCGGAGAAGTCCTCCGGATCCCGGGTCGCCGGGTCGTCCTTCCGGCGCGAGAACAACGGCATGGGAGTCTCCGCGGTCGATGGGTCGGGTTCCCTGTCGCTGTGCCCACCGCCGGGCAACCCATGCCGACCGTCTCAGCGGCCTTCGGTGGACTTCTTCGCCGCCGTCTTCCTGGCCGGGCTCCGCTTGGTCGCCGCGGCCTTCCTCACCGGCGCCGGCTGCGGTGCAGCGGCCTTCCTGACCGGCGCCGGCTGCGGTGCCGCGACCGACTTGGTCGCCTGCTTCGCCGGGCGTTTGCGGGCCGGCCGCCGGGCCGGGGCGACGGTGTCGCGGTCGTGCTTGGCCTGCTCGACGCTCCGTCGCAGCGCCCCCATCAGGTCGTCCGCGCCGCCGGCGTGCGCCGGTGCCGGCCGCTCCAGCTGCCGGCCGGCCACCTTGGCCTCGACCAGCTCCTTGAGCGCGGCCTGGTAGCGGTCGACCAGGTCCGGCGGGTCGAGGGTGCCGGACAGCGTGTGGATGTACGCCTCCGCCGCCTGCAGCTCGCGCGGCTGCGGGGTGATCTCGTCCCGCAGGAAGCGGAACCGCGGGGTGCGGACCTCGTCCGGCCAGAGCAGCAGGTGCATGACGAGCACCCCGTCCCGCGGGTGCAGCACGGCCGGCGTCTCCCGGGTCCGCAGCGCCACCTTGACCAGCGCGACCTTGCCGGTGCGTTCCAGGGCGTCACGCAGCAGCACGTACGCCTTGGCGCCGGAGCCGGTCGGCTCGCAGTAGTAGCTGCGGGACAGCCGGACGGGGTCGACGGTGTCGGCGTCGGCGAAGCTGAGCACCTCGATCGCCCGGCTGGAGGCCAGCGGCAGCTCGGCGAAGTCCTCCTCGGTCAGCACCACGACCCGGCCGTCGGGCAGCTCGTAGCCCCGGGCGATGTCGTCGTACGGGATCTCCTCGCCGTCCAGCGTGCAGACCCGCCGGTAGCGGATCTGCCCCCCGTCGGAGACGTGGATCTGGCGGAAGGACACGCCGTGCTCCTCGGTCGCCGTGAACAGCTGCACCGGGATCGAGACGAGCCCGAATGAGATCACGCCCTTCCAGACGGTCTGCATGTCGCCTCCGGGAAGTCGACGGCGCCGCTCGGGCCGTCGTGCCGGCCCGTTCCACCTGCCGGTTTTCCCGCCCAGTGTCCCTCGTACCGGTCCGGACGTCATCACGGCGGGCGGCGCCTGCGCGAGTCGGCGCGGTTGGGCATCATGGTGCGGATGCGTTTGTCCGAGACCGACGAGATCGCCGCCGAGCTCTACCTCGTGCCGCCGGCCCGGTTCGTCGCCGCCCGGGACGAGGTGGTGCGCCAGGCCCGCGCGGCCGGGCACCGCGACCTGGCCAGGGAGCTGCAGGGGCTGCGCCGGCCGACGCCGAGCGCCTGGCTGGTCAACACGCTCACCCGGCACCGACGGGACCGGATGCAGCAGCTGTTCGCGATCGGGCGGGAGCTCCGGGAGGCGCAGACCCAGCTCGACGCCGACCGGCTGCGGCGGCTGCCGGCACAGCGGGAGGAGCTGGTCGCCGAGCTGCTCGACTGGGCCCGCCGGCACGCCGCCGAGGCCGGAGTGCCGCTGACCGACGCGGCGCTGGCCGAGGTGACGGCGACGCTGCACGCCGGCCTGGTCGACCTGGCCGCGGCCGCCGCGGTGATGTCCGGGCACCTGGTGCGGCCGATGTCGCACGCGGGCTTCGGGCCGCTGCCCCAGGTCGAGTCGGCTGCGGGCCCGGCTGTGTCCCCCGGGCCGCCGGCGCCGCTGCCCGCTCCCGGCTGGGACGAGCCGACCGAGTGGCGGATGTGGCCGGTGGAGGACGAGCTGCAGCGGCGCCGGGAGAAGACCGCGGCCGGGTCGGGCGAGCACCCCAACGGCCGGCCGGTCCGGTGGCAACGGCCGCGTGCGGCGGATCGCACCGAGCCGCTGCGCCGGGCCGAGGCCGCACTCGCCGAGGCCGCGTCCGTGCACTGGCAGCGCGAGCACGACCTCGCCGAGGCCGAGGCGGCGATGGAGGCGGTCAGGGACCGGCAGGAGACGCTCGAGCAGCAGCGCATGCACCTGCGCCGGGAGAAGGTCGCCGCCGAGGCGGACCTCGCGGCCGCCCGCGAGGCGCAGCGGACCGCCCTGCGCGCCATGATCGACGCCCGCCGCGCACTGGACACCGCCGAGCGGCAGCTACGCGCGCCGGACGAACCCGGCTGAGCGTGGGACTCACAGCCTGGGCGGCAACGCGAACACGCCGAACAGCTCGGGGTCGACGAACGCGTAGATGTGCGCGATCTGGCCGTCGATCGTCTCGAGCACCTGGATGCTGTGCGGCGCATAGGTTCCATCGTCCTGGCGGACGTACGTCGCGACAGCGGGGCAGCCGTTGGCCCGGGTGGCCAGCAGCCGGCGCCCGCCGTCGCCGGGGACCCGCAGCGGGCGGGCGGCGAAGAAGCCGAGGACGGCGTCCCGGCCGGCGAACCACGTTGGCACCGGCGGCATCTGCAGCGCGACGTCGCGCCGCAGCAGCGCGGCGAGGGCGGCCAGGTCGGCCTGCTCGAAGGCGGCGACGTACTTGTCCAGCACGCTCTCGTCCACGCCGGCCACGACGACCTCCTCCGGGTGCTGCTCGACCTGCGCCCGGGCCCGCTGCAGCGCGCTGGTGACGGCCGGGACGGACAGGTCCAGCTGCTCGGCGACCTCGGCGGCGGACAGCCCGACGACGTCCCGCAGGAGCAGCGCCGCCCGCTGGCGGGCGGGCAGGCTCTGCAGCGCGGCCACGAAGGCGAGCCGGGTGGTTTCCCTGGTGGTGACCACGTCGGCGGGGTCCGGCGCGAACGCAGCGTCCGGGATCGGCTCCAGCCAGGGCACCTCCGGGCGCCGCGCCGCCAGCGGAGCGCTGCCGTCAGTCGTGGGAGCTCCGATCCCGGCCGGGAGGACCCGCCGCTCCCGGCTGTTGGCCGCGGTCAGGCATACCCGGGTGGCGATCCGGTAGAGCCAGGTGCGCACCGACGAGCGGCCTTCGAACCGGTCGTACCCGCGCCAGGCTCGCAGCAGCGCCTCCTGCACCGCGTCCTCGGCATCGTGGTACGAGCCGAGCATCCGGTAGCAGTGCGCCAGCAGCTCCCGCCGGTACGGCTCGACCGTGGCTGCGAACTCCGGATCAGCCACCGGCGGTCGCCTCCACGGTTGCCGGTCGGGCGATCGGCACCGCGGCCCCCGGCCGGATGGTCAGCGCGGCGGAGGCGCCGAGCAGGGACAGGCCGGCGGCCACCGCGAGCGCCGGTCCCACGCCGGCGCGGAACGTCGCGGCGTCGGCGTAGCTGCCGTGGGCGGTGAAGACCGCGGCCAGAATCGCGACGCCGAACACGCCGCCCAGCTGCCGGGCCGTGGTGAACAGCCCGGACGCCGCACCGACCGCACTGGGCCGTACCGAGTTCATGACCGCATTCTGGCTCGCCGGCAGGGCCATGCTGGTGCCGCAGCCGGCGACCAGGAGAGCCGGGACCGCGGCCGGGTAGCCGTCGCCGTTCGCGATCGTCAGCGCCAGCCAGCCGATGCCGATGGCCTGCAGGGCGAGCCCGAGGCCGAGCAGCGACCGGTCGCCGATGCGGTCGGCCAGCCGGCCGGCCGTCGGAGCGACCACGAACAGGGTCAGCGTCCAGGGCAGGAAGCGCAGCCCCGCGCCCAGCGGGCTCACGCCGAGCGACACCTGCAGGTACTGGGCGAGGAAGAACACCGTGCTGAACAACCCGGCGGTGAGCAGGAAGACCGCGGCGTTCGCAGCGGAGAAGGTCCGGTCGGCGAACATCCGCAGCGGCAGCATCGGCTCGCGGGCGCGGGCCTCCCAGACCAGGAACGCCGCCGTGAGCACGGCGCCGGCGCCGAGCGTCGTGACCACCTCGGTGCTGGACCAGCCGGCCGTGCTGCTGCGAACCAGCGCCCAGACGATGCCGAGCAGGCCGGCTGACACCAGGGCGAGGCCGGTCAGATCCGGCCGGGTGCGCGGGCCGCGGCTCTCCGCGATCCGTGCGTAGCCGAGCGGGACGAGGACCGCACCGATCGGGACGTTGATCCAGAAGATCCACTGCCACGCGATGCCCTCGGTCACCGCGCCGCCCACGACCGGGCCGCCGACCACCGCCAGGCCGGCGAGAGCGGTGAACACGCCGAGCGCGCCGCCACGCCGCTCCGCCGGGAACGCACTGGTCAGCAGCGCCACCGCGGTCGGCATGACCAACGCCGCGCCGGCGCCCTGCACGGTGCGGGCGGCGATAAGCAGGCCGGTGTCCGGCGCCACCGCGCAGGCCACCGAGGCGAGCGTGAAGACACTCAGCCCGGCGGCGAAGGTGCGCCGCCGCCCGAACCGGTCACCGATGGCGGCGCCGGTGATGAGCAGCACCGCGAACGCCAGGCTGAACGCGTTGACCGTCCACTCCAGCGTGGCGATCGAGGCGTGCAGGTCCCGCTGCATGGTGCTCAGCGCGGTGGCCACGACGAGCTGGTCCAGCGCCACCATCAGGGCCGCGGCCGACGTCAGCGCCAAGGTCCACTTCTGTCTGCTGGTCACGGATGCCTCCTCCTCAGGATGTGCATCCGTACTGACCAGCCGCGCGGGCCGAACTAATCGGTCCGCCGGAGATCACCGGCCTCGGTGCCTGGTGACCTCGCCGACCACGCCGCCGACCGGGCGGAGCGTGATGTGGTTGGTGGTGCGGGGCTCGCCCGGAGCCGGCACGCCGCCCGGGACAACCCGATCGCCGCCGCGATGGTCGAGCGCGCCGAGGCGATCGCAGCCGGCGACCAGGGACCGGTCG
>Ga0308176_10002795_pt1 | contig 11060 bp, 7 predicted proteins | sample PhyCR2_3_FD_203890 | JGI IMG/M metagenome (GOLD analysis project Ga0308176, IMG submission 203890) | Soil microbial communities from UC Gill Tract Community Farm, Albany, California, United States - DLSLS.C.R2 | ecosystem: Environmental > Terrestrial > Soil > Agricultural land | place: USA... | reverse complement strand
CCTGGAGGAGGAGCTCGCGGGGGTCGGTGGGGGCGGTGCGCGACGACTTGGTGCCGACGGCGCGGGAGTCGAGGCCCGCGCGGACCTCGGCGACCCCGAACTGCGAGACGTCCTCGAACTCCTCGATCTCGTAGAAGCCGCGCTCCTCGGCCGGGCCGTCCTGCACCGGCCCGAGCCGGGCGGCGAGGTCGTCGACCAGGGCGGCGTCGGCCGCAGACCAGCTGCCCACCTCCAGGGCGTGGCGCATCGAGGCAGCGAAGAGCTCGCACTCCGGCGGCGACAGGACGCCTTGTCCGTGCTGGCGGACCCGCTCAGGGTCGGCGAGCCACAGCAACACCTCACGCGGGTCAACCTGTGGCCACCAGGCAGCGAGGAAGGCGTCGACCTCGAGGTGGTCCTCGAACCGGTCCATGAACTCGGCCCGGTCGCCTTCGCGGACACTGGACCAGGCCGCCTCGGCGAGGGCACTCTGGACTGCCTTCGCCGACAGGTTGCGCTGGTGGTTGCGCAGCACCTGGGCGCGGATCCGGTCGAGCGCAGGGGCGTCCACCCGCACCGCCTTGCCGTTCACGAAGGCACGGAACGACTCCGGTGCCTCCGGGGGCGCGTCGGCCGCGGCCCTGGCGAGGACCCGTCGGATGCGCAGCGACCCCTTGATCGCGGCGACCTCGGGGGTGTCGAGCCGGGTCGCGGTGACCCCGTCGACGACGTCGCCGAGCGACCGGAGGGTCACCGACTCCTCGCCGAGCGAAGGCAGCACCCGCTCGATGTATGCCGTGTAGGCGGCGGACGGTCCGACCACCAGGATCCCGCCGGACTCGAAGCGGCGCCGGTCGGAGTAGAGCAAGTAGGCCGCCCGGTGCAGGGCGACGACGGTCTTGCCGGTGCCGGGGCCGCCAGTGATCTCGGTGATGCCGCGGGCCGAGGCGCGGATCGCCTCGTCCTGGTGTCGCTGGATCGTCGCGACGATGTCTCGCATCTGGGCGCCGCGGCTGCGGGTCAACGCCGCCAGGAGTGCGCCGTCGCCGACGACGACCAGGTCGTCGGGCGCTTCCGGGACCATCAGGTCGTCCTCGACGCCCACGACGTCGGGACCCTTGCAGCGCAACACCCGACGGCGCAGCACGTCCATCGGCTCCACCGGCGTCGCGCGGTAGAAGGCGGCTGCTGCCGGGGCCCGCCAGTCGACCACCAGCGGCTCGTAGTCGTCGTCGCGGACGCCGAGCCGACCGATGTAGCGGGTCTCGCGGTCCGGCGCCTTCGCCTCGTCCGAGAGGGAGTGGTCGAGGTCGAGCCGGCCGAAGACCAGACCCTCGTACTGGGTGTCGAGGGTCGAGCGACGCCGGGCTGCGTTGAAGACCAGCGCGTCGCGCTCGAAGAGCCCGGTCAGCTCCTCGTCGCGCACGTCGCCGGTGCGGTCGGTGCGGCCCCGGGCGAGGCCGTCGGCCTCGATCAGGCCGGCGCGAGCCTGCGCCTTGGTCAGCTCGGCATAGACCAGGTCGACGTGCGCCTGCTCGATGGCGATCTCACGGGCGACCTCGGCACTGGACGCCTTGGTGTTGGAGCCCCCGGCGCTCGACTGGTCCGATCCCGTCACGGTGCATTGCCTTCTCGTTGGTGCGGCGTGGTCCCCTCCCACCGGGGGAACGCACGAGTCTAGCGAGCGTCACGGAGCTCGCCACGCACTAGACCATTCCGCGGCGGGCAGCCTGCACACCGGCCTGGAACCGGGTGCCTGCCCCGAGCTGGTCCATCAGCGCCCTGACCCGGCGTTCCACCGTGCGCTGGGAGACCCCGGCCTGTCGCGCGATCGTCGCGTCCGGTGCTCCGGCGGCGAGCAGGGACAGGATCAGCTGGTCGCGGCGCTCCGTGGAGACCCCGCCCGTGGACAGCGGTGAGCCGAGGTCCCAGAGGTGGTCGGCCAGCGCGATCAGGGCGAGCACCATGGACCGGGCCCGGATGACGGCCGACCCGAAACCCGAGGGGTCGAACGCGCTCACGTCGATGATCGCGACGGCCTCGTCGACCATCACGGCCGAGAACGGCACTCCCGAGGTGAACCGGAACCGCTCCCCACCGCGCTCGCGCGCCTCGAGGATCTCGAGGGCGCCGTCGATCTCGAGGACGTCGGTGTCGTAGACGGTGGTGAAGTCGAGCACCTTGCCACCGGCGCCGCGGGTCGGCTCCTGATGGCTGTGGATCGGGCTGGCGAAGAGGGCCCGGGTCCGTGGCGAGAGGGAACGGAAGGTGCGCAACCGCTCCGTGCCCGCGGCCACGGCCTCCGCGGTCACCGCGGCGATCTCGTCGATGGAGTTGAGGATCCGCACGGTGCCGACGTCAGGGGTTCGTGAGGCCGAGCGCGCCTGGAAGTAGACCTGGGCCAGCTCGTGCGCGGCCGACCGTGTCTCGCGGGCCCGGCGCTCGTAGTCGAGGGCCAGCGCAGGAAGGGAGATGTCGGGGGGCACGACCTCGATGCGACCCCCCGGGTGGAGCCGCACGAGGCCACGGCTCCCGAGCACGTCGAGCGAGTGGTCCACCAGTGGCGCCTTCATGCCCTGGGCGATGAGGAGGGACCGGGTGGGCTCCTGGTGCTGCAGGACGGCAAGGAAGACCCGGGTGACCGCGCCCTCGACCTCCGCGGTGTCGGCGTCGACGTCGAGTGGGGTGGCCATCGCCGGAGCGAGGCCGTTGGTCAGCACCGCGTCGGCGACCCCGGCGACGGCCGCCTGCGCTGCGTCGTCCGGTCCACGGTCGTCCGACATGTGCTCATGGTCGTCCTCTGGCGAGATCCCGTCAATGGCGCAAGTCCGCCACCTCTGGGCTTTACCTGCGGGCCGAACATGGTCCACTCTTTAACCAGTCGACAGCGTCGACCCACGTGCATGGTTGCAGGTTCCCCCGCCAGGCGACCGCACGTCGGCTGCGCGGCGTCCCCGGGAGATGTCCCCCCTGCCTCCCCGGGACGCCGCGCACTCTACTTCCGCGGCCTTCACTACGCTGCCACCGTGAAGGTCCTCGTCATCGGGTCGGGCGCCCGTGAGCACGCCCTCGTCAAGGCCCTCGCGTCCGACCCGGCGGTCGACGCGGTCATCGCGGCCCCCGGCAACCCCGGCATGGACGCCGTCGCCGTGTGTGAGCCGCTCCCCGCTGGAGTCCTGGACGGCGACGGGGTGGTCGAGGTGGCCCGGCGCCACGACGTCGGCCTGGTCGTGGTCGGAGCGGAGGCGCCGCTGGTCGCGGGCGTGGCCGACGTGGTGCACGCGGCCGGCATCCCCGTCTTCGGCCCGTCGGCCGCGGCGGCTCGGCTGGAGGGCAGCAAGGCGTTCGCCAAGGAGGTGATGGCGGCGGCCGACGTGCCGACCGCGATGGCGCACCTGTGCACGTCCCTCGAGGAGGTCGCCGAGTCCCTCGACGCCCTCGGCTCCCCCTACGTCGTCAAGGACGACGGGCTGGCCGCCGGCAAGGGCGTCGTCGTCACCCAGGACCGTGACGAGGCGATCGCCCATGCGCAGGCCTGTCTCGCCAAGGAGGGTGGGCGCGTGGTCGTCGAGGAGTTCCTCGACGGGCCCGAGGTCTCGCTCTTCTGCGTCTGCGACGGGAGCACCGTGGTGCCCCTCGCGCCCGCCCAGGACTTCAAGCGCGTCGGTGACGGCGACGAGGGGCCCAACACCGGCGGCATGGGCGCCTACTCCCCGCTGGACTGGGCGCCGCCGACCCTCGTCGACGAGGTCGTGACCCGGGTGGCGCAGCCGACCATCGACGAGATGGCACGCCGCGGGACGCCGTTCTCCGGACTCCTGTACGTCGGCCTGGCGCTCACCCGACGCGGGCCCAGGGTGATCGAGTTCAACGCCAGGTTCGGCGACCCCGAGACGCAGGTGGTGCTGCCCCGGCTCGAGACCCCGCTGGCCGGGCTGCTCCTCGCCGCCGCAACCGGCGCGCTCGAAGGGGTCGAGCCGCTGCGGTGGTCCGACCAGCACGCGGTCACGGTGGTCATCGCCGCGGACGGCTACCCGGGGACCCCGCGCACCGGTGACCCCCTCACGGGGATCGACGACGTGGCCGGCGTGCCCACGGCATACGTCCTGCACGCGGGCACCGCCCGCGACGCGGACCGGACCCTCGTGTCCGCCGGCGGACGCGTGCTGTCGGTCGTCGCGCTCGGGGACAGCCTGGCCCAGGCGCGCCAGCGGGTCTACGAGGCGGTCGACCGGGTCGGGCTCGACGGCTCGCACCACCGCACCGACATCGCGCTCGCCGCCGAGCGTGAAGAGCTGCACATCGGGTGAGCGCTCGGGCCCGCTCCGTCAGCGGGCTCGCGGGGCCATGGCCGCGCCCAGGGCGGCGAGGGCGACCGAACCGGCCATGACCACGCCGAACAACGAGCCGCCCGGGTGGGGGGCGGCCCACGCGATGGCCGCACCGGAGCCGGCGTAGGCGAGTGCCTGCGAGACGGACGGCGCGAGGAACGTGGCGGCCGAGTTGCGTCCCTGGTCGACGGGCGTGGACAGGGCCAGCACCTGGGTGGAGATGGTCGGTGAGCTGATCCCCATCCCGATGGCCGCGAACGCCCACAGCCCGAGCCCGGCCCAGGTGGGCAGGACGTCGACCGCCAGGAGCGCTGGACCGGTCACGCCCAGGGCGACGAGCGCGAACCCGGTCCGCAGCCGGGTCACGACGGAGGTGCGACGTTGCGTCACCCCCAGGCCCTGCAGCTGGGACCCGGCGGCCCAGAAGATGCCCGTCACCGTGAGGCTCACGCCGGCGGTCTCCGCCGTGAAGCCGTGCACCTCCGTCAGCATCAGCGGGATCAGGCCACCCGTGGTGCCGAACGCGGCGCCGAGCAACCCCCGCAGCAGGGTGAGGGCCGGTATGCCGGGTGCTCCCCTGAGCGTTCCGGGCGGCAGGACCGCGCGCAGGGCGGGAAACAGTGCCGCCAGCGCGGCGAGCAGGAGGAGGACCCCGACGACGCGGAGTGCGCCGGCTCGGGTCACCAGTGGGGCCGCGGCGGTGAAGGACGCCAGGCCGAGGGCGGCCAGGACCGCCCACTGCGCGGCCAGCCGCGACTCGCGTGCGGTGCCAGGGGCCTCGCTGCCGTCGGCGACGGCGGTGGTCGAGCCTGCCAGGGCAGGTCGGAGGAAGAGCCACGCGGGCACCAGCAGGGCGATGCTCAGCAGGAACACCGCGCGCCAGTGGATCCACTCGGCGACCACTCCGGCGACCGACGGCCCGAGGAGCGAGGGCAGGACCCAGGCCGCCGCGAAGGCGGCAAAGATCTTGGGGCGCAGCTGGGTTGGCAGGGCCCGGGCGACGAGCACGGTGAGGCCGACGTCCAGCAGGCCTTCCGCCAGGCCACCCACGAGCCGACCGGTGACGAAGACGGGCATGGCCGGCGCGAGCCCCATGAGCAGCTCACCGGCGACGAAGACGCCCATCCCGGCACACAGCACCGGCACCGGCCCCCGACGGTCGCTCCACAGGCCCGCAACGGTCGTCGACACGACGAACGAGATGAGCGGTGCAGCCGCAGCCGCGCCGAAGAGCCAGAGCCCGTCGAGGTCGTGGGCGACCGTGGGCAGCACGGTCATGACAGCGCGGTTCTCGAAGGCACCCAACGTCACCAGCGCGACGGCGCCGATCGCGAACGGAAGGTGGGCGCGCTGGAGCAGCGTCAGGCGGGTGTCGAGCACCGCGTCGGGGACCATGGGCAGCAAGTCTGGAAGTTGAAGTCAGCTTCAAGTCAAGTCGGTCCTGGCCGGCGCCCTGGTGGAGACCGGGACGTGGTGGCTGGGAGGATGGCGGCCATGCAGCCGTTGACGACCACGCCGGCCGACCTGCCCGGCTTCGCCCACGTCTACTCGGGCAAGGTGCGGGACCTCTACGCACCGCTGGACCCGAGCTCGGGGGAGCCGCGCACCGACCAGCTCCTGCTCGTGGCCAGCGACCGCCTGTCGGCCTTCGACTTCGTCCTCGACAGCCCCATCCCCGACAAGGGTGCGGTGCTGACCCAGCTGTCACTGTGGTGGTTCGAGCAGCTCGCCGACCTCGTGCCCAACCACGTCGTGTCCGCCGACGTCCCGGCCCCGGTGGCGGGCCGGGCGGTGCTCGTCCGGCGGCTCGAGATGCTGCCGGTCGAGTGTGTCGCCCGGGCCTACCTCACCGGCGGCGGACTGCGTGAGTACCAGGCCGACGGTCGGGTCAGCGGGATGACGCTGCCCGAGGGGCTGGTGGACGGCTCCCGGCTGCCCGAGCCGGTGTTCACCCCGTCGACCAAGGCGCCGCAGGGCGAGCACGACCAGCCGATGTCGTACGCCGCGGTGGAGAGTGCCGTCGGACCCACCCTCGCCGCCCGCGCGCGTGACCTGACGGTACGAATCCTGATGCGCGGCAACGAGATCGCCGCCGACCGGGGGATCCTGATAGCCGACACCAAGGTGGAGTTCGGCGCGGACGGGGACGACCTGGTGCTGGCCGACGAGGTGCTGACGCCGGACTCGTCGCGGTTCTGGCCGGCCGACCAGTGGGAGCCGGGCCACACCCAGCCGTCGTTCGACAAGGAGTTCGTCCGCGAGTGGCTGACCTCGGCCGCCAGCGGGTGGGACAGGTCCTCGGGCGAGGCGCCGCCGCCGCTCCCCGACGAGGTCGTCGAGCGGACCCGGGCAAAGTACGTCGAGGCGTTCGAGCGGCTCACCGGCCGGACGTTCACCACCTGACACGAGGGGCGGGCCCCCTGCAGCCGCAGGGGGCCCGCCCGTCAGTGGGTCGTCACATCCAGGTCGCGCACAGGGGGACCCGCGGGTTGAAGTCCTTGAAGATCCCGTCGGGGTTGTCGCGCCAGATCCAGAAGTGCAGCTTCCACACCCCCAGGCTGGGCAGGTAGGTGAAGCGCCGGCCGAGCAGGTGCGGTGCCGGGTCGGTGGGCGCGCCGGGCACGACGTACTCGACCGCCACGAGCCGGGCCCTGCCGCTGGACTCGTCGTAGACCAGTGCCTCCGGCTGGGTGGCCTTGAGCGCACCGCCGTCCTGGAGCAGCTCCGGCTTGACGTAGTGCTGGCCCATCCCCTTGGACACCCCGTCGTCCATGCAGTCGAGGAAGCGTACGTAGCCGGCCGCCTCCGCGCGGCTCACGTCGTGGAAGGCGCGGGTGGCGTCCCGCACGCGGGCGACGGGTGACCGGTCCGCCGTGGCGACGCTCGACGGGACGATGGTGAGGGCGACGACGGCGGCGGCACCGAGCGCGACTGCGCGCACCGCCTTGGCGGAGAAGCGGCCCATGACCCTCACGACCCTTCCTGGACGGAGTAGATCTCGTCGGCGACGAGGCCGTGCGCCTCGCGGTGCACCGTGTTGGCGGCGTCGGCGGACGGTGCCTCGACGAGGCAGAAGATCTTGCCTGCGCCCTCGTCGACCCAGTACCGCAGGTAGCTGACGTCGTGGGCGGCCTGCTCCTGCAGGTCGGCCATGTGGGCCTTCGCGACGTCGTCGACGGCGACGCCGCCGTCGATGGTGTGCACGTCCATGAACAGTGGCATTGCGCTCCCCTTTCGCATCGCCGGTGGGTCCGGTGATGGGGGAGACGCTAGGTCTGCGAGGGGGGCCGGCGGATCGGTGCCCGGTGCCTACTTCAGACGCCGGCGGTGCCCAGGTTGGCGGGCACCGGGCGCGGGTGGCCGTCCCCGGCCACGCTCGCCGCCTGCGACCGCGAGGACACCCCCAGCTTCGCCAGGACGGCGGCCACGTGGTGGTCGACCGTCCGCTCCGAGATGAACAGCCGGCCCGCGACCTGCGCGTTCGTCAGCCCCTCCCGGACCAGTCCGAGCACCTCGGACTCACGGGCGGTGAGCCCCAGCGGGTGGGCCCGGGTGCCGGCCCGTGGGCCCCGCGGCGTGGAGGCGTGCCCCGCCTCGCGCAGGCGACGGCGGGCGAGGGCCGCGCCGGGCGGCGACCCGACCGACGTGAACAGGTCCAGGGCCCGACGCAGGCTCCCGATGTCCCCAGCCACGACGAGAGCGGCGGCCTCCTCGAACGGGCAGCCCTGGGCTCGCCACTCCTCCGCCGCGCCGAGCGGGTCGCCCTCGAGCTCGAGCCGCAGGTGGTCGGGGGCATCCTCGAGGGCCACCTTCCGGCCGAGGCGCTGCATCCACACCGCGAGCTCACCACGCACCCAAGGTGTGTCGTCGACGAGCCCGTCGAGCACGGCATACGCGCGCTCCCAGTCCGTGAACTCGGCCCCACCGAGCCATGCCTGCTGCAGGTCGGCCATGAGCGGGAAGCAGCGCCAGTAGGCCTCGCCGTTGCGCACGCCCAGCTCGGTGGCCTCGGCCAGGCGCGTCACCGCGCGGGGGTCGCCCAGACGCACCAGCCCCTGCGTCAGCGAGCAGAGCACGTGCAGCCGGTTCACGGGCGAGATGTGCTCCTCGAGCATCGCCTCGTCATAGTCGACCGCGGCCTGCAGCTGCCCGCGCCGCAGTAGCGCCATGCCGCGCGAGGCGCGCAGGCACCAGGTGAACGTCGAGAGCTCGATCTCCTGGTTGTAGAGGTCGCCTTCGGTGAAGCACCACTCGTACTCGTCGATCCGCAGGTGGTCCACGGCCGCCTGGTACAGGTTGGTGTAGCCACGCGCCGCGTCCCGATGGAAGCCACCATCGCGTGAGAGCCGAAGCGCCTCGGTGAGCTGGTCCCAGCCGTCGAGCCCGTGGTAGATGCGGCTGAACCCGACGTTCTGGAGCATCGACGCGTACCCCTCGGCGAACCCGATCTCGCGGGCCATCCGCAGCGCCGCCAGCTCCAGCTCGCTGCCCTCCGCCAGGCGGCCCCGCTCCATGAGCTGGGCGGCGTAGGTGTTGAGGGCCCAGACCTTCTCCGGCGACGCCACGGCGTCGTGCATGAGCTCGTAGGCCTCGTCGGCGCAGAGTACGGCGGCCTCGCTCTCGCACAGCCGCCACAGGTTGGTCCACAGGGCGCGCAGGTTGGCGCTGAGCGCCTCGCGGTCACCCGTGGCCCGGTAGTGCGCCACGGCCCGCTCGCGCGGCGCCCGGGCCTCGTCCCAGTGGTCCCGGTTCGACAGCGACTGGGCGAGCCCCGCGTTGAGCTCGGCCCGCAACGCGTCGTCGGCCCCGTCGGCGTGGCGCAGCGCCCGCGCGAACTGCGTGCCGGCCTCGGCGCTCGACCACATCGCCATGGCTTCGCGCGCCGCCTCGGTGGCATGTTCGAGGGCCTGCGGCCCCAGGCCCGCCGCGTCGGCGTGGTGGGCCAGGCGGGCGTGGTCCGCGACGCCGTCCGCCGCGAGGGTCCGGTATGCCGCGGTGTGCAGCTCCGTCCGCCGGTAGGCCGGGATGGCGCGTTCGACGGCCAGCCGGGCCAGCTCGTGGCGGAACCCGAAGGTTCCCGGCGCTCCTGCGACGAGGGCGCCGGTGGCCAGGCACTGGTCGAGCAGGGATGCCGGGTGGCCGGCGACCCGGGCGATGGTCGCCGCGTCGGCTGGTCGGTCGAGGACCGCGGCCGCCCACAGGACCTGCTCGGCCTCCGGGTCGAGCCGAGCCGTGCGGCCGAGGACCACGTCGGTCACGGTGGGTGGCACGCTCCCGTCGGGCGTGGCCAAGAGCTCTGCCACGTAGAACGGGTTGCCGCCGCTGAGGTCGAACACGCGCTTCCCGTCGGGGTGTCCGCGTCGCTCGGCCAGCCGCTCGACGGATGCCCGCGAGAGCGGGGGCAGGGTCATCCGGCGCGTGCCGCGCTGGGTGGCGATCGCAGCGAGGGCGGACCGCAGCGGGCTGCCCGCGGTGAGCTCCTCGCCACGGTACGTGCCCAGGACGAGGACGGGCCTGGACGTGAGGCGACGGGCGAGGAAGGTCAGCCAGTCGAGGGTTGCCTCGTCGGCCCAGTGCAGGTCCTCGACCACCACGGCGGTGGGTGCCGACGCCGCGGCCATGCCGTCGAGGTGCGCGGCGAACAGCTGGTTGCGGTCGACCCGGTCGTGCAGCAGGTCGAGCAGGCCGCTGGCCTCGGCCACGGCGATGTCGTACAGCGGGCCCAACGGCCGCGGAGTGAACCCGCCGTCACACGCCCCGGACTGCCACCGGAAGGCGCCGTCGTGCTCGGAGCGAAAGGCGTCGAGGAGCGTGCTCTTGCCGATCCCCGCCTCGCCCTCGACCAGCACGAACCGCCCTTGCCCGGCCGATGCCTGCCCGGCGTACTCGCGCAGCGCGGCGAGGAACGTCTCCCGCTCGAGGAGGTCCACGAGGAAAGTGTAGGAGCGCCCTCGCGTGCTCGCGCCATGCTTTTGGCGCAGCGGCGTCGTAGTCAGCTCGGCGGGGCGAGCTCGTCCAGCAGGGCCGGGACCTCGCCGGACACGTGCCGCGCCAGGAACCCCACCGTACCGACCCGGCCGGCCAGGACGTCGCCCGCGCGGCCGTGGAGGTACGCGCCCCACACAGCGGCCTGGGCGGGCTCCGCCCCGCGCCCCAGCAGTCCGGCCAGGATGCCGGCCTGGACGTCGCCGGAGCCGGAGACACCGAGGCCCGGGCCGCCCACCTCGGCGGACCAGACCCGGCCGTCGGGGGCGGCGACGGTCTTGCCCTGGCCGCCGCAGAGCACGACTGCTCCGCTTCGGGCGGCCAGCCGGGCGGCCGCGGCCACCGGGTCCCGCTCCACGTCCTCGGCCTGGGTCCCGAGCGTCATCGCGACCTCGCTCGGGTTGGCGCTGAGAACGCACCCCCCGGACAGGTGGCGCACATCGCCCCCGTCGGCGCCGAGGTACGCGGAGGCCACGGCGTCGAGCACCAGTGGCCCACGCAAGCGCGGCACCACCCGCCGAAGCAGCCGCAGCGTGGCCTGGAGGTCGGAGAACCCCGACCCGACGAGGACGGCGTCCGTCTCGTCGGCGAGCTCGACCAGGGGGTCGGCCGTGTGCTCCTCGAGGTCGCCCTCCTTCGACGTGGGCAAGCCGACGACGAGCGCCTCGGGCACGGCGACAGCAAGGGCCGCGGCCACCGGTTCCGCGGTGGCGACCTGGAGCTTGCCCGCCCCGGCGCGCAACACGGCCTCGCCGGCGAGCAGCA
>Ga0308176_10002794_pt1 | contig 11063 bp, 7 predicted proteins | sample PhyCR2_3_FD_203890 | JGI IMG/M metagenome (GOLD analysis project Ga0308176, IMG submission 203890) | Soil microbial communities from UC Gill Tract Community Farm, Albany, California, United States - DLSLS.C.R2 | ecosystem: Environmental > Terrestrial > Soil > Agricultural land | place: USA... | reverse complement strand
TTCGGAAAGTCGCGCATCGCTGCACATCGGAGCGTTGAGGTCGCTCAGCGACCGAGGCGGTCCCTATGTGCGGTGTCTAAGCGACGTCGAAGGGCCGGTTCCGGCACCCAAGGTGACCCTAGTCGCCCAGGAGCTCTGAGGACTCCAGCCACTCCAGTTCCAGGGTGTCCTTTTCGTCTGCCAGGTCCTTGAGCTGTTTGTTCTGGTCGGCGAGCTTGTCGAAGTCCCCCACCTCGGTGGTTTTCACCATGTCGTCGTGGAGTTTCTTTTCCTGCTGGTCGAGCTTCTTGAGCTGCCGCTCGATCCTGTTGAGGGCCTTGCGGGCTTCGCGCTTCTCGGCCTCGGAGGGGCCTGCGCCGGTCGCCCCGGCAGTCTGCGCCTGCCCGGCGCTGGTGACCGGGTTTCCACCGCCGGTCACGGTTGAGCCGGCCAGGGCGGCTTCGCGCAGCTCAAGGTATTGGTCTACGCCGCCGGGCAGGCCGCGGAGCTTGCCGTCGCCGAGCAGCGCCATCTGGTGGTCGGTCACGCGCTCCAGCAGGTAGCGGTCGTGGCTGACCACCACCAGGGTGCCGGGCCAGCCGTCCAGGACGTCCTCGACGGCGGCGAGGGTATCGGTGTCGAGGTCGTTGGTGGGTTCGTCGAGCATCAGCACGTTGGGTTCGCCCACGAGCAGCCGGAGGAGCTGCAGGCGGCGCCGCTCACCGCCGGACAGGTCCTTTACCGGCGTCCACTGCTTCTGGTTGGTGAACCCGAGCTGTTCCACCAGCTGGCCGGCCGTGAATTCCTTGCCGCCGACGTTGAAGGAACGCTTTTCCCGCTCGATGACCTCGATCACGCGGAGGTCCGCGACGTCGTCGAGCTCCTTGACTTCCTGGGTGAGGACTGCGGTGACCACGGTCTTACCCCGCTTCAGCCGGCCGGCGTCGGGCGTGATCTCGCCGTTGAGCAGCTTGAGGAGGGTAGTCTTCCCGGCGCCGTTGACGCCCACCAGGCCCAGCCGCTCCCCCGGGGCCAGGCGGAGGGTGATGTTGTCGAAGAGCTTCCTGCCATCGTCGCTGCCCTGGAAGTTCAGGGATATGTTTTCAAGGTCCAGGACATCCTTGCCCTGGCGCGCTGTGGCCATCTTGCTCAGCGCCATGGAGTCACGCGGAGCCGGTACATCGGCGATGAGCGCGTTGGCTGCCTCGATCCTGAACTTCGGCTTTGCGGTGCGGGCCGGGGCGCCCCGCCGCAGCCAGGCGAGCTCCTTCTTCACCAGCTGCTGACGCTTGCCTTCCACCACGGATGCCATCCGGTCCCGTTCCGCACGGGCCAGCACATAGGCGGCGTAACCGCCCTCGAAGGGGTCCACGATCCCGTCGTGCACCTCCCAGGTCTTGGTGCAGACTTCGTCAAGGAACCAGCGGTCGTGGGTAACCACCAGGAAGGCGCCCTGGTTGGGCCGCCAGCGCGTCTTCAGGTGCCGGGCCAGCCAGGCAACGCCCTCGACGTCGAGGTGGTTGGTGGGTTCGTCCAGCATGATGACGTCGTGGTCCTCGATGAGCAGCTTGGCCAGGGCCACGCGCCGCTTCTGGCCGCCGGAGAGGGCGTGGACGTTGGCATGCCAGTCGACGTCGGACACCAGGCCGCCCATGATCTCCCGGATCTGCGGGTTCCGTGCCCACTCGTAATCCGCCTGGTCCCCCACGATCGCGGCACCCACTGTCAGGTCGCCGTCGAGCACGTCGCTCTGGTCCAGGTACCCCACGTTGACGTCACCGCGCTTGGTGACGCGGCCGGAGTCCGGGGTGGAGCGCAGGGCGAGCAGGCGCATCAGGGTGGACTTGCCGTCACCGTTGCGGCCCACCATGCCGATCCGGTCCCCCTCCTCCAGTCCCAGGGTGATGCCGTCCAGGACGGTGCGGGTTGCGTAGGAAACCGTGAGGTTCTCGCCGCCAAGAAGGTGTGCCAAAGGGAACTGCTTTCTGCTGCCGGACTTGAAGTATTAAAGGAGGGTGTCGGAGATGATGCGCGCGCCCGGGACCGGGCCGTGGACGGCCAGGGCTGTCAGGCCGTAGTGCTGCAGGTCCTCTGCAAGGGCAGCGGCCGCAACGGAATCCTCCGCCAGCAACGCCACGGTGGGGCCGGATCCGGAGACCATGCCTGCGATAGCGCCATGGGACTCGCCGATTCCCAGCGTATCGCGCAGCGCGGGCGAGAGTTCAATGGAGGCCCTTTGCAGGTCGTTGACCAGCACGCGGCTCAGGGATTCGGCATCGCCGCCGCGCAGCGCCGCAAGGATGTTCGGGTCCACACCGGTGGGTTCCCCGGCATCGATTCCCTCCGCATGGCGCAGCCGGTCCAGGGTCCGGTACACCTCGGGAGTGGAAAGGCCATAGTCGGCCACCACCAGCACCCAGTGGGTCTGCGCCTTGGCCAGGGCCGGAGACAGTTCGTCCCCCAGGCCGAGGCCGACGGCGGTTCCACCCAGGAGCGAGAAGGGGACGTCCGCGCCCAGTTCCGCCGCCAGGTGTGCCAGCTCCTCGCGGGAGAGGCCGCTGTTCCAGAGCGCGTCGCAGGCCAGGAGCGTGGCAGCTGCGTCGGCGGAGCCGCCGCCCATTCCTCCGGCCACCGGAACCCGCTTGGTGATGTCGAGGTGCACGCCGGTGGCGTGTTCAGAGACGTCGGCCATGATGGCGGCCGCCTTGTAGGCCAGGTTGCTGCTGTCCAGGGGGATATCAACGGCGTCGAGGTCCAGGGTGCTTTCGGGGCTGAGGCTGATGGTGATGCCGGGGGCGGCGGTGCTGGTGGCCGCCACTTCCTCGTAGAGGGACACGGCGAGGTAGACGCTGGCCACCGAGTGGTAACCATCCGGCCGCAGTGGCCCCACGGCGAGGGACACGTTGACTTTGCCGGGCGCCTTGACGCGCACTGTCCGGGCCGCGAACCGCCCTCTGCCTGCCCTCTCAAGTCCTGCGCTCACGGGCGGTTTTCCCTGGCTTCGGCAATCCTGGCGAATGCGGCAATGTCAATGACTTCACCGCGTGCGGTGGGGTCGACGCCGGCCGCCAGCAGGCAGCGCTCAGCTTCCGGCGCTCCCCCGGCCCAGCCCGCAAGGGCGGCCCGGAGCGTCTTGCGCCGCTGCGCAAACGCGGCATCCACCACGGCAAACACCTGTTCGCGGGTGGCGGTGGTGGCGGGGGGTTCGCGCCGGGTGAAGGCCACAAGCCCGGAATGGATTTTCGGGGCCGGCCAGAAGACGTTCATGCCGATGACGCCGGCCTTGCGCATCTGGCTGTACCAGGCGGCTTTAACGGAAGGGACACCGTAGGTCTTGGACCCCGGTCCTGCTGCCAAACGGTCTGCCACCTCGTCCTGCACCATCACCAGGCCGTGCTGCAGGCTTGGGAAATGCTGCAGCAGGTGCAGCACCACGGGAACTGCCACATTATAGGGCAGGTTGGCTACGAGCGCCGTGGGTTCCACCGGAAGTTCCGTGACCTTCATGGCATCGGCCTGCACCAGGTGGAACGCGCTGGCGGCTGCCGGCCGCCATTCCTTCACGGTTTCGGGGAGCTTGGCGGCAAGGACGGGATCGATTTCGACGGCGACGACCGCCGCTGCTGCGTCGAGCAGTCCCAGCGTGAGGGAGCCCAGCCCGGGACCGACTTCAAGCACCGTTTCATCCGGGCCCACGGCCGCGGCGGCGACAATCCGGCGGATGGTATTGCCGTCAATGACAAAGTTCTGGCCCAGGGTCTTGGTGGGCCTGACTCCGATTTCCTCTGCCATCCGGCGTATGTCGGAAGCACCGAACAACGGTGCGGGAACGGCGGGGATCGGTTCAGTCACCTAGGTATCCTATCCCGCGCGGCACGTGGGCCCTTCCGGTTTAACGGCGATGGCCGGCCCCGGAGTACCGGGGCCGGCCATCGGCGATACCTGCGTCCATGGCTGACGGATCAGCGGCTGGCGGCCCAGCCGCAGCCCCACGGCGACAGGCCGCGCTGCGCGTAGACGCGGTTGGCAATGTCGATCTGCTGCGCCTTGGTTGCCAGGCTGGCGTTCGGTGCGTAGGCGCCGCCGCCGGCGCCGATCCAGGTCTGGACGTCGAACTGCAGGCCGCCGTAGTAGCCGTTGCCGCTGTTGATACTCCAGTTACCGGTGGACTCACACTGGGCAATCTTGTCCCACATGGCTTCGTTCATCATGGCCGGTGCTGCTGCCCCGCTGTTGGCGCCTGCGGGGGCCGCGGCGGCCTGGGGCGCGGGCTTGGCTTTGGTGCCCACGGTGACCTTCTCGGTGACCGGCTGGACGGCTACGTTCTCTGAGACCAGGGTGCGGGAAGCTTCCCGTCCGTCCACGAGCACCAGCTTGAAGGTGCGCTCGATCTTTCCGGCGGCTCCAGCCTGGGTCACTTCCTTCTCGCCCTTGAGCATGTCCGCGCTTTCGGCGGTAACAGTGTCGAAGGGAACGTCTTCGCTGGTGACCGCGGTCTGGCCGGTGTCAACCCGGGAAACCTTGATAACCATGTTGTTCACTACGTTGGCGTTGGCCGGCTGGGAGGTGCGGTCGTTGGCGCCGAGGGTCACGCCGGAATCTTCAAGGACCTTGCCGACCGTGGGGGCGGTGGTGGTGGCGGTGTCCACCTTGCCGTCGGCCACGATGCTGACGGTCTTGGGCGTGGAGATGGAGACGTAGGAACCGGCCAGCGAAAGGGTGGCATCCTTGGGCGCTGAAACGGACGAGGCGCTTGCCACACCGAGTTCCGTCACCAGGTCTTCGACGTCCTGCGCCGTGGTGTTGACCGTCTTTTCGGCTCCGTCAAGGCTGACCTTGACTTCTTTCGCCTGGTTGATGTTGATGACGGTGCCGTTCTGGACGGTGGCGTCAAGGGAGGGGGAAACCCGGTCGCCGGGCTTCAGGTCCAGGTCGGCACTCTTAACCACCTGTTCCACTGTTCCACCAAAGGACTGCACGGACGACGCTTTGCCGTCCACGTTGAGCGTAATTGTTTTGTTATTGCCCACGAAGGCTACGAGGCCTGCGACCAGGCCGCAAAGCACCAGCAGCTGGGCGCCAACCTTTATAAAGCTGAACTTGCCGTCCGATGTAAAGAACTTGATCACGATTGCCCGTAACTCTCGGTCCATCCGGGCACGGGGAATGCGCAGTAAAATGCCCGGAGCAACCTCAAAAAGGAGAGTCCGGGCACCAGTGCGCCGCCACACTCCGCGCAGCGGCAAGGCCGGATATTGGACAGGCCGGCCCGGCTGCACGTGGAGTGAAATTACCCGTTGGCCTTCCCCGACCCCGGCTAATAGTTTTCCACTGTAACCGTAGCGTTATAAACCAGCCAACATTTTTGCATACCAGGTATGCCCTCGGCGGCTGGCCGGCTGGTCCCGATCAGGTCCAGGATCCGTATGCCCGCACGGTATTTTCGCTGATGGCGGTGCAGAGCCCGCCGAGGTCGGAGCCTGTCAATTCTGCCATGGCCCGCACGGTGTAAGGAACCATATAACTCGCGTTCGGACGCCCCCTGTGCGGGTGCGGCGTCAGGAAGGGGGCGTCCGTTTCCACCATGATGAGCTGCCGGTCCGCGACGGCGAGCGCGGCGCGCAGGTTCCCGGCGTTCTTGAAGGTCAGGGTGCCGGCAAAAGACATCCACCAGCCCTGTTCGTTGCACGTCCTGGCCAGGGCCTCATCACCGGAGAAGCAATGGAACACCACCCTTTCCGGTGCACCTTCTTCCCGGAGCACCCGGACCACGTCGCTGTGCGCATCGCGGTCGTGGATCTGCAGGGTGAGGTCGAGACGCTTGGCGATGTCGATGTGGCGCCGGAACGAGTACTCCTGGTGCCGCAGCCCCTCACCTTCGGTGCGGTAGAAGTCCAGGCCGGTTTCCCCGATGGCCCGGATGCGGGGATGCGCGGCCAGCCGTTCGATCTCGGCAAGGGCCACCTCGAGTTCACCCTTGGCGGCGTAGTCTGGAGCATCGTTGGGGTGCAGCGCAACAGCTCCCAGGAGCCGTTCATCCTGGTCCACCGCCTGCACCGTGAACCGCGAGGACTCCAGGTCACAGCCCACCTGCACGGCACCCTGCACGCCCACGGCCGCTGCCGCATCGAGCGCGGCCCTTATCCCCACAGGTGCCTCTCCGTCCGGGAAGTCCAGGTGGGTGTGGTTGTCCATGACGGGGACGGGCAAGGGCTCCGGCGCGGGCGGAAAGTCCCTCCGGCGCCCGGCTTCCGGATCCGGTGCGGAGCCTGCCCCAGGCTCCCGGTAGGCAGCGGGAATCGACGAATTGCACATCCAGTCAGCCTAACGGCCCGAGGCTCCCCCATATTTGCCGGAACTCTCTGTCAGGCATGGCAGTTGTGTTAGTAGTCTGGAACGGACACATGCGCACGCCCACCGAGGGGCGAAGGCAGGCTTGCTGTCACGTCCAGGTGAAACCCGGGCTGAAAGGTTGCCGATGGAACCCCACCGACGCACTGCCAACAATGCAGGCGCACCCAGCCTCAACCTGGCCGGCGTCGCCGATTCAGTGAGCCACCTGAACGGCCACCGGCCGGCAGCCATGGACTCCGGCGCCTTCCACGCCGCCGCGCAGCGCATCCTCACCACTGTCAATACCGTCATCGACGGCAAGTCGGATGCCGCCAAGCTGGCGCTCACCGTCCTTCTGGCGCAGGGCCACCTGTTGGTGGAGGACGTGCCCGGCGTCGGAAAAACCCTGCTGGCTAAAACCCTCGCACGTACCATCGACTGCACGGTCAACCGCATCCAGTTCACCCCCGACCTGCTGCCTTCCGACGTGACAGGGGTGTCCATCTACAACCAGGCCTCCAGGCTCTTCGAATTCCGGCCCGGCGCCGTCTTCGCCAACATCGTCATCGGCGACGAGATCAACCGCGCATCCGCCAAGACCCAGTCGGCCCTCCTGGAATGCATGGAGGAGCACCAGGTCACGGTGGACGGGACGTCCTACAAACTCGACGAGCCGTTCATGGTGGTGGCCACCCAGAACCCCATCGAGATGGAGGGGACGTACCCGCTGCCGGAAGCACAGCGGGACCGTTTCATGGCCCGGATTTCCATGGGCTACCCGGACAAGGACGCGGAGATCGAGATGCTGGAAACCCACCAGGCGGTCTCGCCGCTGGCCAACGTCTCGCCCGTCGTCACTGCCTCCGATGTCGCCGCGATGATCGCCACGGTCCAGCAGGTCTACGTCTCCGGTCCGGTAAAGGAATACACGGTGTCGGTCGGCCGGGCAACGAGGGAAAGCCCGCTGCTGCGGTTGGGTGCGAGCCCCCGGTCCATGCTGCAGTTGCTGCGCGCCGCCAAGGCCACGGCGGCCCTGGACGGACGCGATTTTGTCCTTCCGGACGATGTAGGTGACGTGGCAGAAGCCGTCCTGGCACACCGCATCATCCTTGACCGGAAGGCTGCCGGCGCCGGCGAGACCCCGCACAGCGTCCTGCGCGGCATCCTGTCCCGGCTGCCCGTGCCCCAGGCCGCCCCCGGACAGCCCAACCGGGCCGCAGCCGCCGCAGGCAGCAGGAACCGCTAGGGGCACGAACCATGGCCCTCCTGGACAAGCTCCCCCGGCACCTGTTCACCAGGCGCGGATGGGGCATGCTGGCGGCGGGTGCCTTTACGCTGGCCGCGGCCCAGGTCATGGGCCGCCGTGACCTCCTGACGCTGGCCCTGCTGCTGCTGGTGCTTCCGCTTGTCTCACTGGCCGGCGTGCGGTTGGTAAAGCCGCGCTTCCGGGTCTACCGCGAATTCAGCCCTTCGCCGGTGGAAACGTCGGCACCGGCCGCGGTCAACCTTGCGGTGGCCAGGACCGGCCCGGGCACCGGGCGGGTGGTCATGGAGGAGCGGCTGCCGGCGCAGTTCGGCCAGGCGCCTGCCTTCCGGTTCCCGTCCCGTTCCGCCTCCGGCGGCACCAGCCGCTACGAATACCACCTCACCTCCAGGTACCGCGGGCAGTTCAGGATTGGGCCGGTGACGGCCGAGTTCACCGACCCGTTCGGTCTCTCCCTGCACCGGCGGGCCATTGACGACGGCGACGTCCTCACCGTGACGCCCGCCGCCATCGTCCTGCCTTCCACCGGGCTGGCGGGAGCGCGCGGCAATGACGGCGTCACGGCCACCCGGGTGCGGGCGAACCACAGCGATGACGACGTGATGACGCGTGAATACCGCCACGGGGATCCCATGCGGCGGGTCCATTGGGCCGCGACGGCCAGGCACGGGGAGCTGATGGTCCGGCAGGAGGAATCAGTTACTACCCCGGAAGCGACCATCATCCTGGACCACCGTTCCGGCGCGTTTGGCGGAAGGCCCGGAACATCCATGCCGGGGCTGCCCGGCCTCGATGGCCATGCACCCTCAACAAGCGACACCTTCGAGTGGTCCGTTGTTGCCGCGATGTCCGTCAGTACACACCTGGCTGAACGCAACTACTCCCTGCGCCTGCTGGATACCGGCGGCCACCCGGCGTTCCTGCACTCCCCCTCCTCCCCGGAACCAGCGGCGGAAGAGTACAGCGGCCCGTCTGGCCTGCAATCGATCGCCGAGAGCCTGGCTGCAATCCACCTCTCCGGAACGTTCCACCCGCGGCGGGACGGCACGCTCCTGGACATCACCGGCAGGAACACCGAACACCGGGCCGCTGGGGGTGCGCGGACACATGCTGGAACCGACCATGGTCCGCCGGCGTTTGACGACCAGTTGATGGACAAGTTGTCCGCGCACCGGATGCGGGGGCCGCTGATCGCCGTGCTTGGTCGGATTACCGGGGAGGAAGCAGCGGCACTGGCACCGGCGGCAGCGTATGGCACCGATGCGTTCGCCCTCCTTGCTGTGGAACGGCCCGCGGAATTCCAGGACGTCCTGGACGTGCTGCGGCAGGGCGGCTGGCGGGCGGTGGCAGCTGCGCCGAAGTCCCGGCTTGCGGCCGTGTGGGGCCAGTTCGAGCAGGACCCCGCCCTGCCGGTGGCGCCGGCAGCGGAGGTCCGCCGGGGAGCGGGGGTGGCCAAATGACGATGGCACCGGCCCGGCCAGCGGGTGCGGAACACCAGGCGGAGCATAAGCCGCAGATCCCGGCGGGCCGCACGGGAATGGGAGCCTATCCCTGGGCCATGGCGGCAGCAATCGCGGTGGCGGTCTGCGGGGCCGCCCTGTCCCTGAACGGCGTCCTTCGCGGCTGGAACTGGTACTGGCCCGCCATGACCACGGTGGTGGCGGTTGGCTTCACGCTGGCAGCACTCCGTACCCTCCGTGCCCAGCCCCTGCTGGTCACGGCCGCAGGGTTCGTGGCACTGGGCGGCGTCCTGACACTGACGTTCTTCCGCAGTTCCAGCTTCCTTTGGGTCGTCCCCACCGGCGCCACCTTGCCTGAGCTGGACCGGTTGATGCGGCGCGCCAGCGAGACCGTCCTGGCGGAGACAGCGCCCGTGGCGCCCAACGCTGGAATCGTCATGGTGGTCTGCGCCGTACTCGGCCTGGCTGTCATCCTGGTCGATGCCCTGGCGGTGCCCTTGGGGATGCCGGCTGCCTCCGGCATCGGGCTGCTGGCCCTGCTGGTGGTCCCGGCCATGATCAAACCCCAGAGCGTGGGCGTGTGGAGTTTCGTTGCCACCGCGGCGGGATACCTGCTGATCCTCGCCTGCAGCCAGTGGTTTGCCCCGGACGGCAGGCTGCAAGGCGGTTCTGCCGGCAGCCCCGGACTGATGCGGCGGGCCGCGCTGACCGGCGCCGTGGCCCTGGCGGCCACCTTGGTACTGCCGCTGGCCATCCCTGGCTTCGACCGCGGCACTTTCCCCCAGGGTTCACGGCTGAACCCGTGGGGCGGCTCCACCGGCCTGAACCCGATGATCACCCTGGGCAGCAGCCTGCGCACCCCTGACGGAAGCGGCAGGATCACGTACGCCACCAACTCGCCTGCACCCCTCTACCTGCGCTCGGTCACGGTGGACAGTTTCGACGGCGACTCCTGGGGCCCGGACGACCGGACCGGCTCCAGGGTGCCGCTGGACGGCCGGATCGACCCCGGCTATCCGGTCCTCACGGACGAGCAGGTGCGCCTGGTCACAGCCATCGACGCCGGTTCCTTCACCAGCCCCTACCTGCCGGTCCCCTATGCACCTGAAACCGTGAGTGGCCTGGGCGGGCAGTGGACCTGGGATCCGGCCACGCTGAGCATCAAGGGCACGGACACCACCACCCGGCGGCAGGAATACCTGGTGACCTCTGCCGTGCCCAAGCTCTCCGCAGCCCTGCTGGCCCAGTCCTCGGCTCCGGCACGCGGCATCCCCGACGTCTTCACCAGGATTCCGGGCAATGTGCCGGACATCGTCAAAACCACTGCACAGACTGTGGCCGGAGCCGCCGGGACGCCGTACCAAAAAGCCATGGCCATCCAGAAGTACCTGCGCTCGTCCGAGTTCACCTACTCGCTGCAGTCACCGGTGCAGGGCGGCTACGACGGCAACGGGCTTTCTGTCCTGGCCGACTTCCTGCAGCAAAAGAGCGGCTACTGCATCCATTACGCCTCCGCCATGGCAGTCATGGCACGGCTGGAGGGAATCCCGAGCAGGATCGCCGTGGGGTACGCTCCTGGACGGTTGACCGGGGCGACGATAACGCTGGCTGGCCAGGGTGCCCTCCCGGAGTACGAGGCGGATGCCCGCGACGCCCACGCCTGGCCGGAACTGTACTTCCAGGGCCTGGGCTGGGTGTCGTTCGAACCGACGCCTTCCCGGGGAGTGGTTCCCGACTATGCCTCCGACGCATCAGCACCATCCGTTGCGGAGTCTTTGGACAACAACGACGGGCTCATTCCCGATACCGCCCCGGTACCATCACCTTCGGCCAGCGCAACGGCACTGGCCGTCCCAGGTGCCGGCGGCAGCGGCTCCAGCGACGGCGTGCAGTTGATGCCCTGGCTCCTCGGGACGGCAGGAGCGGTGGGCCTGGTCCTCCTGGCCACCGCCCCGCGCATGGTCCGCACCGGCACCCGGTCCCGGCGGCTGCGCCCAAGGCGCCCGGAGCTGGCCGTCCCGCTGGCT
>Ga0308176_10002793_pt1 | contig 11066 bp, 7 predicted proteins | sample PhyCR2_3_FD_203890 | JGI IMG/M metagenome (GOLD analysis project Ga0308176, IMG submission 203890) | Soil microbial communities from UC Gill Tract Community Farm, Albany, California, United States - DLSLS.C.R2 | ecosystem: Environmental > Terrestrial > Soil > Agricultural land | place: USA... | reverse complement strand
GCGTCCCCGCCGATGTTGTCGTGGATGAACTTCACCCGCGCGTCGAGCTCGGCGTCGTCCCACACCACCGACGCCTGCGCGATCCCCACCGATGCCTCCTCCGTGAGGCTCTTCACGATCATCGGAAAGGTGAGCGGCTTGGCGCGCTTCGCGCGCCGTCCCGCACGCACGACGTCGAACTTGGGCACGGGCACCCGGTGGTACGTGAGTACCTTCTTGGCCAGCGCCTTGTCGCGCGCGAGCACCAGCCCGCGCGGATTGCACCCGGTGTACGGCACGAGCAGCAGCTCGAGATAGCTGACGACGTGCTGGTCGAGCTCGCGCAGGCCGAAGAACCCTTCGATCAGGTTGAAGACGACGTGCGGCTTCCACTCCTCCAGCACCTCGCGGATCGGCGCCAGCTCGTGCTTGATCTCGAGCACGCGAACCTCGTGGCCGAGCGCGTCGAGCGTCGTGAGGACGTCGGTCTCCATCTTGAAGTCGTGCCGCTCCTGTTCGCTCAACGACTCGAGGTCGTCGGGCGGCTTCGTGCCGGTCTCGAGCAGCACGAGCACGCGCAGGCGGCGTCGCTTCAGTCGGCGGCGCTTGGCGGTCATAGCGGAATCGACTCCCGTCGGCGGTAGAGGAAGTGCACGGAGCGCACGGCGAGCATGCCGGCGAAGTCGAGCAGCACCTGCCCTTCCCCGCCCGGCACGCGCAGCTTGAGCCGCCGGCTGCGCGCGATCATGTCCTGGAGCAGCTGGTCGATCGTGAACTCCGACTCGCCGGTCCAGCGTGCGACCAGCGCGCGAATCTCCTTCGCGTTGCGCGTGATGAAGCGCGCGGCGAGTTCACGGTTTGCGTGGCGCGGCGCGTTCGAGAAGACCCGACAGAGCTCGTGGTCGTACGTACTCGGGTAATCCACCGCATAGAACGCACGCTTCTCGTCGTAGTACTCCCGCAGGGTCGTGGTCAGCTCGGAGATCGGCGCCACGCGCTCGCGCGACCGTACCGGCGGTCTGGTACCACCCAGCTCTCCCATCAACTCGTCCACGTACTCGAGCTTTCGGAGCGCGGGCCATCCGTCGTACCGCTTCCGCCACCGCGCCCGCGGTTGCAGCCAGACGGCGAACGTCTCGGCGAAGTCCTCGTCCGGGTGCGCCTGCGCATAGTAGGCCCGCAGATGCTGGACGTACCGGCGGCTCGACGGATTGGGGCGGTACGACGTGGGATACTTCGTCGAGGACTTCCCGAACAGCCGCTGGAAGCCGGCGCGCCGGTGCAGCCGGTAGCCGTGCTGGATCGCGTGGCCTGCCTCGTGCCGCAGGATGCGCATGCATTCCACGACGGACGCACCCTCCGCCTCGAGCACCATGCTGCGCTCCAACCGCACGAGGCGCGGGTGCGCGAGGTAGAACGGGATGGCGATGCCGGGCACGTTGCGCGGCGAGAACCATTCATCGGAGAGCCAGCAATGCGGCCGGAGCGCGATGTCGCGCTGCGCGAGCTCGCCGTAGAGCGCGTCGACGCGCGGCTCCAGCCACGTGCCCTCGAGCCGGAGCCCGAGGTCGCGGATGCGCAGATCCAGCAGCCGCTCGCGGGGCCAGTCCTCCCACTCCATCCGTGACCGCGTGCGTGCGCTCATGCGCGCCCCGACGGGATGGAGGACGTCACGCGTCGATCAGCGCACCGCCTCGGTCAGCACCACGCCGTCGATGCGCTCCGTCGGCTTGACTCCCGCGATCGCCGCGAGCGTCGGCGCGAGATCAACCGTCCGCACGAACTCCGTGTATCGGCCCGGCTTCACGCCGTCGCCGTAGAAGATCATCGGGACGTGCGAGTCGAAGTCGTACGGCGAGCCGTGCGTCGCGACGATGCCGCCGAACAGGCTGAGTGGCGTGAGCGTGACGACCAGCTCGATCGGCACGGTGGCGGGGAACTGGTGCGCCCACCGGCGCGCGATGGGATCCTTCAGCGAGTCGGCGAGGAGGGCCGGAAACCGGTCGACGCGCGCCACGCCGGGCGTGCCACGCAGCGTCTTCGCCAGATCGTCGAGTACCGAGTCGGCATTCACCCTCGCTCGCTTGAACGCGCCGCGATCGATGAAGACGAGGTTCTGGTCGATGTCGATCGCCAGCGTGTCGAGCTTGCGTGCCGCCATGCCGGCGCGAACGGGGCCGAGCAGCGGGCGGAGATTCACCCGCTGCGGGCGCGGTTGCACGGTGGCCGGCGCCAGCTCGGGGATGGTCCCTACGCCGTGATCCGCCGCGAGCACCACGGTGACCGTCGATGAATCGCGGAGCTTGAACAGCGAATCGAGCAGCACGCCCACGGCGCGGTCCACGCGCAGCACCTGATCGTGCATCTCGCGGGAGTCCGGCCCGAACCGATGGCCGATGACGTCGGTGGCCGAGAGGGACACGGCGAGCAGGTCCGTCTGCGGACCCTTCCCCAGCCCGAGCGCCTCGACACCGTCGAGCGCGAATGCGACGACGAGATCGTCCATGAACGGCGTCGTGCGCACGATGTCCGTCGCCTGCGCCCAGTCGGACGGCACCTCGTGGGGGAAGGTGTAGCCCGCTCCACTCGATTCGACGGCCACGCTGTCCGCCTCGTGGTACGCACTGTCCGCCAGCAGGAGCGTCCAGTGCTTTCCCGCGTAGGCCTGTGCCATGTGCCGGTCGTTGAACGCGTTCACCCAGGCGGGGAGCGAATCACGGTAGTAGCTGCTGGTCGAGAACAGCCCGTCGGGGGAATACCAGTAGACGTCGCTCTTCGAAGTGCCGATGGGCAGGATCGCTGCGCGGTCCTTCATCGACACCGACAGGGCGTGCGACCGCGGTTCGGCGGCGCGCAGCCAGTCGGCGAGCGTTGTGCCTTTGAAGCGCTTCGGCGACGCGCCCATCCCGTACGCGCCGGCCAGAAGCGGCTTGGCGGGATCGGTGACGCCGATGCTGTTCATCATGATCCCCGTCGAGCGGGGGAAGCGTCCCGACAGCAGGGTGGCGTGACCCGGGGCGGTCTCGGTGATGGCGTGGTCGTGGTGCGCGTCGGTGAACCGCGCTCCGTCGCGCATCATGCGCGCGATCCCGCCGGTCATCTGCGGGCCGAACCGGTCGAGGTAGTCGGCGCGGAACTGGTCGATCGTCACGAGGACGACGAGCGTGGGCTTCCGGGCGGGGGCCGCCTGGGCGGTCGCTCGCGCGGTGGGGGCGGTGAGCCCGAGGATGGCGAGGACGGCGGCGAGTCGCATCGGCCAATACTGTCTCGCATTGCACCGGCGCGGCAAGGCGGGTGACGGTGGCATGGCGCCGGGCGCCGATGGGCGCGATACTAGGCCAATGAGTGGCAACGGATCGTCCATGGGTACGAGAAGTCAGAAGATGGGCCCGGGCGCACGCGTTGTGCTCCGGTCCGCCGTGTACTACGCCATCCTGATCACGGCGACCACACTCGCCTGGCGGTATGTACCCCGGGCGACGCACGAGTTGCCCGCCTCGCTCGACACGCTGTTCGGCGGTGGTCGCTCGGCCGCGGTGCGAGCGGCGCGCGACGTCGCCCCGCTCGACGAGGTCACCCTCGCGATCACCGTCGCCGTGGCGATGCTCGCCGCCGTGCTGCTCTCCCTGCCCGTCGCCTGGGTGTATCAGCTCACGCGGGCGAAGCGCGGCTACCAGCAGTCGGTGGTCCAGCTCCTCATCGTGCTGCCCGCCGTCGTCGCGGGGATCGTCCTGCTCGTGAAGTACAGCCTCGCCCTGGCGTTCAGCCTCGCGGGCATCGTCGCCGCGGTCCGGTTCCGCAACACGCTCGACGACAGCAAGGACGCCGTGTACGTCTTCCTCGCGACCGCGGTGGGGCTCGCGTCGGCGGTGAACCTCCCCGTGGCCGCGGTCGTTTCGATCGGCTTCAACACGATCGCGCTCGCGCTGTGGTACACCGACTTCGGCAGCGCGCCAGTCGAACTGGATGGCCGCATCGCCGATCAGCGGCTCAAGCGCGCGCGGCAGCTCGCCCGGACGGGCACGTTCGTCGCTCGCATCGACGACGAGGTGTTCCGCAACATGACCCGCGAGCAGCTCGAAGGGGTCGCGCAGCGGGCCTGGAAGCGCGCGCAGGCGCAGGACAGCGATGCGGACGAGGTTCCGCAGGAGGTTCGCGTCCGCATTCGCACGAACGACCTCGCCGCCATGCGGCGCGCCGTCGATCCCCGCCTGACCGAGAACGTGAAGAACTGGCGCATCGGGGCGATCGGCGACGCCGAAGGTGTCCAGACGGCCGAGTACCATGTGCAGCTGAAGAAGAAGGGAACGCCGGATGACCTGCTCGCCCTGCTCCGCGCTTCCGGCTCGGATCAGGTGCTCACCGTCGAACTGATCTGACCATGACCGCTGCCTCTGCACCTCCGACCCGCTCGGCGCGTTCGCTGCGCGTATCCGCCTGGCTCGCGCTGACGCTCCTCCTCGCCGGCGGCCTCCTCCCGACGCGCCTCGCGGCGCAGGGAGACAAGTCCGCTGCCGAGAAGAAGGACAAGAAAGAGAAGAAGGAGCAGAAAGAGCCGAAGGCGGAGAAGGAAGTTCCCCTCTTCTTCCGCTCCGAGGCGCCGCTCGCGATGACGCTGACGACGAACATCAAGCAGATCCGGAAGGACAAGGGAGAGGACGCGCCCTGGCGGTGGGCGACGCTGACCTACGACAGCGCGGGGAAACCCGCGCAGATGCCGGTCAAGATCCACACGCGAGGGATCTGGCGCCTCCGCAACTGCAACTTCCCGCCCGTGCGGCTCAACTTCAGCGGGAAGGAGACGAAGGGAACGCTGTTCCACGATCTCGAGCATCCCAAGCTCGTCAGCTACTGCCGGGACACCGATCCCTACGAGCAGTACATCCTCCAGGAGTACCAGCTCTACCGGATCTACCAGCTGCTCACGCCGGTGAGCCACCGCGTGCGGCTCGTCAAGCTCGCCTACGTCGACAGCGCGAGCAGCAAGAAGGAAGCGGAGCGCTACGCGATCATCGTCGAAGACCCGAATCAGCTCGCGAGCCGCAATCTCGCCAAGATCGTCAAGGTCAAGGGCGCGGGGCCGGGCGACCTGGAGGCGAAGGATCTCGCCCTCGCGTATCTGTTCGAGTACCTGATCGGCAACCTCGACTTCTCCTTCAACGGCCTGCACAACACGGAGCTGCTCGCGACGACGGACGGCCGCATGCTTCCCGTCGCGTACGACTTCGACTTCTCCGGTGCCGTCAACACGAGCTACGCGACGCCGCCACCGGACTACGGCGTGCCGAACGTGCGCACGCGGAAGTTCATGGGGTACTGCGAGCTGCAGGACGAATTCCCGGGCGCGCTCGCCGTGCTCCTGGAGAAGAAGGACGCGATCTATGCGCTCTACCACGACGAGATCGGCAAGCTGATGAAGCCGGACGTGGTGCGTGAGACGCTCCAGTACTTCGACGACTTCTACAAGGACGTCCGTACCCCGAACGATGCGAAGCGGAACGTCTTCGACCGCTGCATCCGGCGGGGCTGAGCGTATCGCGAGGCGTATCACATGACGGTCGCGCGGTACGAGCTCCGCTCCGCGGCGGAGCTGGATGCGCTCGCACGTGCTCCGCTGCCGCTGGGCATTCGTGGTGGCGAGCCACAGCACACGACGCATCGGGACGTGTACCTCGACACGCCCGACGATACGCTCCGGGCGCGCGGGATCGTCTGTCGCCTGCGCATCGGTCAGCGCGCTCCTCATCGGCTGTCGCTGCGCATCCCGGGCACTCCCCCCGAATCGATCGACGCGCGCGTTCGCTCTGCCGATCCGGCCGATGCGCTCGCCCAGGACACCGCGGTGCGCCGCCGGCTACTCGCGCTCGTGGAGCCGGCGGCACTCGCCGCACGCACGGAGCTCGAGGTGGAGCGGGTGACGCGCCGCGCCCGGCGCGACCTGCTCGGGCGTCCGCGCGTGGAGCTCCACTGTGACCGCGTCACGGTGCGCCGCGACGGCGACACCCGCACGCGCTACCAGCTCTGCGTGCACCACCGCCACGGCGCCGCCGACGGCTTCCGCCAGCTCGTGGCCGCGCTGGAGGGGGAACACGACCTCACCGGACCGGGGGGCGACCCGCGCGAGCAGGCCGACCTCCTGCTCCGCTGGATGCGACCGGCGCCGGTGCGCCAGCGCTTCGCAAGCATGGACGAGTCGTCGCCGATCGGCGACGCGACGGAGCCGCCGGAGATGCTCGGTCCAGAGCTGAGCCTTCTCGCCTTCCAGCGCCGCGTGCTCGCCATCGCCGAAGACCCGCACACCCCGCTGCGTGAACGGCTGCGCTTCATCGGGATCGTGACGAGCAACCTCGACGAGTTCCACATGGTGCGCATCCCCGAGCTCCGGCAGGCGGCCGCGGACCGGTCCGGCGCGGCGCACGAGCGCGGCATCGACGGCCTCACCGCCGGCGACCGCCTCGACCGCGTGGAGCGCCAGATCGCCGCCCTCGTGGAGGCACAATCGCGCTGCGCCGCCGACTGCCTGCGCGCCGCGGCGGCACTCGGCACCACGCTGCTGCGCTGGAGCGACCTCACGGACGCGGAGCGCCAGGCACTGCGTGCGCGCTGCCGCGACGAGATCTACCCCGCGCTCACGCCGCTCGCGATGACGTTGAGCCCGGGGCACCCGCTGCCGCATCTGCCGCATCTCGGCCTCTCGCTCGCCGTCGTCTTCCGGCACGCGGGCGGCCAGGGGCATCTCGCCGAACTGGAGCTGCCGAGCGATACCGAGCGGTTCGTCCCCGTGCCGGGCCGCACGCGCGCCGTGATCCCGGTCGAGGACGTGCTGCGCGGCAACGTGGATCTGCTCTATCCCAACGCGCGCATCGACGGCGCCTATCTCTTCCGCGTCACGCGCGCCGGAGATCTAGAGCTCGACGAATGCCACGCCGACGATCTCCTCAGCGCCGTCGCCGAGGCCACGGAGCGCCGGCCGTACAACACGGCCGTGCGCCTCGAGGTCGAGCGCGCGATGCCGCACGCGGTCAGCCAGCTCGTGCTCGAGAACTTGCGGCGTGAAGCGGCGGCCCGTGCACCGGATGAGGCGATCGTCGCCGAGGCGCAGGTCGTGAATGGCCTGCTCGACCTCCGCTGCCTCGCTGCGCTGCCCCTGCCCGACGATCCCGCGCTCTCGTATCCCGAGCTGCCGGCGTGGTCCAGCGTGCCGCCCGACCGCACGATCATGGACTCGATGCTCGAGGGGGACCTGCTCGTCCACCACCCGTTCGAGGATTACGAGGAGACGGTCGTGCGCTTCCTGCGCGAGGCCGCGTCGGACGACCGGGTCACGACGATCAAGATCACTCTCTACCGCGCCGGCGACCCGTCGGCCGTCGTGGACGCGCTGCTCGCCGCCGCGCGCGCCGGCAAGAAGGTCGTCGCCCTCGTCGAGCTCAAGGCGCGCTTCGACGAGGAGCACAACGTCGGCTGGGCGCGCGCGCTGGAGGCTGCCGGCGCGCACGTGGTGTACGGCTTCGTCGGCCTCAAGGTGCACGCCAAGATCGCGCTCGTCGTGCGACGCGACGACGGCATCCTTCGCCGCTTCGCTCACGTCGGCACGGGCAACTACAACACCCGCTCGGGCCGGCAGTACACGGATCTCAGCTACTTCTCGGCGAGCGAGGCAGTCACGGCCGACGTGGCCGACCTGTTCAACACGCTCACCGGCTCTTCCGTCCCGCCGCAGGGGCTCGCGCACGGGGCGCTCGTCGCGCCGGTGCAGCTACTGCCGTCGGTGCTCGACCTCATCGAGCGCGAGACGAGGAACGCGCGCGCCGGCCAGCCGGCCGGCATCGCGATCAAGGTGAACGGACTCTCGGACGCCGAAGTGGTGCGCGCGCTCTGCCGCGCGTCGCAGGCGGGAGTGCGCGTCGAGCTCGTCGTGCGCGGCATCTGCACGCTGCGGCCCGGCGTGCCCGGGCTGTCGGACGACATCCGCGTCGTCTCCATCGTCGGCCGTTTCCTCGAGCACTCGCGCATCTACCGGTTCGAGAACGCCGGGAACCCGGAGTTGTTCATCGGCTCGTCGGACCTTCGTCCACGCAACCTGCGCCGACGGGTCGAGCTGCTGGTCCCGGTGCGCACCCCGTCGCACCGGGCGCAGCTGGAGGCCATCCTGCGTCTCTACCTGAACGACGGCACCGGCTGGGTGCTCGGCGCCGATGGCGGCTACGAGCGGTCGTCGAGCCGGGGCCCATCGGCGCAGGCGACACTCGCTACCGCGCGCACGGTCACGCCGCCCGCTTCGCGTACTGTCGCACCGATAGCGTGAACACCGCGGCCGCGCACGCGGCCAGCACCAGAAGGTGGTGCGCGATCTCCCGCAGCCCCGCCCCGCGCAGCATGATGCCGCGCATGATCTCCATGTAGTGCATCGTCGGATTCGCCTGCGCGATCCACTGCGCCCAGGCCGGCATGCTGCGCACGGGCGTGAACAGCCCGCTCATCAGCAGGTAGACGAGCACGATGAAGAAGGAGACGAACATCGCCTGCTGCTGCGTCTCGACCATCGTCGACACGAGGAGGCCGACGCTCAGCGCGGCGAGCAGGTAGACCGAGGCCGTGGCGAAGACGAGCGGCACACTGCCGCGCATCGGCACGTGGAAGGCAATGCGCGCTACGGCCAACCCGATCGCGAGGCCGAGCAGCCCCAGCGACCAGAGCGGGATCAGCTTCGCCGCGATGAACTGGGCGCGCGTCACGGGCGTGACGTTGAGCTGCTCGAGCGTGCCGAGCTCCTTCTCGCGCACGATGTTGAGCGCGGTGAGGAAGGTGCCGACCATCGTCACGAGTTCCACGAGGATGCCGGGCACCATGTAGAATCGGTAGTCGAGCTCCGGGTTGTACCATCCGCGCGCACGCACGTCGAGCGCCGGCTGGCCGGCCCGCGGCGCCGCCATCGACACCGACGCTCCCGGCAGCGTGGTCGCGAGCGCTCCGGCGTAGTCGGCGACGATGCGCTGCGCGTAGCCGAGCGTGACACCGGCCGCCGCGCCGTCCTCGGCGTTCAGCACGAGCTGCACCTGAGCCGCGCGCGTCCGGACGAGATCACGCTCGAACGCCGTGGGGATACGGAGAATCGCGCCGGCTTCGCGGCGGAGCATCGCCTCATCGGCGCCGCCTGCCGAGACCGGCCTGCGCACCAGCTCGAACCGCCGCGAGGCGGCGAATCGGTCGATCAGCCCACGGGAGCTGGAGGTGTGATCATCGTCCACCACGACGAGCCGCGCCCCCTTGACCTCGAACGTCGCGGCGTTGGCGAGGATGGCGAGCTGGATGCACGGCAGCAGCAACATCTGCGCGACCATGAAGTGGTCGCGAAAGATCTGCAGGTACTCCTTCCGCAGGAGGAAGCGGAGGATGCGCACGTCAGTCCAGGTGCGCGTGGAAGCTGCGCGTCGCCGCCACGAGGAGCAGCAGCGCCATGCCGGTGAGCACGGCCGTTTCGCGCCACAGATACTCGATGCCGATGCCCTTGAGCATGATCCCGCGCGCGATCACGATGAACCAGCGCGCCGGCACGACCCGCGTCACCGCCTGCAGCCAGCCGGGCATGCTCGTGATGGGGAAGATCATGCCGGAGAGCAGCGCCGTCGGCAGCATCGTCGCCACGAGCGCGCCGAGCATCGCCGCGCGCTGCGAGCTGGTGCGCGCCGCGACGAGCACGCCCAGCGACAGGGAGACGATCGTGAACAGCACGCTCTCCGCGAGGAGCAGCGTCACGCTGCCGCGCATCGGCACCGAGAACACGACGCGCGCCGCCGTCAGCACGAGGCCCGTGATGGCGAAACCGAGCACGAGGTACGGGACCACCTTCCCGACGATGATCTGCCAGGGACGCAGGGGCGAGACGAGCAGCACCTCGAGCGTGCCTAGCTCCTTCTCGCGCGACAGCGAGATCGCCGTCATCAGCGACGACACCAGGGTGAGGACGAGCGCGATCAGTCCCGGCACGAACAGGTTCGCGCTCTCGAGCGTCGGGTTGAACCGCATGCGCGACGCGACGGCGATGACAGGCGCGCCCATCCGGGAGCGGGGGCCTCCCAGCTCGCGCTCGAAGTCCGCCAGCACGCTCCGCACGTAGAGCTGCATCGTCGTCCCGGTGTTCGGGTCCGATGCGTCCGTGATCAGCTGCACCTGCGCGGTGTCGCCGCGTCCCAGCGTTTCCCCGAGCGATGTGGGCAGCACCAGCGCGACGTCCGCCGCGCGCCGCTCGAACAGCTCGGCGAGGTCGTTCGTGGTCGTCGATACGCTCACCAGGCGGAAGCGCGTCGTCGCCGCCAACCGGCTGCGCAGCCGCTCCGTGACGGCGTCGGGAGTCGGATCCACCACGGCGACGCGAACGTCGCGGATGTCGGTGCGCAGCGCGTAGCCGAACAGCAGTACCTGCACGAGCGGCATGAGCAGGAGGATCGCCAGCGTCTGCCGGTCGCGGAGGATGTGATGCAACTCCTTCGTGACGAACGCGCCCAGCGTGCTGGGCCGCCGCTGCCGGCGCTTCTCCGCTGCCCTCACGCGGCGTTCCCCGCCCGCGCGAGACGCACGAACAGGTCGTCGATGCTGCGTGTGTCGTACTGCACCTTCAGCTCGGACGGCGTGCCGAGCGCCACGATCCGTCCATCCACCATGATCGAGATGCGGTCGCAGTACTCCGCCTCGTCCATGTAGTGCGTCGTCACGAACACCGTCGTTCCGGCCGCCGCAGTGGAGTAGATCAGCTCCCAGAACTGTCGACGCGTGATCGGGTCGACGCCGCCGGTCGGCTCGTCGAGGAACACCACCCTCGGGTCGTGCAGCACGGCCACGGAGAACGCGAGCTTCTGCCTCCAGCCGAGCGGGATGCTCTTCACCCGCGCGTCGATGTCCTCGCGCAGGTCCAGCCGATCCACCAGCTCGGTGGTGCGCCGATGAATGGCCTCGTCCGACAGCCCGTAGATCCCGCCGTAGAGCGTGATGTTCTCCCGCACGGTGAGATCCTCGTACAGGGAAAAGCGCTGGCTCATGTAGCCGATGTTGCGCTTCACCATCTCCGCCTGCGTGGCAACGTCGTA
>Ga0308176_10002792_pt1 | contig 11070 bp, 10 predicted proteins | sample PhyCR2_3_FD_203890 | JGI IMG/M metagenome (GOLD analysis project Ga0308176, IMG submission 203890) | Soil microbial communities from UC Gill Tract Community Farm, Albany, California, United States - DLSLS.C.R2 | ecosystem: Environmental > Terrestrial > Soil > Agricultural land | place: USA... | reverse complement strand
TGGCTGGACAAACGTAAACCCGGGGAACATGCCAGTCTCGAAGTGGAAACCCGTTCCGGAGAAAAGAAGATCGATGTGCTGTTACGGCAATCGCCGGAGCTCGAAGTAGTCCCTTACGAGGACGCAGGAATGCGGGTGACCGAGGACATCGTGCGATTCCGCAATGCCTGGCTCAGTTCCAAAGCCGTACAGTCTCGCCTCAAATATGCGAAGCTCTCGGACGCTACACGTTAACGCCTACCTGCCACAGCACAAACCCTACTGACTGTCTTAGATAGAGCCAGCGTCGCTGTATAGCCGTCAGCGATCCGCTGGACAAGCGAGGCGACCCGTACACCTTCAGTCCCTGTGCCTGCAACAGGCGTTTTACCCGATAGATATGGTACCCGTCGCTCACCACAATACAGGAGTCCATGTTCTGGGCGTGCATAATTTCTGCCGCCGCATTCAGGCTTTGGGCGGTGGTTGCCCCTTCGGGCTCCACCAGAATGGCCTCCGAGGGTACGCCATGGCGCGACAGATAGGCGCGCCCCACCTCGCCCTCCGTGTATACCGGATCGCCTCCTGAGCCTCCCGTTGTAAGAATATAGGGAGCCATTCCTGCAGCGTAAAGCTCGAGAGCATGATCGAGCCGAAGCTTTAAGACGGGCGAGGGCCGCCCATTATACTCGGCTGCCCCGAGCACGATGATCACATCGGCCGGGCGGGCTTCTTCAATCGTGGATTGCCTCTCGATTTGTTTGGCAACATAGAACAGGTAGGCTAGGAACAGGATCGAGAGCAGGGCGAACACGCCTGCTATAACGCGCTTCATGAAGCTGGATTTGGCGCTCGCATTCTGATTTGGCTTTGAACTCTAGTCTACGCCGACGGTGTATATTGGAGCCACTAATCACTTATAAAAATTAGCAATGCAGCACGCGCGCTCCCATCCATGCAATTGACCAGCACCAAAAATCCTCGCTTGCAAGCAATTCGCCGAGCCGCCATGCTGGGACGGCCCACCGAGGAGGGCTTGGTGGTGGTGGAGGGTCCCCACCTTCTTCAGGAGGCTTTGGACGGTAAGTGGACCATCGAGGAGATATTCCTTACATCCGAAGCCCGGGCACACTACGCAACAATAATGGATAAGGTAGACGTTCCGTGTACAGAGCTATCCCGCCGGGCAATCGCATCGATCGGGTCCACTGAAACAACGCAGGAGGTTATCAGTTTAGTCCGTCCGCGGAAGTGGTCATGGGAGGACCTGCTCGTCCGTCCGCCTCTTATTCTGGTACTGGATGGGATTGGAGATCCTGGCAACGCGGGAACAATGGTGCGTTCGGCGGAAGCGTTCGGAGCGTCCGGCATAGTGTTCCTAAAAGGGACGGTGCGTCCTTCGAACGGGAAATTTACCAGAGCGAGCGCTGGGTCTATCTTCCGTGTGCCGTTCTTGGGCGATGTTGAAGCTGCTACATTTATCAGACATGCTCACGACTTCGGAGTCCCAATATATGCGCTAATGCCTGACAGCAATTCCCATCTATCAACGATACGCCTGAGTGACGGGTGTGCGCTGGTGGTGGGAAGCGAAGGAGCGGGAGTTTCGGCGGGGCTGCTGGAGGCCTCGAGCCCGGTCACCATCCCCACGCAAAGGGTGGAATCGCTTAACGCCGCCGTTGCATGCTCTATTGCGTTGTACGCGATACAGCAGCAAAGGGCTTCACAATGAGCCTGTTCGATATTGCTCCGCTTCCGAAAGGAGATCCAGGCGGACCGGGTTCCCGGCGGCCTCTGGCCGACCGGATGAGGCCGGCAACACTGGAGGAGTACGTCGGCCAGGAGCATATCCTTGGTCCAGGAAAGCCGCTGCGGATGCAGGTAGAAAGCGGGCACTTGAGCTCGTTAATTCTATGGGGCCCCCCGGGCTCCGGAAAAACGACACTGGCGGCTTTAATTGCACAACAAAGCAACTCCGACTTCATTCCTTTTAGCGCAGTATTAAGTGGCATCAAGGAAATTAAGGGCGTAATGGCAGAAGCCGAGAAAGCTAAGCGCCTTGGACGTCAGACGGTCTTATTTATTGATGAGATTCATCGCTTCAACAAGGCCCAGCAGGATGCGTTCCTACCTTATGTAGAACGGGGAGACGTCGTACTGATTGGAGCCACGACCGAGAATCCTTCGTTTGAAGTCGTATCGGCCCTCTTATCGCGAACGAGAGTGTACGCCCTGCGAGGGCTGGAAACACCCGAGATCGTTCTCCTGCTGAAACGTGCGCTCTGCGATACTGATCGAGGCCTGGGAAGTCTACCAGTAAAAATTTCCGACGAGTTGCTGGAGCAAATCGCGATTGCGTCGGGTGGCGACGCCCGGACGGCTCTGAATACGTTGGAATTGGTTGCTGACTTGGCGCAGGGAGGAACGGTCAATCGGGAAACAGTGGCAGATGCGCTACAAAAAAAAGTTCTCCTGTACGACAAATCTGGAGATGAGCATTTCAACCTGATTTCCGCACTACATAAGTCAGTACGCTCCAGCGATGCGGATGCCGCCGTTTACTGGCTGGCGCGCATGATGAAGGCGGGCGAAGACCGGTTGTACTTGGCAAGACGGCTAATCAGGATGGCTATAGAAGATATCGGACTGGCAGATCCCAGAGCGGTGGAGCAGGCGATCGCCTGCATGCAGACAGTTCATTTTTTAGGAATTCCGGAGGGAGATCAAGCCCTCGCTCAGTTGACTATCTATCTAGCGCTGGCGCCGAAGTCGGACGCCGCCTATCAGGCATTGAACAAAGCAAATGCGACGATCGAGTCTACCAGGGCCGAACCGGTCCCCTTACATCTTAGAAACGCGCCTACGAAGTTAATGAAGGAAATGGGATTTTCCAAGGGCTACAGGCACGCGCATCATGAGACTGATGCTGTCACAGACATGCCGTGTCTTCCCGATTCGCTGGTTGGCGCCCAGTTTTATGCGCCTACAGAGCGGGGCTACGAGCAGAGGTTGCGCGAACGCCTGCTCTGGCTCGCTGCAAGACGAAACAAATCAGAACAATCAACGGAGTAATATCGAAAATGCACATTACCTTTTCAAATTTGGGAACCGGAGTGTAATACCATGTCCGAAAACATGCTTATCTCGGGTAAGCGTCCTGAAAGTTCGGACGTCGGCACCTCGGAGCGAAGGCGGTCGAGCCGGTTTCCTATCGAACGTGAAGTTCGTTACAAAACTCTGAATCAGCGAACAGAGATCTTGAATGGCAATGGCAAGACATTAAACATCAGCAGTTCTGGCGTGTTGTTTACGGCTGATCACGATTTGCCTGTGGGCACTCGCCTGGAGGTTTCCATCAGTTGGCCCGCTCAACTCAACGAACGGTGCCTTCTGAATCTGGTCGCACGTGGACGCGTGACCAGACACAACAAAGGCCAACTGGCTTTGCAGATTCAACAGTATGAGTTCAGAACCCAGAGCCGGGCGCCAGGGGCAAACGGCCCTGTAGCGTAGCCGCGGACCAACTTGAAAACTGGCCATCTGGCCTCCAAAGCAGCGTGGGCCCTAATGGCCGCTATCGTCCTTAAGTTAATATGGCAGTGTTGTGCGCAGACGTAGTGCTTTCGCCGCCGCCGCACTTTGCTTCGTAATACTCCTGGCACTTGTCATCTGGCAGGGTTCGTTCCGGATCACCTATTCGCCCTCCGACCGCGGCGAAGTGGTGGTGCTATGGGCAGTTTCCACAGTCATTTTTTTATTAACCGTAACGCTCGCCTTCATGCTCTTCCGGTCGGGCGTCAAGCTTTATCTCGATCGCCAGCGCAATCGGGAAGGCTCCCGGATACGGTCGAAGCTCTTGTTCGGAGCGCTGACACTGACTGTGGTTCCTGCTCTTTTTTCTGTGCTCTTCAGCGTTTATGTATTGAATAGAACGCTCGACAAATGGTTTAGCAAGCCTGCACGCAGCATTCAGTCAAACATCAGTGACCTCGAGAAGGCTTACCAGACAGAGGCACAACGCCGCACGCAGGCAGAAGCCGATTGGATCGCCCTCCTGCCACAGACCGTCAAAGCGGCTAAGACCGGAATCGCCGATACTGACTTCTTTCGGAGCATCTGCCAGCCCCGTTCGATCGTGAGGCTGACTCTGGTGCGCGATGGCGGCCCGCCTCTACTGCTCTACCAAAGGCCCAATCAGTCCAATGAGGAAATGCTTCACGCTAAAGCCAGCGTCGAAAATGGCTCCGCTAGGCTCGGCCATGTGGTAATGTCGGCCGAGATCCGGCCAAACCCTTCGCGTATCGATAGCGAGATCGCCCGTTTTATGAGTGAGCAGGATCAACAATCGGGGCGCAGGCAATATTATCGCGATACTTACTTCCTACTCATCTGCCTTCTGACGCTTTTCGTACTCTTTCTTGCGACGTGGTCGGCTCATATTCTGGCGCGGCAGATCAGCGTACCCATCTCGGCTTTGCTGGGAGCGGCCCAGGAAGTCCGGCGTGGCAATCTTGCGTATCGCCTGCGCGTCCAGGCCATGGATGAAATGGCAAGCTTAGTTCGAGCTTTCAACGAGATGACAAGCGAACTGGAGGGCAACGCGCATGAACTCGAGGCCCGGCGGCGCTTTACGGAGGCGATCCTGCAAAGCATTCCCACCGGCGTCATCTCGGTCGCGGCGAATGAGCGCATAGGTCGTGTCAATCGAGCTCTCCAAGGCATCTTCCCACCCGAAGTCACGTCGTCGGCTCAATATCTCGAAGACTTATTCTCGCCCGACGACCTGGCTGAAATTCGCTACCTTTTGAAACGGGCACGCCGGACTGGCGCGGCTGCTTGCCAACTCGAGATTCCCGGCCGCACCTCCGTGCTACATCTCGCAGTAACGGTGGCATCTCTGGAAGAGCAACAGGGCTGGGTCCTGGTGATAGAAGATACCAGTGACCTGCTTCGGGCGCAGAAGGCCGCCGCCTGGCAGGAAGTCGCCCGGCGTATTGCCCATGAAATCAAGAATCCGCTCACTCCCATTTCTCTGTGCGCCGACCGAATTGCACGGCAGCTCAGGCAGGCTTCGCTGAAGAACGAACAGCGCGAAATTTTTGAGGAATGTACACAGATCATCCAGCGAGAAGTTCAAACCGTAAAGACGCTCGTGGATGAATTTTCTCAGTTTTCCAGGTTTCCCAGCGCGCAACTCATGCCCGCGAATTTAAACGAGGTCGTAGAAGGGGCGATGTCGGTCTTCGCTGGCCGGCTGGAAAATATCGAGGTCCAATTAGAACTCGACCCGACGATTCCCCTACTGCTGCTCGACAAGGAACAGTTCAAGCGCGTGATCGTCAACCTCGTCGATAATGCGGCGGAGGCGATGCAGGAGTCACCCGTACGCCAACTTTTGGTAAAGACGGCGCATGTCTCGGCCGATGTGGTGGAACTATCCGTCACTGATACAGGCACGGGCGTTTCTCCGGTCGACAAAGAGAAGCTGTTTCTACCCTATTTTTCTACGAAGAACCGTGGCACGGGACTCGGTCTGGCCATTGTGAGCCATATCGTCAAAGACCACCACGGCTTCGTCAGAATTGAGGATAATGTGCCGGTTGGCGCAAGGTTCGTCGTCGAACTAAACACCTTCCCCGTCTTCGACGCCAGCGCTTCCTCCGAGGACGACGCGGCAGAGCCAGCTACGCTGAGAGTGTAAATAGAGTTCAATGCCAGAAAAGGGACCCAAAGTTCTTATCGTCGATGATGAGGCGAGTATCCGCCAATCTCTCCGCGGCGTTCTAGGCGATGAGGGCTACCAGTGCACTGCGGTTGAAAGCGGCGAAACATGCCTGGCAGAGTTGTCTCGGGAAGCCTACGAAGTAGTGCTGCTCGATATCTGGATGCCTGGAATTGACGGCCTCCTTACGCTTTCACGCATTCAGGAACTGCCAGCAAGCTCTCGCCCGGCGGTCGTGATGATTTCCGGCCATGGCAACATTGAAACCGCCGTTAAGGCCACCAAGCTGGGCGCCTTCGATTTCATCGAAAAACCCCTCACCCTCGAAAAGGTAACCGTTGTTGTAAAAAACGCCGTCCAACAGCGCCGGATGAACCTGGAGTTGCAGCGGCTTCGGGAGGAGACATCGGCTCCCAGCATTATCGGTGACAGCGTACCGGTAAAGGCTTTGCGCCAACAACTTGCTCTAATGGCGGGAACGAACGGCCGGGTACTTATCTACGGAGAAAGCGGAACAGGCAAGGAACTCGTGGCCCGCGCCATCCACACCCTCAGTCAGCGAGCCAACAATCCCTTCGTAGAAGTAAATTGCGCCGCCCTGCCGGAAGACCTCATTGAAAGCGAACTCTTCGGCCACCGCCGGACCAACAGCAACGGAACCGTCGACTACAAGATGGGCAAGCTGCAGAAGGCTCATGGCGGAACGTTTTTTCTCGATGAAGTAGGCGACATGAGCTTGAAGACGCAAGCCAAGGTCCTGCGCGCACTCGATGAGCACCGCTTTGAGCCCGTCGGTGCGCCGCAATGGATTCAGGTGGATGCGCGGGTCATCGCGGCAACCAACAAAAATTTAGAAAAGGAGATCGAGCGCGGCAATTTTCGTGAGGACCTCTTTTACCGTTTGAACGTGATTCCCTTTACCGTTCCGCCCCTGCGCGAGCGTGCAGAGGACATACCCATGCTGGCGGCGCATTTTCTCCAGGAATACTCAACCGCTTACGGACGAACACCGAAAGAACTCTCCGAAGATGCAATTACGGCCTTGAAAAGCTATCACTGGCCAGGTAACATTCGGGAACTCCGAAACCTGATGGAGCGGATTGTTATTCTCCACGGCCAGCGACGGATCGAGGCGCGGCATCTGCCTTTAGAGGGGATCCGTAAGGCCGCATCCACTAAGGGAAATGACGGGGCTAGCAGCCTCCATGAGGTGAAAGAAGCCGCAGAACGTGAATACATCCTGCGAAAGCTGGAAGAGACCGGGGGCAATGTCAGCCGTGCGTCGGAACTCCTCGGATTAGAACGCAGCAATCTATACCGCAAGATGAAGACGCTAGGCATTGCGCCGAAGGACTGATTGAGCGGTGGCGAATTCGCTGCCGGGCCACCCCATGGGGTCGAACCGCCAGGAAGGGACGTGGCGCAGTTCTCGTGTATTTTAAAAACTTTGGCCTTGATCAACGCCCCTGGTGCTTCCGTCGGATGGCATCACGCGATTTACACTTCTGATTAGGATATGAACTATCTCCTGACCGGCGCATCCGGTTTTATCGGTAGCAAGATCGTGGAACTGTTGCTTTCGCAAGGTCACTCGGTAAACTACCTGGGACGGAAGCGCAGCCAGCAGCTGGATTCCCGAGCTGCGTTTCATCATTGGAATACGAGTGAGCCCCCTCCGCTCGACAGCATTCCCCGTCTGGACGCCGTCGTTCATCTTGCGGGTGAGCCGGTAGCCCAACACTGGAGCCCCGAAGTGAAGCGTCGTATTTACAACAGCCGGATTATGGGAACGCGCAGTCTGGTTTCAGCCATTGGCCGCTTGGAGTACAAGCCTTCCGTTCTGGTGTCAGCTTCGGCCACCGGTTACTACGGAAGTCGGGGCGACGAGTTACTGACCGAGCAGAGTAGCCCGGGCAGCGATTTTCTAGCCGAAGTTTGCCGGGACTGGGAAAGGGAAGCAAGCCGCGCGCGCGAATTCAACGTCAGGGTCGTACCGATACGGGTCGGTATCGTGTTGGGCCGTAACGGCGGCGCCTTGAAACAGATGCTTCCTATATTCCGTCTCGGCCTGGGCGGCAAACTCGGAAGCGGCAAGCAGTGGATGCCGTGGATTCACTTGCATGACCTTGCCCGTCTATTCGTGTTCGCCGCCGAACATGCAGAGATCGAATCCCCGCTCAATGGCGTCCGCCAGTCGGTCACGAATCAGGTATTTACACGTGAACTAGGACGTGCACTCAATCGGCCGAGCCTTTTCACCGTTCCTAGATTTGCCTTGAAAGCGGCATTCGGTGAAATGTCGGACGCCCTCCTGAGCAGCGCCCGGGTTCTGCCGGAAGAGACCACGAAAGCTGGCTTTGAATTCCAGTTCCCGGAACTGGGCCCCGCACTCAAGGAAGCAGTATCTTGAAGGATCGTTCGTGTTATCCTACTAAGACCATGGCAATTCCGAATGTAAAGCGTTTTCGGCCTTTTTGCCCGACTTGCAACGAGAGTTACACGCTGATGGCCGTCCTGCCGAAGGACGCCAATGTAGATGCTTTTTTAGCCGACGCTGTCGCGCGTCACGACCATAAGGCCTACCAAGAAGCCAAACAGCAACAATTCAAGATTCGTGTCGGTCAGCAGAAACAGAAGAAAGCGAAGTAAACCAGACACCGATACGGCGCTTAATCGCCTTTCAAAAACCCGCAAGCCTCTTCAGTCAGAGGTTTTGCGGGTTTTTACTTTCTGGAGGGCCGTGGAGGCGGCCAGCGAGACTTGGGGATCGATGTCGCTCGAAAGCTTTGTGAGCACCGGGACTACGTCTTCGCTCTGGCTGGCGCCAAAGGCCGCGCATAGTCTGATCTTTTGATCCCTGGTCGCGCCAGTGGCCAGCGGAATCACCGCGTTGCGGACAGCAGCATTTCTAAACACTTCAGTCATGTATGCCTGGGCCGTGTCGCCCAAGTCTTGGCTATTAAGGTTTTCAAATAGATACTGAAGGGGGCTAAACTCCGCCGTTGAGACGTTGCCCTCCTCTACCATCGCGAAGGCAGCCGCAAGATGTACCGCCGGACCCGCGTCCTTCTCGTTATAGGCGTGGTTGGCGATGGGATAATCCTCCGGTTCGCGAAGCCGGCCTAAACCTTCCAGCGCCGCAACACGCGATCGCGGATCACTGCTGTCTACAAATCGTTTAAACGTCGCGCGATCTTCGGTCTGGCCCAGCATGGCAAGGGTTTCCAGCGCCTTTCGCCGAATTTTCTCATTGGAGCCGTTGGCTAACGCCGAACGCACATCGGGCGCCGACTCCACGCTCTTCAAGACCCCGATCGTTTGAAGCGCCTCCATCTGGATACGCGGGTCCAGGTCCCGGGCAAGGAAAGAAACTCGCGAACCGGCTGCGGGATCTTTGATCTTCTGTAAAGCCACCAGACATTCAAAGATCAGCTCGCTGTTTTTTGAGCGAAGCCCATCCAAAATAGCCGGCACTGCCCCGCTGGCTCGCAGAATTCCTGCTGCACGCGCCGCATTGGATCGGGCATCAATGCCAGATCCACTTCGAACCACATCACCGATCGCGCTGGCGACGTCTTGTCGCACCGTCACGTCCGGGCCGATTACTTGATCGTTGCGAGAAGAGAAGAACGATTTAACCTGCCGCACTCCATGTGTTAAAGGGCCAGTTAAGCCACCCTTTACTACGTATCCCGGCAAATAGAAATTCACTAAACCGTCGGTGGCAAGAATCTCCACCTCGGAATCCCTATCGTGCGCTGCTTCGATTAGGGGATCGAGGCTGGCTTCTGTGCCGATCTTGACGATTGCTCTCACTGCCTCGACGCGCACGTCGCGGTCAGGATCCTTCAAGCTCTGCGCCAGCGCCGGAATGGCCTGGGCCGAGTTCGTCTTACCCAGGTGGCGGATGCGCTCGATGCGCTGTTTAGGGCTAAAATTGCCCGCGCTTTGCCCAAAGGCCTGAATTGCAAAAGCTAGGAAGCAAACAGCAAGTATTCGGTGCAAGTGAATAGTCTATCGCGGTGTTTGAAAAACCGGTGAATTAGCGCACGAATTCAACGGAAATTTTATGGGGAATAAGCCCTGCTTCGTAACCTAGGTCCAGAAGCTTTTGCGCCGCCTGCGGAATAATCTCGCCCGCATCCAGCGTGTGGTGATTGACGTACATGCCGATGAACTGCTCAGCCAGCGAGGAATCCAGGTCGCGCGCAAATTGCATGGCGTAATTCAATGCCTCCTCATGATTGTCGAGCGCATACTGGATGCTCTCACGCATGAGGCGGCAACACTCCGCTTGAATTTCCGGGGACAGATCTCGCCGCAGCGCGTTGGCACCCAATGGCAGAGGAAGTCCATACTTGGACTTAAACCACTTTCCCAGATCGATCACGTTGTGCAAGCCGCCGTGCCCATACGTAAGCTGGCCTTCGTGAATGATAAGGCCCCCGTCAACCTGATGGTCCTTCACCGCATCCAGGATCTTGTCGAACGGGACAACGACGTGCTCGAAATCGGGCTGAAAGAGCTTCAACGAGAGAAACGCCGTGGTCATCGTCCCCGGAATGGCAATCTTTTTGCCTTTCAGGTCTTCCGGGCTCATCGGACGCGAACTTACCACCATCGGACCGTAGGCATCGCCTACACTGGAGCCGCTGGCCATCAGCACATACTTGTCCGCGACATAAGGATAGGCGTGATAAGAAATCGCGGTGAGTTCGTATACCCCTTCCGTCGCCTTGCGATTCAGCGATTCAATGTCTTCCAGAACATGACGAAATGTTAAGATGCGCGAGCGGATCTTCTTGGTCGCCAGCCCGTAAAACATAAACGCATCATCAGAATCAGGGCTATGCGCGCAAACAATCTCCGTGGCGAGGGGGGAACTCATAAGAACGTGCTTCGAAGGGAAAGCACCCTCAGTTTAGCAAAGGCGGCCTAAGGCTCGACTTGATCCCGCAGATTCAACAGCAACGGTTCCAGCGTCTCCAAATCCGACGCCAATTGCGAGAGTATTCGCCCACATGACTCGCCATCTTTCGCCATTGCCGCAGTCTCCAGTTCCTGGGCGTGATGGCGCGCGAGCATGGCATGCAGGCTGCTTAAAGACCCCTTGATGGTGTGTGCGATCTGAGAAAGCTGCCGGAAGTCACCTTGCTCCAGGGCCGTCTGCATCTCCGGAAGCTCTATGCTTCTCTCTTCCAGAAATAGATCAATAATCTCCGCCGCCAGTGCCGGATCGTAAGCAACTTGCTGCCGGAACTTCTCAGGTTCAAACACCGGGAGCGACGCCTGACCGGCGGATTCTGTGGTCTTGCTCTGGGCAGCCGTCGATCGCGCGATGAAGTCGCAGACCCTGAGCAGCGCCTCCG
>Ga0308176_10002791_pt1 | contig 11071 bp, 8 predicted proteins | sample PhyCR2_3_FD_203890 | JGI IMG/M metagenome (GOLD analysis project Ga0308176, IMG submission 203890) | Soil microbial communities from UC Gill Tract Community Farm, Albany, California, United States - DLSLS.C.R2 | ecosystem: Environmental > Terrestrial > Soil > Agricultural land | place: USA... | reverse complement strand
TTTAAAGGCTTGGCACTTGGATATTTAGATGAACGGAGAGGTCAATCTGAGCCAATGGGTAGTGTCGAGATTTCCATGGACGCCGGTTGGTTTCTTAATAACGGCCCGATTGAACTCCATCATTGGCCACGGACGGTCATGATTGACGGTCATGATTATAGAAACGGACAGTTGAATGAGACAGGCTAAATTACGCCGTGGGTTCCCAAACTTTTCACTTTACTCCTCTTGCTTGATTAGGAGTCCACGGACCTTTGACACTACCGCCATGAATCTGATAAAGTGCCGTGTCGTATGAGCTTATAACATTCCGCTTTTAGTTCTTCCGCAGTAAAAGTCCGTGACCGTTCCTAATATTCGCTGCTCCTACGACTAGAGCTCTCGGTCGTGTCCTGTACAAATCCGTGGTCGCTTGACCTAGTGGACCGTAATGTTCAGTAGCGTTTGCACGAAACTGAACAGTAAATACTTCAAGCTCACTTTCACAAAGGAATGATGTCTATGCATCACGCCAGGACAGCGAGACGGATCAACATCGTACCCTCATCGGCATGGCATGGGCCGGCTCCTTATACATGAGGAGAAAAAATTGGCACATTTCCTACTGTGAAACGCCTGATGAAAAGAAGGAGAGAACCATGAAAATCACAATGAGCGCACATGGGAACAAGACCAGGAATAAACGTGGGAAGCAAAAACCCAAAGTTCGATGGGAACAACTAGGGTTAACCGATCCAGCAGAAACTAGTGCCGCTCCATCGATAGAAGAAATTCGGCGTGAGGTCACATTAATGGCGAGTCGTGGACTCGCTCAAGGAACGCGAACACGTAGTATTGCCAAAGTCACGCATGTCGATACAACGCGAGGCCGCCAACGACGCCGCGGCGCTACTGAGTAAGACCGGCGCTTGGAGCAATTCAGCTCGCAGGTGATCGGGTATAGCGGATATGGAAATGACGTTATACAATGCTGTCTGACAAAGATGAGAGCTAGGAGACCGATACAGGACCATACAATCACTCAGCGGTAGATCCCATTCAAGGATCAAACTGCTTATTACTGTGCGTGACACACGCCGAGGAGGTACCCATCGGAAAACCAGGCAAAGCCACACTAGCCAAACGCAACCGAGAGCGGGTCCAACAGCTGAAAAAAAAAGATAAAGAAGCGCGTCGCGCACAACGAAAAGTCGAGAAAGAGCCCCGCCCTGCTCACGATACAACAGAAGATCCTGATCTGAAGGGATTGGTGTGGGGTCCGCAAGAACCCCTTTTCTAAACTTTCAGACAACCGTGTAATCAAGCCCACCCCATAAGAGGTGGGCTTGCGAATTGTTGAATCACCGCCTCATCATTCTTCGACTGACCTTGACTTGCCCTGCAACGCATTGATGCAAGTGAACGAGATAGCTGTTCCGAATTATTCCTGAATGCCCCAACGAGGCTCAGACCAAAGCCTCTATTCTATCCTCCTTCGGGTGGCTTCTCGCATATGATCGAGACGTACTTGCGGTCCATCGATGAAACTGAAGGAGAAAATCTACGCCGGGCGAGAGGCTCACTTCTTGGATAGATTCATGGAAAACACTATCTCAGTGTAGTCAATGGAAAGGCCTTGAGGATTGATTGCATTTTAATTTCATGTCTGATAGGGTGATCACGCTTCAACATGCTGGGTCTCGTGGAGAAGCATCAGATCGTAAGACCCGTCACCGATGTTGTTTTGTCCGGGAATCTGATCGGAAGCCACACCAAAGCCGCCCTCATGGATTCGCGTCTTCGGCCCGTTCCTTCCTATCGTTACTTCGTTCTCGTGTCTAAGACAATATCAATTTCTCATCATAAGGAGGACCCCCATGGGTTCGAAGCTGTATGTCGGTGGGTTGCCGTATTCGGCGACTGAAGCGCAATTGAATGATGTATTTGCCGCGCACGGCACGGTGGAGTCGGCACGTGTCATCACGGATAAGTTTACGGGACAATCACGAGGATTCGGCTTCGTCGAAATGGCTACGGCAGAGGAAGCCAATGCGGCGATTGCTGCATTGAATGGCACGCAGATGGACGGCCGAACATTGACCGTCAATGAGGCGAAACCGCAAGAGCCACGTTCCGGTGGCGGGGGCGGTGGAGGACGTTTCGGTGGCGGTGGAGGGGGCGGAGGCCGCGACAGTGGCCGTCGAAGCCGCTTCTAATCTCGCCGTTTCAACTGATTAGCAGTGCAGGGACGCCTCTTGCGAGAGGCGTCCCTGTGGCATCTCACCAGGGCCGTACGAATGAAAAATCAGACCTTTCCGATTCTGCGCACGACTCCATCCTGTAGCTACGCGACCGTCATCCTTTTTGTGCTTATGTTTCTAGGCGCCGTGATTGCCATTCCTACCTTCGGGTATCTCATCGGATATACGTGGTTAGATTGGACGCTGTTTGTGCTGCTCTACATCATTACGGGCCTAGGCATTACAGTCGGCTACCATCGATTGATGTCGCACCGGAGTTTTGATTGTCCCGATTCGGTCAAAGTCGCGCTCATGATCGCGGGAGGATGGGCGTTGCAAAACTCTGCCCTCAAATGGGCGTCGGACCACATCCGTCACCACGCGAACTGCGACCAAGAGATGGATCCCTACAATGCGCAACGGGGATTTTGGTATAGCCATTGCGGGTGGCTATTTTACAACGATCCTCGGACCAATGAAAAATATACCTCTCGATTGAGGCAGGACCGCGTCGTGATGTGGCAACATCGATACTATATTCACATCGTACTCGTCGGCTTGGCCTTGCCGTTTTTCATCGGCGTACTTTATAGCGACTGGCTCGGCGGCATCGGATGTTTCCTCCTCGCCGGTGTGGGTCGAACCTTTGCCGTCCTCAACTCTACCTTTTGCATTAATTCCATCTGCCATCTTTGGGGAAAACAGCCGCACGGTCAATTCGATTCGAGCCGAGATAGCTGGTGGGTATCCCTCCTTACGTTTGGCGAGGGGTATCATAACTATCATCACACCTATCAAAGCGACTACCGAAATGGTCCCTACTGGTACAATTTTGATCCGTCTAAATGGCTTATCTTCGGGCTTTCTCGTATTGGATTAGCGGCATCTTTGCGCACAGCTCAATAGCGGACGACTTATAATTTCTTGCCATGAGAACGCATGAGTAATGACAATAGGTCGACCTGCTCCTCTTCGTGCAAACTTCCATAGTACGTAATCCTAACGGGCATAGAGGACCGAATGCGATCTTACAGAAGATTGCAGTAGCCCCGATAGCCGGCGCCAGCCTTTAGGGTTAGCTTCTCCGTAAGAGAATAAGAGTCATTAGGGTGAAGAGGCCGAAGAGGTCAATGGATAGAATTCTCGTGATCGATGACGATCCGATGGCGTTGGCCACTTTTGAACTGATCCTTAGAATGGAGAAAGGCCCGGGGGTGGTCGAAACAGCCAGAACCGCAGAGGCGGCGCTTCTGTTTACGGCGGGAATGACGTTCGATGCCATCCTCAGCGATATTCGAATGCCGGATTATGACGGCATCGATTTCCTGCGAGAAATTAAAGCGACACATCGCAACATGCCGGTCATTCTCGTCACGGGGGACGACAATTGGGACTTGGAATACTTAGCGTTCCACTACGGCGCCTTCGCGCTCCTCAAGAAGCCTATTCAGCCGACCGCTCTCTTGATGACCATTAACAAGGCACTTGAACTGAACCGAGTCGATTAGCGCTCGCCCATTCGATCGAATCAATATAGCCATCACTCTAGTACCCTTGTGTCTTGCGTTTTTACGCGCTCTTCCTGCATGCTACCGCCCGGCACAATACTATTGAAAGGATTCGAGGCGCGACCGTCTCAGTATAGAAACCATGGCACAGACTATTCTCTTAAGTTGTGAATCGATCAGTAAGACCTATGGAATGAAACCGCTGTTCGTGGATCTCTCGTTTGCGTTATTTGACGGCGATCATGTGGGCCTGGTCGGCCCTAACGGCTCCGGCAAATCCACCCTGCTCAAGATTCTCGCCGGCATTGAGATCCCGGATCGCGGCACGCGCACGGTTCGACGCCAGCTACAAGTGGCGTATGTTCCGCAGGAACCCGTCTTCACAGAAACGCAGACGGTTGAAGACGTTCTCAATCAGGTATTGATTCACGAGGGGCACGATCCTCACGAGCACACGGGCCGTATCGCAAAGGCCTTAAGCATCGGCGCATTTCCCAATCCGGCGAAGACGGTCGCGACACTGTCCGGAGGATGGCGCAAGCGCCTCGCCATCGTCCGCGCGCTGATGTCGCAGCCGGACGTCCTCCTCCTCGATGAACCGACGAACCATTTGGATGTTGAAGGCATTCTCTGGCTCGAAGCCCTGCTGAAAGCCGAGACACGCGCCTTCCTTGTGGTCAGCCATGATCGGCGCTTTCTGGAATCTATCGCGTCGCGCATGCTGGAACTGAACCGTTGTTACGCGAATGGCGTCTTTGAAGCCAAGGGCCGATACAGTGATTTCTTGGAGCAACGCGACGCCCTGCTTCACGCCCAGGCCGACTATGAAGCCTCTCTGGCCAATCGAGTCCGTCGAGAAGTGGAGTGGCTGCGGCGTGGACCGAAAGCCCGCACGACTAAGGCCAAGGCGCGTGTGCAGGCAGCCGGCAAGCTGATCAATGAACTAAACACGGTCACCATCCGAGGAGAACAGTCGACCGCCGGGATCGATTTCGTCTCATCCGGACGCAAGTCGAAACAATTAGTAGTCGTCGAGCAGCTCACCAAATCGCTGGGCGGCAAACCCATCATCAGCAAGGTGGATTTCGTCTTAGGACCTGGGCAGCGGCTTGGGCTTCTGGGCCCGAACGGAAGCGGCAAGACGACGCTCTTGCGCCTTCTCGCCGGAACATTGGATCCGGATGCCGGAACGATCGCCCGCGCGCAAGGCCTTCGCATCGTGTCCTTCGAGCAGCACCGCGAGTCGCTGGACCAGACGCAGCCCCTTCGGAAAGCGCTCGCCCCCACCGGCGATGCCGTCGTGTATCAGGATCGCTCTGTACATATCGTCTCGTGGGCCAAGCGGTTTCTCTTTCGACCGGAGCAGTTGGACTTACCGGTGTCCCGTCTCTCCGGCGGTGAACAAGCGCGGTTACTTATTGCGCGGCTGATGCTTCAGCCGGCCGATCTTCTCATTCTCGATGAGCCGACGAACGATCTTGATATTCCCACGCTGGATGTGCTGGAAGACAGTCTCATGGAATTTCCTGGAGCGCTTATTCTCGTCACGCACGATCGCTGGCTGCTGGACCGCGTCTCCACTATGCTCTTAGCCCTGGACGGCGCCGGACATGCCGACTGGTTTGCCGACTATGCACAATGGGAAGCGGCGCAAGAACGTAACGAGAACGACCGCCAGCGGTCGGGATCCAAGACCGGCATAGTGTCGAGGCCAGATTCGGGACCTGGATCGAAAAAGAAAGCGCTTACGTACCGGGAGCAGCAAGAGTGGGAGCAGATGGAACACAAAATCCTCCAGGCCGAGGACGCCGTCGCAGCCTGCCAAGCCGCGATGGCAGATCCCGTGATCGTTTCCGATGCCGCCGCACTCCAAGCGCAATGCGAAGCGCTGGATGCGGCCCACGCTCATGTGGAAAAACTCTATGCCCGCTGGACGAAGTTGGAGGAAAAACGGACTGAGGGAACTCCCATCGGTTGAATCATTGGCCATTTCACTTGAACGCCTCCTGCCGACAATCAGGTACACAAGGCAGTCATCATGGCTGCATCTAATCGTATGGATCATTGTTCTGAAATTCTCATGCCTGGCGATAAGCCAGCCGGCTTTCGGCCAAGAGTCACCGCATGGACGAATCGAGTCAGAGCCCCATACAGGCCCGGTTGAAACGACGACATCGGAACCACCGCGCGCCGAACGCGCCCAACCGCTCTGGCATTACGGCGGGTTTGTCGATCTAGGCTATTCCCTCGACTTTAACTTTCCCGAAAACCACCTGTTCCGAAATCGCAGTACGACTCCACGCGTCAACGAGCTCGATGCGAATATGGCCGCAATCTACGTCAAGAAAGAGGTGTCCGAACACTCGCGTTTGGGGATGGACTTGCTGGTGCATGGCGGTCAGGATGCGAAGGACTTCGCGTTTGAAAATAACCAGCCGAAGGTAGCGCATTCGGATTGGTATCGACAATTTGGGCGCGCGAATGTGTCGTACTTGGCTCCGATCGGCACGGGCCTCACGGTGCAGGCCGGACTGTTCAACAGCTTTATCGGCTACGATTCGCTCTATGCGAAGGACAATTTCAGTTACACACGACCATGGAGCGGCGATTACACGCCCTATCTCATGTTCGGAATCAACGCCAGCTATTCATTCAACGATCGATTGGCGGGCACCGTATTCATCATTAATGAGTATTTTCACCTCACCAATACCAATAATCTGCCGAGCTATGGCGGGCAGCTGGCCTACAAACCATCCGAACAGTGGACCGTCAAAGAAACACTCTACTATGGACCTGACCAATCCAACACCTCGATGCAATTTTGGCGGTTGTTTTCCGACAGCATTGTAGAGTGGAGACGCCGTCCGATGACGATCGCGTTTGAATATCAAATTGGAACGGAAGAAATGGCCACGCCGGGTACGCCCCGGGTATTTTGGACTGCCGCGCAACTACCGGTCCACTGGATCATCGATGGGCCGTGGAGCGCCACCGTTCGTCCTGAGCTGTATTGGGACCGCAACGGCAGGCTCACGGGAACTCAACAATTTATCAAAGCCATCACGACGACACTTGAGTACAAATTGCCTTATCTGTGGACCAACACGATCGCGCGGCTGGAGTATCGGTACGATGAGTCACGCGGGCCCAGGGGCGGATTCTACAAGGGCGGCGAAGTGACGCCCGGAGTTGTTGGTCTCACACCCGCGCAACACTTACTGATCTTCGCCCTCATTTGGACGTTCGACTCACCATAACAAAATCGTAATGAATGTACAGTGGCGGACCCGTCTTGCTGGCGCGTGTTTCGACGTGCGCACTTGAAGGTCATTTTCCTTAGCTACGAACTCTATTTTACTGACAGATGTGGCTTTTCATTCGTTGTATGCTTGTTTGGAGCAATGTGGTCTCAGAATATGTCTCGCAATAATGGAGGTAGCATGACAATCACGGGAAAATTTATCGGTGGCGTGCTGTCACTGGTCGGTATGATGGCGTTCACTAATCCTGCCTTCACCGCGGAGGGCGGCCGATCGGGCAGCGGTAGCGGCAATAAACCGGTAGATGCGCAGACATTCCAACAGCAGAGCTCCGATAAAACGCAACAAGGACAAGATCTGGTTAATAAACAGCCGATGTCCTCGCAAGGATCACCAACTGACAGCGGAAAGCGGTACTCGAATACAGGGGCCGATCTCAGCGGTGAGCGGGATACACATCTCGGACCCCATGATTCCCAGGGAAGTCAGATGCAAAAGAAGGACATGAAAGGCGGCGGCAATACAGGCCGGTAACAGGGTACAGGAGTGTACAGGCTTGCATTTTTGGTCGGATTATTTGGAGGACTCGTCTATTTAATGCTTAAGCGGCCGCTACGCTGAGTCATGCTGCGTGTCTCCATCGAGACACGCAGCGGACAACTATTCGGAGTTATTCCTCTTTAGCCATTACAGCCACCCATGCCCAGGCGCCAAGACGCCCCTTTCGAAGGCAAGCACATTCTTAGCGTGCGCGCTCTGCGAGCATATAGGCACGGCCTTGCCTTTTCCGGCTCTCATGTTCCCCTAGATTGTCCCTCAGTCGTCGTCACCTCCCCCACTTCCATGACCTGTTTGAATCGCCGCAAGTCTTCTTCGATTTGCTGCGCAGGCTCTTCCCCGAACAATTTGGCAACCATCGCGCCAAAGGAACCGCCAACCGGTTCATATTCCAGCTCGACGGTCACTTTCGTTCCTCGTCCGCCGGGGGCGCGGACAAATCGCACGACTCCCCAATGGTCGATATCTGCTCCTTCGCAAGACTGCCAGGCAATCAGTTGATTGGCCTTCTCGTTGACGATCTCCGCATCCCACTCAATGCGTCTGTCGGCCGGCCCCTTGGCGATCCAATGAGACCGCCTGTCATCGTGGACGGTCACGGACTCCAGATGCCGCATCACTGTCGGGAGATTTTCAAAGTTGCGCCAGAACCGGTACAGCTCTTCAGGGGAGCGGTTGATGGTCATGGTTTTTACCACCTCGATGCGTTGCCGTCCGCCTGTCGTTCGAATCAATCGGAGGTCCAACGCCTCGTACAAGACACTGTGGCCGGTGACGCTACGATAGACCAGCCCTGCACCTAAGACAGCCAGCGCGGTTCCGGCGATACTTCGCCGCCTCAAGCCATACAAGGCCAACGCGGCCCCGCTAATTCCAGAAATCCAGCGCTCGACATCATCGACATTCGCCCTCTGTTGTGAAGCGACGCCCGATCGTGGGTTGCTTCGTGGTTTTCTCGCCATCTCTGTTGCCATAGACACCTCCCGATTTCAAACGATTCACCTTCTGTTGACTGACCGCGTCGGCCGCTATTCCATTGCACGTCGGATCGTACCGCCCTTAAAAATGCGATACAGATAATAGAGTGACGGAAAGAGCAACAGCGCGCCGATCAACAGGGCGGCCAATACTAATTGCAGCGTTTGGATGGGAACGCTATCCGCAATCGTGACGTCGGGTATGACCAGATAGGGATATTGCGCCACGCCCCATCCCCACACAATGAAGATCACTTCGCTGACGGTGCACACGAATGCCATGCGATACATCCGCCGCCACAATGACGTGAGCGCCGCAAGCGCCGAGAGCCCGGCTAGGACCAGCGTCATGGTGCCCCAGGTGGTATGGCTCAGCCGGTATCGGACATGAGGGGCGGCACTGTTCGACAACAGGAAGACTGCCCCGGCAAGCAGAACCGCCACGCTCCCCGCCCACAACGCTCGTCGCCTGAAATCCTCTCGCAAGGCGTCATTTTGCGCTTCAAGCACGAGATACACTGCTGCCAAAAATGCAAATAGGGCTAGTGCGAGCAAGCCCACGGTGAAACAAAACGGCGTCGCCCACGGACGCACAAACGTGTCCATGAAAGCGCCGCCTTGCCAGGTCATGTGGCCTGAAGCCACCGCCCCGATGGTCGTGCCGAGCATGATCGGCGTGAAGACACTGGAAACGGCAAAGATGCGCTCCCAGAATTTCTGGGCCCCGGCTTCGCTGACCGTCCGCGGCGTCACATCATTGGTGCGGAACGCAAACGCAGACCCGCGCAAGACGATTCCGATCAACATGAGCGACAGCGGGATATGGAGCCGCGTAGAAATTAACGCATACGCCTTGGGAAATGCCGTGAAGAGAATGGTCACGACGAGGATCAACCACACATGATTGGCTTCCCAAATCGGCCCGATGGCCCTCGCGATGGCTTCCCGTTGGGCCAGCGTTCGCGGTCCTCCGGCCAATAGGCTCCACACTCCCGCCCCATAATCCGCCCCGCCGAAGAGGACATAGAACGTCAACGCAATTAGAATCGTTCCCGCAAGAATGAGTTCAAGAGACATGGGACCCATATCATTTGGTAATTTGGCGATTTGTTGTCTGGTGATTTCGAAAGGCTTCGTATCCCAATCACCCCATTATCAGATTACCCAATCGTACTTCCCCGAATCCATCTGTTGAATTGAAATCGCCAAATCACAAAATCGTGCCTTCCATTGCACTGGCTGCGATATGCCGCTTCAATAGCCACACGACGACAACCGCCAACACGCAGTACAGCAGGCTAAATGTAATCATCGGGACCCACAGCCCCGGCATGGGGGTGACGGCCTGACTCGTCCGCATCACGCCGTAAATGATCCATGGTTGGCGGCCGACTTCCGTCACGACCCATCCGAATTCAATGGCGAGAAATCCCAATGGTGACGCCAGCACGAGAGCCCGAAGCAAGGCCGTCTCACGTTCCAGCGCATGCCCTCGCCACCATCGCCACCCGGCCCACACGGCCAATCCCATCATGATGAATCCAGCCATAACCATGAGTTGAAAGGCCAAATGCACGACCGCGACCGGCGGCCAATCCCTTCGCGGGACGGTGTCCAGCCCCACTACGCGCGCATGGGGATCGTAATACAGCAGCAGACTCAATCCATAGGGAATCTCAATCGCATAACGGACATCTTGCCGCTCCGCATTCGGAATGCCGCCAATTCGAAACGCGGCTCCCTCCTCCGTATGGAAGAGCGCTTCGATGGCCGCCAACTTGGCGGGTTGGTGGTGAGCCACGTCTTTGGTCAATAGGTCACCGCTCAGCGGTTGCAGGATCGCGGGGATGCCGCCGACGACCAAGGCAATCTCGAGCGCGCGACGGTGAAATCCGTTTGAACGATCGCGCAACAGCAAGTACGCATGAATCCCCCCCACGGCAAATCCCGTCGCGGCGAACGCGGCAAGCACCATGTGGACGGTTTCCCCGGCGGCATGGGGATTGCGCATGGCGGCGATTGGATCGATATGCAGGGGCTGTCCTTCGACCAACTCAAAGCCGGTCGGTGTATTCATCCAAGCGTTTGCGATGACCACGAAGATGGCCGACGCCACTCCGCTCAGCAAGACGATCACTCCCGCGGCAAGGTGGACACGAGGACGAAGTTGCTTCCAGCCATATAAATAGAGGCCCAGGAAAATCGCTTCTGTAAAAAACGCAAAGCCTTCGAGCGCAAAGAGCGGCCCGATAATCGGACCAGCCCAGCTCATGAAAGCCGGCCACAGGAGGCCCAATTCAAAGGAGAGCACCGTTCCGGATACGGCGCCCACCGCGAAGAGAACAGCGGTCCCCTTCGCCCATCGTTTGGCTAAGGTGAGATAGATATCATTGCCGGTCTTCAGCCACCGCCATTCGGCGATGGTCATTAACAGAGGCATCGCGATCCCGATGGCGGCAAAAACAATATGGAAGGCCAATGACATGGCCATTTGCGAACGGGCGGCAATAAGATCCGTCATAGAAGTAGCAGGATGTTGAAACAGG
>Ga0308176_10002790_pt1 | contig 11071 bp, 9 predicted proteins | sample PhyCR2_3_FD_203890 | JGI IMG/M metagenome (GOLD analysis project Ga0308176, IMG submission 203890) | Soil microbial communities from UC Gill Tract Community Farm, Albany, California, United States - DLSLS.C.R2 | ecosystem: Environmental > Terrestrial > Soil > Agricultural land | place: USA... | reverse complement strand
ACGAAGTCCTCAGGAGTCGTCTTCGGCGTGAGCCCGTTCGTGATGACGTGGTGGAAGTACTCCAGCTCGGCGGTATAGGGGTCCTTGAGGTGCGGCCGACTGACGGTCTGCCGGTACTCATCTCCCGACGTCTCGTCGACGAACAGTCGTGTAGGCAGGTGACGCACATAGGGGGTGTCGTACTGGACACGCATGGTGGAGGAGTCACCGTAGACCTCAATGTGCGCGTCGAATCTCAGTTGCGCATCCACCCCCGTCTCATAGGTGGCCACGAAGCCGTCGTACTCCAGGAGCGCGGTGATGAACCCAGTACCCGCGCTTCGGTGCGCGGCGATGACGGACTTCGGCTTGCCGAGAAGCTCGCGCATTGCGGATAGGTCGTGGCTGCCAAGTCCGCACAACAGCCGGTAAGCACCGGCGAGTTCGTCGGGCACCGCTCCGACCGCCTCGCGCACGAGCTCGCCGCCACGCCTGGAGCGCTCAGCCGCCACGTCGGCCGGTATGTCGGTCGGTCGCTCGACCAACGACGTCTGATCGACGATGAGCTGGTTCTGTCCGATGATGTCGTGGACCCGGACGTAGTTCACCTTCCCGAGGGACGCAAGTCGCTCCTTGGCTTGAAGAAAGGCTGGAGCGAATCGGCGCATGTAACCAACCATGACCGTCTTACCGGCACGGTCACGCGCCTCGATGATCCTGTCGGCTTCCTGTGGACTGAGGCACATGGGCTTCTCGACGAGCACGTCGAGGCCGCTCTCGAGGGCTTCGACGACGCAGTCGGCGTGGTACTCGTCGCTGTTGAGGACAAGTATGCAGTCCAGCTCCTCTTGAGCCAGCATGTCGGTGCTGCTCTGGTAGCAGCGGGCGATGCCGAAACGATTACGTGCCACTTCAAGCAGAGAGGGCGAAATGTCGCACACGGCACGGACGTCGAAGAGGTGAGGCAGCGAGGCCAGCACGGGGAGATGGATCACTTGGGCGACTTCGCCAAGTCCCACCAGGCCGACACGGAGCTTTGTCATAGTTCTGCTGCTCTTTCTTTTTGAGGAACGTTGTTGGCGGTCAAACGGTTTACTGGCGGCTTAGGTCAACCCTTCGTGGCGCCGGCCATCATGCCGCGGGTCAGCGCCCGCTGAAGCAGGAAGAAGAACACCAGGACCGGCAGGGTGGCCAGCGTTCCTGCCGCCATGATATTTCCCCACTGGGTGCTGAACTGCTGAATGAAGCTGTACATCCCAAGGCTGAGTGTGAAGTTGTTGTTTGACGCGATGAACACGTAAGCGAAGAAGAACTCGTTCCAGGACAACAGGAAAGCGAAGACCGCGACGCTCACGATGCCGGGACGCGCCAGTGGCAAGATGATGCTCCAGAGGATGCGCAGCCTGCCTGCGCCGTCAATGAGGGCCGCTTCCTCCATCTCCCTGGGGATGCCGTCGAAGTAGCCCTTGAGCATCCAGACGGAGAACGCCAACGCGAAGGTCAGGTAGGTGACGAGCAGGGCCCAGAGAGTGTCGATCAGGTGGTAGCGGGTCAGCAGGAGGTAGAGGGGAATGGCCAGCATCACGCCCGGGAACATCTGCACGACCAGGAGCGCATTGCCGTACAGGCCGCGGCCCCTGAACTTCCAGCGGGACATCGCATAGCCACCGAAGCTGCCTATCGCGATCGCCAGTACGGTGGTGCCGACGGCCACCAACATCGAGTTCTTGAACCACGTGCCGAACTGCGAGTCGCGAAGGACGATGCTGAAGTGCTCGAGCGTCGGGCGCGACGGAATGATCGACAGCCCGGTCATGATCTCGGAGTCGGGCTTGAAGGCACTGCTGATCGCCCACAGAAGAGGACCGATCGCGAAGAGCGCTATGAGGCACAGCGCGAGATGGCGCCCCGCTGACTCAGCGCGCGCCCACAAGCGACGCTGCGCCCCCGTAGCGGAGCGTGCCCGATCCTGCGCCATCTGCTGGGACGACCTGGACAGGCCGGTCCGTTGCTTGTCTATGGCGATGTCCTTGCTCATTCGTACACCCCTTGCCGCTTTTGCATTCGCAGGTACAACGCGCCCAGGAACAGCATCAACGTCATCGAGATGATGGCGAGCGAGGTCCCGTAGCCGATGTTGAAGCGTTGGAACGCCTCCTTGTAGGACAAGAGGATCAGGGGTGTGGTGCTGTTGGCGGGGCCGCCTCCAGTGAGGATGAAGGGAAGCCCGAAGTCGTTAAAGGTCCAGATCGCCTGCAGCAGGGTGGCCACGACAGTCACGGGCAGGATCAATGGGAATGTGATGTAGCGGAAGGTCTGGAATCGACTGGCACCATCGAGTGCCGCTGACTCGCTCAGCTCGTCGGGGATGCTGCTCAGCGCTGCCAGGACGGTGATCATCATGAAGGGGAAGCGGGACCAGACGCCGACGACCACGATCGAAAGCATGGCCAGCCCTGGCCTGGACAGCCACAGCACCGGCGAATCGACGAGGTGCATCTTCATCAGGACCAGGTCGATGAGTCCGCTCTGGTCATTCAGCATCCACTGCCAGCTGATGTAGGACACGACCGGAGGCACGACCCAAGGCACGAGGATCAGAGCGCGGTAGACCCCTCGGAGGCGAAAACTCTTGTTTAGCAGGAGGCCGGACGCCAGGCCGAGCAGGTAGCTGAGGCCCACGATGCCGACGACCATCACGATGGACGTCCGCAGGGCGAGCCATACCTGATGATCGTGAAAGGCTGTGACGTAGTTCTCGAGGCCGTTGAAACGGGTCAGCCAAGGTTGAACGCGACTGTGGTAGCGAAAGCCTTCCGCCAAGCCGGTGGCCAGGGGGTAGAAGACGATGGCCAGCAGAAACAGCAGCGACGGCAGGATCAACCAGTACGCCATGGTGTTTCTGCGCAGGTAGCTCTTGCGCCGTCTTTGCTTCCCCGGGGAGGACATGGTGCGGTTCCCCATCGTGTCCTGCATCGGTGCCTCTTTCATTGCGCTTCGATGGTCGTCGGGTCGGTCGCCTCCATCCCGCGACGGCGACCGACCCGTCCACTCCCGGATACTGCTACTGCTGGGTCTGGAACAGCGGAGCCAGCTTCTGCGCACCGTCCTTCAGCGCGTCCTGCGCGCTGCGCTGTCCGCTGATGACAGGGTTGATGACCGTGTCGGCCAAGCCGGTCCCGAGGGACGCGATACCGACGCCGCCCTTGTTGCTCGGGTACCAGTAGTCGACGCCGGTCTCGACCGACTGCTTCGCGAGGGCTTGGATCATCTGGTTGCTTGTGTAGATCGGGTCGTTGATCAGTGACTTGTACACGGGCCACTTGCCGCCCGGCTCGGAGGCGTACAGCTTGCGCAGGTTCTCCTTCTTCATCATCCACTTCAGGAACTCCTTGGCCTGTTCTGGATGCTTGGTCTCCTTGTAGATCATCCAGGGGTTCGCGAAAGAGACCGAGTGAGCTGCGGCCTGGCCACCAGGGCCGACGAGCACGGGCAGGACCCCGACGTTCGGAGCGAGCTTTGGCGCGTTCTTGGTGATGTCGTTCGCGAAGAAGCCCGGACCGAACGCCATCGCAGCCTTGCCCTGCTCGAACTGCTTCAGGACCTCGGTGAAGGTCCAGGACGGGGTGCCCTTGGCAGCACAGCAGTCGACGAGCTGCTTTTCGAAGTTGAGCGCAGCCAGTTGTTGCGGGGTGTCGATGCTCGGCTTACCGTCCTTGTCGGCAAGCGATCCGCCTGCTTGAAGGACGAGGGTCATGTAGAACTGGTCGGTGTCGAAGGTCCCCTGCTTGCCGGGGATGGCCAGGCCGATCATGCCGGTACTGGGGTTTGTCAGCTTCTGGGCCGTCGTCATGAACTGATCCCAGGTCGTCGGGACCGGGAGGCCCGCCTTCTTCAGCAGGTCCTTGCGGTAGTAGATCGCGCGCTGGTCAAACTGCCATGTGATACCGACGTCCTTGCCGTTGAACTTCCACTTGTTGTAGGCCCACTGCGGCATGTCGGCGAAGGTTCCGTCGCTCTCCCACTGCTTGAAGAGGTCGCTGATGTCCAGCGCCTGGTCCTGTGCGGCCATCGTGAACGGGATGCCGGAGTCACCGCCGCTCATGTCCGGTGGGTTGCCGGCCTGGACGGCCGACAGCAGTTTCTGGGAGTAGTCGCCCCAGCTGAGCTGCTGGAACTGCACCTTGATGCCCGGGTGCGAGGTGTTGAACTCGGCCACGTTCGCCTTGATCTGGTTCTGGAACGCAGCGGAACCCCACTGCATGTCCCAGTAACGCAGCGTCACCGGACCGGAACCGGCCTTCGCCTGCCCATCGCCGGTAGCACCGTTGCTGCACGCCGCCGCTCCGAGGAGGGCGAACGACGAAAGGACGGCGAGTGCGAATCTCGGGCGCTGCAGTGATTCTTTGAGCACGTTGTCTCCTTGAGTGTGTTGGCCGTTGCGGTATGCGCCGAACCGGTCATTTTTTGGTCCTGCGCCGGTTGCTTTGGTGCGCCGTTGGCTTCCCCATCGGGGCACGAGGGTCGCTGTCAGGCAGACGTAGACCTTCCGCAGAGGGTCACCTTCTCGAGGAGAACGCCGCGTCGAACGCCGCCGACGGGGGCTCGATCTGGGTCAGCTTGCGAATGAAGGCCAATGCGTCAGGGGCGCCGACAGACCGGTCCATGCCGGCGTCCTCCCACTCGACGCTGATGGGGCCCGAGTAGTTGATCGAGTTGAGCATCCGGAAGATCGGCTCCCACGGCACGTCTCCGTGGCCGGTGGAGACGAAGTCCCAACCACGTCGTGGGTCAGCCCACGGCAGGTGGGAGGAGAGGCGGCCGTTGCGGCCGTTCAGCCGGGTCACCGCCTCCTTGCAGTCCACGTGGTAGATGCGGTCCCGGAAGTCGGAGAGGAAGCCCACCGGGTCCAGGTCCTGCCACACGAAGTGGCTGGGATCGAAGTTGAGCCCGAAGGCCGGGCGGTGGCCAATCGCCTCGAGCGCCCGTACCGTGGTCCAGTAGTCGTACGCGATCTCGCTCGGGTGGACCTCGTGCGCGAAGCGGACACCCACCTCGTCGAACACGTCCAGGATGGGGTTCCATCGGTCCGCGAAGTCCTGATAGCCACGGTCGATCATGCTCGGTGGCACAGGAGGAAACATCGCGACGGTGTGCCAGATGGAGGAACCGGTGAATCCGATGACCGTGTCAACGCCGAGAGCGGCTGCCGCCCGGGCGGTCTGCTTGATCTCCTCCGCGGCGCGTACGCGAACCCCCTCCGGTGTGCCATCACCCCAGACCCTCGCTGGGAGGATGCCCTCGTGCCGCTCGTCAATGGGGTGGTCGCAGACGGCCTGTCCAGTCAGGTGGCAGGAGATGGCGAAGACCGCCAAACCGTGGCGATCCAGGATCTCCCGACGTTCCTTGACGTAGCTGCTGTCTGTGGCCGCCGCCTCCACGTCGAAGTGGTCGCCCCAGCAGGCGATCTCCAATCCGTCGTAGCCCCAGCCGGAAGCCATGCGACAGACTTCCTCGAACGGCAGATCGGCGAACTGGCCAGTGAACAGCGTTACGGGTCTGGGCATTGCTTCCTCCGGTATGAGAGTCGTGGTTGCTCGGCGTTCGTGGCTCAGTCGGTCGCGACGTTGGTCCAGCGCGAGGAGTCCGCGGCCGAACGCTCGACCGCGTCCAGCACTCGTTGCGCCGCCAGTCCGTCGGCGAAGGACGGGGAGGGCTGCCGCTGGGACGCAATGTCGCGAACGAACTCGGCGATCTCGTGGGTGAACGTGTGCTCGTAGCCCAAGCCGTGGCCGGGCGGCCACCACCCCTCCATGTACGGGTGGTCCGGTTCGGTGACGAGGATCCGACGGAACCCGGCGTCCGCACCCGGCGCGGATCCGTCGTAGACGTGCAGCTCGTTCATCGACTCAAAGTCGAAAGCCAGACTCCCGCTGGAACCGTTGACCTCTATGCGCATGGCGTTCTTGCGGCCAGTGGCGAATCGCGTCGCCTCGAACGTGGCCAGCGCCCCTGACTCCGTCCGCCCGAAGAACACCGCGGCATCATCCACGGTGACCTCACCGTCGCCAGCGCCGGCATCACCCGCCGCCGCCAGGCCGGAGGACTCTGCGGGCAGCGGGCGCTTCCGCACGAAGGTCTCCATGGTCGCCGAGACGCCCGTCAAGCGCTGTCCTGAGACGTACTGAGCCAGGTCGACGATGTGCGCACCGAGGTCGCCCAAGGCGCCGGAGCCGGCCTGATCCTTCTGCAGGCGCCACACCAGCGGGTAGTCCGGGTCGACGATCCAGTCCTGCAGATACAGGGCACGAATGTGCCGGATCTCCCCGATCCTCCCATCGGCCACAAGACGTTGCGCCAGGGCGACGGCCGGAACGCGGCGGTAGTTGAATCCCACGCCGGCGAAGACCCCGCGTCCAGCCGCTTTGGCAGCCGCGGCAGCCATCTGCTCGGCCTCCTGCACCGTGTTCGCGAGCGGCTTCTCGCACAGCACGTGCTTGCCCGCCTGAAGTGCCGCGAGGGCGATCTCCGCGTGGCTGCTGCCTGGCGTGCAGATGTCGACCACGTCCACGTCATCGCGCGCGATCACTTCGCGCCAGTCAGTCGCCCATTCGGACCAACCAAGACGACGGGCCGCCGCGGCCGTCGCCTCCGCGGACCGACCACAGATGACGGTCATCTCGGGCGTCCTGGGCAGGTCGAAGACACGGTGCGCCGTTCGCCACGCCTGGGAGTGCGCGGCGCCCATGAAGGCGTAGCCGATGAGGGCAACTCGCAGCGGCTCGGCGCCGCCCGCAGATTCTGTAGTCACGTGGATGAACCTCTCGTCATCTGGCGTTCACGAATGTGGGCCCGACAATCGCTGGAAAGCGACGGCTGTCCTACTGCGGAGCCCCAGCTGGAGGGCCGCTCGAGTCAACACCGGTCGGCTTGCTGTGCCGCAGTCGGCTATCGAGCCACTCACGTGAGCGAAGGCTGCTTTCGAGCGCCGTGCAGCGGTCCGGAACGTCAACTTCGACGATGTACCAGCCGGTGAAGGATGCGGGCAGCTCACCGAGGAACCGGTCGAGGTCGACGTCTCCCCGACCCAGTTCCGTCCACAGGTTTCCGTTCACCGTCGCCTCGGCGTAGCCGGTCTCGGCCAGGGCTGCCGACTGAGCCACCGTGTGGTGCACGTCCTTCAGGTGGACTCCCCCGACCCGGTCCGCGTATGCCTTGACGACGTTCGCGGGGTCCATCCCGGCCCAGAAGAGGTGCCCGCTGTCCGGTCCGAAACCCAGCACGTCCGCGCTCGTGGCCTCCAGTACTGTTCGCACCTCCCACTCCGTCTCGATCCAGGTCCCGACGTGGGGGTGGAGACAGGCGTGCACGCCCTCGGCGGCCATGGCACTGGCTGCGCGAGTTACCCGATCGATGATCCGGTCGAGTCTTGCGGCGTCGTAACCGGTACCGCAGGCGGGCCGCTGCATCCGTTGCTCACACATGGCCGTGGCCAGGAACGTCGCGGTCAGGCCGAGTGCTGCCTGCTCGGCGGCGTGCCGACCGGCTCCCGCTGTGAGCTCTGATGAGCCTGCGGTGGCGGGAATCGAGTAGTACCCCGGCGCCGGCTGCATGCCGTGCTCGGCGAGGAGGGTGCGGTAGCCGCTGAGCGAGGCCCCCGGCGGCGGATCTGCCATGACAGCGTCAAATCCGGCCTCGGCTGCCTGCTGCAGGACGCTGGGGAGCTGTTCCGCCGTCAGCTCGAAGCTGCCGTCCTCTTGCAGTCCCCAGGGCAGCAGGTTGAGCGCTGTCCGTGGGGAGTCCGTTAAAGACATTGGGGTGACCCTTCTTATGACAGTTCGCGTGCGTGCCTGCCGGTGAGATGTCGTCCGGTTGGCACGTCTTGGCACTGCACCTCGCGGCGTCTCGTCTCGGCTGGGGTCCCGATCCCGATGCAAATCGATTTGGTGCCGTGCGACAGACTGTAGGAGTTCTTCATACGGTCCTCAAGAGGACAGATTTATGTTTTATGAGGGCATTAAGGAGGCAGCGCATGACGTACGCGCGCTTACGGCTGGACACCCCTCGACTCTCGGCACGCGTCGAGGCCGACACTGCCATGAGCACGATCGCTCGCCTGGTGGCTTCAGGTACCGCGACTAGTCGTGCGGACCTGGTCCGGTCGACCGGCCTCGCCCGCTCGACCGTGAGCACGCACCTTGATCTGCTGCTGGATTCGTCGATCATCCAGGAGACAGAGTCCCGGAACGGGTCTGTGCAGCGGGGGCGTCCGGCCCAGCAGCTGGCGCTGTCCCCGACGGCGGGTGTCGTACTGGTGGTCGACATGGGGGTACACACCGCCAGGCTGACGGTCGCCGACCTGAGCCAGCGCGTCCTGGCGAGAGACGAGATGAGGGTGGAGGTTCAGGAGGCTCCGGCGACCACGCTGACACGAATCGGCGATGGGCTCCAGCGCCTGTTGACGCGCACACGCAGCTCGAGGCCCGACGCCCGAGCCGTGGTGATGAGCCTCCCCGCCCCGGTGGACGTGCATCTCGGCATGGCCGTACGTCCACCGATCATGCCCGGCTGGGACGGTTTCCCCGTCGCGGACGTCCTCTCAGAGCGTTTCCGATGCCGGACGCTGGTGCAGAACGACGTCAACCTCATGGCGCTGGGCGAAGCTCGAGCGCTGCCTCCCGAGGAATGCCCACTGCTGTTCATCAAGGTCGGCACGGGGATCGGGGGCGGCCTGGTCTCCGCTGAAGGCAGCCTGCACCCGGGGGCCAACGGTGCCGCGGGCGACATCGGGCACATCAGGGTGCCCGGTGCCGACGCTGTCGTCTGCGCTTGCGGGAACATCGGTTGCATCGAGGCTGTCGCGTCCGCCGAGGCTCTCCTGCGACGGCTGCCCAGCCCCAAGGGAGGGGAGGCCGTCGCCACGGCATACATCGAGACGCTGCTGCGGCAGGGCGACCCGACGGCGACTCGCCTCGTGAAGGAGGCCGCGGCGCTGCTTGGCGAGGTGGTGGCCACGCTCGTGCACTTCTACAACCCGGCCCGGGTCGTGCTTGGCGGCGCCATCACCTCGGCCAGCGACCACTGGCTCGCCGGAGTTCGTGGCGTGGTCTATCAGCGGGCACTCCCTCTGGCTACCAGAAACCTCACCGTGGCGCACAGCGTTCTCCGAGCGCGCGCCGGGACCGCTGGCGGAATCGTCATCGGCGTGGAACAGGTCCTCTCCCCCGAGACCGTGAGGGAACTGCTCTGAAGGGGCGCGGTGCGGTGCGAGCACCACCGACTGCTTCAGCCTCCTGAGCGATCGACGAACAGCGTCGTGCATCTTTCAACGTCACTGCGGTGCCGACCTCGCAGTTCTGCGGTGGCTGACTGTCCGCCGTGAGCAGATCATCCCACCGCGACACCGCACACGACGGCCAGCACTTACACCACGCGGTGGGACGTCACCCCAAGTGGCCAACGAGGGCCGGGCCACCATTGCAACGGCCAGCGGGTCGTGCAGTGCGCAACTGCCGTGGTCCACCACTGCTCCGGGGTGGACGCGCTCGCTGTGCGTGACCCACTCCTCTGCGCAACGACCGGCGTGCCCACCGAACGGTCCACCATTTGTGGCCCTCTGTTGTGCGTGCTGACGTGTGGGGCGGACCTGCAGGTTGACGTCCAGCCCGGCCCGTCGCAGTGGCGCCCCCTGAAAAGGACGATGTGGGCCGCGTGAGGGTCAACCCAGAAGAAGAGCTCGCCGGGCATGGTGCGCCACGTGGGTGTGTCGCAGGAACGCGCCGCCCAGGACGACGATGTCCTTGACCGCTTCTGCCATGGCGGGCTTGGCGCTCAGGGCCCAGACAACCTTCGTGAGGGGCCCGATCGCGACGACAGTCATCTCTCCTGGTGCGCTCATCACCCGATCCACGAATTCCACTGCGGCGTGCGGAGCGCTGTTGCCCTTCAAGCCGACTCGCGGGCGCGAGGCCTGCCCGGGCCAGGCGCGGCACGGCGGTCCGAAAGCGGCGGGGGACGGTCCGCCCCGCGCACGACCGGTACCTCGTGGCGACCGAGCCGCGTCAGACGGCCATGGCGGAGATCCGTGGACTGCACACGTCAGAGTTGCCGTCCACCGTCGTCACGAGCTCGAGGCAGGGCTCGGATCGGCAACGGCGAGTGCCAGCGAAGAGCGATCGCGTCGACGGGCTGCCCCCATCGCACGGTCGGTGTCGAGCACGAGGCGCCTTCCCGCCTTGCCCTGATGTCATCTCCGTCGGCGCTGTCAACGACGGCTGAAAACGGACCCCTTTGCGACGCCTGAGTTCTAGGTCTTGTCGCAACGCTCCTGTAGGAGAAGGGGCATGCGGATGGGACGTCGAGGACGGAAGCGCCAGCTGGCGGTCGAGGACGAGTACTGGGGGCTGATCTTGTCCGGGGTCGGCACCGTTGCCGCCTGCCGGCAGGTCGGGATCACCCGCAAGACCGGTTACCGGTGGCGTGCCGAGCGAGGTGGCCTGGCGCCACTGCGTCTGGCCGAGACCGACCGAGGATCTCGGTACCTGTCGATGTTGGAGCGGCGGCGGATCGCCACCCTGCGCGCCCAGCATTTGTCGGTCCGGGAGATCGCCCGCCGACTCGGCCGGTCCGCCTCGACGGTCAGTCGTGAGGTGCGCCGGAACATGCGCCCGCATGATGGCGGCGTGTACGACGCGGACCTGGCCCACGCCCGGGCTCGGGAGCGGGCACGGCGAACCAGACCGGCACGGTTGGCCGTCGACGCCGAGCTGCGGGAACTGGTGCAGGCGAAGCTGGAGCTGGAGTGGAGCCCGGAGCAGATCAGCGGTTGGCTGCGCCTGACGCACCCGGATCGGCCGTCCTGGCGGGTGTGCCACGAGACGATCTACCAGGCGCTCTATCACGGTCGAAGAGGCGGCCTGAGCAGGGAACTGACCAAGCGGCTGCGTACCGGCAGGCCGCTGCGCAAGCGGCGGCGTCGGGCCCACGAACGCGTCCCGCGGTTCGTGGTCGCGGCCCAGTTGATCGACGCGCGCCCCGAGGCGGCGCACCTGCGCGAGCGGGTCGGGGACTGGGAGGGCGACCTGATCGTGGG
>Ga0308176_10002789_pt1 | contig 11073 bp, 8 predicted proteins | sample PhyCR2_3_FD_203890 | JGI IMG/M metagenome (GOLD analysis project Ga0308176, IMG submission 203890) | Soil microbial communities from UC Gill Tract Community Farm, Albany, California, United States - DLSLS.C.R2 | ecosystem: Environmental > Terrestrial > Soil > Agricultural land | place: USA... | reverse complement strand
GGACCCTCGCCCAGGCTGAACTGCAGGTCGTCGAGCTTGCGGGCTACCTCGTCGCTGGCCCAGAGCGGTTCTTGCTGGTCCGCGGCAGTCATCAGAGCAAGCGCGGCCCGGTCCAACGGCAGCGCCGCCAGGCACGCCTCACAGATCCGCCGGGGCGCGTCGACGCCGCCCTCAGCCACAATCTCGCCCAGGACCTGCTCCAGGGCTGGCAGTTCAGTCATGCCAACCGGCGGGCATCGAACGGTCGACGACGGCTGAGACCCTCGCTCCTCATTTCCGTGCTCCATCCGTGAGGCTCGCAAAGAGCTCCCGGCGGGCGACGGCTCCGATCGACATGACCGACGCTCTGACGGCCCCTGCGGTGACACCCGACGCTACACGATGTCGTCTCCGAGAGGTGTCGGCTACGCCTGACCTCGGACCGGATGACCTGGCTGGGCACGGGAGACCCTGGTGACAGCCGGTACCGGTCGGGCGCGGTCCGGCGGCCGGACTGACCTCCATCGAGCCGCGATCGTCACGGTCCGTTACACGCCCTTCCCTTGCTGCATCCTGATCGCGTAGCCTCCACAGTGCGGTGCCTACCCCAGATCCCGGCGGCCCGTTGCACGGGCCCGCAAGATCCGCCGCCGACCAGCTACCGAGCACGGTGCTGCGTCGCGGCATGAGCCGATCGGACTGGCACACGTGAGCGAATCCAGCCCAGCGCACGCGACGACGTTGTCGTCACGGCGCGCTGACGTCCCCTGTTTCTAAGGGGCACGGGGGGTCGTCGGCGACTGTGGACCGCAACGGGGACGCGGCCCACAGTCGTCGACGGCGTTACCGAGGCCGCGGACGGATGCAGCGCCGACTGGTGCCGGCCACCGGGACCGAGTCATCCGGATCGGTCCGAGTTCGGGCAACGGCGGCCGCCTCCCGGGGTGGTTGCGAACGGCGACAGCGGGTATCAAGAAGGATCGTCCGCCCAAGACCTCGGTGGCGCAGTCTCTGCATCAAGCGGAACTCGTGACTGACCGGGGACGAGATGATGGAGCGGATGATCAAGTCAACCGCGGTCGCCCGGCGCGGGATCTGGCCCGCGCACGCTCGGCAATTGGCGCCGATCCGGCTGGAGTTGCGGCGCTGGCTGGCGGCGCTGGAGATGACCGGAGAAGCCCAGGAGGACGTTATTCTCGCCGCCAACGAAGCGGCGGCCAACTCCGTCGAGCACGCCTATCCCGAGGCGACCGAGGACGACACCGTCGAATTGATGTTTTGGACCGGACCGGACGCCGTGTACATCCAGATCATCGACCACGGACTCTGGCAGACGCCGCCGACAGAACCCCTCGAACGCGGCCGCGGAATTCCCATGATGCATCGGCTGGCAGAGTCGGTTCTCATCCACCACGGCCCCGACGGGACGAACGTGCTTCTTCGTTGTCCGCTGGGATGACGGCGCTCGGCCGCGCCGCCCGGTAGCCGGCCGGCGATCGGAAGAGAGTCGCCGGGCGGTCGCTCAGACGGGGCGACCGGGCAGGTCGTGGCGTCCACGGGATCGACACCGGCGAGTACTCTCCCGCGAGCGACCCGCCTTTGGTCCCCCCGTGCCAGGGGCGGGTCGCCCGCCCCGGGCGACTTGACTGGACCGACCCCCAGTCGGGCGCCGTCCTGGCGGCGGAGGCATGGTCGGGTCGGCGCTAGGGTGCCTGCCATGGCGGAGATCGAGCTACGGGTCCGGCTGATCGGTGGCGACAGGATCGATGTCACCTACGCACAGCCGGACACCGTCGAGGCAGACGTCGTCGAACACGCCCTCTCCACTCTCGCCGATGATCGTGGTGTGCTTCGCAGCAGGCACGGTGGCCGGCTGGTTGTCCTCTTCAGCCGAGGCGTCAGTGCCGTCGAGGTGTCTCCACGGGGCGCGATTCTGTGATCGGCGCGGCTCGAGGAGCTCATCCTACCGGCGCAGCCGGGTCCGGTGCGGCCGCGGTCGGCACTCCCGACGGCGGCGGAGTGGGCCGGGTCGGCTGCGAGCCGGGGTCGGTGCCGCCCTGGTCGAGCCGGAAGGGCGGATAGGCGTCGGTCATCAGCCCGACGTAGGCGGCGACCCGCAGCACCCAGCGGTCCATGCCGAGGATGAAGCGGTAGAGCGCCGCCGGGTAGCGGCCGGTGAACAGCAGCACGATCGCGGCGATCAGCACGAGCAGGCCGACGAGGCCGCCGCCGCCCCATCCGCCGTTCCATCCGCTGTCGGTCGTGCCGCGGCTGGTCAGCCAGAGCCCACCGCCGATGAAGATCGAGAGGACGATGTAGTGCGGCAGGGCCAACAGCCACCACTTCACCAGCACGAGGCCTCGGGACAGCCGTTCGGGGTAGGGCACGTGGAGGTGGGCCGGGTAGTCCGGCACCTCGGCCAGGGTGAACGGCGGATACCGGTCGGTCCCGAGGGCGCCGTAGCCGTAGTAGTTCACCCGCCAGTTCCAGCGGAGCACGCCGACGTTGAAGTCGAACAGCGCGCGCGGATAGCGCGCGGTGAACAGGATCGCGAAGAACGCCACCGCACTGACTACGAAGAACGCGAGCCAGAGGAAGAACAGCACGACGAAGTGCGGGATCAGCAGCAGCCACTTCACCAGCCACAGCCATCGGGAGGTCGACGGGTCGAGCGATGCGTCGACGCGGACGGGGTAGGGAGTTCGGTTCTCGGTCACGGGGTGCTCCCCGGGTCTGGGCTCTGGATGCTGCGGGGTGGCACGGAGATGACGATCTTGCCGCGGGCCTGCCCGTCCAGCAGGCTGCGGATGGCCGAGGCGGCCTCGGTGAGCGGGTAGGTCCGGTCGATCGCGGGGGTGAGATCGCCGGCCTCGATGAGATCGCGGAGGGCGTTCAGGTCGGCGGCGTTCTCCGAAGCGATGAAGGTGCCTAGCTTCTGGCCGATGAAGGGAGACAGCAGCCGGGCCCGGATCTGGCGGCTGGTGCCACCGAGCAACCGTCCGCCGGTTTCGCCGCCGATGATGATCAGTCGTCCCCGCGGGGTGAGGGCACGCCGGAGACGGGAAAGCCGGGCGTTGCCACCGATGTCGAGAATCACGTCGTAGCGCGAGCCGCCGTCGGCGAAGTCCTCACGGGTGTAGTCGAGGACAGCGTCGGCGCCCAGCGCGCGCACCATGTCGACCTTCCCCGTGCTGCACACGCCGGTCACCTCGGCCCCGAAGGCCTTCGCGATCTGCACCGCGAAGCTGCCCACGCCGCCGGACGCGCCGATGATCAGCACCTTCTCGCCGGCCTGGACGCGCCCGTGGTCGCGGACGGCCTGCAGCGCGGTGACCCCGGAGACCGGGACGGCGGCCGCCTGGTCGAAGGAGATGTTCGCCGGCTTGCGGGAGAGCTTGTCGGCCCGGGCAGTCGCATACTCCGCGAAGGTGCTCGTGGACATCCCGAACACCTCGTCTCCTGGAGCGGGGCCGGGCACGTCGGCACCGACCGCCTCGACCGTGCCGGCGAGGTTCCGGCCCGGGCTGGCGTACTTCGGCCGGCGCAGACCGAAACCTGCCAGCCGGATGGGATACGGCAAGCCCGCCATGATGTGCCAGGTGCCGCGGTCCACGCTGGCCGCGTGTACCCGCACCAGCACCTCGCCGTCGCCGACGACCGGCCTGTCGATCTCCACCAGCCGGAAGAGCCCCTCGGGCGCGGTGCCGTAACGGTCCTGCACGATCGCCGTCATGGTCGTCTGGCCGATGGTCGGCCCCGGCGGTGCGCTCAGCCGGTCAAACTTCCCCGCCGTCATCGCGACCCCCGTGTAGTCCTCGATTTACGGTGTAAGTCCTGGCGTGAGTTTCTACTTACACCGTAAGGTTGTCAAGGGTTGATGGAGAGGATGGTGCAGATGAGCGGCTCGACCACTGGAGGTGGCACGCCGCGCATCCCGTTGACCCGGGAGCGGGTGCTGAACGCCGCGGTCGCCCTCGCCGACACGAGCGGGTCCGAGACGCTGAGCATGCGCAAGCTCGGCGACGCGCTCGGGGTCGAGGCGATGTCGCTGTACAACCACGTGGCCAACAAGGAAGACCTCCTCGACGGCATGATCGACATGGTCTTCGCCGAGATCGACCTACCCACCGGCTGGGCCGACTGGAGGGCAGGGATGCGTCAGCGGGCGATCTCGGCGCGCCGGGTCCTGTCCGGCCACGGCTGGGCCATCGGTCTCATGGAGTCGCGGAGCTCCCCGGGCCCGGCGACGCTGCGCCATCACGACGCCGCCATCGGGTGCCTCCGGGATGCCGGCTTCTCGATCGAACTGGCCGCGCACGCCTTCTCGGTCCTCGACAGCTACATCTACGGGTTCGCGTTGCAGGAGCGCAGCCTGCCGTTCCCCACCCCGGAGCAGACAGCCGACCTGGCCCAGGACATCCTGGCCAGCTTCCCCGCGGACAAATACCCCCACCTGGCCGAGCTGACGGCCCGGCACGTCCTGCAGCCCGGCTACGACTACGGCAACGAGTTCGAGTTCGGACTCGACCTTATCCTCGACGGCCTGGAGAGGATTCGGAAAGGCCGCAGGGTGACCGGTGACGGGCCCAACCGTGAGCAACCGTGAGCAATAAGGACGTCAGTCTCAGCCGGTAAGCAATACCGCCGGCCGGCGCCGCCCTCTCATCCGAGCCGGATGCACATGTTCCGACCGCGGGCCGCAGTCGATTGCTTCTGCCGGTCCGAGTCGGGCCGGCTGAAGGCGTAGAGTCCATCCACCGAGGACTTCCCGCAGGCTGACTGACGTGTTCACGTCACCCCGGCGCCCAGCTATCCAGCTCGATCCGGGATTCGGACGGGTGGACGACATGACGTCGACCAGTGACGCTGTACCCACGACCTCGCCGGAACAGCCGCATTCTCGTGCCGGCGGCAAGTCCCCGTCGCGGCTTCGTCTGGCCGTCAAGGGCGTGGAGGACGGGCCTGAGCTGGTCCCGCAGGCGAAGCCGGCCGTCCGCCGGAAGCCGCGGTGAGCCCTGCCGGGGCTCGATCGGCCCGCGACGCGATGCCCGGCACCGCACGGACCGGCACCCTGAGGCGCAGGCCGACGGGCGCCCCACCACCCCTGCCGAGAAAGCTCGGCGCCAGCGGCAAGGGCTGGCTGGGTCTCGCCGGGCTTCTCGCGGTGGCGCTCGTGGCGTTCGTACTGCGGGGGCAGCCGCTGGTTGCCGCGCAGCTGGAGACCTGGTTCCTCCGCTCGATCGCGTCGCTGCGGACGGACTCGCTGACTCCCGGCATGCGCGTCCTCGGCGCGGTCGGCACCGGCTGGTCGAAACCCATCCTCGGCGGGGGCATCCTCGTTCTCCTGATCGTCTTCAGGCGCTGGCGGCATCTGTTCACGTTCTTCGCCAGCCTGCTGGTTGCGGGGATCCTCGGCCTGCTCGTCTACCTGCTGGTGCGGCGGGCGCGCCCGTACGGCGTCACCATCATCGGCGACTGGACGGGATACGCGGCGCCCTCGTTCCCGATACTCACCCTCGCCGCCGGCCTTGTCGGACTCACGTACTCGATGGTGGTGCCGGGACGGCCCCGCGAATGGGCCAAGCTGGTGATCGCCGTAGTGATCGCCCTCGTCGCCTTCGCCCGGCTCTATCTGGCGGTCGACCACCCCTCCGACATCGTCTGGGCGGTCGTCCTCGGGGTCGCGGTCCCGCTCGTCGCGTTCCGCTGGTTCACCCCGAACGAGGCCTTCCCGGTCACGTACCGGCGGGGCAAGACAGCCCACCTCGACGTCACCGGAGCCAGGGGCGAGGCGATCCGGCAGGCCATCGCCGAGCAGCTCGGACTCACCGTGCTGGAGATCAAACCGATCGGACTGGCCGCGTCCGGCGGCTCGACCCCGCTGCGGCTACGGATCGCCGGCGACCCGGACAGCTACGTCTTCGCCAAGCTCTACGCGAAAAGCCACGTCCGCGCCGACCGCTGGTACAAGCTCGGCCGGACGATCCTCTACGGGTCACTGGAGGACGAGACCTCGTTCCAGACCGTCCGCCGCTTCGTCCAGTACGAGGACTACACCCTGCGGCTCATGCGAGACGCCAAGCTCCCGGTGCCCACGCCCTACGGGATCGTCGAGATCACCCCCGAACGCGAATACCTCATCGTCATGGAGTTCTTCGACCACGCGGTCGAGATCAACGAAGCCGACATCGACGACGAGATCATCGACGAAGGGCTGCTGCTGGTCCGCACGATGTGGAACGCCGGGCTCGCCCACCGCGACATCAAACCGGGCAACCTCATGGTCCGCGACGGCCGGGTGCTGCTGGTCGACGCGTTCTTCGTCCAGGTCCGCCCGTCGCCCTGGCGGCAGGCCGTCGACCTCGGCAACATGATGCTCGTCCTCGCCGTCGGCTCCACCCCGGAGCGGGTCTACCAGCACGCCCTGCAGTACTTCACCCCCGAGGAGATCGCCGAGGCCTTCGCCGCCACCCGCGGCGTCGCCAGCCCCAGCCAGCTGCGGCTCATGATCAAACAGGACCCCCGCGACCTGCTCGGCCAGTTCCGCCGGCTGGCGCCGGCACGCCGCCTGATCCCGATCCAGCGCTGGAGCGTACGGCGAGTCGCGCTGGCGGCCGGACTCGTCGCGTCCCTCGTCGTGGCCGTCGGCGGCACCGTTTACCTGCTGACCCCGGACCAGGACTTCGAGATCCCGTACCGGCCCGACTGCAAGCCGCAGACGGTCACCGTCCTGATGGCACAGGCAGTCCCCACGGCGACCGCGGTTCCCTGTATCGAGGCCCTCCCAACCGGATTGAGCTTCGCCAGCGCCATCGCCCACAACGGCGAAGCACGGTTCTGGCTGGACTCGGACCGGGCCGGACCTCGGGCCGTCACCGTGACGCTCACCGGCAGTTGCACCACGTCGGGCGCGCGGCGTGTGCCGACGGACGAGGCCGGGACCGAACGCTTCGACAGCGAGCCGGCCGTCTCCGGCCGCGGACCCGGGCCCGACCGCTTCTACCGCCTTCCCGGCGGATGCGTCACCTACGACTACTCCGCCGCCGCCCGGACCGATCCAGAGCTCACCGCGGCCGCGGACGGCGCCCTGGGCTTCCTCCCCAGGGACGATCTCGCGGCCTACGTCCGCGAGCAGTCCGGCCAGTCCCTGTGCGGCGCCGGCACAACCTGCCCCGGCACGCCGTAGCCGGGCCGTCCGGCAGCGATGGACGCCGCGGCTCGACGGCGCCGGTCCTCAGACTCGGGCGGCCGGTGGAGTGTCAGAGATCGGGCGTCGCGGCTGCTGGGACGGGTATCAGGGCGGTGCGGGCCAGCCCGTGGAGCCCGGCGGTTGAACAGCCAGCCGTCGGTCTTCCGCCCGCTTGCCGACGAATGTGCGAGCGCATCGGGGAGTGGGTACGGTCGAGCTGGGTTGAGCATCCCTACCCGGAGCGTGACGGTGACGCTGCGGGACTTCTCGTCCACGATGTGGGGTCGCCGTGTTCAGTGTGGTGCCATCGTGACGCCGGGACTGTCACCGGCCGAGCTGGTCGCTGAGTTCACCGAGTTGGGCCGGCAGCTCGTCGCGCCGCGGGACCGGGAGGAGGCGCTCGCCGCCGTCACCGGTCTCGCGGTCGGGCGCATCCCAGGCGCCGACTGGGCGTCGATCACCGAGGGCCGCCGGGGCCGGTTCGCGACCGTGGCCACAACCGACGAGGCGGCGCGCCAGGTCGACCAGATCCAGTACGAGCTGGGCACCGGCCCGTGCGTCGACGCGATCCTCAAGGACGTGACGTTCCGCACCGGCGACCTGCGCCACGACCACCGCTGGCCCGAGTTCGGCCGGCGAGCCGCCGATGAGCACGGCGTTGCCAGCATGCTGTCGCTGCGGCTCTACCTCGAGAACGACGAACGTATCGCCGGACTCAACATCTACTCGACCAAGCCGGACGCATTCGACGAGCACGCCGAGATGGTCGGGACCCTGCTGGCGACGCACGGTTCCCTGGCTGTCACCGCGGCCGTCGACCGGGCCGAAGCCACCAACCTGCGCAGGGCGCTGATCAACAGCCGGGACATCGGCACGGCCATGGGCGTGCTCATGGCCACCTACAAGGTGACCCGGGACGAAGCGTTCGACCTGCTCCGGATCACCAGCCAGCACTCCAACCGCAAGCTCGTCGACATCGCCGCCGAGGTCAACCGGGTCGGTGGCCTGACCGAGCGGGGGGCGTGACCTCTGCACCGGAGGCCCGGCCGGCGAGCCGGTCAGGACGTCCCTCCTGCCGCCCGGGCGCGGACGGTGAAGCCGAGCTGGGCGAGGACGCGGACGGCGCCGCTCCGGCCGCCCTCGAAATCGGTCGAAGCCAGCTGCCGGCCCGTGGCCAGCTCGTACGCCGTACCGAGGATCGCCTTCGGTGGATAGCGGCGCCCGTCCCGGACCAGGTCGTAGGTCGTCGTCGGGGCGAAGCCGTGCGCGGCGAAGAACTGCTCCGCCCCCAGCCGGTCGTATTCGTCGAGGGCCCGGACCACGTCGGCCTGGCGCACCGGGCTCCAGTCGACGCCCATCAGTTCCGTCCAGCCATGACGCCGCCGTCGACGTCCCAGATCGCGCCGGTGACCCAGCTCGTCGCCGGCGAGAGCAGGAACGTGATCGTGTTGGCCAGGTCGCGCGCGGTCCCGACCCGGCCGAGCGGGTGGAATTCGTCGAAGCTGTGGAGGGTCTCGCCGAGCTTCTCCCGCGGCACGAATCGCTCGTAGATCGGGGTGGCGACGACGGCCGGTGCGACCGCGTTGACCCGGATCCGGTGCGGGGCCAACTCAAGGGCGAGGTTGCGGGTGAGCGCGTGCAGCCCGCCCTTGGCCACCGAGTAGCCCGACGACGGCGTGGCCCCGATCGCCTGGTGCGCCCACATGCTGCCGATGTTGACGATGGAGCCGCCGCGGTCCTGCTCGACCATGCCGCGGACCACGGTCTGGGTGAGGAAGAAGATCGCCCGGTCGAGCTCGAGATACGGGTCGTACGAGGCGGCGTCGTAGTCCAGGAACGGCTTCGGGACGAACAGCCCGGCCGCGTTGACGAGCAGCGTCGCGTCGGCATGGTCGTGGGCCAACCGGTGCCGCACGTCCTCGACCTGCTTCCGGTCGGTCAGGTCGGCGGTGATGCCGTACGCGGTTCCGTCCTTGGACAGCGTCTGCACGGTGTCGTCGACCTTCTCCGGGTCCTGACCGATCACGACGGCGTTGCCGCCGGCGGCCACCACGTCCTCGGCCGTCTGCCGGCCCATCCCGCTGCTGCCGCCGACGACGATCAGCTTCTGCCCGGCGAAGACGGGCCTGCTGTCCGGGCGCCCGGACGGGTCCATGTCGTAGTCGGTCTCCTCGAGCCAGTTGATGGTCATGTCCGCTGTCCTCTCGCTCGGATGCTGTCGTTGCGGGACCAGCGTCCGGTCGGGCCGGATGAGGCGGCCTCGTACGATTCGGACGATTTCCGCCGGGTCACCGCGAGCGGGCGGACGGCGCGAGCAGCCGCAGGGTGCGGCCGGACTCGACCGCCTCGGCGCGGGTGTGCGCGCCGAGCTTGGCGTACAGGTTGCGCATGTGGGTCTTCACCGTGCTCGTCGAGACCGACAGCTCGTCGGCGATCTCGCGGGCGGACAGGTGGGTCGGCAGGTAGCGCAGCACCCGCAGCTCGCTGCCGCTGAGCGGTTCGAGCGGCGCGCGCGGCCGCGGCGCCGCCACGTTCCCGGCCAGCAGGTCGAGAATCTCGGCCAGCAAGGCCGCGTGCGCCGTCCGCCGGTGGCGTTCGAGCAGGTCGCGGCGCGGGTGCAGCAGGAACCACAGCAGCGCGCCGTCGGGCTCGGCCAGGTCCAGAGCGCGTTCGACCGCCCGTCCGGCGGCGGCCGGGTCGCCGAGCGCGTCCCGGGCGAGCGCCTCCAGCAGGAAGGCCTCGACCAGCCACGACCGCCAGCCGGTCCGGGCGTCGCCAGCCAGGACGGGCCCGAGGGCGAGGGTGGCCGCGTCCGGGTCGTCCTGGGCGAGCCGCAGCGCCGCGGTGGCGATGCGGATCTCGCCGCGGTCGCGGTCGAGGTCGGCCAGGACCCGCTCGGCCTGCCGAGTCTCACCCAGGCGGACCAGCGCGTGCACGATCCAGGCCCGCAGCGGCCGGGTCAGCGGGTGCGGCGCCGGAAGCTGCCCGGCCAGCCGCTCGGCGGCCTGGAACGCGGCCAGCGCGCCGGCCGGCCGGTCGCGGGCCAGCTCGACCTGCCCGCGCGCGTACCGGACGCCCATCGCGGACACCGGCGCGGTCTCCGGCCGGATCGTGCGCTCGGCCCGCTGCACCCAGTCCTCGGCCTCCTCCGGCCGCCCCTGCCACGCGAGCGCCGAGCCGAGCGTCATGTAGGCCAGTCCGGCCGTCGTCTCCTCGGTCCAGCCGTGCCGGCGGGCCAGCTCGACCGCCTGCCGGCTGCGCTCTACCGCCCGCGGGAACCAGCGGGACAGCTCCATCTCGGCTCCGTACACCAGCGCGGTGAACTCCAGGTATGGCCGGCCGATCCGGCGAGCGAGCGTGATCGCCTGCTCCAGGTGCTGCTCGGCCAGGTCGAGCCGGCCGGTCCAGATCTCGGTGTCGGCCAGCCCGGTCAGCGCCAGCGCACGCAGCGACAGGTCCGAAGCCTCGCCGGCCGCCTGCAGCCGCCGGGCCTGCTCCGGTATCGCCGCCAGATCGCCTCGATACCAGGCCAGCAGCAGCCTGACCACCCCGAGCAGCACCTGCCCGCCGCCGTCCGGGGTCGACCCGCGCTCGGCCATCCGCAGGAATCGCTCCGCCGCCGCCAGCGACCCCTGCGCGACCTCGTCGGCCGCCGCCACCGCGGCCAGGCCGGCATCAGCCGCCGGCGCCCCGGCCGGGAACCCGGCCAGCAGCGCGTGCACGGTCGCGGCCTGACCGTCCAGGTGCAGGGCGGGCCAGTGGTCGGCCAGCAGCCGCGCGGCCCGGTCCCAGTCCTGCGCCGCCTGGGCGTGCCGGACCGCGTCCACCGAGTACCCGTGCCCGGCCAGCCACTCGGCGGTGGCCTGGTGCAGCCCGGCGACGTCGCCCGGCGCGGTGCGCCGCAG
>Ga0308176_10002788_pt1 | contig 11075 bp, 10 predicted proteins | sample PhyCR2_3_FD_203890 | JGI IMG/M metagenome (GOLD analysis project Ga0308176, IMG submission 203890) | Soil microbial communities from UC Gill Tract Community Farm, Albany, California, United States - DLSLS.C.R2 | ecosystem: Environmental > Terrestrial > Soil > Agricultural land | place: USA... | reverse complement strand
CCGTCCCGGTCCAGCCGCTTCTGGAACCGGCCCACCAGCCACGACGCGCCGTTCTGGCCGGTCAGGCAGCGCTGCTCGATGATGCCGAGCAGCCGGTCGCTCTCCGCCGGCTCGGCACCCCAGGCCTGCAGCCCGGCGCGGGCCATCGGCAGCAGCCGCCGCACGACCAGCTCGGTGGCGGGAACCTGGCCCAGCCCCGGCCAGTACACGTTGGCGTCGATGCCCTGCCGCGCCGCGACGTGGAAGTTCTCCTCCGCCGCGCTGAACGACATCTGCGACCACAGCGGCCGCTCGTGCTCGGCGAGGGTGCGCACCAGCCCGAAGTAGAACGCCGCGTTGGCCATCGTGTCCGCGACGGTCGGCCCGGCCGGCAGCACACGGTTCTCCACGCGCAGGTGTGGCAGCCCGTTCACCACGTCGTACACCGGACGGTTCCAGCGGTAGATGGTGCCGTTGTGCAGCCGCAGCTCCGGCAGCCGCGGCGTGCGGCCGCTCTCCAGCAGCACGCGCGGGTCCTCCTCGTCGGTGACCGGCAGCAGCGCCGGGAAGTAGCGCACGTTCTCCTCGAACAGGTCGAAGATCGAGTTGATCCACCGCTCGCCGAACCACACCCGGGGGCGGACGCCCTGCGCCTTCAGCTCCTCGCTGCGGGTGTCGGTGGCCTGCTCGAACAGCGGGATCCGGGTCTCGGCCCACACCTGCTTGCCGAACAGGAACGGCGAGTTCCCGCCGAGCGCGACCTGCACACCGGACACCGCCTGCGAGGCGTTCCAGTACGCCGGGAAGTCGTCCGGGCTGACCTGGATGTGCAGCTGAGTGCTGGTGCACGCCGCCTCGGGGATGATCGTGTCCGCGGTGGTGCGCAGCCGGTCGGTGCCGGCGATGTCGATGACGATGTCCTCGCCGCGGGCGGCGAGGATCTGGTCGCTGAGCAGCTGGTAGCGCGGGTTGCTGCTCAGCGAGGAGGGACCCATGTGCCCCTCCGACAACGTCGGCAGGATGCCGACCATCACCAGGTGTGCGCCCACCTCGCGGGCCTTCGCCTCCGCCTCGTTGAGGCTGGCCCGCACACCGTCCTCGAAGTCGCTGAACCCGCGCACCTTCAGGCGCTTGGGCGCGACGTTGATCTCCAGGTTGAACTGGCCCAGCTCGGTCTGGAAGTTGGGGTCGGCGATCGCCTCCAGGGCCTCGGCGTTCTTCAGCGCGGGGTCACCGGCGTCGTCGACGAGGTTCAGCTCGATCTCCAGCCCGGTCATCGGGTCGTCGGACTCGAACCGGGACTCGCTGAGCATGCGGGCGAACACGTCCAGGCACCGGCGCACCTTCTCGCGGTACCGGGTCCGGTCCGCCCGGCTGAACTGTTGCGGTGCGACCTCTTCGCCCATGGAGGAAGCGTAGGCGCCAAGGCGCCGGTTCGGGAGCACCGCGCAGCCCGTGCCTGCCGGTCGACCAGCGCGGTCAGCCGGCGAAGAGCGTGAGCATGTCCCGCTCCAGCGGCTGCCAAGTCGACGGGGGAACGCCCGCGGCCAGCGCCTGCGCCAGCAGACCGGCCAGGCTGTAGTCCGGGTCGGCGTGGTGGGCCCGGTCGACGGCACACCAGGCAAGCGCACCGTTGCCGTTGAGCCAGGCAGCGAAACCGAGCAGCGCCGCGGGCGGGGCGAGCAGCGCGTGCGGCGAGCGTCGTACGACGTCGCGCCAGAGGTCCACCTGCGCACCGGCGTTGTCGTGGGTCATCGAGGCCCAGGCCACGTCGCGCACCTGGATGGACACCAGCGCGACCAGCAGACGGCCCACCTCCTCGTCGCTCAGGCGAACGTGGTCGGCGAGGAAGCGGCCCACCCGCTGCTCCACCCAGTGGCCCTCCTGGACCAGGTGCCGGCGAGCACCGTCCGGCGCGAGCTGCCCCAGGGGGTGTCTCCCGGCGGCGACCATCCGCTCCCCGGCCGTACCCGCGGCCCGCTCGACGGCGGCGACGTCGTCGTCGTTGCCGATGAGGGACGCGGCGAGCTCCTCGCGGCTGGACAGCATGACCCGGCCCTGGAGCACCGTCTGGGCGAGGAACGGGTGCCCGGAGATGTCGTACGGCGTGCCGTCCGCGGGACAACAGGGGCCGGTGCATCCCGACAGGGAGTACCAGCGGCTGCCGTCGGTGCGGATCGCCTCGACCAGCTCGACACCGACCGCGTCCAGCCCGGCTTGCACCGTGGCCGCGGCTACCTCGGCCAGCTCCGCGTCGTCGGAGTAGACGACCAGCACCGAGCGGCCGATCCGGGTCCGCTCGGCCACGTCGATGATCTGCGCGACCGCGGCGTCCATGTCCTCCGGCCGGTCCGGCAGGTCGACTCGGGCGTGGAACGCGTCCCGCTCCGCGCCGAGGGTGATCAGCACCACCGAGCGCTCCGGGTGGAAGCCGAGCATGCAGGGCACCATGGCGAGCAGGTCGGTGGGGGTCTTGGCCCGCAGGGTCAGCGGCCGGGTGTCTTCACTCATGAGGTGAGCCTGTGCGCCCGGACGGATCGCGGGAACCGGCGGTCCGACAGCTCAGGACGGCGCGCCGAACCCCTTGACTGTGCATGAGATCTGGCTGTCGTCGCCGGACGGCATGATGGGGGCGTGCGCGCCGACCCCACCATCCTGCACGTGGACCTCGACGCGTTCTTCGCCGCGGTCGAGCAGCGGGACAAGCCGTCGCTGCGCGGCAAGCCGGTGGTCGTCGGAGGCGTCGGCGGTCGGGGCGTGGTCGCCACCGCGTCGTACGAAGCAAGGACGTACGGAGTGCGCTCGGCGATGTCCACGGCCGAGGCGCGGTCCCGCTGTCCGCACGCGGCCTTCCTGACCGGCCGGTTCGACGCCTACCGGGAGGTGAGCGGCGCGGTGATGGCGCTGCTGCGCAGCGTCTCCCCGCTGGTGGAGCCGCTCTCGCTCGACGAGGCGTACGTCGACCTGGCCGCCGCGGCCGAACCGGCCACGTCCGTGGAGGAGGTGACCGCGCTCGCCCGGCGCCTGAAGGACCAGGTCGGCGAGGTCACCGGCGGCTTGTGCGGCTCGGTCGGTGTGGCCAGCTCGAAGCTGGTCGCCAAGATCGCGAGCGACCTGGACAAGCCCGATGGGCTGGTGGTGGTCGCCCCGGGCACCGAGCAGGACCTGCTGCGGCCGATGAAGGTGACCGTGATCCCCGGCGTCGGGCCGGCCACCACCGAGCGGCTGCGCCGGGTGGGCGTGCACACCGTCGCCGACCTGGAGCGGGTCTCCGAGGACGAGCTGGTGCGCATCCTCGGCCAGGCGCACGGTCGCTCGCTGCACCAGCTGGCGCGCGCGCAGGACGACCGACCGGTGGTCGCGGAGCGGGAGGCCAAGTCGATCAGCGTGGAGGGCACCTACGACACCGACCTGGTCGACAGGCGGCTGCTGGAGGGGCTGCTGGACCGGCAGGCCCGCCAGGTCACCGAGCGGCTGCGCAAGGCACGGCTCTCCGGGCGGACCGTGACCGTGAAGATCCGGCTGCACGACTTCTCGACGCACACCCGGTCGGCGACGCTGACCTCCCCCACCGACAGCACGCCGGTGGTGGCCCGGCTGGCCCGCTCGCTGCTCGGCGAGGTGGACACCTCCGGCGGCGTGCGGCTGCTCGGCGTGGGCGTGTCCGGCCTCGCGGACTGGATCCAGGAGGACCTCTTCGACCACGCCGATCTGCAGGGTTCGGTCACCCCCGAGGCGCTTCCTCCGCTCGAGCCCGAGGTGGTCGAGCACTTCACCCGCGGCCGGCAGTGGGCCCCCGGCATGGACGTCACGCATGCGGAGCACGGCCCCGGGTGGGTCTGGGGGTCCGGCCGGGGGTTGGTCACGGTGCGGTTCGAGACCGCGGAGACCGGGCCCGGCCCGGTGCGCACGTTCCGCGCCGACGACCCCGAGCTGACCCCGGTGCGTCGAGGCAGGTACGACGCGGACTGAGCCTGGCTACTCCTGCTGAGCCGCCGGGTTGGCGGTGTTGTCGGTGAAGTTGCCGTAGTGGCCGCCGTGATGCGGAGGGTTGGGGTACTGCTTGTAGCAGACGAACTCGTCACCGTTGGCGTTGACCACGTCGAAGACCGCGAGGGCCAGGTCGGCATCGGGCAGCTGCCCAACCTCAGCCTTGGTGAGCATCGCGTAGCCGTCCGGACACACGCCGACAGGCGGCGTCGCGTGCGCAGGGACCGGGATGAGGGCTGCGGTCAGGACTGCGGCCGGCACGAGGAGCGCGGACTTGCGGATCATGAGTTCCTCCTGGGTCCAAACTCGGCCCAGCATGCGTCGGCGCAGTCCGCGGGTCATCGCCCATTCGGCGTAGACCCGCGGCCTGGGCCGCGCGGAGCCGCGCTCAGCGGTCCTTGTGCGGGAGGAACTCCTGGGCCTTGGTCTTGATGCCCTCCTTGATCACGCCCCACCGGTTCGGGTCGCCCTGCAGGATCGCCTCGGCCGACGACTTCATCTGGTCGAGGGTGGCGTGCGGCGGGATCGGCGGGATGTTCGGGTCGGTCTGTACGTCGAGCACCGTCGGCCGGTCAGCGGACAGCGCCTCGTCCCATGCCGAGGCGATCTGGTCCGGCTCGGTGATCTTGCGGCCGATGAGCCCGAGGGAGCTGGCGAAGCCGGCGTAGTCCACGTCCGGGAGCCACTGCGACTCCTCGAACTTCGGCGCGCCGGCCATCGCGCGCATCTCCCAGGTGACCTGGTTGAGGTCGTTGTTGTGCAGCACGGCGATGATCAGCCGCGGGTCGGCCCACTGCTCCCAGTAGCGCTTCACGGTGATCAGCTCGGCCAGCCCGTTCATCTGCATCGCCCCGTCGCCGGCGAACACGATCGCCGGCCGGTCGGGATGGGCGAACTTCGCGCCGATGCCGTACGGCGTCCCCGGCCCCATCGTGGCCAGCGTGCCCGACAGCGAGCCGCGCATGTCGCCGGTGAACTTCAGGTTCCGGGCGTACCAGTTGGCCGACGATCCCGAGTCAGCGCTAACGATCACGTTGTGCGGCAGCCGCGAGGACAGCTCGTGGAACAGCCGCATCGGGTTGATCGGGTCGGCCTCGACCATGGCCTCCATCTCCATGGTCTCCCACCACCGGTGCACGTTCTTCTCGATGGTCTCCCGCCAGGAGCGGTCCGACTTCTTCTCCAGGTGCGGGATCAGTGCGCGCAGCGCCGCCCTCGCATCCGAGACGAGGTTGACCTCCATCGGGTAGCGCATCCCGATGAACTTGCCGTCGATGTCGATCTGTACGGCGCGGGCCTGACCGAACTCGGGCAGGAACTGGGTGTAGGGGAAGTTCGACCCGACCACCAGCAGCGTGTCGCAGTCCTGCATCAGCTCGTAGCTGGGCCGCGTACCCAGCAGTCCGATCGCGCCGGTCACGAACGGCAGGTCGTCGGGGATCGCGTCCTTGCCGAGCAACGGCTTGGCGATGCCGGCGCCGAGCAGGTCGGCCACCTCGATGACCTCGTCGCGGGCGCCGCGTGAACCCTGCCCGGCCAGGATGGCCACCTTCTCACCGGAGTTCAGCACGTCGGCCGCGCGTCGTACCGCCTCGTCCTCGGGGCTGACCCGCGGGAACTCGATGCCGAGGGAGGACGGGACGTACTTGAACTCGTGCGGGGGCGGCGAGTAGTCCAGCTCTTGGACGTCGGCCGGGATGATGATCGCGGTCACGGTGCGCTCGGCCATCGACGTGCGCATCGCCCGGTCGATGACGTTGGGAAGCTGCTCGGGAACGGTGACCATCTGGAGGTACTCGCTGGCCACGTCTTTGAACAGCGACATCAGGTCGACCTCCTGCTGGTAGGAGCCGCCCATCGCCGACCGGTTGGTCTGACCGACGATCGCCACCACAGGCACGTGGTCGAGCTTCGCGTCGTACAGGCCGTTGAGCAGGTGGATCGCGCCGGGCCCGGAGGTGGCGGCGCACACGCCGACCTTGCCGGAGAACTTCGCGTAGCCGACCGCCTCGAAGGCCGACATCTCCTCGTGCCGGGCCTGGACGAACATCGGGTTGTTGTCGGCACGGCCCCAGGCCGCGAGCAGCCCGTTGATGCCGTCACCGGCGTAGCCGAAGACCTTGTCGACCTCCCAGTCCCGGAGGCGTTCGAGCACGTAGTCGGCGACCTTCTGCGCCATGATCATCCACTCCTGTCCTTGACAAGACGGTCCGCGGCTCGCGCGGTGACCGCCATGATCGTCAGTGCCGGGTTGGCCGAGCCCTGGGTGGGCAGCACGCTCCCGTCGGTGATCAGCAAGTTCTCGACGGCGAAGCTGCGGCAGTCCCGGTCCACCACGCCGCGGGTTTCGTCCTCACCCATCCGTGCCCCGCCCACGAGGTGCGCAAACCGGTTGAAGGTCACAACATCCTCCGCGCCGGCGGCGTGCATGATGTCCTCCATCACGCCCGCGGCGGCGTCCATGAGGGCATGGTCGTTGTCGCACTGGGAGTAGCTGAAGTTCGCCACCGGCATCCCGTGCCGGTCGGTCTCCTCCGCCAGGGTGACCCGGTTCTCCGGCAGCGGCAGGAACTCGCACAGCGCGCCGAGCGTGGCCCAGTGCACGTAGTCGCGCATGTACTCGCGCAGCCGGTTGCCCCAGATGCCCTGGCCGGCGAAGTGCTCTGACCAGGTGACCGGGAGCGGCGAGACGTTCTGGATCGAGAAGCCGCGTCGGTAGGGCTTGGTCGGGTCGGTCTCGTAGAAGTGCTCGCTGGACACCTCCGGCGGCGGCGCCTTGTACATCCGGATCTCGTCGGCGAACCGGCCGCCGGTCTGCGGGGCGCCCTGCACCATCAGGTAGCGGCCGACCAGGTCGTGGTCGTTGCACATCCCGTCGGGGAACCGCTTGGACGTCGAGTGCAGCAGCAGCCGCGGCGTCTCGATCGAGTAGCCGGCCACGATCACGTGCGCCGCGCGTTGGAACCGCTCCACCCCGTGGCGCATGTAGCGCACGCCCGTGGCGCGTCCGGTGCGCTCGTCGTACTCGATGCGAGTGACCATGGAGTCGGCGCGCACCTCGGCGCCGTTCGCCAGGGCGTCCGGGACGTGCGTGATCAGCGGTGACGCCTTGGCGTTGACCTTGCAGCCCTGCAGGCAGAACCCGCGGTAGATGCAGTGCTGGCGGTGCCCGAAGCGGCCGTTGGGGATCGCCACCGGGCCCACCCGCGCTTCGATGCCGAGCGCGTCGGCGCCCCTCTTGAAGATCAGCCCGTTGCCGGACACGGGATGGGGCGAGTGCGGGTAGCGGTGCGGCTCGCCCCACGGCCAGTCCTCCCCCGCCACCGGGAGCTCGCCCTCGATGTCCTCGTAGTAGGGCTGGAGGTCGGCGTACGCCATCGGCCAGTCCGCGCCCACGCCGTCCTGCGAGTAGGTGCGGAAGTCGCTCGGGTGCAACCGCGGCACGTAGCCCGCGAAGTGCACCATCGACCCGCCGACGCCGCGGCCGGAGTTGTTCGAGCCGAGCGGCACCGGGTCCGAGCCGCTGATCACCCGCGGCTCGGTCCAGTAGATGTGGTGCGAGCCCGCCTCGTCGGAGACCCAGTCACGCTCGGGGTCCCAGAACGGGCCGGCGTCCAGTGCGGCCACCCGCCAGCCGGCGCGGGCCAGCCGCTGCATCATGGTGGCGCCGCCGGCCCCGCACCCGACGATCACCGCGTCGATCTCGTCGGCGTCGTCGAAGCGGCGCATGTCCTTGCGCAGCCCGTGGTTGACGCGCTCCTGGCCCTTCGGGATCAGCCACGCCGACTCGTTGCGGGCGCGTACGGCGTCCGCGGAACCGTCGCGGAACCACGAGCTCGGTCCGGTCCTCACAGCTGTCCCTCCGTCGGGTCGACCGGGTGCCGGTCCGGAACCTCGAAGGGCTCCAGGGCGTTGATGCCGGGGTGCTTGTAGCCGCGTGGGTACGCCGGGCCGGGGAAGCCGATCTCGTTCCAGACCCACGGGTGGGAGTAGAACGCCGAGCACGCGTAGCGGGTCCACAGCGACCACACCCGCGAGGCGGGCATGTCGTGCCACTTCTCGCTGCCCAGGTCGGCGACCGCCTGCATGAGCGCGGTGCGCTCCAGGTCGTCGCACTCCGCGAACCCCCGGCCGTGGTGGGTGAACGCGTCCTCGTCGAGCGCCCGCAGCGACACGGCCCAGGCCTCAGGATCCTCTGGCATGTCCTCGTAGTGCCAGCCGTCGGTGGTCAGCTCGGCCAGCCGCTGGTCGATCATCTCGAACACCGGCACCCGCGGCTCCTCGCGCTGGTCGAGCAGCAGGTCGAGCATCGGCCGGGCGACCGCTTCGAGCTCTGGGCCGAAGAACCGCAGCGCCGGCATCGGCGACAGCCGGCGCAGCACGATCCCGGCAGTCACCGGGTCCCACGCATGCGACTGCGCGAGCACGTCGAAGCCCGGGAACCGTGACGGCTCGTCCCCCGGGGTCTGTCCGGAGGAGGGCAGGCGGGCCTGCATCAGAGCTTCCTGCGCAGCACCGACGCGAGCAGGCCCATGCCACCGACCATCGTGACCAGCAGCGGTGCCAGCAGCGGCGGGCCCATCTCCATGTTGTAGCGGAAGTTGCGCCAGCCGCCCGGCTTCTGGTGGATCCCGCGGGCATGCAGGTAGGTGCCCTGCAGACCGTTGGCGATGATCGCGGCGGAGGCCACCGGCAGCGCGGTGTGCGAGGCCTTCTCGCTGACCAGCCCGGCCACTCCGGCGGCGGCACCGATGGGACCCAAGGCGATCGGCAGCCACATCAGCCGGTTGCCGAAGCTGCCCGAGTCGTGCTCGAAGTAGATCTCCAGCGCCGTGATCACCGCACCGGCGCCGGTCAGCGCCGAGAGCGTCCGGCCGAACTCGCCGTGCCGGACGTCGTGGACGATCTCCCGCACCTCGGCGGCGACGTCGTCGCTTGAAGTAGATGGCATGGTGCTATTAGTGCGCAATAATTGCGGAAACGCAACTTCGACAGGTGGGACGTGACATGGGTGCTCCCCCCAGCGGTCCGGCGGACGACGAGGGCCGGGCACGCGAAGACGACGCGGCGGCTGTTCTCGCCGGTACCCAGGTGATCGGCTCGCTAATCGCCGAGTCGATCTCCCAGGTCGAGCGCGAGGTGACCATGCCGCAGCTTCGAGTGCTGATGCTCGCGGCGACGCAGGCGCCGCTGAACCTGCTGACGGTCGCGGCGGACCTCGGCGTGCACCCCTCCAACGCCACCCGGGCCTGCGACCGACTGGTGCGCGCCGGACTGCTGGACCGGCGCACCTCGACCCGGGACCGCCGGCACCTGGCGATGACCCTGACCCCGGCCGGGCGCCGGCTGGTGGACCGGGTGCTGGGTTACCGCAGGAAGCACGTGGAGCGGCTGCTGGACACCATGTCCCGCCAGGACCGTACGGCGCTGGTGCGCTCGCTGGCCGCCCTCGCGGAGGCCGCCGAGGCCGACGCGGGATCCTGAGCCGTCAGCCGGCCGCGAACCGGACCCGGTCGCCGGGCCGCAGCTGGGCGCAGCCGCCCAGGTCGGCCGCGCTGACCACCGCCAGCACCGGGTAGCCGCCGGTGGTCGGGTGGTCGTTGAGGAACACCACCGGCTCCCCGGACGCCGGGACCTGCACCGCGCCGAGCACCATCCCCTCGCTCGGCAGCTCAATGATCCCTCGATCGGGGGACAGGCGGTGCTCGGCGGGGGCCAGCCGGGGGCCGCGCAGCCGCAGGCCCACCCGGTTGGACTGCTCGGAGACCGTGTACGTCGAGGAGAACAGCGTGCTCGCCGCCTCGTCGGCGAACCAGTCCTGGCGCGGTCCGATGTGCACCCGCAGGCACAGCGGCGCCGCGGGGCGCCGTACCGCCGCCACGTCCAGGGCGGCCGGAGCGCCGGCCGGCTCCCCCACCGGCAGCACGTCCCCGGCGCAGAGCACGCCCGGTCCGGTTCCGGACAGCGTGTCGGTGGACCGCGAGCCCAGCACCTCCGGCACCGCGACTCCCCCGGCCACCGCCAGGTAGCTGCGCACCCCCCAGCGGGCCGGACCGACGGTGAGCAGGTCCCCGGTCCGCAGGGTCAGCGGTTCGCCGAAGGCGCGCTGGCGGCCGGCCACCAGCACCGGGGCCTCCGCGCCGGTGACCGCGACGGTCATGGCGGCGCCCGCGCGCACCGACACGCCACCCAGCGTGGTCTCCAGCACCGCGGCCCCCTCGCAGTTGCCGACCAGCCGGTTCGCCAGCGCTGCGGCCGCCGCGTCCAGCGCGCCCGAGCGCGGCACACCCAGGTGCGCCCACCCGGGACGTCCTCGGTCCTGGACCGTTGTGCACGGTCCGGGATCGCGTACGTTCAGAGTGCGGCTCATCGCGCCACCTCGACGAAGCGGACGAGGGTGCCCGGCGCGAGCGTCGCCGGCGGGGTGCGGCCCGGGTCCCACAGCACCAGCTCGGTGCGACCGATCAGCCGCCAGCCGCCGGGCGAGGCCGCCGGGTAGACGCCGGTGTACTCGTCGGCCAGGCCCACCGAGCCCGGCGCCACCCGGGTCCGCGGGGTGTCCAGCCTCGGGACCCGAAGGCCGGCGGGCAGCCCGGTGCAGTAGGGGAAGCCCGGCGCGAAGCCGCAGAACGCTACCCTCATCTCGTGGCCGGTGTGGATCGCCACCACGTCGCGCGTGGTGGTGTCCCAGGCCCGCGCGACGGCGTCCAGGTCCGGCCCGTCGTACACCGTCGGCACCTCGACCGGCCGCTCGACCGACGGCTGCACTCCCTCGTCGGCGGGCGACCAGCCGCGCACCTCCCCCTCGAGGGCCGCGACGTCGCCGACCCCGTCGAACAGCACCGTGCGCGCGCCCAGCACGATGTCGGTGGCCGGGACGCCGAGGCGCCGGGCCGTCCGGTAGAGCGCGGTCGCCTCCTCCACGCTGCCCACCTCTACGAGCAGCGCGTCCGCACCGACCGGCCGGAACCTCACCGCGGCCCCTCCGCGAACGCGCGGACCGCGAAGCCGGCGCCCAGCAGCGCCGCCCGCACCCGCGACGCGGCCACGACCGCGCCGGGCGAGTCGCCGTGCACGCACACCGACGCGAGGCCGCCGGCGAGCAC
>Ga0308176_10002787_pt1 | contig 11081 bp, 10 predicted proteins | sample PhyCR2_3_FD_203890 | JGI IMG/M metagenome (GOLD analysis project Ga0308176, IMG submission 203890) | Soil microbial communities from UC Gill Tract Community Farm, Albany, California, United States - DLSLS.C.R2 | ecosystem: Environmental > Terrestrial > Soil > Agricultural land | place: USA... | reverse complement strand
GAGACCGGCGTGCTGGGTGCCGATGACGTCGCCGTCATCCGCGCCATCCCGGTCACGTCACTGGCGCGGACCCTGGTCGACCTCGCCGAGGTGCTCGCGCCGGACCGCCTCGAGCGGGTGCTCGACCATGCCGGCCGGCATGAGGCGTTCGACCGGCGCGCGGTGCAAGACGCGCTGGACCGGCTGCCGGGACGCCGCGGCGCACCGCGCCTGCGCGCGCTGCTCGGCGCGCCGTCGGCCGGGATGACGCGCAGCGAGCTCGAAGACCGGTTCCTCTTCCTCTGCCGGCGCGCGCGCATGCCCATTCCCCGCCTCAACGCCCACCTCGACGTCGGCCTCGACCGCCTGGTGGAGGTTGACGCGCTCTTCACGCGCCAGCGCGTGATCGTCGAGCTCGACGGTGGCGCGACCCACGACACGACGCGCGCCTTCCACGCCGACCGCCGACGCGACACCGCCGCGGCGGCCGCCGGCTTCCTGACCCTCCGCTACACGTGGGAGCGCGTCATCACCGAGCAGCAGCAGGTGGCCGGCGAGCTCGCGGCGGTCCTCAGCCGCCGAGGTCCGGCAGCCACTCGGTGACCGTGTGCTCGTTGAGGTGCACGTCGATCTGGCGGAGGTTCGTGGTGCCGGAGTTCACGAAGCGGTGCGGCACGCCGGCCGGGGCGACGACGACCTGGCCGCCGCGGGCGATGACGCGCTCGTCGCCGACGTCGACGGTCGCCTCGCCGTCGAGGACGACGAACAGCTCGAGGTACTCGTGCCGGTGCCACGACGGACCGCGGCCCGGGGCGAGGTCGACGAACAGCAGGCTGACGGGCAGGCCGCCGTGATCGGTGCCCTGCAGCTCGCGCGTGAGGCCGTCGACCGGGAGGTCGGCGAGGTCGATGACGTGCATGGGGCGGGAGCATGCCATCGCGCCGATCCCCGTCGGACGGATAGGTGCTCGCCTGCCCGCCTGCGCCACCCTGGTGGGGATGAAGCGCGTCCTCGGAATCCTGGCCGTCGTCGTCGTCGCCGGTGCGATGGGCGCCGGTGCGACCGGCGCGTCCGGCGCCGCAGCGAAGTCGTGCACCTCGGGCTTCACGGAGGGGCGCTCCGCGTCGCGGCTCACGGTCTCCGGCGATACCTGCGCGACCGCGCGCAAGGTGGCCCTGCGCACCCTGGCCATCGCGCCGAAGGGCTGCCTCAAGGTCGTCGACCACAAGGGCCACATCACCTTCCGCCGCCCGTGCGTGCAGCTCTCCTACAGCTGCAGCGCGGTCACGACCGATCAGCGGCGAGCGCTGAAGGTGACCTGCACCCGCGGCAGTCGTCAGATCCGCTTCCGGTACTGATCGCGCGTCAGGCGCCAGATCCGCTCGGTCGGGCCGTCGGCCGGCGCGACCGGCGCCCGTGCGCGCGCGCCCACGGGCGTGAACCCCGCCTTGGCCGCGACGGCCCCGGACGCGGCGTTGCCCGCGTCGTGATGGATCTCGACGGCCACGATGCCTGCATCGGCGAAGGCCTCGGCGACCAGCGCGGTGGCGATGGCGGTCGCCACGCCGCGCCGCGTCCACGCGGCGTGCACCCAGTAGCCGATCTCCAGCGCCTCGGGGCCGATGCGACGGTGCAGGCCACCGGCCCCGACCACCGCGGCGCCCGCGAACGCGCCGCGGACGCGGTCGCCGCCGGCCGCCTCGGCCTCGTTCTGCTCGCGGATCCACCGGCGGCGCCGCCCGACGTCGACCCCGCCGTCGGCCCACGCCATCCGCGGGCGCAGGTGCTCGCGGCTCTCCTGCACCGCGGCCTCCAGCGCCCCGGCGTCCTGCTCGGTCCACGGCCGCACCACGACATCCATCGACCCATACCCTGACACAGTTGTGTCAAGGTTGCGCTACGCTTCGCGCATGCGCGATTTCCTGGCCGCCGCCCGTGACCACGTCGTCGTCTTCGACGGCTCGATGGGCGCGACCCTGGAGGAGTTCGACCTCACGCAGGCCGACTACGGCGGGCTCGCGGGCAAGTGCCACGAGGCGCTCGTCCTGCACCGCCCGGACGTCATCCAGGAGCTCCACGAGTCGATGGTGCGCGCGGGCGCGGAGGTCGTCGAGACCGACACGTTCCAGGCCTCGCGCCTCAAGCTCGAGGAGTGGGGCCTCGGCCAGCACACGATGGAGATCAACCAGCAGGCCGCCGAGATCGCGCGCCGCGCGGTCGGCGAGGACCGGTTCGTCGCCGGCTCGATCGGCCCGACCGGCCACCTGCCCGCCTCCGACGACCCGACGCTCGGCAGGATCACCTTCCGCGAGCTCGTCGAGGTCTTCACCGAGCAGGCGCAGGGCCTGGTCCGCGGCGGCGCCGACCTCCTCATCATCGAGACCGCGCAGGACATCCTCGAGGTCAAGGCCGCCATCTTCGGCGCGCGCGAGGCGTTCAAGCTCGAGGGCCGCACGCTCCCGATCCAGACCTCCGTCAGCCTGCTGCCCAACGGCGGCAAGATGCTGCTCGGCACCGACATCTCGGCCGTGCTGGCCACCCTCGAGGCGCTGAAGGTCGACGTCATCGGCCTGAACTGCTCGACCGGCCCCAACGACATGCGCGACGCGATCCGGTTCCTCGGCGAGTTCTCGCCGGTCCCGGTGCACTGCATCCCGAACGCCGGCCTGCCCCAGCAGGGCCGCAACGGCGAGACGGTCTTCCCCGAGGGCCCCGAGGAGCTGTCGGCCGTCCTCGGCGAGTTCGTCGAGCACCACGGCGTGTCGATCGTCGGCGGCTGCTGCGGCACCACGGTCGACCACATCACCGCCATCGCGGAGCGCGTCAAGGGCCACCGGCCCGGCGAGCGCCCGGCGCCCCGCGCGCCGCACGTGTCCTCCATGATCTCGGCGACGCCGTTGGTCCAGGAGCCGGCGCCCACACTCGTCGGCGAGCGCGTCAACTCGCAGGGCTCACGCAAGGCCAAGGAGATGCTCCTGGCCGACGACTACGACGGCCTCGTGCAGATCGCCGAGGACCAGGTCGAGGGCGGCGCGCACGTGCTCGACCTCTGCGTCGCGCTGACCGAGCGCACCGACGAGGACGAGCAGATGCGCCAGGTGGCCAAGCGCGTCTCGCTCTCCCAGCCCGCCCCGCTGCAGATCGACTCGACCGAGCCCGACGTCATCAAGCTCGCGCTCGAGCAGACGCCCGGCCGCGCGATCGTCAACTCCATCAACCTGGAGGCGGGCCGCGCCAAGGCCGACACGGTCATCCCGCTCGCCATCCAGCACGGCGCCGCGCTGATCGCGCTGACGATCGACGAGGTCGGCATGGCCAAGACGGCCGAGCGCAAGGTCGAGATCGCCAGGCGCATCAAGGAGATCGCCTGCGACGAGCAGGGGCTGGACCCCGAGCTGCTGATCTTCGACGTCCTGACCTTCACGCTGACGACCGGCGACGACGAGTGGAAGCCGTCGGCGGTCGAGACGATCGAGGGCATCCGCCGCGTCAAGGCCGAGCTGCCCGGCGTCAAGACCTCGCTGGGCGTCTCCAACGTCTCCTTCGGCGTCGGCCAGCCGGCCCGCGCGGTCCTGAACTCGGTCTTCCTGCACCACTGCGTGCAGGCCGGCCTGGACCTCGCGATGGTCAACCCCAATCACATCACGCCCTACGGCGAGATCAGCGAGCAGGAGCGCGAGCTCGCCGACGACCTGGTGTACAACCGCCGCGAGGACGCGCTGCAGCGGTTCATCGAGCACTTCGAGTCGCGCGGCGAGGAGGCCGAGGCCGAGGTCGCCGACCCCACCGCCGGCATGGAGCCCGAGGAGGCCCTGCACTGGCACATCCTGCGCCGCAAGAAGGACGGCGTGGAGGCCCAGATCGACCGCGCGGTCGAGAAGCTCGGCGCCGTCCCGGTCCTCAACGACGTGCTGCTGCCGGCGATGAAGGAGGTCGGCGACAAGTTCGGCGCCGGCGAGCTCATCCTGCCGTTCGTGCTGCAGAGCGCCGAGGTCATGAAGCGCTCGGTCGCCCAGCTGGAGAAGTACCTCGACCGCATCGAGGGCTACACCAAGGGCACGGTCGTGATCGCCACCGTCTTCGGCGACGTGCACGACATCGGCAAGTCGCTGGTGAACACCATCCTCACCAACAACGGCTACACGGTCGTCGACCTCGGCAAGCAGGTCCCGGTGTCGACCATCATCGAGGCGGCCAAGGAGCACGACGCCACCGCGATCGGCCTGAGCGCGCTGCTGGTCAGCACCTCCAAGCAGATGCCGCTGGCCGTTCAGGAGCTCGAGCGTGAGGGCCTGCAGTTCCCCGTGCTCATCGGCGGCGCCGCCATCAACCGGGCCTTCGGCTACCGCGCGCTGCACGTCAACGGCCTCGACGACAGCAAGCTCTACGACCCGGGCGTCTTCTACTGCAAGGACGCCTTCGAGGGCCTGGCCGTCATGGACAGGATCGTCGAGCCGGACGCCCGCACCGAGCTGGTGGCGAAGCTGCGCGTCGACGCCGACCACTTCCGCGAGAAGGGCGACGAGGTCGAGGTCCTCGACACCACCGGCACCGAGCGCTCGGCCGCCGAGACGGACGTCGAGGTCCCCGAGCCGCCGTTCTGGGGCGTGCGCGAGATCCCGGTCGACCTCGACGAGGTCTACCCGCACCTCGACACCCACGTCCTGTTCAAGCTGCACTGGGGCGGCAAGGGCGTCAAGGGCGAGGCCTGGCGCGAGCTGCTGGAGGGCACCGACGAGGACGAGGGCTTCCGCCCGCGCCTGGAGCGCATGTGGCGCGAGCAGACCTACCTGCACCCGCGGGCGTTGTTGGGGTACTTCCCGTGCTACAGCGAGGGCAACGACATCGTCGTGCTGGACCCGAGCGACCGCGAGACGGTCCTCAAGCGCTTCACCAACCCGCGCCAGCCCGGCGGCGACCACGTGTGCCTGTCGGACTTCTTCCGCCCGAAGGAGAGCGGCCAGCTCGACGTCGTCGCGCTGCAGGCCGTCACCGTCGGCGACGAGGTCACCGAGCTCATGGCCCAGCTGGAGCGCGACGGCGAGTTCGCCGAGCAGCTGTTCGTCCACGGCCTCGGGGTCCAGACGGCCGAGGGCCTGGCCGAGTGGCTGCACGCGAAGGTCCGCGGCGACCTCGGCATCGACGCGGGGCAGGGCCGGCGCTACTCGTGGGGCTACCCGGCGGTGCCCGACCAGTCCGAGCACGAGAAGGTCGACGCGCTGCTGGACCTGTCGCAGATCGGCATGTCGATCAGCGACGGCTACGCGCCGGTGCCCGAGCAGTCCACGCTGGCGCTCGTGGCCCATCACCCGCAGGCGTTCTACTTCGGGATGAAGCAGGGCAAGCTCAAGCCGGCCGGCGCGACGGCGCCCGACGACGTCATCAAGGGCTCCAAGCGTGACCCCTCGCTCTTCGCGCAGGCCGACGCCGAGGAGCTCGACACCGATCCGCTCGACGGCGGCGTCGCCGAGGGCGAGGACACGCGGGTCACAGCGGAGGCCTAGGCTGCGGCCCATGGCCGCAGACCTCGGCGTCACCCATCTGTTCGCGGGGTGCGCCGTGGCGGACATCGCCACGGCGCGCGCGTTCTACGAGCGGCTCTTCGGCCGCGAGCCCGACCTCGTCCCCAACGACCGCGAGGCGTGCTGGCAGGTGGGCGAGGACACGTGGGTCTACGCGGTCGTCGACCTGGCGCGCGCCGGCGGCGGGATCTCCACCATCTTGGTCGCGGACCTCGACGCGCTCGTCGCCGACTGGGCGACGCGCGGGATCGCGCCGGTCGAGGTCCGGGCCGAAGGACCGGATGCGCGCAAGGCGCGGATCCTCGACCCCGACGGCAACGAGCTCGGCTTCGCGCAGGTCGGCTGAGTGGGCGGGCGGACGGTGGTCGACCCGGGTGGCCGGCGCTGGCGCGTGCGCCGGCGGTGGCTGGGCCGGTGGCGGCGCCCGCGCTGGCGCGGCGCCGACCCCTCGTCGCTCGACGTCCCCGACTTCGGCCTCGGCGACGCCGACGGGATCATCGGCCTGATCTTCGCGATCGTCGCGATCGTCGTCCTCGCCGCGTTCGTGGCCTTCGTCGCGCTGCCGCTGGCGATCCTGCTCGTCGAGCTGCTGATCTTCGTCGTGCTCGCCGGAGCCGGCATCGCGGGCCGGCTCGCGTTCGGGCGCCCGTGGACGCTCGAGGCCCGGCCGGACGACGGCGGCGCCGTCAGGACGTGGTCGGTCGCCGGCTGGCGCGACAGCCGCGAAGCGCTGGACGAGATCGCCACCGCGGTCGAGCGCGGTCGACCCGTGGCGCTCAGCGCTGCTGCTTCGTCGGCCGCACCAGGATCTCGTTGAGCGAGACGTGCGGCGGCTGGCCGAGCACGTAGACGATGGTGTCGGCGATGTCGGTGGCCTGCAGCTGCGTGACGTCGGCGAAGCGCCGGCGCTGGGCCTCCTGCTGCTCGGCGCTGAGGTGCGTGCGCAGCTCGGTCTCCACCGCGCCGGGGTTGATCGACGTGACGCGCACGTCGTGCTCGGCGAGCTCCTGGCGCAGCGCCTCGCTGAACGCGTTGACCGCGAACTTGGTGGCGTTGTAGACGGCCGAGCCGGCGCTGGCGCGCACGCCGGCGATCGAGGAGACGGTCAGGACGTGGCCGCGGCCCTGCGCGATCAGGTGCGGGACCGCGGCGTGGGTCACGTAGAGCACGCCGTAGAGGTTGGCGTCGACCATCCGGCGCCACTCGTCGGTGTCGGCGCCCTTCACCGGCCCGAGCAGCATGACGCCGGCGTTGTTGACCAGGGCGTCGAGCCCGCCGAGCTCGTCGATCGTCCGCCGCACGAACGCACGGGCCTGCGCCTCGTCGCTGACGTCCGTGGTGATCGCCAGGGCGCGGCCGCCCGCGTCGGTGATCCGCTGCGCCAGCGCCTCGATGCGGTCGGTGCGCCGTGCGGCCAGGGCGACGGCGGCGCCGGCCTGCGCGGCGGCCAGCGCGGTCGCCTCGCCGATGCCCGACGACGCGCCCGTGATCGCGACGACCTGCCCTGCGAGATCGATGTCCATGACGTCGAGGCTAGGACGCCTACGACGACGCCTCGGTCAAGTCCACCATGAACGTGGCGCGGAACGGCTCGGTCGCCAGCCGCAGTCCGTCGCCCGAGCGCAGTGCGTCGACCGGCGCGGTCATCGGCTCGATCGCCACGACCGCGCGGTTCGGCGGCGTGAAGAGCTGCAGGTGCGTGTAGCCCTCCAGGAAGCGCATCGTCAGCTCGTGACCGCCGCCGGCCAGCGTGAACTGCGGCTCCGGGCCGAGGTCGGTGTAGTGGTCGTCGAGGCTCGTGTCGCCGATGGCGCGGTGGCGCTCCGGGCACGCCTCGCGTCCGCCGGTCGGGATCCCGTGGTCGTCGAGGGCCAGGTGCGTCATCGCCGGCGCCCGCAGCACCAGCTCGGCGCGCGACACGCCGGGCAGCGTGAGGTAGGGGTGGAAGCCGAACGCGACGGGCACGGGCTGGTCGCTGGTCGGCGTCAGCGTCGTGCTGACGGTCAGCGCCGTCGGCGCCTGCTCGACGGCCAGCGTCAGGCGGTGCGGGAACGGGAACGCGGCGAGGAGGTCCTCGCTGTCGAACGCCAGCTCGGCCACGAGCGTGCGGTCGGTCACCTCCTGGACCTCCCAGCGGCGCGAGGCGGAGAGCAGGCCGTGGATCGGCAGCCCGTGCTCCTCGGTGCGCAGGTGGGGCGTCTCCGCGCCAAGTGCGACCTCGCGCCCGGCGGCGCGGTAGCTGAACCCGCCGAGCCGGTTGGCCCACGGATGCAGGAGCGGGATGCCGAACGTCGCGCCCCGTGCCGCGTAGGCCTCGAGCCCGCCGAGTTGCCCCAGCAGTTCGCGCCCGCAGCCGAACAGGGACACTCCGACCATGCCCACCGACGGCACCCACCGTGAGGTCCAGTTCCCTGCCCGTAGCGTCACCACGTCGCCAGCCATGGCGCCATCCTCTCTTACACAGCCTTTAGGACGCCAACAGGAACGCATCAGGAACCTGCTGCACTGTGTCGACATGCGCATGAGCCGGACCGGGGACGCTGAGGCATGACCCCGCCCAAGCACATCTGGAGCGGCAACTGGGAGAGCGAGTCCGAGGAGGACGCGCGCCGTCGCGCCGAGGCGGAAGCCGAGCGGCGCGCGCACCCGCAGCCCGACCCGGCCGAGGCGCCCACGACGATCGGCCCGGCCGCGCGACCCGCGCTGGGCGCGACCGCCGTGCCGGCCGAGGGCGCCGGCCCGCGCCGCGGGATCGGCCGCGGCCGCCTGGCAGCGCTCGCCGCCGTGGCGGCCCTGGTCGTCGGCGGCGGGGCGTTCGCCGCGGGAACGCTCCTGGACGGCGGCGACGACGGCAACCAGAAGATCGCACGCCCGGCCGCGCTGCCGGCCGTCCCCTCCAAGCCGATCACGCCGTCGCGCGGCGAGACCCGCGCCGGCGCCATCTACGCCCAGGCCAGCCCGGCCGTCGTCTCGATCAAGACCGGCTCGGGCAGCGGCACCGGCTTCCTCATCGACAACGAGGGCACGATCGTCACCAACGACCACGTCGTCGACACCGACAAGACCGTGCAGGTCAAGTTCGGCACCGACGGCCGCACGCTGCGCGGCGACGTCAAGGGCGTCGACCCGTCCAGCGACCTCGCGGTCGTCCACATCGACGCCTCGTCGATCCCGCACGGCACCAAGCCCCTGCAGTTCGCGGACTCCAACGGCGTGACCGTCGGCGACGTCGCGATCGCGATCGGCAACCCGTTCGGCCTGGACCGGACGGTGACCGAGGGCATCGTGTCGAGCCTCGGCCGGACGCTGCAGGCGCCCAACGGCTTCCAGATCGACGACGTCATCCAGACCGACGCGGCGATCAACCCCGGCAACTCGGGCGGCCCGCTGCTGGACGACGGCGGCAAGGTCGTCGGCGTCAACTCGCAGATCGCGACCAACGGCCAGTCGTCGGGCAACGTCGGCATCGGCTTCGCGGTCCCGTCCAACACCGTGCGCCAGGTGCTGCCGGGCCTCAAGGACGGCCGCACCGTGCAGCACGCGTGGCTCGGCGTCGAGATCGCGCCGGTCGTCACCGGCTCGTCGACCGCCGGCGCGCAGATCGCGTCGGTCACCACCGGCGGCCCGGCCGAGAGCGGCGGCGTGCAGGCCGGCGACATCGTGACCGAGGTCGACGGCCGGCACATCGACGACTCCACCGACCTGTCGGCGGCCGTCAACACCAAGGCGCCCGGCGACAAGATCACGCTGACGGTCCAGCGCAACGGCCAGACCGAGCACGTCGACGTGACGCTCCAGAACCGCCCCGCGAGGGTCCCTTGAGCTTCGGCGCACCCCTGATGTTGTCGGCGTTGGTCCTGGTGCCCGTGCTGCTGGCCGCCTACGTGGTCCTGCAGCGCGACCGCACCCGTGCCGCCGCCGCCTTCGCCTCCCCCGCGCTGGCTCCGTCGGTCGCGCCGCACCGCCCCCGCTGGCGCCGGCACGTGCCGCTCGCGGCGTTCCTGCTGGCGATCGCGATCCTCGTCGTCGCCGCGGCCAAGCCGCAGCGCACGGTGGCGGTCCCGGTCGAGCACGCGCAGATCATGCTGCTGACCGATGTCTCGGGCTCCATGCTGGCCACCGACGTCAAGCCCAACCGCCTGGTCGCCGCGCGCCGCGCCGCGAAGCGCTTCATCGACAGCGTGCCCAAGAAGGTCAACGTCGGCATCGAGGCGTTCAACCAGACGCCGCAGGTGCTGGCCAACCCGACCACCGACCGCGATGCGCTCGCGGCCGCGCTGGGCCGCCTGCGCTCGAGCGGCGGCACGGCGACCGGCGAGGCGATCCAGACCGCCGTCAAGGTGCTGGGCCAGGCGCCGTCGCAGAACGGCAAGAAGCCGCCGTCGGCGATCGTGCTGCTGTCCGACGGCGCCTCGACCAAGGGCGTGGACCCGCTCGCGGCCGCGCAGGCCGCCGCGCGGCTCAAGATCCCCGTCTACACCGTGACGCTCGGCACGGCCGGGGGCACGATCACGGTGCCGCGGTCGCCCGACGACCCGGCCGCCGGCACGATCACCAAGCCGGTGCCGCCCGACGTGGCCTCGCTGCGGGCGATCGCGCAGGCGTCCAAGGGCAAGTCCTACACGGCCGAGTCGGCCGGGGACCTGTCGGACGTGTACGAGCAGCTGGGCTCGCAGCTCGGCACCAAGAAGGAGCCGCGCCAGATCACGGCGGGCTTCGCCGGCGCCGGGCTCGTGCTGCTCGGGCTGGGCGCGGCGCTGTCGCTGCGCTGGTTCGGGCGCCTGATCTAGACCTTCAACAAGCTTTCAGTCAGAGGAGAACCCCGATGGACGAGACGACCCAGATGCCCCACCCCCACGACCCGCACGAGGACCCGCGCCGCGCGCTCGGCGAGGCGCTGCACGAGATCAAGCGCGTCATCGTCGGCCAGGACGCGATGCTCGAGCGGTTGTTGGTGTCCTTGCTCGCGGGCGGCCACGTGCTGCTCGAGGGCGTGCCGGGCCTGGCCAAGACGCTGACGGTCCGCACGCTGGCCGACGTCGTCGGCGGCACCTTCCGGCGCGTGCAGTTCACGCCGGACCTCGTGCCGGCCGATCTCGTGGGCACGCGGATCTGGCGCCCGGACACCGGCCGCTTCGACACCGAGCTGGGGCCGGTGTTCGGCAACGTGCTGCTCGCCGACGAGATCAACCGCGCACCCGCCAAGGTCCAGAGCGCGCTGCTGGAGGTCATGCAGGAGCACCAGGTGACGATCGGCGGCCAGACGTTCCCCGTCCCGCGCCCGTTCCTGGTCCTGGCCACCCAGAACCCGATCGAGTCCGAGGGCACCTACCCGCTGCCCGAGGCGCAGGTCGACCGCTTCCTGATGAAGCTGCTGGTCGACTACCCGACGCCCGGCGAGGAGGCCGCGGTCGTGGGCCGCTCGCTCGGCGGCGCGGCGCAGGTCCGCCAGCGCCTGGAGCTGCCGGACCTCGAGCGCTACGCCGCGGCGGCGGCCGACGTGATGGTCGACCGCGACATCATCGCCTACGCCGTCGCCCTGGCCGACGCCACCCGCCATCCGGGGGCGCACGGCCTCGG
>Ga0308176_10002786_pt1 | contig 11083 bp, 8 predicted proteins | sample PhyCR2_3_FD_203890 | JGI IMG/M metagenome (GOLD analysis project Ga0308176, IMG submission 203890) | Soil microbial communities from UC Gill Tract Community Farm, Albany, California, United States - DLSLS.C.R2 | ecosystem: Environmental > Terrestrial > Soil > Agricultural land | place: USA... | reverse complement strand
GTTGCATACAATGCCTATCGAGCTCCAGGCGAAGCTGTTAAGGGTTTTAGAGGATGGGATGGTGCGAAGGGTGGGGAGTTCGCAAAACATTGCTGCCGACGTACGTGTAATAGCTGCAATGAATGTCCATCCGATTATAGCCCTCCAAGAACAAAAACTGCGCAATGACCTTTATTATCGATTAAATGTATTTACCTTTTCCCTCCTTCCGCTAAGGGAACGAAGAGAGGATATTATGTTTTTAACCAATCACTATATTCAAGAGTATAATCATAAACTACAAAAAGCTATCAGAGGGGTCCGGGGAACCCTTGAGCGCTTCTTTATGGACTATTCATGGCCTGGGAATGTACGGGAATTAAAACATACGATTGAATACATGATGAATGTTTGTGAAAGGGAATGGCTTGAAGTCGCAGATTTGCCCATTATGCTGAGAAATAGTTCTGTCACGTTTAAAGCAAGTACTGATCCCCCTAAGCATTTATCCTTTAGAAAAAATCTCGAAGACTTTGAGAAAACGCTAATATTAGAAGCTCTTGAATTGAGTAAGGGGAATGTAAACCAGGCAGCCAAACTTTTAGATATCCCACGGCAAACCCTTCAATATAAAATGAAAAAAATATTGCCATAACTGCCGAATATTCGGCTTTTTTTTTATTTCAGATCTTTCTTGAGCGTTTTTATCCATAAATGCTGTTAATTAGCGGTTTTGTAGAATTGGTACGATTCTTGCATATGATTTAGTAAAGCAAGATAGGGGGAAGTTCAAAATGAAACCATTTTTATATAAACCGGTTAGGCATTGGAAAGAAATCGAGCTTTGGAAAGATGTTTCGGAAGAGCAGTGGAATGATTGGCTTTGGCAATTAACAAATACCATTCGTACAGCAGAGGATTTAAAACAGGTAATTAATTTAACACCGGATGAAGAGGAAGGGGTTCGAATTTCAACAAAGACGATTCCTTTAAATATTACACCGTATTATGCGTCATTAATGAACCAGGATGACCCGCGCTGCCCTATCCGCATGCAATCGGTACCGGTTTCTCAGGAACTATACAAAACAAGATATGACCTCGAAGACCCGCTCCATGAGGACGAGGATTCCCCAGTGGCAGGCTTGACACATCGGTATCCTGACCGGGTACTCTTCCTCGTCACGAATCAATGCTCCATGTATTGCCGTTATTGCACAAGACGGCGTTTCTCGGGGCAGATAGGCATGGGTGTTCCAAAGAAGCAGCTTGACGCCGCTATTTCTTATATCCGGGAAACCCCCGAGGTTCGTGATGTGTTAATATCCGGCGGGGACGGCCTATTAATTAATGATAATATTCTAGAATATATTTTAAAAAATTTACGGGAAATCGATCATGTGGAAATTATTCGTATCGGGACGAGGGCACCTGTTGTTTTTCCACAAAGAATCACAGAAAACCTTTGCAATATTTTGAAAAAATATCATCCTATTTGGTTAAATACGCATTTTAATACTTCGATAGAGATAACTGAGGACTCACAAAGAGCTTGTGAAATGCTTGCCAATGCTGGTGTTCCGGTTGGGAATCAGTCTGTTATTCTTGCAGGAATAAATGATAGTGTCCCAATCATGAAAAGGCTTATGCATGACCTCGTAAAAATTCGTGTTCGTCCATATTATATTTATCAATGTGACCTTTCGGAAGGGATTGGTCATTTCCGGGCTCCTGTTTCCAAAGGGCTCGAAATTATTGAGGGACTCCGCGGACATACCAGTGGATATGCTGTACCCACTTTTGTTGTGGATGCGCCAGGTGGTGGCGGTAAGATTGCCCTGCAGCCGAATTATTTAATTTCCCAAAGCCCAGAAAAGGTGGTACTAAGGAATTTTGAGGGTGTTATCACCTCTTATCCTGAACCTGAAAATTACGTACCAGGAAGAGCGGAAGCCTATTTTCAAGAAGTATACCCCGAAATGGGCGGGAAGAAATCACTTTCAGGTATTGCCGGCATAATGAATGATGAACATTTTAATCTTGTTCCGGAAGGTCTGATGCGGATCAACCGCCGCAAGGAATACAATCAAAACCCAGCACATTCCTCCTTAAAAGATAAGCGTAGTAAACGAGATGAGTTAAAGGAAAAGAAATATAAAGCACTTACCGAAAAGGAAAAAGGAAATCAAGATAGCAAATATAACAGTAATCCTTCAGAGCCATTGAACGAATAAGGGGGAGATAATGATGGAAATTGAATGTGAATGGTGTAACAGTGCAAATGTAAAAGAATGCGTTCACTCCGTATTCTGGGAGGTGCCTGACGGCTCCAGAGCAATTGAAATTACGGAAACACCTGCATATCAGTGCCATGACTGTAACATGATTTATCAGAGTGAGAAAATAGTGAAAGAAATTGAGAATCAATTATTTTTAATAGATTGTAAGAAAATTGGAAAAGTAATATCTTTTAAAGCGTTAATGAAGATACCAAGATTGTTGAAAAAAAACTATTTCGACTTTTCCTCCTGATTAAGCAGCCAAAATATTGGCTGCTTTTCTCATGTATATTGCTAACACTGGACGTTACTAACAGTATCCGTTATAGTAAATGCTAAGAAAAAAGAGAGAATCTAAATCGGAGAAGAAAGAAAGGCGTTTTAATATGAGAAAATCATTTTATCACTTTTTAATGAAATATAGACATCCTGCCCCAACGGATGCAATCAGTTCATTTGCCAATGCTGCGTTTTTGGATCATGGATTTCCAAAGACTTCAGCGGATTATCATGAAATTAGTTCCTATCTGGAACTAAACGGGCAGTATTTATCCTCCATGATTGTTTTTGATGAGGCATGGCAGGAATATGTGGCTTCCGAAAGTTAAACTTTGACAAGTTATCGCCTTTTAATACAGGGCGATTTTTTATTTGGTTTTTTCATTTGGCAAATGACGTGCCCGTTATCTTGAACCGTGCATATACTATGGTAATCAAAATGACGAATAATCCAATTGAGGGGATGGGAGGACATGTCAAAAAGGAAAAAACCAAAATTTAAGATTGGTGATACAGTCGTCATTACCATTTATGGGACTGTCGGCAAAATAACAGATATTAACTTTCCATTTTTATCGGCTCATAAGGGGTGATTTTGAATGGCAATATCTGCGATATACTTACGATTGTCCAGAAATGAGGAACAATTAGATATTGAGGAAATCTTGACAAACCATCGAAATGCTTTAATCAAACTTGCAAATCAACATCAATTAACCTATGACATCTATCAAGAAATATCTAGCGGAGTAAATACGGCAAGACCACAATTGAATCTTCTGTTAAACAAATTAGATCAATATGATTATCTTTTAGTCATGGATATTGATCGGATTTCCCGAGACAATACCTATGCTGAACAAATTAAAACACTGCTGATTGCACAAGACACCAAAATTCTGACCCCTCATGGTTCCATTGATTTAACTCAGGAAAGTAACGAAATGTTGTTTAGCTTTCAAGCTATGATGGCGAATTTTGAATACAAACAAATTCGTAAACGTCTTGGAAGAGGGAGAATAGCAGCTGCAGAGCAAGGCAGATGGGTAATGAGCAGCAAGACTCCATTAGGTTATTCTAAGGATGACAATCAAAAATTAGTGATTGTTGAAGAAGAAGCTATGATCATTAAGCATATTTTCGTAAAAACACTGGAAAGATGTAGTGCTAACGAAATCGCCAAACAATTGGATACATTTGGCTGGAGAAGTAGAAATGGGAAGGTATTAACAACTTCCCATATCTCGTCAATTAGAAAGAATGTTGTTTATTATGGAGTAGTCCACGCTTGCAGGCGTGTAAATGGGAGAGTAGTAGATGAGGTGTTTGTTGAAGATGCTCATGAGCCAATTGTAAGTAAACAAAGTTTTTTTGAGGTTCAAGAAATACTAGTAGAAAACAAGCAAGGCAGATTTTTTAATAAAAGGAAGGCAACAAGGAGACTTCAAAACCTCCTTTATTGTAATTGCTGCGGGAGAAAAAGGTATATTCAATGTGATGGTGGAGGGGGGTCTGATTTTATTAAGTCCTGTTCCTATAAGATAAGCAATAATACTTGCAAAGATAAAGGATACAAGTATCTATTAGTGGAAGATAGTGTTTTGCAAACGGTAAAAGGGAAGAAGAAAGATTTTGAAAAAGCCTTAAAGAACCTGAAATCGCTTGATACATCAGATGAAGAAAAACGCTTAGAAGACCAGAAGGATTCGTTAATGAAGCAGTTAGACAGATTAGAAAACAGGCAAAAAAACCTGACCATGATGAGAATGGATGGAGAAATTAGCAAAAGTGAATTTCTGGAGTTGACTGAAAGAAATAAGGAACAACTGATGCAGGTTAACCAACAAATGGAAGTAGTAAGTGTCCAATTAGAGAATTTGTATAATACGGAGGAAGAGCAAAAACGGCTAGAACAAAATATTGAAACACTAGAAATGCTAGATAAAATGGATCCTGAAAATTGTAATACCTTCCTGAAAACTTTCATAAAGAAAATTTGGTTCTCAACCAATACCATCGCAACACATAATACAAAAAAAGAGGCTAGTGAGCCCACGATTGAAATCGAATGGCTTTAAATCTGACCGTAGGATAGATGGGTGCTCTAATGTAATAGATGGCATATCTGCCATTAAAAACTGGAAAAACAATATGTACACAAGGGAAAAAGATAGAAAAAGGAAAAATTAACAAAAAATATATGGACATTTTTCAGAACATTTAGGAAGATGTATTTATAAGGTAAAATAGGGAAACTTTTAGTTTCCCTATTTAATAGCGAACCTTTGTGAGAGGAGGGTGTGTAATGGGGCCACTTGTGCAAGCAGTGGATGTTGAAAGGAGTTTTGGAAGCGGAACCAAAAGAATAGAGGTATTAAGTAATATTAATCTCTCTATACAGCCTCATAATTTAATAGCTTTACGTGGAAGATCTGGCTCTGGTAAAACTACATTATTGAATTTAATCGGAGCGCTAGATAGTCCATCTAATGGAGAGATTTATATAGAAGGTCATCCTTTAAGTCAATACTCCGACAAACAAAAAGCGGAAATAAGGAGAACCAAAATGGGCTTTATCTTTCAATCGTTTGGATTAGTCCCATTAATGACTGTGGAGGAAAATATAGAATTTGCCCTTAGAATTGCAGGTAGTCCCCGCTTGGATTGGTCTAGCAGAATAAAAGACGCCATTGAACTTGTCGGTTTAACCAAAAGAGCGAAGCATCGGCCATATGAGTTATCTGGTGGAGAGCAGCAACGAGTTGCAATCGCACGAGCAATAGCCACAAAGCCTGCTATAATTTTAGCGGACGAACCGACGGCAGAACTAGACAGTAGAATGGCTTTTCATATTGTAAACGTTTTCCAAGAATTAGTAAGGAGTAAAGAGACGACTATCATCATGACAACACACGATCCAGGTATTTTAGAATTAGTAGAACATGTTTTTACATTGGAGGATCAAAAAATTGCCTATGAGAAGAAAGAACTATTTATTTAAATTTATTAGTTATGGGTCCTGTTTAACAATTTTAACACTTCTACCTATCTCACTATCAGGGTGTTCATTCCTTCCTAAGGAGGAACAAACCTTGGCACCGCCGTTAGTTGAACCTGCAAAACTTGATTATGAAGTTGCGAAAGTTAAAAAAGGGGGAATTATTAGAAGGGTAAGTGGTACGGGTACACTTATTCCGATTCATCATTTAGATCTTTCGTATTCAAAAGATGGTGGTCGATTAAAAAAAATCAATGTAGCCGAAGGTGCCCTCGTTAAGAAGGGCCAAACGCTGGTCGAAATAGAAACTGGCAATCTAAACTTTGATATTGAACAAGCACAAATTGATTTGAAAAAAGCAGAAATTAAACTGAATCAATTGAAAGCACAAAATGCTGACGACTATTCAATGGAAATCGGTCAACTTGATGTCGATAGCTTAGAGCTTCGTTTACAACAACTGAATAAGCAACTTTCAGAATCCAAAATCACATCTCCGATTAGTGGAATTGTTACTTATGTCAATCAAATAAAACAAGGGGAAGTTGTCCCAGCCTATCAATCTATCATCCAAGTAGCTGAAACTTCAACATTACAATTACAATATACCGCTATCAATGCAAAGGATATATCAGATGTAAAACTGGGAATGGAGGTAAATGCGACCCTAAAAGGTCAATCGGTTAAAGGAAAGGTAGTTCAAACACCAAGTGATGTTCCACCCGATGTCCTCCAAAAGGATCCCGAGGTTTACGGTAAAAGCTTGTTAATCAGTTTACCGACATTGCCTAAAGCGGCAACCGTAGGTGAAATGGCGGACATTGAAATCATAACAGCTAAAAAAGAAAACACACTTATTATCCCAAAAAATGGACTTCGAACCTTAATGGGGAGTAATTATGTACAAGTACTTGTAAATAATACAAAGCGGGAAATCGATATTGAACCAGGTATTATCTCATCAACTGAAGTGGAAGTTATGAAAGGCTTGAAAGAAGGAGATAAAGTAATTTTAAAGTAGGAGGGATAAGCACATGGCGCTTTTAAAAGTAATTATTCGTAAAATGCTAAATAATCGTTGGCTTACTGGAAGCTTATTCCTTGGTTTGATTATTACTGTTTCGCTTGTTTCAAGCATTCCAACTTATACATCTAGCGTGATGCAAAAGTTATTGCAGAAGGACTTACAAGAATATCAAATCAAATATAATGATTTTCCAGGAGAATTTACTTTCTCTGATACTTTTGCTAATACCGTTGTATCAAAACCTAGTGAAGCACTTAATAAAGTTGAAAAAATCAAAGATAACATTATCAAAGATGCAGGACTGCCAATCTTGGCTGATGTAAATGTAATTATGACTGGACCATTAAAGGTCACGTATGAAGCAGAATCGAGAAGTACCTCCTCTCAAAGACCGGGGAGAATGATGATGATGACCGATTTATTTAATCATATCACCCTATCAGATGGAAAGCTTCCGAGTAAAACGATTAAAAACGGTGTTATGGAAGTGCTTGTTTCAGAGGATGCATTGGCAAAAAGGGATATGGTGTTAGGTTCAGTCTTTTTAGTTGGCGAAAGCAATAGCCAATTTAAGGTCCGACCAGTGGGTACTTTTAAGCCTAAAAATGAACGTGATCCATATTGGTCTGTCACTTCGAGTAATTTTAGTGAAGATTTTATTGTCCATGAGGACATATTCAGAAACGAAATCATCAAAAAACATGAGGACTTACTGGGAATTGGGCGTTTTAGCGCTGCATTTGATTATCATAAAATTGACAATCAGGATATAGCAACTTTAGTCGGTTTAGTGAGCAGATTAGAAACAGAAGTATCGGAAGTGAAAGAGTCTACATTGTTATATAAATTCCCGATACAAGATGTATTAAAATCATATGGCCAAAAAGAAAAGCAGTTATCTGTGATGTTGTGGTCGTTGAATGTACCAGTATTAGTCATGCTTGGACTTTATCTGTATATGGTCTCCCGTTTGATTATTGGTCGTCAATTAAATGAAATAGCTATCCTTTCTAGCCGAGGGGCAAGCCGATCAAAGATTTTGGTCATTTATTTTATTGAAGTATCCATCTTAGGTATCACTGCACTAATCCTAGGTCCATTTATTGGATTATTACTAGTGAAAATCTTAGGTACCTCAAACGGATTTTTAGAGTTTATTCAACGAACTAATCTTCCGGTAAAAATCATGCCTAAGGCATTTGGATACGCCTTACTAGCTGTAATTGCCTCCATTTCGATGATTATGATTCCCGTATATCAGGCTTCCAAAGAAAGTATCGTCAATCATAAACAGAAGTTAGCTAGACTAGCTGGGTCACAGCAATGGTATACAATTATTATTGATTTTTCATTAATTGGAATTTCTCTTTACGGATTAAATTCGTTTATCAATAGACAAGAAGAACTTCAATCCTTAAAAGTCAGCAGCGGAGAACTATATATCGATCCGGCTTTATTCTTTATTCCTGCATTGTTTATTATTGGTCTGGGATTAATTATCTTAAGGATTTATCCTTGGATATTAAAAGGAATTTACAAGTTAGGCGAAAATATTTGGTCTGTTTCATTATACAGCACATTCCTTCAAGTTAGCCGCTCATTTAAGCAATACCAATTCTTAATGCTTTTTTTAGTTATGACGATTGGGATTGGGATGTTCAGCGCAAGTGCCGCAAGAACAATCAATAATAACTTAGAGGAACAAATCCGGTATGAGAACGGTGCAGATGTCAGGATGGAAGTAAGATGGGATAGTAATAAACCAACTGCCATGCCCGTTAACTCTGCACCGACTACCGAGAATTCTAATAACGGTAAGACGGAGGAGGCACCAGAAGAGGTTGTTTATTCTGAACCAAAGTTTAAACCATTTACCGATTTAAAGGGTGTCCAACATGCAACAAAGGTTTTTAATATGGAGAATGTGATTTCCTCCGCAAAAGGAAAAAGTATAAATGGTTCAACGTTAATGGCCATTGAATCAAAGGATTTCGGTGAAACGGCATGGTTTAAGCCATCTTTGCTTCCACAACACTGGTTTCGATATTTAAACTTATTGGCAAAAGAACCAAGTGCAGTATTAATATCTCAAAATTTAGCTGCAAAATTGGGAGTTAAACCAGGAGACTATCTTACAGTTGATGGGAGAAACTCGGATAAAGGTGAGTTTGTTGTATATGGCATCATTGATTATTGGCCAACTTATAACCCACTAAAAAAGGATGAGGAAAACGAAAATAGCGACTCCTCTTTAATTGTAGCAAATCTATCATATGTTCAAAATATGATGGGATTAGAGCCATATCAAGTATGGCTAAAATTAAAAACCGATACAAAGAGGTCAACTTTTTATAACGATATTCAAAAGCGGAAGATTCCAGTTACAATGTTGGAAGATGTGTATCCAAAGGTAACGGATCTTAAAAATAGCTCATTATTATTAGGGTTGAATGGAACCATGACACTTGGATTTCTAATTTCAATTATAGTGTCATTAATTGGATTTCTTCTATACTGGGTATTAACGATTAAGTCTCGAACACTGCAATATGGTATTTATCGGGCCATGGGGATTCCAATGACGAAACTGATTGGTATCTTAACATGGGAACAATTGGTGACATCAGGTTTTGCCTGTATATTAGGAATTGTTGCTGGTAAAATCACAAGTCACCTGTTTGTACCTCTATTTAAATTATCATTGAATGCACAAGAACTTGTACCGCCATTTGCTGTCGTCTTTAATCCTGGAGATGAAGCGAAAATTTATCTTTTTGTATCGATTATGCTTGTTATTGGATTAACGATATTGGTTATCTTTCTAAGGAAAATTAGAATCCATCAAGCTTTAAAGTTGGGTGAGGATTAAATATGATACAGTGCCAGAATCTCGTAAAAATATTTAAGATTGACGACGAAAATGAAGTAATCGCCTTGCAAGGATTGGATCTCCAAGTAGATAAAGGGGAACTGATGGGGATTATTGGAAATAGCGGCAGTGGTAAATCCACTTTATTAAATTTGCTAGGTGGACTGGATCGTCCCACAGCCGGAAAACTAATTGTCGATGGAAAAGACTTATTGAGGTTGTCGGAAAAGGAATTAGTGAAATATAAACTAGAAACTGTCGGTTTTGTCTGGCAAAACAATGCTAGAAACCTGATACCTTATTTAACAGCCTTAGAAAATGTAGAGCTTCCTATGCTTATAAATGCGCGATATAAGCGGGACCGTGCAAAAGAACTGTTAGAGATGGTTGGAGTTGGTCATCGAATCCATAGTAAACTAAATATGCTGTCAGGCGGTGAGCAGCAACGTGTTGCCATTGCAATTTCATTAGCTAACCAACCGAGTCTTTTATTAGCGGACGAACCTACCGGTAATGTGGATACAAGAACAGCGGATATTATATTGGATGTTTTTCGAGATCTAAATAAAAACTTAGGTGTCACCATCGTGATAGTAACCCATGATACTCAGCTCACGAGAAAAATGGATCGGGTTGTGGCTATCCGGGATGGAAAGACATCGAGTGAGATTTTGCGGCGTTCTCATTATTTAGATACAGAACTTAATGTAGAACAAACAGAAGAGCATGGAGACACCCATGTGGAATTGGCCGTGCTAGATAGTGCAGGACGGATTCAAGTCCCAAGCGATTACCTTGAAGCAATCGGGATTACAGATTCAAATAAAGTAAGAATCGAATTAGAGGATGGGAGAATTGTCCTGCTAAATCCAAATCGTATTACAGTTGGTTCCTAATGGTGGACATATGACACCGAGACTTTAAATAAGTGCTACATATTCTCTCATTAATTTGCCTCACTTTCAGATAAAGTGGTAATCATTTTTCAACTGAATTTGAGGGACATTTTTACTAGTGTTCCTACTGGATTTAAGGATGGAATCCACCAACACCAAAATTATTGCAGACAAGATACCAAACAGAAAGGTCTGCATAATTTACAATGAGGTGATTTCATCGTGATAGTTAAGTGTGGGGAAAGAGGTACATTTGACGCGGAGAAAGCAGCTAAGGGATTAATGGAACTGACGAATAAATTCAAGAAGCAAACCAATCGAGTTAAAAAAGAAACTCATCAGTCAAAGTAACTCGTGTACCACTTTGGTATACGAGTTATTTTTTATTTGGCTCTGTTAAATGACATTGTTGTTTTTATACTATGTTGATTGGAGCGGAAGCTCCCTACTCCTGTGGGAGTACGGTGCAGGGGAGACACGATAGGCGCTCTTATCGCGGAGGAGACTCTCCGGAACGCCCGCGGAAAGAGAGCGCTGGAGCGGAAATCAACAACCAATTTTAACAGAGCCTTTATTTCCAACGCCGCTGCACTTCTTTCACAATGCTCCACACTTACCAATAAATTTAGGAAAATAACAGATATTAACTTTCCATTTTTATCGGCTCATAAGGGGTGATTTTGAATGGCAATATCTGCGATATACTTACGATTGTCCAGAAATGAGGAACAATTAGATATTGAGGAAATCTTGACA
>Ga0308176_10002785_pt1 | contig 11084 bp, 11 predicted proteins | sample PhyCR2_3_FD_203890 | JGI IMG/M metagenome (GOLD analysis project Ga0308176, IMG submission 203890) | Soil microbial communities from UC Gill Tract Community Farm, Albany, California, United States - DLSLS.C.R2 | ecosystem: Environmental > Terrestrial > Soil > Agricultural land | place: USA... | reverse complement strand
AGCAGATCATCGAGCGGTGGGCGCACGGGCGAGCGACGCTCGAGTGGGGCCCGGTGGTGCCGCCGGTCAGGCTTGGCGTCGTCGAGGGTTTCAAGACGTCGGTCGCGGCGTTTGCGACGGACATTCCGGCGCTGACCAATTGGGGAACGCCGTACTTGTTCGGTCCTGGCTCGATCCATCTCGCTCACCGCGACGACGAGCGCATCGACGTCGACGAGCTTCGCGCCTCGGTGGACGGGTATGAGCGTCTCGTTATCGCCTGTCTGGCGGATTGATAGTTCTCTAACAGGGCTGTGCTGGTTCTCGCCGTAGGCCGAGGTCACGCGCGAGCGCCCACGACCACTCCGCTGCCGCCCTTCGCGACGGGATCGTGCGAGGCACTGTAACCGGGAACCCGCCGGCTGGAGTTCAGGGATACCAAGGGTTGTTGGACACGGTTCGCGGCCCAGCCGTTTACAGGCAAAATGTTCCATTCGGTCCTTCTATTGCGTCTCAGTGCTAAATAGCACTATTGTTCCGATAACCGACGACGGCAGAGATCATGGCGTTCCGCGTACCTCGACCAGCCCCTATCCCCCCCAGTCCCGAGCGGCTCGCTGCCGCGGGGCTCGCGACGTTCTTCCGCATCGCTGACGAGTGGGACCTGGACGCATCGCAGCAGATGACGCTGCTGGGGCTCACCTCTCGAACGACGTTTTTCCGCTGGAAGCGATCGGCGCCGTCCGCGCTGACGCCCGACACGCTCGAGCGGCTCTCGCACGTCTTCGGGATCTACAAGAGCCTGGAGATTCTCCTCCCAGGTCCGGCCGCGGCAGGCTGGGTTCATCGTCCGAACGAAGCGCCGCTCTTCGAGGGGCGCCCCGCGCTCGAGCTCATGCTTGGCGGCATGGCGGGGCTGTTCCTCGTCAGAGCCTATCTCGATGGAGAACGTGGTGGCGATTTCGCGTGACAGCAGTGAGCAGCAGATACCGTCGTTGACGCCGTCGGCAACCAGTCCAATCCCAGTTCGGCGAGTGCAGTGGCGGCAAGCGATTCGCATCATCCCGAGCATCCTGCCGCCGGTGAGCATTTTCGAGCGCGTCGCGAATGCCGGCGACCTCGAAGCAGTGCAGGCGATCGAATCGATGTTCAATCCGCGGCTCAGAGACGCGGTGGGTGACCTGTCGCTCGTGCCGCGTGAGGATCGCGTCGTCGGTCCCGGCGCCGGCTACATCATGGCGGCCTTCACGCACCTTTCACCCGACGGCAGTCGGTTCAGCAACGGCACCTACGGCGTCTTCTATGCGGCCCAACGCGAGGCCACGGCAATTGCCGAGACGCGCTATCATCGCGAGCGCTTCATGCGCGCGACGAAGGAAGCCCGCTGCGAGCTCGACATGCGAGTGCTCGCGGTCGCGGTAACGGCGTCGCTCCACGATGTCCGTGGAATGCGTCAGATCATGCCCGACATCTATCACCCCGACGACTATTCGGCGTCGCAACTGTTGGGCGGCGCGTTGCGCGCTGGTGGCTCGAGCGGCGTCGTCTATGACTCGGTGCGACACGACGGCGGAAAGTGCGTCGGCGTCTTCCGTCCGCGCATGCTCTCGCATTGTCGCGATTGGAAGCATCTGCGCTACGTCTGGGATGGCGCGCGCATCACGGACGTGCTCGAGGTGAAGCGGTTGGCGTAGCTACTCCCTATGCCGCTCCTCGCTCCCCGGCTTTCAGCGGAACGATCCGCTCGATCTTCCTCGCGAGAATCGCCTCCGTCGGGCAATAGTGGACGAAGTCGCCGTCGGCGGGCGACCAATCCGCCGTGCGAGTGCGCGTGTAGGCTTTTCCATCGCTGCCCATGCCCATGAGGTTCGGGGCAAGCGACGCGCACAAGCCACAGCCGATGCACTTGTCGCGATCGACCTCGATCTCGAAGCGACGGCGCGGATAAACACCACCGGGCTGATCGTAGAACGCATCGATGTCCTCGAGCGCCTTATGAGCCGCGCGATGTCCCTCGCGAATCGTTTCGGGAATGTTCGTGAAGCTCAGCCAATCCTCTCCGCATCGCGGACGGATGAGCACCATTGGCGGCCCTTCCCAATGCGTCAACGGGAATTGCTGCAGCGCGTGCATCATCGTCGTCGCCGCGCGCATGTAGATGTTCGCGAAGCCCAGCGCCATCGCGTCCGTGATTGGGCGCAAGTCAGTGCTGCCGACGTCGACGGCGATGATGATGTCCGCCGAGAGCGATGCGATGCCAACGGGAAGATTGTCGATGACGCCGCCGTCGACGCAGAGGCGTTTGCCGACCTCGCCGGGAGGGAAGTAGCCGGGAAGCGCACACGACGCATACACGGCGTCCTGCACGTAGACGTCTTGCAGCCCCGGAGAGCCCCAGATGACCGGCGCTCCGCGCTCGAGATCGACCGTGTTCACGAGCAGCGGCATCGAGAGATCGGAGAACTTCCCGCGCGGCACCACGGCGCGACACAAGTCACGCAACGGCTCCTCGAGATAGATCGACGGCGACCGCATGCGATCCATCAGCATTCCGAAATGATTGATTCGGAATAGGTCGCGCCGGCGAAGCGTCTGCGCGCGCATCGCCAACTCGTCGGGAGTGATCCCGCCGACGCGTGCGGCGGCGAGCATCGCTCCGATGCTCGTCCCGGCGTACGTCGTTGGCACGATACCGCGCTCCTCGAGCGCCTTCATGACGCCGATGTGCGCGAAGCCCTTCATCCCACCGCCGCCCAGCACGAGCGCCACTCTGCGCTCCGCCGCCGGATAATTCCTGCTCATCTACGCGTTGTCTGCAAAAAGGTGAATGCCTGCGCCACAAAGATGCGTGAGGCCCCCGAGCCGTCGTCAATGGTGGCGGCGGCATTGAGCGTCACCTAGTCTTGTACCCGCTCAATAACGACTCCGCCTTCAATCTGCGCGCAACGCATGTGGAACGTTCTGAACGTGAGCCTGTGACACGCGCCACCGAACGATCACTTGTGAAAGCCGTCGGCCTCTGGGGCCTCGCGGCGAGCATCATCAACCTCACGGTTGGCGGCGGAATTTTCCGGCTTCCAGCGACAGCGGCTGGCGCGCTCGGGCCAGCCGCGCCGATCGCGTACGTCGTCTGTGCAATCGCGATGAGCCTCATCGTCGTCTGCTTCGCCGAGGCCGGGAGCCGTGTCTCGCTCACGGGCGGACTGTACGCCTACGTCGAAGTCGCGTTCGGTCCGCTCGTTGGGTTTCTATCTGGCGTCATGTTGTGGGCGGGAATCAGCGCGGCGACCGCCGCCGTCTCCTCGTTTTTCGCCGACGCGCTCGGTGCATTGATTCCCGGCGTCGCATCTGGAGTTGGCCGCACCGCGGCGATCGTCGTCGTGCTCACGATCCTCGCCGCGATCAACATCGCCGGCGTGCGCGGGGCCAACCGATTCAACGCGCTGATGACGGTTTCGAAGCTCCTCCCGCTTCTCGTGCTGATCGTCGTCGGGCTCGGAGCGATGCACGCGCGGAATCTTCGATGGACGTCGACGCCGGCACCGACCGATGTGGCTCGCGCATCGATCATCACGATCTTTGCATTCCTCGGCGTCGAGTCCGCGCTCATTCCGAGCGGCGAGGTTGTCGACCCCGCGCGCACCGTTCCGCGCGCCATCGCCATCGCGATGATCGGCGTCACGGTTCTCTACCTCGCGGTACAGCTCGTGACGCAGGGCATTCTCGGCCCCGACCTCGCCGCGCAGAAAACGCCGCTCGCCGAGGCGGCTGGTCGCGCGATCGGTGGCGGCGGGCGAACGCTCATTCTCGTCGGGTCGGCGATCTCGATGTTCGGCTACGTCAGCGGAATGATCCTGGCTGGTCCGCGAATGCTGTACGCCTTCGGGCGCGACGGTTTTCTCCCGCGCCAGCTCGCATGGATCCACTCGCGCTTCAAGACGCCGCACATCGCCATCGTCTGCCACGCGATCCTCGTAATCATCCTCGCCGCGACCGGCACGTTCGAAAAGCTCGCCGTGATCGCCAACGGGTCGGTGCTTCTCGTCTACGCGGCGTGCTGCGTTGCCGTCATCGAGCTCCGCCGGCGAAACGTGCAAGAGGGCGGAGCGCCATTCCGCGCGCCATTTGCCAGTGTCATTCCGGTGCTGGCGGTGGTGGTCATTGGATGGCTGCTGATGAGCCTCAGCGGCGACGAATGGAAAGCGCTTCTCGCCGTCGCCGGCGTCGCCGTCGTCGTTTTCGCATCGAGTCTCCCATCGCGGCGAACCGCCGCTGCCGAAGGTAATCCGTGACCGATCCGCTCCTGTCGCTCCGCGCCGAGTTTCCAATTCTCGAAAAAACCACGTACCTCGTCTCGAACTCCCTCGGGGCGATGCCGCGCGGCGTTGCCGACCGACTGGCCGAGTACGTGGATCAGTGGGCCGAGCATGGCGTGAAGGCCTGGGCGCGCGGATGGTGGGAGATGCCCGTGTCGGTCGGCAATGATATCGCGCCGTTGATTGGCGCGAGCGAGAACGAGATCGCGATGCTGCCGAACGTAACGATCGCGCAGACGTCGGTCCTGTCGGCGCTCGACTATCCGGCGGAGCGCGACACGATCGTCATGACGGAGCTCGACTTCCCGTCGGTGCGCTATGTGTACGACGAGCTCGCGACGCGGCTCGGCGCGCGCATCGTCGTCGTTCCGAGCGACGACGGCATCAGCATCGACGTCGAACGGTTGTGCGCCGCGATCGACGAGCGAACGCGTCTCGTCGCGATCTCACATGTGTTGTTTCGTTCGGCGTATATCATCGATGTCGCGCAGGTCTGTCGTCGCGCGCGCGAGGTCGGTGCACTCGTGTCACTCGATGCGTTCCACTCCGTCGGTGTCATTCCCGTCGACGTCAAAGCACTCGGCGTGGACTTTCTGAGCGGCGGCGTATTGAAATGGTTGTGCGGTGGCCCGGGCGGCGCGTTTCTCTATGTGTCGCCCGACGCGACGCGCCAACTCGCGCCGTCGTTCACGGGATGGCAGGCACACGAGCGGCCGTTCGCGTTCGACAGCGACATGCATTACGCGGGTGGCGCGTGGCGGTGGCTCAACGGAACGCCGTCGATCCCGTCGCTGTTCGCGGCGATCGAAGGCCCGCGCATCGTACAGCGCGCGGGGATCGAGCGGATTCGCGAGAAGAGCGTTCGGCAAACGTCGCATCTCATCGAGCTCGCCGACGCGCGCGGCTACAAGGTCACCGCGCCGCGCGACAACGAACGCCGCGGCGGGACGATCGCGTTCGACGTGCGGCACGCGTATGGGGTCTCGCAGGCACTTCTCGCCGAAAGCGTCATCGTCGACTACCGGCCGAATGCGGGAGTTCGCGTGGCTCCGCACTTCTACACGAGCGACGACGAGCTCGCGCGCGCTGTCGACATGATCGACGACATTTTGCGGACCGAGGCGTGGAAGCCGTTCGAGGCGAAACGCGGAGTCGTGACATGAGGATTCTCTCACTGGCGGTTTCGGCCGCGCTGGCGTTTGCGACCGCCGCGCGTGCGCAGGGTCCGACGCCATTTGCGCGCGCGGACACCGCGGCACTTCGCAAGCAGCTCGATGGGATCGCCGCCGCGCATCACGGCGTTCTCGGCTACTCCGTGATCAATCTCGACACCGGCGAACGGCTGTCGGCACGTGGCGACGAGACCTTCTCGACGGCGAGCCTCATCAAGGTCCCGATCCTCGTCACGATCTACGATCTCGCGGCGAAGGGAGATTTGTCGCTCGACGATCCGCTGACCGTTCTCAAAATCGATCAGGTGCCGGGAAGCGGTGTCCTTCAGTTCATGCACTCCGGCATGTCGCTCAGCGTGCACGACGCCGCGGTCTTGATGATCGTGCTGAGCGACAACACCGCGACGAATCTCCTGCTCGACCGGGTCATCATTCGGCGCGTTTGGGACAAGATGGAAAAGCTCGGGCTTCCGCACACGAAGGTGCACTCGAAGACGTTTCTTCGAATCTCGAGCGTCGCGATGGACAGCTCTGTGAAGTACGGACTCGGGGTGAGCACGCCGAACGAGATGGCGCATTTGTTCGAGCTGCTCGCTCAGGGCAAGGCGGTGAGCCCGTCCGCCGATTCGGCGATGCTGGACATTTTGGCCAATAATGCAGATGGCGAACTGATGCAGAGAGCCATCGATTCGTTGCGCGTGCCCCACAAGACCGGAGCGACGGATTCCGTCCGGACGGAGTGTGCGTTCTTTCCGTTACAGTCGCGCGTGGTCGCCTGCGGGTTCACAAAACAGAACCGGGACACCCGTTGGGTGGTGGATAACGAGGCTCAGGTCACCCTCGGAAAGCTTGGGTCCGCCATCGTTTCCGCATGGCCGAGGGCGACGAAGCCAAAGCCTTAGATCGTCGGCGGATCGGCACATTCTGTCCCAGGCTGTATCGTCCTGGCCTGGCGTATGCCCTTTCGGCTTCCAGAGAGAAAGGAGCCGTCAAATGTCGTATCGCTACTTACTCGGGTTCGCGCTCATCGCCGGGATTTCATCGGCGGGATCCGCGCAGTTCACGACCTTCATTCCTCCGCAGACGAAAGCGGTGGACTCGGTGAAAAGCGCTGTTGCGATCCAGCAGCGCGCTCAGGCGGACAGCATTCAGCGCGTTCAGCTCACGAACATGAAAACGTGGGTGGACTCCGCGGCCGGGGTTGTCGCGCCGCCAGCAGCCACGCGTGCGGATTCGTTGATGGGATTGCCGCCGGATTCGTTGACGAGATCGCAGGTCGCGACGGATAGCGCGCCGACGATGAAGAACGGCGCCCGCGCGCCGGAGACGGCGAGCGACCTGCCGCTGTTCGCCTTGTTGGGAGCAATGGGGCTCGGAATCGGGACTGTCATGCTCGCGGGCACCAAACTCGGACGTGAACGTGCGTAAACTCATCGGCCTCGCGTTTTTCATCTCGGGTGGTTTGCTGCTGTCGTTCGTTGGCGGGCGCTACGCGGTTGGAATCGCGCAGGCCGATTCGGCGCGAGAACGATGGGACGCAGACGAAGCCCATCGTGCCGTTTTGCGCGCCAGGGATCTCGTCGCCCACCGCACCGGATTACTTTCGGCGCCCAGCGCGGGCGCACCGGTCGCGCGGTTGGTGATTCCGAAAATCAATCTCGACGAGATTGTGATCGAGGGGGTCGACGGCGACGCGCTCAACGCCGGACCGGGTCATCTTCCGGGAAGCGTTCTGCCTGGCGTGCGAGGCAACGCCATCGTGTCGGCGCACCGCGACCGGCACTTTAGCCACTTCGATCTCTTGAATGTCGGCGATACCGTGCTTACCGATTCGCCTGCAGGCCGAATGAAGTGGGTGATCGTGTCACAGCGAATCGTCGACAAGGACAGTCCGGCGCTCTTCGCGACTCGCGACACGACGCTCACGCTCACGACATGTTGGCCAATTCGCTTCCTTGGGTCGGCGCCGGATCGCCTGATCGTCACCGCAAAGCCCGTCGAACGCCTCACCACACGACTTGCCTCGGCAAACTGAGTCGATAGTTCGCGTACTTCCGGAAGTTCAGCGGGCGCTCGAGAGCCGAGCGCCCGTGGTCGCGCTCGAGAGCTCGGTTCTCGCGCAGGGACTTCCAATCCCGCAGAATCGCGAGGCGTGCGAACGCATGGTTGCCGCGGTACGCGATCGGGGCGCGGTGCCCGCGATTACCGCGGTCGTGCGCGGAGTGCCGAGCGTCGGTGTCGAGGCTCAGGACCTCGAGCGGTTTCTCGCTCGCGATGGCATTCGCAAAGTGTCGGCGCGCGACATCCCGGCCGCGATGATACAGCAACGCGATGGCGCGACGACAGTTGCCGCGTCCTTGGTGCTTGCCGCTGCCGCGGCGATTCCCGTCTTCGCCACGGGCGGCATTGGCGGCGTTCACCGCGACGCGCCTTACGATGAGTCTGCCGACCTCGCGGAGCTCGCGCGAACTCCGCTCATTGTGGTCTGCGCGGGCGCGAAATCGATCCTCGACCTGCCGGCTACGTGGGAGCGGCTCGAGAGTCTCGGAATCCCCGTGATCGGCTATAGAACTAACCAGATGCCGGGCTTCTTCACCGCTGAGACGGGGATTTCGCTCGACGCCACCGCCGGAGAACCCAGGGAAATCGCGGCGCTATATGCGGCTCACCGAGCGCTAGGGCGCACACAGTCGATTGTGGTGGTTCAGCCGCCCCCCGCCGCCCACGCCCTGCCGCGAGACCGCGTCGAAACGGTCGTCGAACAGGCCCAGCGGGATGCCCGCGAGGCCGGAATTCGGGGCGCCGAAGTCACTCCGTTTCTTCTTGCGGCTGTAACTCGTTTGACTCAAGGAGGTTCGTTGGCGGCGAACATCGCGCTGCTCGAGCAGAACGCAGCGCTCGCGGCAGACATCGCGTTAGTCCTTTCGAAGAGCGATTCGCCGTTGCACTCGTCGCGATATTTCAGAGTATGAACATCGTCCCACGGCGAATGATTTCCCATTGAACTTCGCCGTGCCCTGATGGTACTATAGGCCGTAACCCTCTTGAGCTGGAGGCTTGCTGAAGATGGCCACCCCGTTCTTGAGTTCTGAAGAGTACGACGAGCGCGCGCACCAGTTGTACAACGAAGGCCAGTACGACGAAGCGCTCAGCGTACTTCGAGAAGGACTCGTTCTCTATCCGAACTCGGTAGAGCTACACGTGGGGGTTGGTTACGCCCAGTTGGCGCGCGAGGAGTTTGGTTGGGCGCGCCAGTCGTTCGAGCAAGCGCTCGTCCTCGAGCCGGAGCACGAAGACGGCCTCGCGGGTCTTGGCGAAACACTGCTCAAGCTTGGCCAGGACGAGGCGGCGCTGCGATGCTTCCATCGAATCCTCGAGCTCGGATACTCGGACGACATCGAGCTGATGCTCCAGGTCGGCCGCTCGCTCTTCCGCGAAGGCTCCATTCGCGAGCGCCCGGAATTCTTCGGTGCGGCGAAGGAGTTCTTCGAGACCGCGGTGCAACAGGCGCCGGATTCCGCCGAGGCTGTCGCGTGTGTCGGGTATGCACAGCATCGGATGGGGGATGACGAAGGAGCGATCGCGTCGCTCCGCCGTTCGCTGCAACTCGACAACGATCACGCCGAAGCGCGCATCTATCTCGCGAACATTCTCTACGATCAGAGCGAGTACGAAGCTGCGCTCTATCACTTCGAGCGCACCGATCCCGAGGATCACTGGGACGAGCTCGGCATTTGGCGGTTGGTCGAGTTGAAGCGGTCACTCTACCGGCTCGAGGAGAACGATCCGGAGCTCAAGCCGTGGGACGAGCGGCTCTCGGAGCTTGCGTCGGACCTGGACGACGTCGACTCGATGCTGATGGAGCTCGAGCCACAGACGGGCGCGAATGGTGCACCTGACGCCGAGACGGCTCGAGGCCAGCTCGAGCTCTTCGGCACACTGCTGAGCTCCCTCGCGGATCAAAAGCAGCCGGAGCATCAAATCATTGTGTCCGACGGGACTCATTTCGACGGGTCCTGGGAGGAGATCGTCCGCCACATGCGAGACCAAATCGGGAATCCTGCCGACTCGATGCACGAGTACATGGCCGGGATGTCGCAGCGTGGATTTCGTCAGACGGGAGTCCGTATTCCGACTCACGACGCGGAGAGCTTCCTCCGCGGTAGCGCGGTAGCGGGGCTGCTCCGGATCGTTCGGTGAGCACGCCTGCACAACGGGCGGCGCGCGCGGCACTCGACGCCGCGCGCCCCGCCGTCGCGCGCCTCGACAGCACTCGCGGGTCCGAAGACCTCGCGGCTGATCTCATCGAGACTTGGACTGGTGTCGAAGGCGCGGTGCGATCGCTTGTCGGGAGCACGGTGCTCGCGGGGCAGCCGCTCATTCGCGAGGCGCGCCAGCGGCAGCTCATCAGCTTCGACGCCGCGAATTCGTTGGCCGAATTCCAAGCGGTCTACGATCGCGTTCAGGATACGAGCTACCATCCAACGGAATCCGACGTCGCCGCGGCTAATGGCGCCTTCCAGAAGCTCGACGAAGCATTGAAGCGCGACGCGACGCTCGAGTTCGCGCCATCGCGCTCGACGCCGTCATCCTCGGCCGCTCCAATACAGAGTCAGCCCGCGGCCTCATCGACGGCGAATGCCGGGAATGCGCTTCCTCCTCGTCCACTTCCGCCGCCGCGGCGAATTCCGCTGTGGGCGCTCGGTGCGGCTGGTGGGCTTGTGATCCTCGTCGTCGTGGTCGTGTTGCTGTTGAGAGGCGGTGGCGGCAGTGCCTCGCTCGAACAGGGACAAGACGCGTATCGCCGGGGTCAGCGCGAGGTCGCGGTCAACGCGTTCAACAAGGCGGTCCGCGAGAACCCGAAGCTCGCGCTGCCGCACATCTACCTCGCGCGCATGGCCCGAGAGGTCGGCAACTTCACACTTGCGTCGCAGGAGCTCCAGCTCGCGTTGGAAGCAGAGCCGTCGAACGCGGTCGCGCTCCGCGAGATGGGAGCAAACCTGCTGACGCAAGGGAACTACGAGCTCGCGCGACGCTTCTACGTCCGAGCCGTTCAGGCGGACCCGGCGGACAAAACGGCGCTGGGCTACCTCGGCTGCACGCTGATGCGGCTCAACCGTACGAGCGAGGCGACGAACTTTCTCAATCGCGCGGGACCGGGGGCGTGGAGCAACTGTACTCCGGCGCAACCGACGGCGAGCGGGAACATCGCGCGTCCCTGAAAAGGTTCCGCAGGACGACGGCCAGTGACGGCCGCGACAAATAACCAAGCATCCAACATCTCGTGCCTTTCGTCATCGACCCCGATTCTGTTGTCCGCACCCGGCTTTCCAACGGGCTGACCGTTCTCATTCGACGCGACCGTTCGGCTCCTGTCGTCGCGATCGTCACCTTCGTGTCCGCCGGCTACTTCGACGAGACCGACGACGTCATCGGCATCGCGCATGTGCTCGAGCACATGTACTTCAAAGGCACACCAACGCGCGGCGTCGGTGAGATCGCGAAGCAGACGAAGGCCGTCGGCGGATACCTCAACGCCGGCACGATCTACGATCACACGAGCTACTACACCGTCCTGCCAGCGTCGAGCTTCATCCAAGGACTCGACGTGCAGTCG